>JGI12048J13642_10293887_pt1 | contig 12160 bp, 6 predicted proteins | sample ElkSlonscriptome_16_FD_13642 | JGI IMG/M metagenome (IMG submission 13642) | reverse complement strand
AGTTTTCCAGTCATATCGTAAATCTCAACTTCAATTTCCTGATCTTTATTTTCTAAATCTGAAATTACCACATTGATCTGAGCGCCTGTTTCTGCCGGGTTAGGATAAACAGATAAGTCAGCATCTAAATTATCAATCTCAAAACCCGGATTTTCAACTATTCCTCCAAGACCACCACCGGGTTGTTGCGTGAAGAATATATTACAAGAGCTTCCTACCGGCCCGTCAACACCATCAATTGTAGCGTAGACCTGAACTTCCCAAGAACCCGGAGTTAATTGTTGATTATTAAATACAATTACGCGAGTCGGGGTTGTTTGTGTAAATACTACTTCGCCTCCGTTTGAAAATTCGAAGGTGTAAGATTCAGCTCCACAAACATTCATAGCCTGACCCCAAGACCCTATGCTTACAGTAGAACCACAAACAGCTGGTACAGAGTTAATGGATGTAGATGGCACAGCTGTTGAGATCGTACCCGGTAGCGAAGACTGGCTCAGAGGCCCGCCTGCAACACTCACAAAGACCCGCACGTCATACGTAGCGTTCATATTTAGTGGAGATGGAAAGGTATTTGTTAGTTGAAGCACATATGTGCTTGATACATAATTGAATACTTCTTCCGTTGACTGATCTTCAATTTCCCAAACGTACTGTGTTGCTCCTCCTATTGGAATTGCTTTGATAACATCGCACAAGTTGTAAGTACCTCCATCATAAATTTCCTGAAGTCCTGTCTGAATGCCGCCTTCAATTGTGATCGGACATGTTGGGCCCCAGTCTCCGAAAATTCCTGGCTCAAATCCTTCAATTCTCACTTCAACATCGTAAGTAGCACCTGGTTCTATTTCTGGGAATTGCGATAGAAGGTAATTGGGTAGTGAAGAATCATATCCAAAGATTGTATAAGGTCCATATGTAGTTAATGTTGAAGTATCCGTAAAGCGCCACTGATATGACAAAGGACGGCTATCTCTACAAAGTGGTTCTGGCCATGTGGCTTTGATTAGTCCGTTTGTGCTATAAGTTCCGTTGCAGAAGTCAGATCTTAGCTGCACTTCGGAAACATGGAAGACGTCAACCGAAATAACCGGATCATTCAGAGGTGCTGAACCTTCGTGATAAACTCTTATTTTATATTCTTGTCCTTCTACAAAGTCTGTTCTCCAGAAATATTCTTCCGTTCCAAGTCCATTATCATTTCGACATTCTACGACCGGCCCCCCGCAGGATTCCCAAAGTTCTACCACCGGGTCAAAACTGGCACCACCTGACACCTGGATAAAGTGCGCACTTGATTCGGCCGTAAACGAATACCATAATTCAGGGTTGTTACCTGTTCCTGAACATTGTCCCGCACCGCCTGTTGCTCCACTAAGGTCTCCGTTATCAGAGAACGGGTCGCAGCCTGTATGCGAATCTAGAGTAATAGCTCCTTCGCAATCGGAGTTGGTTGCGCAATCAACCTCCCACTCCCAGCCTCCACCGAGTCCAAGAGAACCATCCTGACAAGAACCGCCCACGTCTGAATCTACGACTAAATAAATACTACCGCTGGCTGCACTAAATGGGCCTATTGAAGTTAAGTCTCCACCAGCAGCACCATTATATAGGAGTGTTCCACTGTCATTTGTTCCATCATAAATTGATATTTCATCCTGAGGCGATTGAATAAGACCTGCTGAAAAAGAAAGAGTTATTTCAGAACCGAAGGGCGAGGTGTAGAGAAAAGCAGTATTGTCGTCATTGCCATAGCAATACGTTTGATTCAACGGAGAACCACAAGTCAAAATATTGGGACAGGTTGACCCCACATCGCTCGCTTCATAAGAGATATTGCAGGATGCATCATCGGCGTGCTCAACAGTAAGATTGACAACATCACCTAAATTAAATGGGCCCACTGTGTAAATTCCTGTAGAAGTAATACCATTGATTGCCGGGGCTCCACCGTCGTTCGTAATATTTACTTCAGATGCATCGCCCAGATTTGATAGGTTAACATCTACACTATATTCATTATTACCGTCGCAAACTTCACTAAATGATGCCGTGGGTGATGTGCAGGTAGGAGTACCATTTACACAAAAATTATAGTCGGAAAATTGATTATTTCCTAAATCCCAAAGCTGAATGTATACAGTTGAACCTGGCGCGGCTGAAAAAGTTGCTGATGGGTAAAAACCCGGACCGCCATCATTATCACATGCTAGTTCTGTAAGCGCTCCGCATGCACCCTGCCAAACCTGCATATTAATATCCATATTAAAATCTATAGGCGGATCTAAATTTAAAGCACCTGAAGCAGTAACCTCTCCAGATGCGGGCATGGTAATTTCTAACCAAAGGTCTCCACCAGCATATCCATTAGATGAGCATTGCGTTGGTATTTGACCACTATTGGAAAGTCCACCATTATTTAAAATCTGATATTGGCAGTCGTTAACTACTACGGGGAATGATATTGCATTCGCGCATGTATTGCCTGATTGTGCCACTGATGTGCTAACTCCAAACAAGACAAAAATGGCGGCCAGCAGAAGGTTGTAGAATTTTTTCATTATTCAAATTAGATTTGTTAAGCCCCGCAAATTACAAAAATTAAGCGTTCTATTCCAACCACTAATCGAATCAAAAGAAGTACTTATCTATAAGCGTAAAATAAAAAAGGGCCTCAAATGCTTGAGGCCCTGAAGATTTCTCGAAAAAATATTCTTTTATTCTCGTATAATCACCCCGTGGGCCTGAAAGTTCAGACCAATTTCAGGTTCATTTATAGCTGCGATTTCTTCTTCGGTTTTTCCAGCATCTTCGGCAAGATGCTTAAGGTGGTCTACCGGGATTGTGTCGGTGAATGCCATGCCTTCAATAATGGCCATTTTTCCTTCAGCTCCTTCTGTTGGAACAAAAAAGCCATAGTCCTTAAACTTCACTCGCATTTCTGATCCATCGTCCATTGCCATAGTCATCCAACAACCTTTCATTTGGCAGGTTTCATTGATGGTACCTTCAACCTTAGTATTCAGGGTATCTGCACCTTCCATTTGAGCTACGAGATCTGCGACAGAAATGGCGCCTTCAGCAGTAATAGTATCACCGTAAAAATTCATAGCAATTTGCTCGGTTGCCATTTCTCCATTTGCCGAAGTATCCTCTGTATTAGTCTCTGACTGTGATCCACAAGCAAATAGCATTAGTGCAGGAATCGCAAAGATTAGTCTTTTCATGATTTATTATTTTGCCGCAAATTTAATGATTTAAAGTCTTAGCGCCTACTAATTATGAATTCCGTTCTCCTGTTTTTCGCCCTGTTTTCAGGGCTGTTATTAGGTGCAACAGGCTTGGTTTGACCATACCCTTTGAAGGTCATTCGATCAGCACTTACTCCCTGATCTTGCATATACCCAAATACTTCAAAAGCTCTATCCGTACTCAATACCAAATTTTTTTCCGAATCGCCAACATTATCTGTATGGCCACCTATTTCTATGTGAAAAGCCGGATGCTCTTTGAGATAGTCCACAAATTCATCGAGCACGCGTTTTGAAGACTCATTAATATCCGATGAGTTAGTTGCAAACCGAATATCATTCATCTTGTAAGCCTTCCCTTCTTCAACTTCGCTTACTTCCATATTTATCTCTTGCACTGCTTTTGCCGTATCTTCAATTGTAAATAAACGAGTGTTAAACCCCAGATCAACTGATTTACTTGAAACAGAAACAACAACATCGTCATCCTTGCGCAGATTAACAACGGCTGCATAAGAGCCGTCTTCTTTATCTACTTCAACTTCTTTGGCTTCTTTTGACTTGGTATACTTCAATTCAATTTTTGCATCTTCTACGATTTTTCCCGTATCATCTCTCACATCGCCTTTAAGAATAAGTACCTTTTCAGGTTTGGCTTTCTGAGGAACATTAAAATTAAAAATATCCAGACCTTGAGCCGATTGGATATTGGAGGATGCAAAATAGGCCTTTGAGCCATCTGTACTGACAATCAATCCATGTTCGTCCTGGTCAGAATTAATTGGGTATCCCAAATTTTTAGGTTCCGACCAGGTTCCGTCCGAATTTTGTCTACTGTAGAAAATATCATAACCACCCGCACCCATTTTTCCATTACTCGCATAGTAAAGTGTTTTACTGTCTACGTGAAGAAAGGGGCTTTTATCATTACCGTCCGTATTAATAGGAAGACCAAGCGACTTGGCTTCACTCCACGTACCATCAGCATTTCGCTTGGATTGGAAAATATCTGTTGTAGGATTTCCGTCTTTATCCGGAGTAGTATTTTCGCGAATAGTGGCAAAATACAAGGTGTTACCATCAGCTGATAAGGTAGGTTGTGCTTCCCAGCCCCCATCAGTATTTATAGCTGGCCCAAGATTTTCCAGGCCAGACCATTTCATTTTATCTTTTCCCGAAGGATCTGTAAAGTGCTCAAAGTGAGTAACGTAAATATCACAGTTTTTATAGGAAGAATTTACTTGCTTGCATACCGTTACAAACATCTCGCGATTGTCTAGCGATATGCTCACTCCACCATAATTATCACCGACGTTGAAAGGAGGTGGCAAAGCCGAAGGGTTTTTATAGTCCTCTCCATCTTTTTGGCCTTGCATGAAACGCTCAACTTCTCGAGCGTATAAATCTCCCTTATTTTTGATCATCTCTTTTCGGGTAAAGAAAATCAATGAGTTATCAGGCGAAAGCATCGGCAGATACTCGTCGGCCTGCGTAGAAATCCCTTCAACCTTTTGAGGGTTGTACGATACCGGATTATCATAAAAACTTGAATAAAACCTTATCTCAGGAAGAACAACAGAAACATCATCTACCTTCTTTTGATAATCTCTGGATACCTTTTTGGGGTCTACTTCTAAAGTGAGAAATTTTTCAAAGAACTCAAGGGAATTTCCATAATCTTGATTACCGTACTCTATAATTCCGGCATAGTAGTATGGATCAGGGCTGAATGTAGGACATTGAGCAATAATCTTCTCAAAATTCTCAAGGGCTCTTTGATAGCTTCTATTTTGCTCAGATGCAATTTGATATTGCAAACGAGCCAGGGCATACCGGCATTCTAAGCACGCTTCATCTTCTTCAAGCGATTTGACCAGGAATTCTTCCCGCTCTCTTAAGGCAAGACTTGATGCTCCGGACTTACTCAGAAGTTTCAGTGCCTTTTTAGACTCTGAAGGGGCACAATCATCTTGCCCATTGCTATTAATTGCGAATAGCAATAAGCCTGCAAAGAATACCAGAGTGTTCTTCAGTTTCACTTTGATTTTGCTTTTTCAATTAAATCATCTGCTTCCTTTCTAGCCCTGGACATGACATTGTCTGCTTGTTTTTGGGCTTCATCTTCTAATTGTTTTGCCTTTTTATTTGCTTCTTTTTTTAGGGCATCTCCCGCTATCTTTGCCCCCTGCTTTGTAAAAGGATTATTCGCTTCATCAATCAATTTCTGCGCCTGACTCTCTGCTTCTTCCCTTAGCTTTTGCGCGGCTTTATCTGCTTCCCTAACAATCCTATCAGCTTGCTTCTGGGCATCAGCTAAAAGTTTATCAGCTTGCTTTTGTGCTTCTTCTATGGCATCTTCTTTGGCTTTATCTATCTCTTCTTCTATTTTCTCCTTAACAACTTCTTTGGCAGAACCTCCTTCAGTACCGGCAAATTGCGGAGATATTTTTGGATCTGTTACATCTCCGTGAATCCTCACATCCACATTGATCGTTTCGCCCAAGGACATGGATCCGCCCAGAAAAGCATTTGCCTGAGATAACAGGCCTTCAGCCATTTTATTGAATTCACCACCAAGAGATTCTCTCGGAACTTTCATTTTCATCAAATAATCCATTTTTTGCTCTACCGTGGTATATCCACTGACATTTGCAGTCATATCATTGATCTTAATATCAAACGGATCTGTAGTAATTTTTCCATCTTTAATGGAGAAGGTGGCATTTACATCTTGCACTTCTTGACGCGCCAAAGCAGGTGACTTTAGCGTCTTTGACAATTTTTCCAGGAATTTCCCACCTTCCAAAACAACTCCAGAAGTTCGCAACCTTCCACTTCCGTTCATACTCTCATAAACTGGCTCAAGTGAAGGGTGAAGGTCTGTTTTAAGGCTGAACGTAGATGAAACCTTACCCGTGGCGTGTTTAGCTATGGGCGCGTATTTCTCAACCATATTGATGGTTGTAGCAGCTTCTCTAATACCAATATTATTAATGTCATAACTAAACTCAGCTGCAGGCGTGCTGTGAATTTGCGTATTGTATAATCCACTCATAGAAATGGTACCATCAAGCGCTTCACAAGAGAGATTTTCGATTCTGGCTTGCTCATCTTTTATCTTAAGAAGTCCATTCACATTACTAAGAATCAATCCGTCATAGCTTATTTCACCCACCTTGGCTTTCAATTCCACATTCAAATTTGCAGGCACAAGGATGGGGTCTTCAGAGCCTGGCTCGTCTGTTGTATCAGGTTCAGCAGCATCCAGATCAGACTCTGCTTCCGTAGTACCTTCTTCTGAACTATAGGCGGACATGTATTTGTCTACATCAATCTTATCAATACTGAGATTAAACTTTCCGTGTAATGTGGTATCGCTTAATATATAGTTCACGTAATTATCGGCATATCCGTTTGCCTCAATATTCATTTCATCAAAGACCATTTTGAAGGTGGATATATCCAACTTCTGGGGACTGATGGTCGTTGCAGCCTCAGGAATAGAAACATTGTACAGGCTATCCGCATAAACAAAGTTGCTCAAGTTAACTGCTCCTTCCGCCATGAATTTGTCGAATCGTTGATTCTCAATATCGCTCAGAGCTCCTTTCAAACCAAAGTGCGCAGCAAGATCTCCGGCCAGCTCATCAATTCCCTTAACAGGAATGGCATCCATAAATGAACCCAAATCAAGATCTGAATCTACCCGTGTATCAATGAGCGGATCAGTCATGGGGTTCTTTAGCGACAAGCGGGCATCAACGTTATTTCCCGCACTGCCCAATTCCATATAAAACTTGGGGATATTGATGGTCATGGCATCCATATCATTTCCTTCAGGTGATTTAATATGTGCATCCACCTGCATATTCTGAATGCTCTTTGGCAGATCGGGGTATTGAATATTTCCCTGCTCAACTTTTAGATCTACGCCAAAACCGGGCATAGAATTATCATTATAAACACCTTTAACATATCCTGAAAAGCCTATCTGGGCGCTGGCATCAACGCCATCCATATCTGAAGTATATTCAGATGGCACAAGTGAAAGCAAACCTGCCAGATCATTATTGGTAGAGGAATATGTTATATCCATATCAATATCTTCACCGGGCATGGCAAGCCAGCCATCAAAAGCCAAAAGCAAATTATTAATAGCCAATTCATTTTCCTGAAATGTGAATTTCATATTGGCCAGGTCTATACCAATGTCTGCTTTGAGATTAGCTCTCGTTTTTTGGATATAAGTCGTTCCTTCGTAATCAAAGTAGACATCCCCTATCTCGGTTTGGGTAGAAAGCGTAAAAACTTCTTCGGCAAAATTTCCCGAACCACTGTGATTGAGCTCGAGCAATACCATCAGCATTTTTAGACTTTGGTCTGAATAGATAACGGTTCCTTTATCAATGCTGTAGCTTTCTATGCTGAGCGATGTGGAGCCGCCTTCATCATCAACCTCGTCTTCTGATTCTTCTTCCTGCGCAGATTCTTTAGCAATATCATAATTAGCCGCACCATCTTCATGAACGATGATGTTTACAAGCGGTTCCTGCAAGGCTATTTCATTAATCTCAATTTGATCACCGCTTATGGCACTCATCACGTTTACAGATAAATTCAGGCTTTTCATTCTTGCAAGTGTATCGCCCTGAAATTCATCCACTCCCACCACACTTAGTTTCTCTACTCCAACGAAAAGATCGGGGAAACTTCTAAAAAAAGACAAGTTTACATCTGCAAATTCAACCTCTGCCTTCAGATTTTTATTTGCTTCTGATTTCACCACTTCAATGATTTTACCTTTTAGGAAAAATGGTGCTACTATTAGTATGACCAGGATCAGAAGGACTACAATACCTAGAATCTTCAGAACTTTTTTCATGCTGTTTGTTTAAGGGTTTTCGACGTAATTGAGTTCATTCTCAGTTTTTGCAATTATCGTGGAAACTGTTGCATCACCCGTTACATTTACAACGGTTCTGCACATATCTAAGATACGATCAACTGGGAAAATTATTGCAATCCACAGTGGATTCAATCCAACGCTCTGCAAGACAATAATCAGCATAACAAGTCCTGCGCTTGGAACAGCGGCAGATCCAATTGATGCAAGTGTTGCCGTCAGTACAATTGTTAACTGCTGGCCCAAACTCAGATCAACCATGTGGAGCTGAGCCAGAAAAATCACTGCAATTGCCTGGTAAAGACTCGTTCCATCCATATTGACTGTTGCTCCTATCGGCAATACAAAACTGGTAACGTTTCTCGATACTCCAATATTCTCCTCAACACATTCCATAGTAACAGGTAATGTGGCAGCACTTGAACTCGTAGAAAAAGCGAGAAACTGCGCTGGACTGATTCGCTTAAAAAACTGCGAGTAAGTCAACGGCTTAATAACCGCTCGTGCCAGAAAAGGATAGAAAATGAAAATCATAAATAATAAGCCCGAAAGAACCACGAGCGAGTATCCGCCCAGGCCTTTGAAAATCTCAAATACTTCTGCCGGTGTATCTGCCATTTTACTAATAACCCCGGCCATGAGAGCAAACACAAAAAAGGGTGCTGCTTGCATTACAATGTCAACCATCTTTAGGAAAACTTCATTTGTGCCGTTGAAAAATTTCTTGACATTTTCTACTTTTTCTTCTGGCAGGATGGCCAGACATATTCCGAAAAAGATAGCGAAGAAGATAACCTGTAGCATTAGACCGTTATTGGAAACGGAGAATACGATGTTTTCCGGAACGATATCAACCAGGAATTGCAAGGGACTTTCATCCTTCTTTGCTTTTGCCGTTTCCATTCTTGATGCTGCAACATCTGATTCTCGTTCGCCAGCTGCTTTTTGCTGGGCTGCACTCAGGTAATTGGCATACTCCGGATCTTGAGATAGTAGTTTATTGTCTTTTATTTCAACTCCTTCTTCCTGGGCCCAAAGCTCGTATGAAATTCGGTTTTTAATTCGCGTATCTTCTTCTACGAGCTTACCTGGTTTGGTAATATTTACGAGTAACAAGCCAATTGAAACAGCTATAACCGTTGTTAGCAAATACATTCCCAGGGTTTTAGCTCCCATTCTCCCGAGCTTGGAAATATCCCTGAGATCTGCTATTCCAGAAATGATAGAAAATAAAACCAGGGGTACAGCAATGAATTTCAGCAACCGAATAAAGATGGTTCCAAAAGGATCTATCCAGCTTCGCGTAAATTCATTCAGCCCGAGTGAGCTCGATGCAAAAGCCCAGATAATTCCCAAAACAAGACCTATGATTATTTTCCAGTGCAGGGCGAGTTTCTTCATAAAATAGATGCTCTGTTTCTAAGTTCAAAATCGGCCAAAACCAAAGCAGCCATTGCTTCAACAATAGGAACAGCCCTGGGAACCACACATGGGTCGTGGCGGCCTTTAACTTCAATATTTCGATCTTCGCCTTTGTCTGAAATGGTTTTTTGTGGCTTTCCGATGCTGGCAACCGGTTTGAAGGCGACTCTGAAAACGATATCCATTCCGTTTGATATTCCACCCTGGATTCCACCGCTGAAATTGGTGTCCGTTCTCACTCCTTTGTCCGTATTTCGAAAGGAGTCGTTGTGCTCACTTCCCTTCATTTCAGCACCCCAAAATCCCGAGCCAATTTCAAACCCCTTTACAGCATTTATGCTAAGCATAGCTTTGCCCAATTCAGCATGGAGCTTATCAAAAACAGGTTCTCCCAGGCCAGTAGGAACATTTTTAATCAGACAGGTTATGATTCCTCCGAGCGTATCGCCTTCTTCCTTCGTTTTCGTAAGCAACTCGCGCATCTGATCAGTAGCTTTTTCGTCCGGACAACGCAAATCATTCTCCGGCATATTCATATCAAAAGCATCGAGATTAACTTCAGCTTGAAGCTTACCTATTTGGCTAACGAATGCTCTGATTTCAATGTCTTTTTCTTTTAAAAGTTGTTTGGCCACTCCACCAGCTGCTACCCGACTAGCCGTCTCACGGGCACTTGAACGACCTCCACCCCGATAATCGCGTATCCCATATTTTTCGCTGTAAACGAAGTCGGCATGCGATGGCCTGAACACATCTTTAATATTGTTGTAATCGCGACTTCGGTAATCTTTGTTTTTAATGAGAAATGCAATGGGAGTTCCGGTGGTTTTTCCTTCAAAAATTCCAGACAGCCACTCTACACTATCAGACTCCTTTCGCTGAGTTGTCAGTTCAGATTGGCCGGGTTTTCTCCGATCCAAATCGCGCTGCACATCTTCCAGATCTAGTGTTATTCCTGCAGGACAACCGTCTATGATGCCACCAATAGCCTTACCGTGAGATTCACCGAAGGTAGTTAGCTTGAAAATTGTTCCGTAGTTATTTCCAGCCATGCGGCCAAAGATAGTATTATTCTATGCCCAATAATGCTACTTTTTCAAGTGTATTTTATCATTTTTGTCGGCACCTAAGCCACTTGAAATATGCGTATTCTGATAAAAAATATAAAAGGACTCGTTGGAACCTACGACGAACACACAAAATTTGTTCGGGGTAAAAAAATGAGTTCAATACCTCTTATTGAAAATGCATTTCTCGCTATAGAAGACGGTGAAATAGCACTCTTCGGGTCTATGGATGATTGGGGAGGCATCACAGACTGGAGAAACCTGGAAGTAATGGATGCAGATGGCAGATATATTTTACCGGCTTGGTGTGATTCACACACCCACCTGATTTTTGCGGCATCAAGAGAACTTGAGTTCGAAGACCGAATTAAAGGACTAACCTATGAAGAGATTGCCACTCGCGGAGGGGGTATATTGAATTCGGCCAGTAAACTGGCCGGCATGAGTGAAAATGAGCTCTTTGAAAAAGCAATTCCCCGATTGAAATCTGCCAGAGATAGCGGAACAGGAGCTATAGAGATTAAATCTGGGTATGGGCTAAGCACGGAAAGCGAGTTAAAAATGCTCAATGTGATTAAAAGACTTAAATCTTATTCGAATCTAACTATCAAATCTACTTTTTTAGGAGCCCATGCTATTCCTGCAAAATTCAAAGGCAAACAAAGTGATTATGTAGATCTTGTTGTGAACGAAATGCTTCCAGAAATAGCCAGGAATAAGCTTGCAGATTATGTAGATGTTTTCTGTGAAAAAGGTTACTTCACAGTAGATGAGACTCTCAAAATAGTAAAGGCTGGCGCGGAACATGGGCTCAAGAGCAAAGTTCACGTCAACCAGTTTAACTCTCTGGGAGCTATTCCCAAGCTCGTTTCAGAAGGTGTACTCTCCGTTGACCATCTGGAAGTCCTTAACGAGCCCGATTTGAAATCTCTATCGGGATCTCAAACGATTGCTACAGCACTTCCCTTGTGCAGTTTATTTTTGAGCATACCATATACCCCTATGCGGAAACTCATAGATAATGACGTGATTTCCGCTTTAGCTACGGATTTCAATCCCGGGTCTGCACCTTCGTGCAATATGTCTTTGGCCATTTCGCTTGCTTGTATAAAGATGAATTTGACTCCGAACGAAGCGATAAACGCCGCAACAATTAACGGCGCTGCAGCTATGGAAGCCTCAGATATTTTGGGAAGTATAACAGAAGGAAAAAAAGCCAATCTAATTATTTCAGAAAGGTGTGAGCATTTGTCTTACTTACCTTATTCGTTTGGCAAACCCGCCCTGGATGGGGTGATAATAAACGGCAAAATCGAAAAAGACTTTAGATAAACTCGTTTTTGCATTTAATGTGAAGAAGGGTATTCTCAATGGCCGGGCAGATTCTGTAGATAGAGCACCATTGCCTGCAACTCATGAATTCGATTTATAAGCCATTAGCCATCACAGCATTGGTATAGAATATCAGCTCAAGAAATTCTGAAAAGGAAAGAATCTGAATACTATTTTCATTCACC
>JGI12048J13642_10946521_pt1 | contig 12163 bp, 6 predicted proteins | sample ElkSlonscriptome_16_FD_13642 | JGI IMG/M metagenome (IMG submission 13642) | reverse complement strand
CTGAGCGCCGGCTCGTTCGCTGTCGGCCTTGCGCTGGCAGCAACGCCTGCTTTTGCTCAGGACACCGAAGTTAGCACCGAAGACAGTGCTGAGGCGCTTGGCGAAAATGCCATTGTTGTCACCGGTTCGCGTATTTCGAATCCCAACCTTGAGCTTTCAAGTCCGGTTGCAGCGGTTACTGCTGATGACATTGATTTGCGTCAGGCGAACGTCGCCGAAGAAATTCTTCGCGAAATTCCCGGCGTCGTCCCGAGCATTGGCGCTCAGGTGAACAACGGCAACGGCGGCTCCACTTTCCTGAACCTGCGCGGTATCGGTGCAAACCGTAATATCGTCCTGCTCAACGGAACGCGCGTCATTCCTGCTGGTCTGGCCGGTATCACTAACGTTGACGTGATCCCTCTCGCGCTGATCGAGCGGACTGATGTCCTGACTGGCGGTGCTGGTGCGGCTTATGGTGCCGACGCAATCGGTGGTGTGGTTAACTTCATCACCAAAAACAACTTCGAAGGCGTCGAGCTCAGCGTTACGCAAGCTCTCACCGAACGAGGTGACGGCGAAACATTCCGCGCTGATTTCACTCTCGGCGGAAACTTCGATGACGGCCGCGGCAATGCGACTTTGAGCCTAGGCTACACCAACCGCGATCAGGTCCTTCAGGGCGACCGCGATTTCAGCGTGTTCAACATCAGCTCGATCACCGGCAACGCCGGTGGATCCAGCACAGCCGCTCCCACGCGTTTGTCGCTCCCGGGCCTTGGTTTCCAGCAAGTTACCGACGATGGCAGCACTCTGGTGGACTTCGACCGTCCGTTCAACTTCAACCCGTTCAACCTGTTCCAGCTCCCGCTTGAGCAATTCCGCATCTTCGGTACGGCGAATTACGAAATCACCGACGGGATCGAAATGTACGGCGAAGGTCTGTTCGTTCAGAGCACAAACACCACAGCCATCGCGCCTTCCGGTTCTTTCGGCGTGAACGCTCCGTTGCCGCTGAACAACCCGTTCTTGAATGACAATATCCGCAACATCATTTGCGGAGCGCAAGGCATCGCGCAGGCAGATTGTGATGCGGCGGGCGCAACCCCGTTTGGCCCCAACCTGGCCGACGGTTCGGTGAACCCTGACTTCCTCGCACCTGTGACCAACGTCGCACGTCGTTTCGTTGAGCTTGGGCCGCGCTTGAATGAGCGTGAAACGCGCCTATTCCAAGTCAAAGCCGGTATCCGCGGCGATATCACTGACTCGATCGAATTCGACGTCTTTGGTGCATACGGTGAGAGCGATCTTCGCAGCCGTCAGTCCGGTAACGGAACACGAACCCGCCTTGATCAATCTTTGTTCTCGGTTGATCCCAACCAGTGTATTGACCCGACGGGTGGTTGTGTTCCTATCGACCTGTTTGGTCCGGTTGGCTCAATCACTCAAGAAGTTGGCGCGTTCCTCGACGTTGGTAACTTTGCCTCGACGGCTACCACACTTGGTCAGCTTCAGGGCTTTGTGAGCGGCGATCTGTTCACCGTGCCTAGCGCCGATCAACCAGTTAACTTCGTGGTTGGTGCCGAGTATCGCGAATACACAGCGTTCACGGCATCGGATCAGCTGACACAGACCCCGGGTGAAGTGCTCGGTAACGGCGCAGCCGCTCCAAACCAGGGTGGTTCGTTCGATGTGTCCGAACTGTTTGGTGAGCTTGTCATTCCTATCGTCTCCGGCGTGAGCTTTGCCGAGCAGATCAACCTGGAACTGGGCGGTCGTGTCTCTGATTACTCGACAACCGGCACGGAATACACATGGAAGGCTGGCGGTAGCTGGACGATCACAGATGGTTTCACCATCCGTGGTAACTACCAGCAGGTTACCCGTGCGCCGAACATCGGTGAACTGTTCCAGCCGCAGATCACAGGGCTCGACAACAGCTCGGAAGATCCGTGTCAGGGCACCAACCCGGTTGGCGATGCAGCGCTGCAAGCCGTCTGTCTGGCACAGGGTGCTCCGGCCAACTCGATCGGATTTATCATTCCCGATCCTGCTGGTCAGATCAACGTGACGACCGGCGGTAACCCCAATCTCGCAGCTGAAGATGCTGAAACTTACACGATCGGTTTCATCTTTGAGCCTGCGGCGATCCCGGGGCTTGCGATTACGGCTGATTATTACAATATCAGCATCACGGACGCGATCACCAACCCGACCGTTGGCGATGTTTTCGCTTCCTGCTTTGGCCAAGGCTTCAGCGGCGCAGGTGGAGCACCCAATTTGCCTGCCGGTGCAGCCGGTTCGGCAGCTTGTAATGGGATCATTCGTAACCCGTTTACAGGTAACCTGTTCGGCGATGTGGCTATCACGCCGGGTCTCCCGCAGGTTCTCACTAACCAAGGCGAGATTGCTACCGACGGTATCGATGTATCGCTTAACTACTCGCGTGATTTTGGCGCAGTTGGCTGGAACCTGAGCGTTCTTGGTAACTGGACGAATTCTTCGACGTTCAACGCCAATGCCAATGACCCCAATTCACTGAATCGCGAGTGTGTCGGATTCTTCAGCACGAACTGCGGTTCGATCCAGCCGGAGTTCTCGTTCACAACTCGCAACACGATCTCGGTTGATCGCTTCGATATTTCGCTCCTGTGGCGCTATATCGACGCTGTCGAAATCGAGCCGGAAGTTGCTGGTAATTTCCTGCCGGAGTTCGAGTCCATCGGATCTGAAAACTATTTCGATCTGACTGTTCGGGCCAATGCGACAGAGAATCTCGACATCACGCTCGCGGTTATCAACTTGTTCGACAACGACCCGACTGTTGTTGGTAGTGACGTCGGCACAACCGCCTTCAACAGCGGTAACGTGTTCCCGTCGACTTACGACCCGCTGGGCCGCAGGTTCTCAATCACGGCGCGCTTGAACTTCTGATTTAATTGCACCGTAACAAATCAAGGGGTCGGCTCGCCGGCCCCTTTTTTTGTGCCCTTTCGCGAACACCGATTCTGTTGCACCTCGGGGAGCCCAAAACCAGAATCCCTGTGCCAATGTCGCTAGCGTTACTCGCTGCCAGCATGATGGCCATGCAGCCCCCCCCGCGGCAACGGTCCAAAAGAACGATAAAGAAAAAACCACCGGCCCCGAGATCGAAATGGTCGAGCAAAGACCCGAAAAGCATAAGAAAATAACGGACGAGAAGCATCCGGACTATGTGCTCTGCAAAAGCGAAGCTGTGCTCGGCTCACGCGCCAAGCGTAAGCGCACCTGCATGACGAACAGGGACTGGGCGCTGGTTTCACGCCGCGGCAACGAAGCGACCCGAGACTTTGTGGGCGATAATCAGCCCGGAATGATGGGCGGTAACAATTAGGCGCGCGCAGGACATGCGCCAAACCTCCCGACTTTTTCAATGAAAGAGTATATCAATCTTCGTCACCAGCACTTTACTTTCAGCGCTGTTACTGAAGTCCACAAGCAGGTCCGGAAACCTCAATAGAGCCGAATTCGAAAACAGAAGTTGAAGTAGTTGAAAAAAGGCTGGAAGAATGACGGATAGAAGGCATCCCGGACATGTCCGATGCAAGAGCGAATCCGTCATTGGTTCGCGTGCCAAGCGCAAGCGCACCTGTATGACGAACAGGGAATGGGCGCTCACTTCACGCCGTGACAATGAGACCACCCGTGACTTCATGGCCGATAATCAGCCCGGCTTTAACAGAATTTCGGGCCAAAACTGACCGCTTGCGGTCTCTCTAAGCGAGACCCGAGCAAATCATATGATAAGACTTCGCCACCCTGTTTTGAGGGGTGCGCTGCACGTATCTTTGATGATTCCCCCTGCGGCTAAACCGCATGGTTGCAACTCATCCGCGCCTGTGGGACGACCCCATGTGATGCAAAATGAAACTTTGTTAGGATACTTATGACGCTGCGTCGCTCATTCATTTCCCTCGGCGCTTGTGTCGCTATCATGATGCTGGGAGCCTCTCCCCTCGCCGCTCAGGAGAAGCCCAGCTCTGAGACGGAGATTGGCAGCAGCCCAATCATCGGAAAGCTCGAGAATTGCACTGCTATCACTGACAATGACGAGCGCCTCGCATGCTTTGACCGCGAAGTCGGGGCACTGGTTGGTGCGAGTGACAAGGGCGAAGTGAAGGTTGTCGAAACGGAGGACATCACGAAAGCGCGCCGCCGCCTTTTTGGCTTCCTCATCCCGAAAGTCGGACTGTTTGGCGACAGCGACGAACAGGAGGTCACGGACCTCCGCTCCACCATCACCAAGGTGCGACAGGTTTCGTCCAAGGAATGGCATTTCTGGATTGAGGAAGGCAACGCCAAGTGGCGGGTGAAGAGCAATTCGATCCGCTTTCGGGCACCCAAGGTTGGCGATGAAGTCGAATTCAAACCGGCCACGATGAACACCTATTGGATCCGCCTGAACGGCCGCAAGGGAGCGCGCGGAAACCGCATCGGCTGACCCTCGGGAGCGGACGTCTTGAGGAACGAAGGTGCCGTTGGCAGTAATGCTGACGCTACCCTCACCACAGACGGCTGATGCGGCTAGATGGCCCCAGAACCTTCAGCCATCGCTCTCTGCCGGACCGGAGCTTTTGGTCCGAGCCAAGCGTTTGAGCCTGAGCCAGGGAGACGCTGAATCGTCGGAAACGCCCCCCTGACCGGAGGCCTCTTTTTCGTGCATTTCTGAAGCGCAAAGCGGTCATTCGAGGCGATTGGACTGGCGAAAATGGACGGTAGCAACGATTTTCTTGACCACCAATACGTGCGCCGCCACCAGACACACTGGCTCATCTTCAACAAGAAAGCCCGGCCCTGCGCGCAATGCGCAGGCCGGGCTTTCGTTCGTTTATGCGACAAGTCGGTTCAGTTCAGATCAAAGACCACCCGGACCACAATCATTCGCCAGGAAGTCGAGCATCTTGGTGTAGAACTGCTGCTGGTGATTATACATCAGCGTGGTGTAGAAGTGATCTGCATCCTCAAGGGTCACGAATTGACCCTCCTTGCCCGCTTTCTCGAACTCCTTCTTGTAATCCTCGTAGTGGAAATACAGCACGCGGCTATCGTCCTCTCCATGGATCATCAGAAGGGGAATGTTGACCTTGGAAACTTCGTTGATCGGGTTGATACCGATCATTCCGCGACGCTGAGCCCAATCATCCAACGCCTTGGGAGAGCTTCCTCCACCATTGCGTTGGCGATAGCTCTTCGCCGGGTCAGCCACTGCTGCGCCCGCAATAGCACACTGATAGATCTGTTCTTCACGGCTGAGCGAGACCAAGGCGGCATAGCCGCCATATGACCAGCCGAACATCGCCATGCGATCCGGATCGGCCAGCCCCTGCTCTACCAGATAGAGCGCGCCGTCGTCCTTGTCGTCCTGCATTTTGCCGCCATGTTCGCCATAGCCGCCATCAAAGTGCTCTTTGCCCCAGCCCACCGTCATGCGGTAGCCCGGCTGAAGAACCATGTATCCCGCGCTGGCGAGCAGCTGCCCCCATTCGTCAAAGCTGACGACTTCCTGCACGTGAGGACCGCCATGCGGCATAACAACGAGTGGGAACGGGCCTTCGCCCTTGGGCATGGTGACGTAACCCGGAATCATCTTACCATCGCGTGCAGGATAACGGATGTATTTCACATCAGCGAGATTATCCTGATTCAGCAGCGGGTTACGGCTGCCAAGCTTGGCCAGCTTGCCTTCCTTGACCAGCCAGAAGGAGCCCGGATCATGCGGCCCGCGGTTCGTCACAACCATCCGCTTGCCGTCGCGCGAACGGCTCGTGATGCGGATCTGGTGAGCGAACGGGATTTGCTGTTCGAGTGCTTCGTAAAGAGCTTTCTCGTTTTCGTCGAACCAGTGACGCTCCCACTTTGCACCCGGATACTGGACAAACGCCATGTTGTCGTTGCCCGGAATCGAATTCAGGCCAACCGACATGACATCGGCGTTTTCGTCCTGAAAGACTTTCTTGCCGAACTGGCCGGTGTCGAAATCGAACTCCCAAAGCGCAGCCTTATCATCGCCATTGCGCGCCTCAATCATATATCCCTTGTTGGGGTTTCCGGGATCGATATGCGCAAGACCATGAAAACCGGTGAGAAACCGATAGAGGTTTTCGTGCTTGTCGGCATCATAAACCGGGCCAAATTGCGTCCACGATCCATCGCCCGGCTTGCGGTAATAGGTCTTGACCGTGTTGTCAGAGTCAAAGCCGGTCGCAAATCGCGGATAGCCATTGTTGTCGAAGGTGATGTTCCCGTATTTCGAGGTTCCTTTGAGAACCAGGCTCTTCGTGCCCTTGACCAGATCGAGCTTGTAATAGCTGCGCGGACGAAAGGCTTCGAACGGGTCAACGCCTGCGCCGCCCTTCACAGGGTTGGACGCGGCGACGATCACCTTGTTCGGCTCATCGGGCAGCTCGCTGACAATCGAGAAGCTGTCACGGATGATATTGAACTTGTTCTTTTCAAGGTCGTACGAATACGAGATGTAGTTGCGCGTATCATCTTCGGGGCCGCGCACTCTCTCACGGACCTGCTGCCAAGCGGTGCCGAAGACGAGGTTATCCGTGACCCACCTTGCGCCAATGATTTCCATCGGATCGGCGTTGAGGCGGCGAAGAGGTTTTGACAGATCGTCGGTCTTATAGATTTCAAGCAGATATTCGCCTTCACGCGATTCCACTTTGTGCACCAACAGATGCTTACCATCAGGCGAAAGGTCGACAGCATTCACGACATCGCGAAGGGCCCAGACATCAATTGGAACGGAGGCAGTTTGTTACGCTTGCGTTTCCATCGGAGCGCCAACGATGAGGCCCAGGACAGATACGCCGGCCATCGCGGCCAATGCGGGAGCTTTCATAAACTTCATCGGGTGAAACCCTTTTTTCTATCTACAGTGAGTGATCGGGCGAGACGGGCCAGCCTCCATTCCGGCCCATTCGTTCAATCAGAGTAAAACAAAAAAGCGGCCCCTCAGCAAGTGTGAGAAACCGCTTTTTTGGCTCAATTGCGCGGTTTACAACTTAGAAGTTGTAGCTGACTGAAGCAAAGAACTCGGTTCCGTCATAATCGTAACCCACACCCAGAGCAGTGTTGGCGATCTGCGGGATGCCCTGGCCGCCGCTGATCAGTGGTGGCGCGGTGTCAAACAGATTGTCGACACCCACGATGATTGTGAAATCATTGGTGCGATAACGCAGTGAGGCGGTGTGATAAAAGATCTCATCAGCGAAACCGATATCGCGACAGAATACTCCGTCACCGGCGACAACGCCGTTGTCCGACCCGCCGCCGAGGCACGTATTGCCGATCACACCAGCAGGGTTTCCATCTGGACCATTACCAAAGGCATCAGAGAACGGATCAACGCCGAGCGGATCCTGCGCCACATCTCCAACGTAGCGGATCTGATAAGTGAGGCGGAAATCTTTCCACCCAACGGTGGCCACACCAAGACCGGTCCACTGAGGCAGTCCAAATTCACCGGCGTCGTCATCGAAACTTGCCTCACCCAGATCGTCAATTAACAGAGTGGAGCGTTCGATCAGATGATTCGCGCGGAAGTTTAGACCAAGCTCGAACACTTCTCCGCCGATCGTGACGTCCTTGTCGATCGCAGCATTGAAGTCGATACCCCGGACAGCTTCCTGATTGAGGTTGATGAAGCCGGAATTGACATCCGAGATGAGAAGGCGTGTGTTTGCTTCGTCCGTATCAAAGGAAAGACGCTCACAAAACGGGCTGCGCTGACCATCTTGCCGCAAGAAACAGTCATTTACCACAAATTGAGAGCTTGGCTCGACGATCGACGACCGAAGTTGAATATCAAAATAGGTCGCGCCCAAAGCGATGTCCCAACCACCGCCAAGTGTCTCTTCAAACGAGAAACCTGCAGTCAGCGAAGTTGAAGTTTCGGGCTGAATATCAAGCGAGCCTCCGGTGCGGATTTCCACGCTTTGCGAGTTATCGACATTCGTTCCCTGCGGGTTGATACCCACTCGCGTCGGATCACGGCCTTCGCGGCGGCAGTTGTCCAAAATCGCAGGATCACGAGTATCCAGAGCGGGATTGTAACCACCATTAAGTGCTTCGAACGCGATATCAGGTACGGCGCAAGGATCGCCCAGGTTCAAGAAGCCGGTCTGACCGCGCAAGAAGTTCTCGCGCAGGTTCGGCGCACGGAACGAGGTTCCATAAGTGAAACGCAACAGCAGAGGTGTGACGGGGCGCCACCCAGCCTTGATCGAATACGTTCCATTAGTCCCGTAGAACTCTTCGTCAGTCAGGCGACCGGCAATATCGAGATTAAGCTCTTCAACCAGCGTTTCTCCGGCAATCAGCGGCATCGAAACTTCGCCATACAGTTCGCGGATCCACTTCGAACCCTTCGCGCCTTGATCGGCGAAAAAGCCAAACAGAAGCCCTTGACCAGCTACCGCGTCAGGCTGGGAGTCAATGCTGTCTTCGCGCCATTCGGCACCCACAACAACGCCGACCGGGCCAGCTGGCAATTCAAACAGATCGCCGGTCACAAAACCGGAAATGAGAGTTTGCTCGTAAACGGTGCGAAAGTCCCGCGAATCAAGTAAATAAGCCGCAGATTCCGGGTTCTCAAAACTTCCAAACGGCACGTTGAAATTGCTGCCGGCAAAGATATTAACCGGCACACAGCCCTGCGTCAGATCGGGTTGCGCATTGTCGGGGTTCGACAGCCCCGCAACATCGCAAGGACCACCGGCGAGTGGCGTGTTACCAAAGGCGCGAAGTTCAACTCCGCCGGGAACGGTCGGGTCCACGCCCAGTGCTAGAGCGAGACGGTCGGCACGGACGCCGATCCGGCTCGAAACCCCGATAGAGCGCGAATAGACACCGGCCGCCTCGAAGGTCCAGGAAGAGCCAAGGAAGGGTAAATCACCGCGCACACCAAGCACGCCGCGATATTGTTCTTGCGTCACCTCGAAATTGTCACGGTCGCCACGGATCGAGAAGAATGAGCGAACCTCGCGACTTTGGCCGGGTGCGTTTGCAAATTGTTCAAATCCGGAACCGGGAACAAGGCCTGAGAACTGGTTATCCAAAACACCACAATCAAACCCATTCGGGTTGTTGACGTTGCAGGGATTGAACGGATTGTTGGCCGGAGCCACCGGGGTCAACTGGCTGATACCGGTATTTTCCGACGAGATTTCCGCGCGCGAAAAATTTGCCTCGAAAAACGGGGTGATGTTCGCTTCACCAGGGAAGGTATATTCACCAAATGCCATGGCATTGAGGAGCTTTTACTCACTGAGAAATGTCTGGTCAAGGTTGAGGCCGTCAAGGTTGTTGAACCGGAAATCAACATCACGGATTCCGTCGCCGTCACGGTCAATGTCACGACCAAAGGCGTCTTGCGTGTCGCTAAAGCCGGGGATCCCGAAATTGCCCTGACCTGGCTGACGGAAGACCGAGAACGAGAAAGTATCGTCAATCAGCAACGCACCGGTGCCGACGAATTGAACACATTCATCATTCACAACACCGATTTGGTTGTTGTTGCGGGCGCGAACAACGGCATCCGCTGAAATTCCGAGAGTTCGGACTTCCCCATCCTGCGTTATTTCGCGGTTGGTTGTGCATCCTGTAAAGAAATCTCGGTCTCTTAACCTGATCTCGTCGCGATAATCATACTCGACCCCGACCCCGAAAACGCCGCGATCGTTGGTAAAGCCCCATGCACCACTGATGGTGTAATCTTCACCCGCCCCGGCCGGATTGACCTCGCCACGCGCAAACAGTTCGAGTCCGTCAAAATCCTTGCGAAGCACGATATTGCCAACGCCGGCGACGGCATCGGAACCATACACCGAAGAAGCACCGTCAAGCAAAAGATCGTAGCGGTCTACAAGCGAGCCGGGAATCAGGTTGATCGACGGGTTGGTAGGCGCCCCTTCAGCACCAGCCGGTGCAAGCCGACGACCATTAAGAAGCAGCAGGGTACGGTCCGCTCCGAGACCCCGGAGGTTCAGCGTGTTCGAACCCGGACCATTGTCGAGCACAAAACCCTGAAAGGTCGCGTCGATCTGTGTACCTGCAGCAGCCGGGTCGCGCTGAAGTATCTGTGAGGGATCAAAGGCCCCTACCGTGCGCTGTTCTCTCGCGGTGATAACCTGGAGCGGCGCGATCGACGAATAGGTGTCACGAACGATGCGCGAGCCAGTGACGGTGATGCGCTCCTCACCGGCCTCGCCGCTGTCTCCGCTTGTGATATCGACCTGCTCTTCCTCTTCCTCGACCTGCTCCTCTTCCTCTTCAGGCTGATCCTGAGCGGCGAGCGGTCCAGCCATCACAAACGCGATAGCCGATGCGGAGAAGGTGAGCGCCTTGAGCGAGTTGGTGTGAAACTTCTTCGTGATTACTCCAGTTGCAACAACCAGAGCCTGCATCGCGCCAAACACACCCCCCACGCAAAAATGCGTGTGAAAGCCCCCTGATCTGACATCGCGAATTAGCCCCTGCGATGACGGTTTTGTGCAATAGCGATATTTTTAAGACAAGGTGGCTGACCGCAATCACGAAATTTTAAGGGCTCTGTTGCGTTAATCCCACATACAGGAAAGACCATTTGGAATTTTACGAAGCTAAATCCAACTTTTCACGTAACAACATTTCGAGATTTTGAAATAACGCGCACATTGTTCCGCAGGGCCAAAAAATTGTCGCACATTTGCCAACCGGTAAAATGATACCGACTCGGTGTCACTGATTGTCATTCGTCGATTTTTATCAGCAGTTCGCCATCGCCCTCGTCGATCATTAACGTCGCTCCGTCAACCACCTTGCCTTCCAGCAGCATCTCGGCCAGCGGGTCTTGCAAGTATCGCTGGACCGCGCGCTTCAAAGGCCGCGCGCCATAGACCGGATCATATCCTACGCGGCCCAGCCAGCGCAAAGCGCCTTCGGTCAGGTCGAGCGTGATCTTGCGGTCGTCCAGCAGCTTTTGAACCCTCTTGACCTGAATCGCGACAATCGGGGCCATGTGCTCCATCGCAAGGCGGTGGAACAGGATGATCTCGTCCAGACGGTTGAGAAATTCGGGGCGGAAATGCCCGCGCACCACATCCATCACCTGATCCTCGACATCGGCAACCTTGCCGTCATCGCCGAGGTTCGAAAGATACTGGCTGCCCAGATTGGACGTGAGGATAATGAGCGTGTTCGAGAAATCGACCACGCGGCCCTGTCCGTCGGTCAGGCGCCCATCGTCCAGCACCTGCAACAGCACGTTGAAGACATCGCCGTGCGCTTTCTCGACCTCGTCAAACAGCACCACCTGATAGGGGCGGCGGCGCACAGCCTCGGTCAGCACCCCGCCTTCGTCATAACCGACATAGCCAGGAGGCGCACCGATCAGGCGGGCGACCGAGTGCTTCTCCATGAACTCGCTCATGTCGATGCGGACCATCGCCTGATCATCATCGAACAGGAATTCGGCCAGAGCCTTGGTCAGCTCGGTTTTACCCACGCCGGTCGGGCCGAGGAACAGAAAACTGCCGAGCGGGCGGTTTGGATCCTGTAATCCGGCGCGCGCGCGGCGCACCGCCTTGGACACAGCCTCGATCGCATCGCCCTGACCGATCACCCGTTTACCGAGGATGTTTTCCATCTCGAGCAGCTTCTCGCGCTCGCCTTCCATCATCCGCTCCATCGGAATACCGGTCCAGCGTGCAACGACGCCAGCTATGTCCTCTTCGGTCACTTCCTCGCGCAGCAGCGCATCCTCGCTCAGTTCTTCTGCGGCTTCCAGGCGCTTCTCCAGCTCGGGAATTGTTCCGTATGACAGCTGGCCCGCCTTGGCGAGATCGCCCTCGCGCTGCGCTTGCTCCAGTTCGAGCCGCGCGTGGTCGAGCTCTTCCTTGATCTTGCCCTCGGCCTCGATCTTGTCGCGCTCGTTCTGCCAGCGGGTGGTCAGTTCGGCGCTTTCCTGTTCGAGATTGGCGAGTTCCTCGCGCAGGTTCTTGAGGCGATCGCGCGATGCGGTGTCGTCCTCTTTCTCCAGCGCGGATTCTTCAATCTTGAGCTGGATAATCCGGCGGTCAAGTTCGTCGATTTCTTCTGGCTTGCTCTCCACTTCCATGCGGATGCGGCTTGCCGCTTCATCCATCAGATCGATGGC
>JGI12048J13642_10031368_pt1 | contig 12163 bp, 12 predicted proteins | sample ElkSlonscriptome_16_FD_13642 | JGI IMG/M metagenome (IMG submission 13642) | reverse complement strand
GCCTCCTGCGGGCGGATCGGCTTTTCAAGTCGAGTCCCCTCTCCGACGCGCATCTCCTGGAGGAGTGGCTCCTCACGCTCATGGCGCGGCGGGCCGTGGCATGAGGCCGAGCGTGCGGGCTCTTGGGACCGCTCTCGGGGTTCTCCTCCTGGCTGCGGTGGGTCTCCTGGGCCTTCCGTCGGGCGTCGACGCACAGGGTGCCAACGAGGAGACCTCGCTGGAACGGGTGGAGGAGCTCACGAGGCTCGGTCGCACCGAGGAGGCCCGATCGCTCCTGATCCGGTGGTGGTCCGAAGGGCGGGACGAAGCCTCGCGTCGAGACCGCCAGCGCGCGCTCTGGATCCGGGGTCGCCTCACGGTGGATCCTGCCCAGGCGGAGCTGGACTTCCAGCGGTTGGTCCTGGAGTTCCCGGGGGGTGACTTCAGCGACCAGGCCCTCCTTCGACTCGCCCAGGCCGCCTGGGCCGAAGGGGACGGCGAGGCAATGGAGGTCTGGATGGGCCGACTCACCCGGGACTACCCAGGGAGTCCGGTGGTGCCGGAGGCCCGGAGGTGGCGGGAGGGAGCGGGACCTCTGCCGGAGGCATCGGGTGCGGCTCCCACGACCGAGACCGCCGAGGGGACCGGACAGGTCGGCGAGGAATCGGCGCCCGGCTACGCCATCCAGCTCGGAGCCTTCGCCGGGGCGGGTCGGGCCCGGACCCTCCGCAGCCGCGTGCGCGACGCAGGGTACGACGTCCGACTCATCCGGGTGCGGGGGAGTCGGCTGCTGCACGTGCGGGTCGGGCGCTTTGCCTCGGAAGCCGACGCACGCACCTTGTTGGAGGAGATCCGGTCCCTGGGGATGGACGCGACACTCGTCGACGACGTGCAGCGGGAGAGAGAGCCATGAGCAAGAAGGCGCCGCCGGTGTGGCGGGTGTTGTTGGCAGAGGACAATGACGACCATGCGCTGCTCATCGAGATGGCCCTCGAGCGTGCCGCCGAGGTACCGCCGGAGATCATCCGGGCCCGAAACGGGAACGAGGCCGTGGCGGCCGTCCAGGACCACGAGGTGGATCTCATCCTCCTGGACCTGAAGATGCCGGGGCGCACCGGGCACGAGGTGCTCCAGGTGGTGAAGGAGGACGAGGAGTTCCGGAAGATCCCGGTGGCGGTCCTCACTTCGTCGGATCAGCACGAGGACATGGCCCGGAGCTACGGGCTCGGTGGGAACCACTTCATCACGAAGCCCGAGGATCCGGCCGAGCTGGAGAAGCAGCTCCGAACCCTCTTCAAGAACCTCCGGGACGTAGGCGGCATCTACCGGGGGGCGGGACGGTTCGACGCCACGGCCGTGAGCGCCATGGATCCGGACACCCTGGCCGTGCGAAAGGCCGCCATGTGGGGTGGACTGATTCTGGTGGCGGTCGTCCTTCTGGCCTTCGCCTGGTACTCGGGCGTCCTGGGGGGGTAGCGCCGAGCCCTACACCTGCGCCAGGTGGACCAGGGCGTCGCCGAGGTTGACCAGCGGGTTCACCGTGTGGCCCAGCACCAATCCGCCCTTCCGCGTCTTCACCGGCGCGCCCTTCCCTCCGATGGGGTCCCGTACGGTGCCCAGCCGCGTCCCGGCGCCCACCTGCTGGCCGAGCTCCACCTCCAGGTGGAAGATCCCGCCCCGGGACGAGCGGACCCAGAAAGTGGAGCGGGCCTCCCGGAGTGGGTGGGACGCCTCCGCCGGGGTGTCCGGCGTCATCTCCAACGCTGCCAGCGTTCTCAGCGTGCCGGAGACGCCTTCCACCACCGCGAGCGGGCTGAACCGCCGAGGCTCTCCGCCCTCGAAGAGCAGCACCCGCTTTCCCTTCTTCAGGACGGCGTGCCTCAGGGTGCCCTTCTGCGGCTTGGAGTGGATCATGACCCGGGGTCCGAAGGCTCGGGCGAGGCGTCGGGTCTCCTCGTCGTCCAAGTTCCCCCGGATCTGGGGGAGGTTGGTGCGGTCGTCGGAACCGGCGTGGTAGTCGATCCCGAAGCTGCAGCGTGCCACGACCTCGTCCATGAAGAGCCGGGCGAGGCGGGAGGCCAGGGAGCCGGTGCGGGAGCCCGGGAAGGAGCGGTTGAGGTCCCGGCGATCCGGCAGGTAGCGGGACTCGGTGACGAAGCCGAAGACGTTCACCACCGGGGTGGCGATGACGGTCCCGGCCAGCGCCTCCGGGTCCAGGTGATCCAGGATCCGGCGGATGATCTCCACCCCGACGATCTCGTCGCCATGGATGGCTCCGCTGAGCCAGATGGTGGGGCCCGGGTCGACCCCGTGCAGCACCTCCACCGGGAGATGGAGGTAGGATCCGGAAGGAAGTCTGCCGGCCGGGATCTCCAACTGCCGGCGCCCACCAGCGGGGATGTCTTCGCCGACGAAGGAGAAGCGCTCCCGGCTCATTCGTGGTCGTGAGGTTCCGCGTGGCTTTCCACGTACTCGATGATCTCCCCGGCGACGTCCACCTTAGTCGAGGTCTCGATCCCCTCGAGCCCGGGCGAGGAGTTGACCTCCATGATGAGCGGCCCGCGCCGGGCGCGGAGCATGTCCACACCGGCCACGGCGAGGCCCAGAGCCTTGGCCGCCCGTACCGCCGTCCGGCGCTCCTTGGTGGTGAGCTTCGTGGTCTCGGCCGTGCCGCCGCGGTGGAGGTTCGAGCGGAACTCCCCTTCCGCGCCCTGGCGAATCATGGAGGCCACCACCCGGTCGCCCACGACCAGCGCCCGGACGTCGGCACCGTCGGCCTCCTTGATGAACTCCTGGACCAGAATGTTGGCGTTGAGCTGCCGAAACGCGTCGATCACCGACTCGGCGGCCTTCCGGGTCTCGGCGAGGACCACCCCCTGTCCCTGGGTCCCCTCCAGCAGCTTGATCACCAGCGGCGCGCCCCCCACCAAGTCGATGACGCCCGCGGTGTCTTTCACGGAACGGGCGAAGGCGGTGACGGGAAGCCCCAGCCCGGCCCGGGAGAGGAGTTGCAGCGAGCGGAGCTTGTCCCGGGAGCGGCTGATGGCCTGGGACTCGGCCACGGAGTAAACCCCCATCATCTCGAACTGGCGGACCACCGCCGTCCCGTAGAAGGTCACCGAGGCGCCGATGCGGGGGATGATGGCATCGGGTCGGCAGGGAGCTCCCATGTAGCTCATGGCCGGGTTCTTCGCCTCCACCGCCATGGTGCAGCGCAGGAAGTTGATCACCTGGACGTCGTGGCCCCGGTCCCGCGCAGCCTCGCGGAGTCTGCGCGTGGAGTAGAGGGAGGGGCGGCGGGAGAGGATTCCGATCTTCATGCGTGCTCCTGGCGGCTGGTGGGCGACGGGGTCCGTCGCTTGCTGGCGCGGCGACCTGCCACGAAGGAGCGACCGGGATCCACCACGACGCGGCCGCGGAGCGCCTGCCGCCCCAGCAACATGCGGAAGCCCATCTCGTCCCGGCGGGTCAGGGTGAGCTCGATGGGCCAGCTTCGGCCCAGGAGCCCCACCGGGGTCCGGATCACCGGCCGCAGCTCGGCTCGCCCGCTGGAGCTCCGCACCTCCCGCTCGTCCACCACGGGCGCTTCGGCCTCGAGGCTGTTCTCGGTGGAGCGCTGCACGGGGTGGACGTGGAACCGGATCCATTCCGCGCCGTCCTGCTGGAATCGCTCCATACGGAAAGCATGGAGCGACGAGGTCCGGGCTCCGGTGTCCAGCTTGGCCTTGATGCGCGCTACGCCCAGCTCCGGCAGCGTGATCCACTCCCGCCAGCCGAGGAGCTCCGGGTCCTCGCGTCGGTTCACAGCGCCTCGAGGGCGCGACTCATCCGTTCCCGGACATCCCGGGCGAGGGCTTCGAGGTCGGCACGACCGGCGACGCCGAGCTGCTCCACCGGGTCCAGCACGGCCACCACGCTGCCCTCGCCGCCGTCCGCCTCGTACACCACGACGTTGCAGGGCAGGAGGAGGCCGATGTCGATCTCGGTGTCCAGCGCCTGGTGGGCCAACGGAGGATTGCACGCCCCCAGGATGCGGTAGGGCCGGGTCTCCACATCCAGCTTCTTTCGGAGCGTTGCCTGGACGTCGATCTCCGTCAGGATGCCGAATCCTTCGTCGGCCAGGGTCTCCCGGATGCGGGCGTCGGCCTCGTCGGGGGAGAGGGAGACGGTCTTCTTGAGGCTGTTGTAGGCCATGGGATCGCCCTGGGATCGGGGGATGTGGGGTCTCGAAGGATGGACCCCGAAGCCAGGCAGACGATCCGCCGGCGGGGAGGGTCGGTCCGGGCCTCCCTCAACCCCCCAGGTAGGTGCCGGGGATGGGGTTGTCGGGACGCTCGGAGTCCCAGAGTACCGTGGTGATCCACCACCGGCTCCCGTCGTAGAAGAGCTGGATGGAGTTGATGCCCCGGGCGAAGGGCTCCACGTCGTCCGCGGTCCGCCGCGAATCGTAGGCGCTGAATACGTGGGCGATGTTGCCGAATTCCTGCGTGGTGCGGCCGATCTCCGACTCGAAGAACCCGTTGGCCTCCAGGCTGGCGCCGGCGGCCTCCACGTAGTCCTCCGGGGTGAGGACGTTGTAGCCCGCGATCCCGGCGGAGTTCACTCCGGTGGGGATGAGCCGCGCGCCCTCCACGATGAAGAGGGAATGGAAGCGGTCCCAGTCCCGAGCCTCCCCCGCCGGACCGGAGATGACGTCGTAGAGGGCGGCGATGATGGCGTCCTGGGAGGCGACGTCGGCGGGGTCCGCCTCCTGGGCCTGGAGGGGCACGGACCCCAGAAGGAGGGCGCCGAGGAGGGCGCCGAGGCTGGGAAGGGCGCTGCGGCAGAGGGCTTCGATGCGGCGGACGGGGGTCGTCGGGAATCGGGGGCGCACGGGGACCTCGAGGCGAAGGTGAGCGGGCGCGGTACGTCCGGGCCCTGAACCTGCAATACGGATCCTCGACGCGAGGGTTGCGGGGTTCATCTGGTCGGCGGGGTCGGAGGGCGCGACCGTTGATCCCCGACCCGCCGGTTCGGTACCCTACGGAGCCCCGCTTCCACCCCCGGATCCCAGGCTATGGCCGGCGAAGACACCCCCCTCATGCAGCAGTGGCGCGACGCCAAGTCCCGGCATCGGGACTCGCTGCTCTTCTTCCGAGTCGGGGACTTCTACGAGCTCTTCTACGGAGACGCCGAGGAGGGCGCCCGGCTCCTGGGACTCACCCTCACGAACCGGAACAACGGGGCGGCCGCCAAGGTGCCGCTGGCGGGCATTCCGGCCAAGGCGCTGGACGACTACCTGGCCAAGCTGGTCCGCCTGGGCCGCCGGGTGGCCATCTGCGACCAGGTGGAGGACGCCTCCGAGGCCGACGGCATCGTGAAGCGGGAGGTCACCGAGACGGTGACCCCCGGCACCGTCCTGGCGGACAACCTTCTGGCGGAGCGGCGCAACAACTTCCTGGTGACGCTGGTGCCAGGGGACGACGACCAGGTGGGGGTGGGGGCCCTGGACGTCTCCACCGGAGAGCTCGCCGTCCGGCGGGTGCCCCGGGATCATCTGGAGGCGGAGCTGGGCCGGCTGGAGCCGTCGGAGCTCCTCCTGCCGAGGGCGGCGGAGGCCCTGGACGCGGCGGTGCTGCCTCCGGTGGACGGGGGGCCCGCGCGGACCCGCCGGGACGACTGGATGTTCGAAGAGGACGTCTGCACCGAGGAGCTCCGCCGTCAGTACGGGGTCCAGTCGCTGGACGGCTTCGGCTTCCAGTCCGGGGACGCCCTCCTGGTCCGCGCCACCGGAGCGCTGGTCCAGTACCTGGCCGAGATCCGCCCCGCCGGCGTGGGCCACCTGCGCCCCCCGAGCATCCACCGGCCGGGCCGCCTCATGCTCCTGGACGAGATGACCCGCCGGAACCTGGAGCTGGTCGAGCCCCTGCGACCCGGCGAGGAAGGCGGCACCCTCCTGGCGGTTCTGGACGACACCGTCACCGCCATGGGCGGACGGCTCCTCCGCCGTTGGATCCTGGAGCCCCTGGTGGTAGCGGAGGACATCTGGGCGCGTCAGGAGGCGGTGCGGGAGCTGGTGGAGGCGCCGGAGCTCCGAGACGAGCTCCGGGGAGCCCTGAGGGGCGTGCGGGACCTGGAGCGCCTCGCCGGGAAGGTGGGCACCGGCCGTGTGGCGCCCCGGGACCTCCTCGGCCTCCGCCGCTCCCTGGAGCGCCTGCCCCGGGTGCGGGAGGCGGCCTCCACCGCGACGGCCCCCCTCCTGGTGGAGCTGGGTGCCGAGCTGGACTGCCTCGAGGACCTGCACCAGCACCTGGGCGAGGCGCTGGCCGACGATCCCCCCGCCACCCTGCAGGAGGGTGGGGTGATCCGACCGGGATGGTCCCAGGAGCTGGACGACCTCCGGGAGGCCCGGGACGGCGCCCGGGACTTCATCGCCCGCCTCCAGACCCGGGAGCGGGAACGCACCGACATCTCCTCGCTGAAGGTGGGGTTCAACAAGGTCTTCGGGTACTACCTTGAGGTTACCAAGGCCAACCTCGACAAGGTGCCCGACGACTACGTCCGCAAGCAGACCCTCTCCAACTCCGAGCGCTACTTCACCCCGGAGCTCAAGGAGTGGGAGGAGAAGGTCTTCGGGGCCGAGGACCGGATCCAGCAGCTCGAGCAGCGCCTCTTCTCCGAGCTCCGGGCCCGGGTGGCCGACGAGGTGTCCCGGCTCCAGGAGGCCGGGTCCCGGGTGGCCCGCCTCGACGTCCTCTCCACCTTCGCCGAGGTGGCATTGGCCCGTGCCTACGTGCGTCCCGAGATGCACACGGGCTTCGAGCTGGAGATCCGATCCGGCCGTCATCCGGTGGTGGAGACCATGATGCCCCGGGAGGAGTTCATCCCCAACGACGTGGTCCTGGGCGACGACGGCTGGGTGGTGATCCTCACCGGGCCCAACATGGCGGGAAAGAGCACGGTGCTCCGGCAGGTGGGCCTCATCCAGCTCCTGGCGCAGATGGGCTCCTTCGTACCCGCGGATTCGGCGAAGCTCCCGGTGTCGGACCGCATCTTCACCCGGGTGGGCGCCTCGGACAACCTGGCCCGGGGCCAGTCCACCTTCATGGTGGAGATGAGCGAGACGGCGGCCATCGTGCACGGGGCCACGGAGCGGAGCCTGGTCCTCCTGGACGAGATCGGTCGGGGGACCTCGACCTATGACGGCGTCTCCATCGCCTGGGCCGTCACCGAGCACGTCCACGAGGAGCTGGGCTGCAAGACCATCTTCGCCACCCACTACCACGAGCTCACCCAGCTCGGCGACCTCCTTCCCGGCGTGACCAACCTCAACGTCACCGTCCGGGAGGTCGGCGACGACATCGTCTTCCTCCGCCGGCTGGCTCAGGGGGGCGCGGACCGCTCCTACGGCATCCAGGTGGCCCGGCTGGCGGGCCTCCCCGACGGCGTCGTGGCCCGGGCCCGGGAACTTTTGGCGGAGTTGGAAGGAACACACAGTCACGGCGGAGAAGGGCTGGGTCGCCACGGCGCCCACCGACCCGCCTCGGAGGCGCCTCCGGACCAGATCTCCCTCTTCCAGGTCGAGCATCCGGTGGTGGATCGCCTGCGGGCGCTGGACCCGGACGGACTCACGCCCCGGGCGGCGCTGGACCTCCTCTACGAACTCACCGACCAGACGCGGGGCGGGAACCACGAGTGAGCGACACGATGCAGGACCGGACGAGGCGGACCGCCGTCGTTCTGGCGCTGGGGACCCTGGCGCTCGCGGGAGGATGCGCCGGGGAGGGGGAGATCGATCAGCCGGCGCCCCTCTACGGTGACGTCCCCATCGACTACCCCCTCCGGCTCTGGGATCAGGACATGGAGGGGGAGACCATCCTCCGGGTCCGGGTGAACGACACGGGCGGCGTGGACTCGGTGGAGGTCTTCGAATCGTCGGGCCACCCCGACTTCGACTCTGCCGCGGTGCGTGGCGCCAAGGACCTTCGCTTCAGCCCCGCTCGTCGGGACGGTGAGCGCATCGATGTCTGGGCCACGGTGCCGGTGCACTTCTCCAAGCGACCCCGTCCCGATACCCTGGGCATCTGAACACGCTGGGCCATCCGACCCCCCACCCCGGAGCCGTCTCCGCCATGACCGAGCGACACCGCCGCCCCTACGATTCCGTGATGGAGATGGTGGCCTGGACGCCGCTGGTCCGGCTGAACTCGGTGGTGGACGGGTGCCGGACCCCGATCTACGGGAAGTGCGAATTCATGAATCCCGGTGGCTCCGTGAAGGACCGCATCGGGATGGGGATGATCGAGGCCGCCGAAGCCGAGGGGCGCCTCAAGCCCGGCGGGATCATCGTGGAAGGCACCAGCGGCAACACCGGACTGGGCCTGGCCATGGCCGCCGCCACACGGGGCTACCGATGCATCTTCACCATGCCCGACAAGATGAGCATGGAGAAGGTGAAGCTCCTCCGGGCCTTCGGGGCCGAGGTCATCATCACCCCCACGGCCGTCCCACCGGATCACCCCGAGCACTACGTGGTGAAGGCCAAGGCCATCGCCGAGTCCACCCCTGGCGCAGTCCTTGCCGACCAGTTCTACAACCAGGCGAACCCGCAGGCGCACTACGAGACCACGGGACCGGAGCTATGGGAGCAGAGCGAGGGGCGCATCACCCACTTCTTCGCCGGCGCGGGGACCGGGGGCACCATCACCGGCACCGGCCGCTACCTGAAGGAGCACGATCCGGACATCCAGATCGTGGGTGTGGACCCCGAGGGCTCCCTCATCGCCCCCTACTTCCACACCGGCGAGATGATCGAAGGGCACCCCTACACCGTGGAGGGGCTGGGCAACGACAAGATCCCCGGGACCTTGGATCTGGATGTGGTGGACGACTACGTCACGGTGAGCGACCGCGATTCCTTTCTGATGGCCCGACGTCTCACCCGGGAGGAGGGGCTCTTCGTCGGCGGTTCGGCGGGGCTCATCGTCCACGCCGCCATCCAGCGGGCCCGGGAGCTGGACGACCCGGACGCCTTCGTGGTGGCGGTGCTCTGCGACTGGGGCGAGCACTACCTGAGCAAGTGCTTCGACGACGACTGGATGCGGGAGAACGGCTACCTGACCCGCCCGACGCGGACCACGGTCCGGGAACTCGTCGAACGGAAGGGCTCGGAGCTCGGCGTGGTGAGCGTTGCCCCGAGCACCGCCGTCCGCATGGCCCTCTCCACCATCACCGCCCACGACATCGGGCAGCTTCCGGTGATCCTGGACGAGGAGTGCGTGGGTTCGCTGGGCGAGGGCCCGCTCATGGCCCGCGTCATCGAGGACCCCTCCATCCTGGATGCGTCGGTGGAGGAGGTCATGGATTCGCCCTTCCCGGTGCTGGAGGACCATGTGGACTCCGACGAGGTGACGAGGTTTCTCCAGCGCGGCAATGCCGCCTGCCTGATGCGCCAGGACGGGGAGATCACCGGCATCGTCACCCGCTACGACGTGGTGCGGACCCTCACCGGCGCCACCTCCTGAGGATCGGCGGCACGCCCGGTCGACGTCCCGGGAGGCGACCGTGAGGGTCGCCGTGCTCCTGGGAGGCGTGTCCGAGGAGCGGGACGTCTCCCTGGCGTCGGGGGCCCAGGTGGCGCAGGCCCTCCGGGAGGCGGGCCACGAGGTGTCGGCGGTGGACACCGCCGGCGGTCTCCTGGACGCCGCCGAGGAGGAGCGCCTCCGTGTCGAGGGCGTGGCCCCGGAACCCGCCACCACCCGGATCGAGAGCACGGGCGATCTGCTGGAGCGGCTTCGGGCCCCGGAGCTTGCGGAGGTGGAGGTCTTCTTCCTGGCTCTCCACGGTGGAGCGGGGGAGGACGGCACCGTCCAGGCCCTCCTGGACACGGTGGGCGCCCCCTACACCGGGAGCGACCGTCTGGGATGCTCCCTGGCCATGGACAAGGAGGTCACCAAGCGCCTCCTCCGGGACGCCGGGGTACCCACCCCGGACTGGCTCGTGGACCCGGAGGACGCCGACCATGTCGTGGACTCCCTGGGCCTGCCGGTCATCGTGAAGGCCTCTGGGGGAGGGTCGTCGCTGCGGTTGGTGCTGGCCCACGATCGAGGGGAACTGGAGGACGCCCTCGAGGTCAGCCGGGACTGGGGCGACCTCGTCCTGGCCGAGCGCTACGTGGCCGGGCGGGAACTCACGGTGGGCATCCTGGAGGACGAGGCCCTGGCGGTGGGCGAAATCATCCCGGAGCACGAGTACTTCGACTACGCCTGCAAGTATCAGCCAGGGCTGGCCCAGGAGATCTTTCCGGCGGAGGTGCCGGACGATCTGGCGGAGCGGGCCCGGGCGGAGGCACTCGCGGTGCACCGCGCCCTTCGGCTCCGGGACTACAGCCGGGTGGACTTCATGATGGACCAGGCGGGTGAGCTCTGGTGCCTGGAGGCCAACGCCCTCCCGGGCATGACGGGCAACAGCCTCCTCCCCCGATCCGCGGCGGCGAGAGGCATCGACTTCCCTGCGCTCTGCCACCGGATCGTGGTCCAGGCCGCAGCAAGATCCCGGCGCTACGGGTCGTAGATGGTTACCATGGACGGTGCGGGCCGAGCCCGCCACGGACGGGGCACCCCGAACAGCCCGGAACCTGCTTCCAGGACGGGTGTCTGACCCGACCCTCTCAGAGGATCCGAGGACCACCAGGAATCATGGCATACGTGGAGCGCGAATACAGCGGCGCCGGCATCGGGTTCGGCGGAAGGCTCACCCCCGTGGTGAAGCGCCTCCTCATCGCCAATGTCGCGGTCTTCGGCCTGACGCTTCTGGTGGGCACCCGGTTCATGTTCGACTGGTTCGCCTTCCAGCCCACCCGGATCTTCATCCGGCCCTGGGGTGTGGGGACCTACATGTTCCTCCACGGCGGCTTCATGCACCTCGCCGTGAACATGCTGGTCCTCTTCTTCTTCGGTCCTCCCCTCGAGAACCGCTGGGGATCTCGGGAGTTCACCAAGTTCTACCTGATCTGCGGTCTGGGCGGGGTGGCGCTGAGCTACCTCTTCCTCCCTGCCTCGGTGGTGGGAGCTTCGGCGGCGGTCTACGGCGTCATGCTGGCCTTCGCCATGAACTGGCCCGACTCACCCATCTACGTCTGGGGCATCTTTCCGGTGAAGGCCAAGTGGCTCGTCGCCTTCCTGTTCGTGGTGAGCCTGGTGAGCGCCCTCACCGACTCCGCTGGAGGAGGTGTGGCGCACTTCGCCCACCTGGGCGGTCTCGCCGCGGCCTTCCTCTACCTCAAGAGCGACTGGCGCCCCACCAAGGTGGTGTCCGGCCTGGGGAAGAGGAGTTCCGCTGCCCGACGCCGTCTTGCCATCGTTCCCCGGGAGGAGCGCGAGGCTCGGCGGGACGAGAAGCAGCGGGGTCGGTCGATGGAGGAGGAGAAGGCCCTCTACGATCAGGTGGACGCCGTGCTGGACAAGATCAGCGCGGAGGGGATGTCCGCCCTCTCCCCGGAGGAGCTCAAGCTGCTGGATCAGATGTCGCGGAAGCACCGGAGCAACTGACGGCTCCGCGAATGCCCTCCGTGCATCGCTTCGTTCGGGCCCTCTCGTTGGCCTGCGGGCTGCCGCTGCTCGCCGCCTGCTCGGGGGCCACGGGCTCCGGCACCGCCGCCCCCACCCCACCCGACGCCTCCGAGCCGGCGCCCACCGAGGTCCCGGCCGACCTGGAGCTCCCCCGGACCGACGGTCCCGGACAGATGGTCGAGCCTGGGGTGTTCGGTGTGGATCTGGACACCGTCCGTGCCGGCCCCTTCGACCAGGGGAAGATGTGGACCTTCGAGTTCCCCCCCGCCGACTTCTTCGCCGAGGAGTACGGGCTGCAGGCGGATTCGGCCTGGTTCGCCAGGGCCCGGCTGGGCGCTCTGCGCATCCCCGGCTGCTCCGCCTCGCTTGTCTCGGGTGACGGCCTCGTCCTCACGAACCACCATTGCGCCCGCAGCTTCGTCACCCAGGTGTCCGCCCCGGGCGAGGGGCTGCTGGACGCCGGCTTCTACGCCATCGACCTGGCGGACGAGCGGCCGGTGGAGGAATTCCAGGCCGACCAGCTCGTAGATCTGGTGGACGTCACCGACGAGGTGAACCGCCGGGTGGATGGCGTTCCCGAGTCGGAGCGACCGGCGGTCCGGGAGGAGACCCTCGAGGAGATCCGCACCCGCATC
>JGI12048J13642_10099335_pt1 | contig 12176 bp, 7 predicted proteins | sample ElkSlonscriptome_16_FD_13642 | JGI IMG/M metagenome (IMG submission 13642) | reverse complement strand
GGATGGAGAGACTCATATCCACGTTGGAATAGGAGTCGATGTCGTAGGAGGATGGCTTATTCGGCATATTCAGTAGCAGAAAATTTTTTCAACAGGGTTGGGATTGGGTCAATTGGATTCGCTTGGTTCTGAGCGGTTATTCCGGGTTCGCTTTCAGCCAGACGGCCATCCGAAGAAAGGCGGCTGCGGTCCAGCCCATGGAGGGGCTGCAAAGCCCTTCGCCGGAATGCGGGTCGAAGTTTTCCCAGAACACACTGTCGCGGGCGACCATGGCGCAGAAACGCTCCGCTACGGCTCTGGCGAGGGCGGTTTCCCCGCTGTCGCGCAGTCCGCTAAAGATGAGATAGGTGCTGGGGGCCCAGATCGGGCCGCGCCAGTATCCGTTTTCCTTATACAGTGGACTCTCGGTAGACTCAGTCGCGAGGCCGTGCTGCCCGAAAAAGGGGCCACCGTCGCGCAGATCGTTCAGCAGCGCTCGACGGATGTCTTCGGGCAGGCGATGGCCCAACACGATGGGGATGCGGTCGAGGAGGCTGTTGCCCCTGGTTTCGAGTTCCCCGCCCACGCCGGGGCTGGTGAAGCGCCCGTCCTGCCAGCGCAGTTTGATAAAATGCTTGAGCAGGGTCGTGGATCGCTGCGCCCACCCGGCAGCTTCATCCGTCTTGCCGAGGAGCGAAGCCATCTTGGCCAAGGCTTCGAGCTGGAGCACGAGGTAGGCCTGCAGATCGGCACCTTCGACGGGCACCTTTACATCAAAGGGCGTGGCGTTGTCCCAGCCGCTGTCGCAACCGTGGATGTATTCCGCCAGCCCGTTGCCCGTGCTATCGCGGTCCTCCAGCCACCAGCGGGTCCATTTGGCGATACCGTCGTAAAGGCCGGGGAGGTAGGGTCTTAAAGCTTCCTCTCCGGATTCACGCAGCATCTCCAGCACGCACCATCCATGTACAGCTGGCTTGATGTAGGCGAAGTGGGCGCGTTGGTCACTGAGGGGTTCGGGGATGGCGCCATTGGGTGCCTGGTGGTCGTAGAGAACTTGGAGCTGAGCTGCAGCCAGCTCGGGGTCGGCATCCATTACGCCCAGAGCGTGGAAGCAATTATCCCAGGCGTAGATTCGGTTGAACCAGTAATTGCTCACCAGGATCGGTTCGCGCTGAAAGAGTCCCTCGGCCGCGGCCGTTATGCTCCAGAGGAGATACCAGGCCGTGTCGGCGGTGGCCTCGAATTCAGCGGCGACAGCGGGGCGTCTGCCCAACCATTGACTCCACTGGTTCTGCAACGCTTCGGCTGCGGTTGCAAATTCCGGAAGGGGCTCGTCCCACGCGCCGCCGGATTTGCGCAGGCGCAGAGCAGCTGTCATCGGAGAGCCAGCGGTTTTCGGGGCGAAGCTGAGTCCTAGCGGTGTGTCATTATACGGGCCAGTGATACCTTCGACCGTTTCGGTTTCCAAAAGGGTTAATTCGCCTTCAGCGGACACTCGAACCTGCTGCACGCAAAATCCACGGTAGTCAATGATGTCGCAGCGCTGCTGGCCAAACCACTGCCGTCCGACCGGCGCGTGACAGGGGAGCAGGACCAACTCGGCACCTTCGACGTGGAAGAGGAAAGTGTCGTCGTCTAGAAACGTGACCTTTGCCCGGGCACCCTCAGCCTGGAGACTCACCATAGAGGGCGTGCCTAGTGTTTCGACGGCCAGCTCCGTGTCATCCCGGAATAGAGCGATTTCGTAGTATTCGCGTGGCGGACCCTGCTTCTCTAAATCCAGGTAGGGATGATCACGGCTGGTCTGGATGACCGGTCGCCCGGAAGGGCGTTTAAAGCTGCCGATGCTGAGAAAGGATCCGCGTTTGCTGAAGGTGAGTTTCGTGAGGTCGAATTGAAACATGTTTGAAGAGGTGAGTGATTTCTTAGCTAAATGATGTCAGTGTTCCCTAGGTACCGGAGGCGACGAGTCGGTGAGGCGATAATCTCACCTACGTCCTCTGCTCCGGTGCCTCCTGGGCAAGCCATTCGGTGAGCCATTTTTTGACCGTCCCGGCGGCCAGCTTGGGGCGGCGGTATTCATCGACGATGCCCTTGTTGTTCATCGTGCGGGGCCGCTGCATGGCCCAGGATTCATCGACTCGGACGTCGCAGAACTGCCAGATAAAGAGTCCTTCTACACGCGGGTTCGTGCAGTAGTCGGCGAAAAGCTCTTCAAGCAGTTCACATTGGCGCTCTTCGCTCCATTTTCCCTTGCGGATGGGGTCGCGGAAGCCGGTGATGGCACCGGCGCCGAACTCGCTGATGATGAGCGGACGCTCGGCGAGTCCCCGCGAATCCTGATACTCGAAGATGATGTCGAGACACTCGTTGGGCTTCTGGTGGATATACCAGTTGGGGTATTGGTTCCATCCGCAGATGTCGGGCAGGTCCTGGCAGAGGTCTTCCCTCATGCGGAAGGCAGCGTAAGTGAGGGGGCGGCTGGGGTCGAGCGTGCGCAACTGGTCGAACTGCTCGGCATAGACCTCCCGACCGTATTCACTGTCGGACATGCATTCGTTGAGAATCCCCCACATAATGATGCAAGGGTGATTGAAATGCTGGGCCACCATTTCCTCGTTACAAGCGAGGCATTGCTCCCGTAGACGAGGGTGTTCGAATTTTTCGTCCCGCAGGCCGCGCGCGTGGTTTTCCTCCCAGACCAAGAGTCCGAACTCATCGCAGAGATCGAGAAAACGGCTGTCGCAGGGGTAGTGGGCCCCGCGCACCGCGTTGGCCCCCATCGAGCGCATCAAATCGATGTCTTTGAGCATGATCGGCACTGGAATCGCACAACCGTAGTCGGGGTGGTCCTCATGGCGGTTGAATCCCGCTAGGCGGATAGGGTCTCCGTTGAGCAAAATCTTTCGATCCCTGACCTCGACCGTGCGTAGCCCGGTGCGCTCCAGCAGATCATCAAAGATGCGCACCCCATCGCCCAATTCGGCCCGCACCGAGACGAGGGACGGACTCTCCGGCGTCCAGAGCGATGCCTCGGGAAGATGGAGTTCAGCCTCGACTACAGCGTGGTGGTTTCCTCTGACCGCGACATCCAGCCGAGCCATGGGTCTCGCCGGGTCGCCGTTCTCCTCCGAGCAAATCTCGACACTGCCGACAAAATCGGTCTCGCCGATATTTCGCAGCCGCAAGGCACAGTGGACCCGGCGAGGGTCGGCGTCGATGCCGGGCGTCAGGTGCATCCATTCGATAAATACGTTCTCCTGTAAATGCTGTATCGCTACTGGTCGGCTGATTCCTCCGTAGTTGTAGTAGTCGTTTGGGATGTGCAGGGCGGAAAGCTCGCCGTGTTCGTTGGTGATGTGCAGGCGAAGCTCATGCTCGCCCGCCTTTGCATGCGGGAGGACCGCATCGAAACCCGTATAGGCGTTGTGGTGGGAGGCGATTTCCACCCCGTCCCAGAGGACGCGACAGGTGTGGCTCACTCCCGCGAAGACGAACCGAACCGGACCATCCGATTCGAGCCGGATGTGTTTGATGGCGATTGCCTCTCCCCGGTAATTCGCTCGATCCGGATACATCTCCCATACGCCGGGAACGCTCAGGCGGGCCGTAACGACCTCCGCGCTGTCCTGCCGGGCATCGGATGCGATGCGCATGCCGGATTTTGGAAAAAGATACGTCCAGACGCCGTCGAGCGATTCAGCATTACGGCGCGTGTGTTGGGGAAACAATCGAATCATGCATGACCACTGAACACTTTCATCGGTCGATTGCCAGAAAATGTCATTCCAGCTGCGCTATGTAATTTCTTATGCGGGGTTTTTTGCAAGGGAGAAGCGGCATCGTGCCGCTTATTGGGCAAGGAACACGGCTGCCTCTCGGCAGGCTCAAGATCGTTCGAGAAGCCACCTCTACTTTCCCCGCACTAAAAATCAGTGATATGATTTGCTCTAAATCAAAAGCATTGACATCTAGTATCTCAAAAATAGACCCCTCTACCTTTCAATAATGAAGGTGGTTTTTAGACGATTTATCGGTTTTCTCGCTATTCCGTTTCTGTCCTTTGAGCTATGTCTTTCTCTCGGGGCTCAAGAAGGGCCTATTTTGAAATTGACCGATTCTGGAGGCAGGGAGATCGAAGCCCGAATTATTGCGCTCGATGAAGGCGCAGTCACTATCGAGAGGGCGGATGGGAGGCTCTTCTATGAAATCCCTCTCTCGAAATTTTCGAAGAAAAGTCAGGAGAAAATTACCGCTTCGTTTGCGGAGCAGGAGGAGAGCAGACTCTTCCCTGATCTTACCGAAGATGCAGATTTGAAAGTTCGTTTCTCCTCCGGGAGGGATGACGACCTCAACGATACGGGGGACCCGGACAATCGAAGCGTAGTCTTGGAGCCGAGCGTTAGATTCGAAAATACCAATTTTTCTGAAACTTACCGGGATATTGAGTGCACCGTCTACATCATTGGAAAGAGCGTATTGAGTTCAGATGAGTACAAAATCCTCAACAAACAAGACTTCACTGTGACCATTCCTCCGAGGGAATCTGTTCGCTGGGAATCGAAGCCTTTCAATAATCTATACGACGATTACGCTAAAAATGGCTCCGCCTTCGGTTATAAATACGATGATTACCTTCTTGTGCTTCGAAATCGAAGCGGCGAACCAGTTCTCGTGTACTCGGCCCGAAAGCATTTTGAGAAGGTCGCCGAGAACATTTTTAAAGCTTCTTTGAGCAAGAGTTACGATGAGGACTTCGAAAAGGAGGTTCCCGAGTCCCGCGTTTAGATTCACTTACCCCGTCGATGAGCAGTTGCCAGCCCTATTCTACCTGATGGAGAGCTGCATCCAAGGTCTTCATATTTTGTAGGGTGTCTTTCAGGGTGATGTCCATTGCCTTTCCATCCAGCAATGCGGCCTGAAAATCATCAGCCACCCTCTGGTAGGGATTCGTTTCTTTCACCTCTATCTCCTTATAGTCATCACCTGCCCAATGCTTGATGATAAACTTCTGCCCGGGCCAGGCGCACATTGCCCCCATATCGGAGAGAATGCGACCCTCGCTACCCCATACTTCATAGCGGCAATCAAAAGCGGCATCCAAGCTACAACCGAAATGGCCCGTCAGACCTGAAGGGAAGCGCATGGCTCCAGAAATGTTCACATCCACACCATTGGCCATATGCCCGACTGCGGTCACGGCGTCAGGTTCTTCACCAGCGAGATAGCGCTGAACGCTCAAGCAATAACATCCCAGGTCCAGCATGGCCCCTCCCCCGGTCTCACTCGATCTCCGGATATCCTTTTCTGGTATCAACGCATTGAACATCGCGTGCATCATCACGGGTCTTCCAATACATCCGTCGTCCAGCATTTCCTTTATTTTCAGGGTTAAGGCATGGTACCGATACATCAAGGATTCGGAGAGGAGCAGATTACGGGATGCAAAGGCTTCGATCATCTGCTCAGCCTCCCTACTGTTCAAAGCAAGTGGCTTCTCACACAGCACAGGTTTCCCCGCCTCCGCAGCTTTGATGCTCCAATCGGCGTGCAGACTAACTGGAAGCGGATTATAGATGGCGTCGACATCGGGATCAGAAAGCAGTTCCTCATAGGAGCCATACGCTTTCGGTATGTTTAGTTTCTCGGCAAAGGCTTTTGCTTTATCCAAGCTGCGACTGGCCACGGCTCTTACCTGCCCCCTATCCGTTTCCCTTATGGCGGGAATCATGGAATTTTCGGCGATAGCAGCAGTGCTCAATATGCCCCAACGAATACATTCACTCATACGTCTTCCTCCCAATTAAAAGCAAGGGTTCCGGATACCTGTGCAGGATCGCTGACACGGGCATAAGCTTCTACCGCCTGCTCAGGGAGGTAGACCTGATCAATCAAATCCCGGGTATCCAGGCGCCCCTCAGCCATCAACTTCAAGACCGCCTCCATATCACCACGCTGCAAATTCCGCGGGAGAAAGAAATTAACTTCCTTCATGAACGCGTCAAGATAGGGAATCTCCACCATTCCTGCGTAACTTCCCTGCAGGATGTACCGACAACCCTCTAAGGGATCATCATTCCAGGGCAACTCCTTGGCCACTTTGAGAAAATCCCTGATCAGGGCCGATACCCCAGTGGCATCCACCAGCACATCGGCACCCTCGGGGAGCATGCCTGCGAAGGCTTTGCCGACACCTTGCGAGGTATTCACTGAGCGGGCACCGACCGACTGAAGCAAGTTGACCCGGGTATCCAAAATATCCCCGCCGACGACATCACACCCATAGGCGTGATGTATCCTGGCCGACAACTGGCCGATGGGGCCCAGCCCAATCACTGCGACCGTTTTACCGGGGTTCGGTTGACTGAATCGGGTGCCGTGATGGGCGATCGCGGCCAGACGAGCGGCAGAGCATTCAAGGAATTCGAGATTGTCCGGAAGGATGAGAAGGTCCTTTTCATCCTTCACCGCATGGGCAATGTGCGCCCCCCACTGCGTCGGAAGCGAGCATTTGTCTGTGCCTGCAGAAAAAACCCGGGTTCCCTCGGGAATAGACGTACCCGGCCCGCACTCCATCACAATTCCGGCCTGACAATATCCCGGGATATAAGGAAAAAGTGAAGCTTCCCCCTCACCGCTCATACACCGCAATTCCGTGCCGGGGCTGATACAGGAGGCCACGGTTTTAACCAAGACCTCCCCGTCAGATAGGGAAGGCAAGGTCACATCAACCATTTCCACCGTTCTTGGAGCGGTTACCGCAATCGCTTTCGTTTTCATAGGCTTCTTTTCTGCTTTTTTAATGATGTTGTCTATCTACTGGATACAAAACAACTCCCATTTTCAGCCCAACCCCTCACTTACGGATTGTCCGCATCAAAACCTCATGATAGGCTCAACCCTTTTTATGAGTAGCAAGCTGGGAGGAGTAGAAGCCGGAGAAAAGACCAATAATTGGGCGTTGATCAAACGCCTGTTGCGGTTCTCCTGGCAATTTCGCACCCGCTGCCTTCTCGTAATTTCCTGCCAAACGCTCATCCTCGTCCTGACGATTGCCAGCGTCAATCTAGCTGGAGTTGCCATCGACTTTCTCAAGGTGCATCTCACGGGGAAGGGAGATCTGATCTGGCCCCTGGGAATCGAACCTCCCGCCGGAGCCGAGCCGCTGAACGTTATTTTTGCCATCGGTGGTAGTATCGCTCTCTTCGCGGTTCTCCGGGCAGTTCTCGAATATTACAACGAGCTCTCCCGAAGCCTTCTCATTCACGTCGACATCGTTCTGCGGCTGAGGGGACTTGTTTACGAGAAGATGCAGCAGCTCTCCTTCCGGTTTTTTGATCGCAATGCCAGTGGGACGCTCATCAATCGAGTGACCTCCGATGTGCAGTCAACCCGTGCCTTTATCGATCAGGTCGTTGTTCAAGTCTTTATCATGACAGTATCACTGGCCGTCTATCTTGGCTATATGCTGAGCTATCACGTCCCGCTTACCCTCGCCTGCCTCGTCACCACTCCTCTCCTCTGGCTCGTATCCACCTGGTTCGCGAAAAAGCTGCGCCCCGCCTACCTGCAAAACAGTGAATTAATGGACAAGATGGTCCTGAACTTCTCGGAGAGCATGCAAGGGATTCAGATGATCAAGGGATTCGCTCTGGAGAAACTGCGTGAAAAGGATTTCGCCGCGCAAACAACAGCTGTCCGGAATAAGCGTCAGGAAATTTTTTGGCTTACGAGCAATTTCGCTCCCTTTGTCGGGGCGCTGACCCAACTTAACCTCGTCATACTTCTCGGCTACGGTGGCTACCTGGTGATTCAGGGTGAGCTTCCCCTTGGCACGGGCCTCGTCGCTTTTGCGGCACTCCTCCAGCAATTTTCCAATCAAGTCGCAAACCTTGCGGGTGTCGCCGATAGTATCCAACAGAGCCTCACTGGCGCACGCCGGGTCTTCGAGGTGCTCGACGCTCCGGTCGAAATCCACTCCCCCGAGAATCCCTCTCCGGTCGATTCCATCAAAGGCGAAATCCGCTTCGAGAACGTTTCCTTCGAATTGGACCCGGGCCGGAAGATCCTTGAGAACATCGATCTCCAGGTAGAACCCGGGGAAATCATTGCCATCGCTGGTGCCACGGGGTCCGGAAAGAGCCAGTTGATGAGCCTTATCCCCCGGTTCTACGACCCGAGGCACGGACGCATCCTTCTCGATGGACACGACCTACGTGATCTCGAGCTGTCGATAATCCGGCGAAACGTCGGTATCGTCTTTCAGGAGAACTTTCTTTTCTCCAATTCCATTGCCGCCAACATCGCCTTCGGCAATCCCTCGGCTTCCCTCGGGCAAATTGAGAAAGCAGCCAAAATTGCCTGCGCCCACGACTTTATCAAGGCTATGCCCAACGGCTATGACTCTATCCTCAGCGAATCGGGCAATAACCTTTCCGGCGGACAGCAACAACGCCTGGCAATCGCCCGCGCCATCCTTCTCGAGCCCGCCATCCTTCTCCTCGATGATCCCACGGCAGCTATCGACGCTGAGACCGAGCACGAGATCATGGAAGCCATCGACCATGCCATTACTGGAAGGACCACCTTTATTGTCGCCCACCGACTCTCTACCCTTCGTCGAGCTGATCAGGTAATCGTTCTCGACCGCGGAAGAATCATCCAACGCGGAAACCACAACGAATTGATGGAGCAGGAGGGGCTATACCGCTCCGCCGTCCAATTGCAGGCCATTGACCCCGAGAGCATGGCTCTTATCGCTGACGCCAAAAGGAGGCAGTCATGAGTCAATCTCCGTCCCCCAGAAGTCGACCGGAACTGCGACGCGATTCTTCCGCGCGGGTTCAGTTTAAAAGTATTGACGACCAGGTCAGCCACGAGATCTCTCTCGCCCGGGTCAGCCGGCGAAAGGAGGAAGACGAATCGACCGATCACCTGAATTTATCTCTCTTCCTGCGGCTCTTCTCTTGGACTCGATACTACGGGCCGAAGCGCTACCTCCTCTTCCTCAGTGTCGTGATCCGTGCCGCGCAGCTTCCGATCCTTGCCTGGTCACTCGGCGCCGTTATCAACGGTCCCATCGCTGATGGAGACTTCAAGAAAACTCTCATCTATGCTGGTGGCTACACCCTTTTTGCACTTTTCACGCAAGTCGTCATGCATTTCCGGCAACGCTACGCTCTCGAACTCGGGGAAACCGTCGTCTACGAGATGCGTAACGCCGTCTTCCGGCATCTCATGAAGATGCCGATGGCCTTCTACAACCGCACCAAGCACGGCAGCATTTTGTCGCGGCTAACCTCTGACATGGAATCCGTTCGCCAAGGAGTGCAAAGCGTTCTCTTTATATCGCTCGTCCAATTCGGCCAGATGCTGATCAGCGGTGCCCTCATGGCCATCTACAACTGGGTCCTCTTCCTCGCCCTTCTCGGCATGACGCCAATCATATGGGGGATCAACCGCTTTTTCCGCAAACGTATCTCACAGTCCTCCAGGAATCTACAGGAAAGTTTTTCACGCGTAACCGCTACCGTGGCCGAGAGTGTCCGTGGCATCCAAGTCACCCAAGGATTCTCCCGCGAACAAACAAATGCCGGTCTTTTCCGACGCTTAATTGCCGACCATTCCGGCTACAACATGGGCCTTTCACGCAACATCGCCCGCTACCTCCCACTGCTCGAACTCAACGCTCAGGTCTTTACTGCGATCCTCGTGGTCCTCGGGGGATTTGGTGCCCTGCATCCGGCAATCCATATGGACGTTGGCGACCTCGTTACTTTCTTCTTCCTCTCCGGCCTGTTCTTTCAGCCGATTACCGTTATCGGGCGACAATTCACGAGTGCCCTAGCCGCTCTAGCTGGGGCCGAGCGGGTCTTCCGCCTACTCGATCAAAAGCCCGACTGGGACGAGTCGGGCGAAGACCGGAGTCCCGACGACCCTCCCGAAGTTCCGCTTAAAAACTTTAGTGGCCGCGTCCGCTTCGAGAACTTATCCTTTCACTACGAGCCGAATAAACCCGTCCTCAAAGACATCAACTTTATCGCAGAACCCGGTCAAATGATCGCTCTCGTCGGACACACAGGTAGCGGAAAAAGCACGATCATCAATCTGCTCTGTAAATTCTACCTCGCAAAAGATGGATTCGTCTTCCTCGATGACAGGGATATACGCAACCTGCAGACTGCCTCGCTGCGGAGCCAGATCGGCATCGTACTCCAGCGCAATTTCCTTTTCAGCGGAACCGTTCGCGAAAACATCCGAGTCGGCTCGCCCGACGCCACCGACCAAGAGGTTGTCGACGCCGTTCGGCAACTCAACTGCCTCGACCTCGTCGAAAACATGGCGGATGGATTCGAAACAATAGTGACTGAACGGGGACAAGGACTCTCACTCGGCCAGCGACAGATCGTCTGCTTCGCCAGAGCCCTTCTCGCCAATCCAAAGATCCTCATCCTCGACGAAGCCACTTCCAGCGTTGATACCATGACGGAAGCTCGACTCCAGACGGCACTCGAAACCCTACTCACAGACCGCACCTGTTTCGTCGTCGCCCACCGCCTTTCCACAATCCGAAAAGCCGACCAAGTTCTCGTCCTCGACCAGGGTGCCATCGTTGAGCGAGGAACCCATCGCGAACTGCTGGGCCAAAAAGGTCACTACGCGGATCTCTACAAACGGTTTTCTGCGGAGTAGAACGGCAACGATGGGATGATCAAGAGGATCAGGAGATCGCCGCCAGAGTCGCGGCGATTCAAGGAGCGTTAAAGTCGTGAAATTGAATCGAGCGAGAGCCGTTACTCTCGACTCCTTTAGGGATTCCGGATGATCGGACGTCCGCGGGACCAGGGAAATTCGAGTCGATCCAGAAGTCTGATGTGCTCGGCATAAAGCTTGCCCGTGCGCCCCCGCTGCTTTTGCTGGGCGACAAATTCAGCCAGGCCCTGATCCGGGGGATACTTGCGGGGCACCGCCGAATTTCCATGCTCCTTATGGTAGGCGCACAGCTTAGCGTATTGGTCCATCCAAGACGGCTTCGGCATGACACTGGGATCAAAAATGAATCCGGCCTCCTCTAACTCTTTGATTTGCCCCTCATCAAGCTCACCTTCGCGGAAACGACGGCGGGTTCGAATGATAAAATGGATGAGTTTGGAATTACACGGTTTATCCGGCACGGAGCCATGACCATGCTCTTCGTAAAAGGCTCGCATGCTTTCGACATTGTCCCGCCAAAGCTGTTGATAATGCTCTACATGCGGTGGGATCTCCGGAATGTGGCCCGGGTCAAACCCAATTTTCCGCAGCGACTCCACTTGCCATGAATCGAGCCTGCCTTCCTCGAAATATTTTCGCTGCCGCTTCATCCATGTCCGAATCTTCAGATCCAAATCCAGTTCAGGAGGCAGCTTTCCATCCGGGCGCTCTTCAGCCACTTTCTGAAGTCGTCTATACATTTTTCGCCACGGTGAGAGATGAACCGCCAGAGCACGCCGTTGACGACGCTCGATATGGGGCTTGACGCCCAGTGCTTCGAGTGCCCGGCGCTTTTCCTCCTTGATCTTACCGCTTCTCATCCGCTCCCGTTGACGGGACAACCAGATCCCAAGATCGGGATCTTCGGCAAAACTTGCCGGAATCTTCGCGTGACCCAACTCTCGGTGATAGGCCTTGAGTCGGCGATAGTGCTCGTTCCAGGCCCGTTCCAATCGAGCCCGGTGTGCCGCCCCTGCATCGAGTTCAAACCCCTTTTCCGCAAACGCTCTAACAATGTCCGGCGGCAAAGTCCCATCCGCGTAGGATTTTCGCATCCGGGTCATCCAAGACTTCAATCCGCTTGCCTGGGCCACATCATCCGGAATCGGGATGCCGTGCTCGGCCTGCATTGCGAGCACCCGGTCCAAGTTGGCAAACCATCGCGCATGCATACGCTCCTCGACAGTAAGAGACCGCCAATCGAACTCGACCCCTTCGAGCAAGCTGATTTGCCAAGCCTCAAGTTCGCCGCGTTTCCGCAACTTTCGCTGCTGTTCAGCCCAACGATTCGCCTTACCCCTAGAGGAGGCATCCACCGCCTGCGGGTGCTCGCCCTCGTTTCCAACACCGGACACCGCCAAATAGTTCTCGAAGGAAGTTCGCCATCTTTTGACGGGTGCCGCCCGGAAGGACTTGATTGATCCCGGAAAGACGGAACGGAGTTT
>JGI12048J13642_10233754_pt1 | contig 12180 bp, 7 predicted proteins | sample ElkSlonscriptome_16_FD_13642 | JGI IMG/M metagenome (IMG submission 13642) | reverse complement strand
CCCGCGACTGGCTCGCACGGATCGCATCGCCGAGCCGGCTCGATGCCGCCATCGACGCCCTGGCCGCCGATGGTCCTCGGGTCTGCATCGGGCTTGGCGCTCAGCCCTGGGTCGGCGACCACCGGGTCTTCGCAACCGCCTTGGTCCCCGGCACGGCGGTGCTGGAGCTGGCCCTGAGCGCCGGGCGGACCCTGGGCTGCCCGCGCCTGCTGGAACTCGACCTGATGGCGCCGTTGGTGCTGGCGGAAACCGGCACCCTGCAGGTGCAGCTGCGCATCGCTCCGTCTGGTGCCGAGGGGCGTCGCGCCCTGAGCCTGCATGCGCGGGGCGATGGTCAAGGTCCGTTTCGGATGCACGCCGAGGGCCTGCTGGCCCCGGCCGCCGACGCGGACTCGACCCCGTCGCTGGTGGAGTGGCCGCCGGCCGGCGCGCAGCCGCTGGACCTGGCCGGACACTATGCGCACCTAGCCGAGCTGGGGCTCGGCTATGGTCACGCCTTCCGCGGCCTGCAGGCGGCCTGGCGGAGCGACGACGACCTCTTTGCCGAGGTCGCGCTGCCAGCGGTCGTGGCCGCGGCGGCGCCGGATTACGGCCTGCATCCGGCACTGCTGGATGCGGCGCTGCATGCGCTGCCCATTGACGACGGGGCGGTGCTGCCCTTTGCCTGGTCCGGGGTGCGGCTGCACGGCACCGGTGTCGAGCGGCTGAGGGTGCGCCTGCGCCCGCGTCGGGTCGACATGGAGCTGCGCGTGGCTCTGCTCGCCTGCGATGACCGGGGGGCACCCGTGTTGGAGGTCGAGACGCTGACGCTGCGCCCGGCGCGCCCGGAACAGCTCGCCGCCGAGCGGACCTGCGACGACCCGGCGGGCGCGCTCTATCGTCTCGACTGGCGACCGACGCGGCTGCCCGCCGCCAGCGCCCCCACCGACTGGTGGCTGCTTGGAGACAGCCCGCCGACGCTCGCCGGTGTGTCGACCTGGGCGGACCTGGACGCCCTCGTCGATGCCCTCGCCGAGGGGAACCCGGCCCCGCGTCGGCTGCTGGTCAGGGTCGCTCAGGCCGGCGCAGCGGCGCTGCCGGAGCGCGCTCATCGCGTCGCGGCAGCGGCCCTGACCCGGCTGCGGCGGCTGCTCGACGAGCCGCGGCTGGCCGGGACCGCGCTGGTCTGGATTACCCACGCCGCCGTCGCGCTACCGACCGATGCGGGACCGGCGGACCCGGCCCAGGCCGCCGTCGCCGGCCTGCTGCGCAGCGCCCGACGTGAGTACCCCGACCGGGTGCTGCGCCTGCTCGACCTGCCGTTGCGGGGCGCCGACGGCGTGACCACCCCGCCGGAGCTGATCGCGGCCCTCGCCGCCGATGCCGAGCCGGAGCTGGCCTGGCGCGACGGGGTGGTGCTGGCCCCGCGGACCGTCCCGGCGGCGCAGATGGAGCGGACCGAGACGCCCATCGATCCAGCACGCGCGGTGCTGATCACCGGCGCCTTCGGCGGCATCGGCCGCGTGCTGGCCCGCCATCTTGTGCGGCAACAGGGCGTGCGCCGGCTGGTGCTGGCCGGACGGCAGGGGGCCGACAGCGCTGGCGCCGGCGAACTGCTCACCGAGCTCGAGGCCTTGGGTGCCGAGCAGGTGGTGCAGGTTGCCTGCGATCTGGCCGATGGTGCACAGGTCGCGGCCCTGCTTCAGGCGCATACCCCGGCGCTCATCTTCCACCTCGCGGCCGTGCTCGACGACGGCATCCTCGCCCGGCTGACCCCCGAGCGGTTGAGCCGGGTGCTGGCCCCGAAGCTCGACGGCGCCTGGCACCTGCATGAGCTGACCCAGGGGCCTGATGCGCCGGCGCTGGTGCTGTTCTCATCGGCAGCCGGCGTCTTCGGCAGCGCCGGTCAAGGGGCCTATGCCGCCGCCAACAGCGCCATCGACGCCCTAACCGCTGCCCGCCGCTCGCAAGGGCTGCCGGCGCAAAGCCTGGCCTGGGGGCCCTGGCTCGGTGCTGGCATGGGCGCCGAGCTCTCCGCGACCGACCAGGCGCGGCTGCAACGCGAGGGCTACCGCCCGCTGGCCGAGGCCGACGCGCTGGCGTTGCTCGATAACGCCCTGGGTCGCCCCGAGCCGCTGCTGCTGCCAATGCGCCGACCGCTCCGGCCGACCGCTGCCCGGCAGCCGGCGGGCCGCTCGGCACCGGCGAAGCAGACCGGCGTCGGTCTCGCCGCACTGTCCGGCGAGACCCGTCGGGCCGCCGTCGAGCGGCTGGTCGCCGACGCCCTGATCGCGGAGCTCGGCCTGAGCGCCGCCGATCCGCTCGATCCCGACGCGGACCTCAACGACCTGGGCTGGACTCGCTGACGGCGCTGGAGTTGCGCAACCGGCTGCGTGGGGCGACCGGGCTGGACCTGCCGCCGACGCTCGCCTTCCAGCACCGCAGCCCCGGTGCCCTCTGTGTCTGTATCCTCGATGCGCTGGCGTCCGTCCCCCAGGCGGCACCCGAGGCCACGACTGCCGAGCCTGCCACGAGCGCACAGCCTGAGCCGACGGCCGCCACCGCGTCGCGCGATGCCCCCAAGGCCGGCGCGACGGGGTCGGTCCAGACCGCCCGATCCGAGCAGGACAAGGCGCTGGAGGCCGCTGGGCGCGCGCTGATCGCCCGCATGCCGCACCTGGAGGCCTACTACGGGCTTGACTTCGTGCTCACGCCCTACGTCAACTGCTCGCTGCGCCCCAACTTGCGCCTGCCGTTCATCTCCACCGACGGTTACGGCTTTCGACGCTCAACCGCCCCCGACGGCATTGTCGACAGCAAGGGCTGGGCGGGCCGGGCGCGGCGCGCGCTGGCGCTCGGCAACTCCTTCATGCTCGGCTGGGGCAGCTCCAGCGACGCCACCACGCTGCCGTCGCTGCTCAATGCCGCGACCGACTATCGTTTCCTGAACCTCGCCGTCATGGGCGCCAGCTCCATGCAGGAGCTGACCGCGGCCCTGCCGTTTCTGCCCCAGGCCGAGCTGGTGGTGGTGGGTAGCGGTGCCGGCAATCCGCTGCATTATCTGGAATTCGGCGGCGAGTACGATGCCTTCGGCGCCTTCTTCGGCCAGGAGGCCTACCTGGGCACCAGCCAGACCGACTTCCGCCACATCGCCGCGCTGCTCAAGCACCCGCACGGCAGCGCCGCGGCGGACCCGGCCACCGCGGCCCTGCGCCGCCGACTCGAGGAGCAGGCTAAGCCGGTCATGCACTGGCTCCCGGCGCAGCTCGATGCCCGGCTGGCGCTGGCCGCCGAGCACCTCGCGCGCGACCTGCGCACACTGCTGCACGCCCTGCCCGACAACGCCCGGCTGGTGTTCGCGATGCAGCCCCTCGCACCGCTGGCCAAGCCGGTGTTAGAGCCCGACGAGCAGGCCCTGCTCGCGCTCTACCGGCAGCGGCCGATCTCCCGCAACGTTTTCGAGCCCTATCTCAACGACCGCCTGCCGGAGCTGGTCGCCACCGCCCGCGCGGTCTGCGAGGGCCTCGGCATCCCGTTCCTGGACCTCAATGCCGTCGACTACCGCGGACTCTGCTTCAAGGACTACGGCCACACCCTCGACGACGGCAACAGGCTGATTGCGCGCCGCTTGGCGGACTGGCTGGAGGGGCTTCAATGAGCCCGAAACCGACGACGCACCCGACCAATTCCCGTACCCGATAGGTCATCCCCATGCTCCCACTGCCGAAGGCCCTGAACGGGCATGCCAAGCGCATCGACCACCTCGCCATCGCTGTCCGCGACCTGGATGCGGCCATTGAGCACTATCGATCCGTGCTCGGTCTGTCGCTGGTGGAGCGCCGCGAGACGCAGGGCCGCACGACGGCCATGCGCTCCGCCGTGATGCAGGACGGCGAGCTGACCATGGTCCTGCTGGAGGGCTGCGGTGAGGATTCCCAGGTCTCGCGCTATATTGAGGAATACGGCCCGGGGGTCCACCACATCGCCATTGAGGTCGACGGCGTGGCCCGCACCGTCGAGGCCCTGAGCCGCAAGGGAATGCGCTTCTCCACCGGCGTCATCCGCGGCGACGGGCTCGAGCAGGCATTCACCGAGCGCGATCAAGTCTCCGGCGCCATGTTCGAGCTGATCGAGCGCACCGGCGAGACCGTTGGCTTTCAGGACGACAACGTCCAGGGGCTGTTCGAGGCGCTGGAGGCGCGGGGGGCGTTTTAGTCTTGGGCCGGGGCCAGCACGCTACCGGGTCTTAAACCGCGCAACGCAGAGCACGTCATGCCGCTTGACCTCCCCATCGCCCTCCTGACCTACGCCTCGGTGCGCACCACCGAGCGCCTGCGCCGCGGGCGACCCAGTCGGCGCCTGCGCCAAGCCGCTGCCGCGGCGCTCGTGCCCGAGCCCCATCCGGTGCCTGCCCTGACCGCGCCGCGCTCGTCGAGCGAGAACGCCGCCACCGGCGCGCTGACCATCGCCACCGGCGCGCTGCGGGTGCTGCATCCGGTGCCGGCACTGGCCGTGCTGAACCTCGCCGCCTACGCCTACAGCATGCTGCCGTTTTACCGCCAGGTGGAGGTGGCCGTCGGCCGGCTGCTGCGCGAGCGCCGAGTGGACGGCTTCCTGCTGGTCGGCATTGGCAACCTGCTGTTGCTCGGCAGCGGGCGCTTCTTCACCGCCGACATCAGCCTCGTCGTCGGCAACTGGTTCGAGCAACTGCGCACCCGTGCCAAGGGCACCTCGCAGCGGCGCCTGAGTGAGCACCTGTTCGAGCAGCTGCTCGACCCCGAGCAGCGGGTGTTCGTGCTGCGCGAGGGCGTGGAGCTTGAAACGCGGCTGGCGCAGGTGCAGAAAGGCGACGTGCTGGTGGTGCATTCCGGCGAGCCCATCGCCGCCGACGGCGTGGTGGCCGCCGGCATGGCCAGCGTCGATCAGCATGCCTTTACCGGCGAGTCCTATCCGGTGGACAAGGGCGTCGGCGAGCCGGTCTACGCCTCGACGCTGGTGCTGACCGGGCAGCTCCAGGTGCGCGTGGAGCGCTCCGGCCGCGACACTGCCATCGCCCGCATCGGCGCCATCCTAGAACAGTCGCTGCGCGCCAAGACCGACACCCAGCTGCGCGCCGAGCGCTGGGCCGAGCGTGCCAACGTGCCCTTTCTGGGCTTGGCCGGGCTCGGCCTGCTGGTGTCCGGGCCGGTGGGGGCCATGGTCATCCTCGGCGGCAACAGGGTGCAGGCGATGCAGATCTTGAGCCCGCTGGCGATGATCAACTACCAGACCGTCGCCGCCCGCCGCGCCATCCTGCTCAAGAACGGTGCCGCGCTGGAGCGGGTCGGCGCCATCGACACCCTGCTGTTCGATAAGACCGGCACGCTGACCGACGGCGAGCTGCGGGTGCACCGGGTGCACGCCCTGAACGGCGCCGAGCGCACCGGGGTGCTGGCGGACGCGGCCCTGGCCGAGCGCCAACTGAGCCATCCGATCGCCAGGGCCATTTCCGCGGCAGCCGAGGCTGAGGGCATCGCGCCGGCCGTCGGCGAGACGCGCGAGGCGCGGCTCGGCTTCGGCGTCATGGTGCGCGACGGCGCGCGCGCCATCCGCGTCGGCAGCGCCCGCTTCCTGGCCGCCGAGGGCATCGCCGAGCCCGCGACCGCGACGGCGCTGGCGCAGCGAATCCATACGCGCGGTCGATCGCTGGTGCTGGTGGCGGTGGACGCCGCCGTTGTCGGCGTCATCGAGCTTGAGGCCCGGCTGCGGGCGGAGGTGCCCGCCGTCATCGCCCAGCTGCGTGCACAGGGGGTGCGCCACATCGCCATCGTCTCCGGCGACCATGCCGCCGCGACCCGCCGGCTCGCCGCCGCCCTCGGCGCCGACGAGGTCTTCGCCGAGGTCCTGCCTGAGCAGAAGGCCGAGATCGTGCGCCGCTGTAAGGTACGCGGACAACAGGTCTGCTTTGTCGGCGATGGCGTCAACGACGCCATCGCCATGCAGCAGGCGGACCTGTCCGTCTCGCTCAGCGGCGCGACCACGCTGGCGGTGGACGTGGCCGACATCCTGCTGATGGACCCGGACCTGCGCCGCCTCAACACCCTGTTTGCGCTGTCGCGCCGGCTCGACGCCAACCTCAAGCGGGGCCTCGGCCTGTGCTTCACCGGCATGGGCGTCGTCGTCGCCGGCAGCCTGCTCTTCCGCCTGGACATCCTGATGGCCTTGGGCGTGCATGCGGTGCTCGGCACCGGCGCCATCGGCAATGCGATGCTGCCGCTGCTGGACGGCCGCGGCGCTCGCGGGACGCCGCCGCAACCCGCGGACGGCGAGTCGCCCGCTCACGGCGAAGCCGCGCACGCGAGGGCGCAAGGACAAACCTGCCCGACGCCATTGCCAAAGCGACAGCATCGCCCCGGGCGAGCGCCGATGGCTGAGCGCGATGCCGCCTAATGCAGCGCCGCGGAAAGGCCACTGCCGATCAATCATCCACAATCATCCACAACCAACCGCAGAGAAGCTGCATCGCAGCGGAAGAAGGGCGGTCCTGAGCCCCGTTTCTCACCTGTCGAACACAGGCCCCCGAGCATGCAGACATCCCGCGAGCGCCATCTGATCTGCGTCGCCTACGCCGACCCGATCCTATGTGGCCATGCCACCGAGGCGCGCAACCTCTGCGAGGCTGCGATCGCGGCCGGCTGGCGCAGCGCACACATCCTGACCTATCCCGAGGCCGCGTTCGCCGGCAGCGGCGTCGCACTCAAGCCCGCCGATGGCATCGCCCCCTATGCCGCCGGGGTCCGGGTCCACCGCCCGCCGCCGATGGGGGACTACAAGGTGCTTGACGGTCGCTATGCGCACGGGATGGGCGCCGCGCTGATCGACCTCTGCGGGGGACTGCAAGGCCAAGTGCTCATCCTCGCCCTGTCGCTGCTGCCCCATGCGCAGCTGGTGCAGGCGGCGCTGCCGAGCATTCGGCGCGTCAATCCTTCGCTCGCGGTCGTCAGCGCCTGCAAGGCGGTGGGCTCCGACGTCACCAATGTGCTGCGCAACGCCGCCGCGAGCGGTGCCTACGGCGGTGCCAGGCTGCTCCTCGACGGCTATCTTGCCCACGACTTGGTCCTGGCAGTCAGCGCCTTCGCCAAGCAGCAGATGATCGACGCGGCGGGCCTGCTTGATGCGGCGACGGGCGGCAATGACGCGACCGTGCTCAAGCGGCGGGTCGCGGTGAGTCTGCCGGCGTTGGATGCGGAGGCCTACCTCGGCGTGGCCAAGGATCCGCAGCGGGTGCGCGCCTGCCTCCAGGCGCGCGAACTCGCGCCGGACGGCTATGTCTTGTTCCTGTCGCGGATCGCGGCGCCGAAGGGCGTCGATGACCTGATCGCAGCCTACCGCGCGAGCCGATGCCGCGGGCGCTGGCCGCTGGTGATCTACGGGCGCGGCCCCGAGGCCGGGCGCCTGCGTGCCGCCCACGGCGACGACCCTGAGGTGCGCTTCATCACCGACATCGACGACGCCGAGAAGGCGGCGCTGATGCATAAGGCTAGGGTGTTCGCATTCCCGTCCAAGCCGACGCCGGAATTCATCGAGACCTTCGGCATCGTCGTCGTCGAGAAGGCCCTGGCCGGCGGCGACGGCCCGATCGTCTGCACCGATGTGGGAGGTATCGGCGAGGCCTCCGGCGGTCATTGCCTGCATCACCTGCCCGGCGCCCGGGCCTCGCTGCGCGCTGCCCTGGATGCCGCGGCGACCATGCCCTTGGCCGATCGCCGCCGGCTCAACGCCCGTGCCCGCGCGCATGCCCTGCGCTGCGATCGCGGCCCTGTCTTCGCGGCGCTGATGGCGTCGGTGCCGGAAGCGAGCGCCAGGTAACCGCATCCACTAGCTCGTGACCTCATTGGTTCCGACGGCTCAGCGATTGCCGCGGCGACTTTCCGCTCTGGACGCCGTCATCGCCACCATCACCGCGACGCACTACATCGATCTCGCCTATTGCCGGGACAGCGGCATCAAGGTGTTCGTATCTTCTTCCTGCATTTTGGCGTGGTGACCAGCCTATTCATCCTCTACCTGAACATCTCGGTCTGCCACGTCCATCGGCGACTGGTATGGGATTGGCTTTCCGCGGGTCGGTGGTCGGCGTGACGGCGAACGAAACGCGTTTTCCTTGGGCGGCCGGATCAAGCCGATCATCGACCAAGATCCAGGGCCGCCGACGTTCCATGTGGAGGAGTGCTCGGGGCCTTCCGATCCGGATGACTGGCAAGGGGCCTCCGGCAGCCCCGTGTTTCTGGCTGGGAAAGTGATCGTTGTCTACGAGCCGCGCACCGTCGCGGCGCTGGCCCGGTCGGCGGCGGAGCCAGAGGCCTTTTGTCTGGATCTGCCCGCGGGACTCGCGACGGCGGCCGAGGTCATCATGGCCGGGCTGCGCATGCGGCCGGTCCATTTTCGTGATCTGCCCGATCGCGACAGCCTGCCTGTTCCGCGCGATCTGTTGGACACCCCGCCGGACGAGGGCTTCAATCAGGATGGAACGGCCTTCCTGCGCAACGTCGAGCGGGACCTTGCCTTTCGCCTCGGCCTGGAAGCCGAGGAGGGGTTGGTTGCGAGCGAATAAGATCGCGCGGACATGCGCTCGGTGGTTCGCGACGAACTCGACCGACGCGGCGGGCGGCCACGCGCGCGGCTGCCGGTGTGCCTGCCGGAGCCACGACGCGCCGGGCGACCGCTACGACGCCCTGGGCTTCCGCTGCGCCCGAGTTCAACCCTGAGCTCAAGTCAGGTCAGGCCAAGCCGGGACAAGCGGAGCGATCAAGCGGGCAGGGGTCCGGCCCGCGGAGCGGATAGGGCCGGACCTGTGCCCGCTCGTATCCTGGAGCGGCTGCCAGGGATAGGGGAGACGGGGTCTTGAATCTTGCGCAAAGCACATAGAGTCGAGGTCTATAGACGGGGATGTTCAAGCAGGGGACGGGGTCAAGGGGACGGGGTCAGGTCCAGCATCGTAGCATCCCCGTCCGTGCCTGGCATTTGTTAGGGTTGCGCATCGCTCCGGTCGCTCCCACCATCGACGCCAGCCGGACAAAACCCTTCTCGGAGTATCAAATGGCGAGCAACTCATCGACAACCGGGCTTGCGGTCCCAAGCAAACGATTGAGCCGTCTGTGGCATCTCGGGCGCGCGACCACCGACTTCGCCGCCGGCATCGGCGTGAGCGGTATGATCCAGATGGCGCGCGCCCGCACCGGGCCCAGCCGGACTGAATCCAGCCGGACTCAATCCAGCGGGATTCAATCCAGCCGGATCCAATTAAGCCCGGCCGCGACCAAGCGGCTCACCGATCGGCTGGCCCGGATGCGCGGCGCGGTGATGAAGATGGGCCAGTTGATGTCGATGGACGGGTCCGATGTCTTCACGCCAGAGGCGGCCGAGATCATGGCGACCCTGCGCGACCGCTCCGAGCCCATGCCGATGAGCCAGCTCACCAGACTGCTTGACTCGGAGTGGGGCAGGGACTGGAACAAGCAATTCAAACGTTTTGACTTTCAGCCCATGGCCGCGGCCTCCATTGGCCAGGTGCACCGTGCCGAGACCCGAGACGGCCGTCGGCTCGCCATCAAGGTGCAGTTCCCGGGGGTGCGCGAGAGCATTGACAGCGACATCGACAACCTGGGCTTCTTATCACGGGCCACGGGCCTGCTCCCGAAGGAGCTGGACCCGCGGCCGATGCTTGATGAGGCCCGGCGGCAGTTGCATCAGGAGGCCGACTACCAGGCCGAAGCGGCGTCAATGAGCGCCTATCGGGCATTGATCGGTGATGATCCGGACTTCTTCGTGCCCGCGGTGCATCGAGACCTGACCACCAGCCGCATTCTGGCCATGGACTTCGCCGAAGGCGTCTCTATTGATCATCTCGCCGAGCCTGGCTTTACCCGGGACGAGCGCGAGCGGGTCGCGACGCTGTTGTCCCGGTTGATGCTGCGCGAGCTGTTTGACTTCGGACTCATGCAGACCGATCCGAACTTCGGCAATTTCCTCTATGACGCCCAGAGCCGCCGCGTCGTCCTGCTCGACTTCGGCGCCACCAGCACCATCTCCGATGAACTCGCTGGCAGCTACCTGCTGCTCGGTCGCGCCGCCATCGCCGACGATGTCGCCGGACTGCGCGATGGCGCCATGGCGCTGGGCTACATCGGCACCGATGAATCTCCAGAGCGGGTCGCGGAGTTGGTAGAGCTGATTCGGCTGTCTAGCGAGGTCCTGCAAGCGGGCGAGCCTTATGACTTCGGCAAGTCCGACCTCTTTGAACGCGTCTTTACCCGCGGCAGGGATATGTATTACGACGACGCCTTCGGTCAGATGCCTGACCCCGCCACCATGTTCTTGCACCGCAAGTTCGTTGGCATCTTTATGCTGAGTCGTCGTCTGCGTGCCCGCGTTGATCTGCGGGGTATGCTGGACGACTATCTATAACGCCGCGGCGTGGCAAGGCGTCAGGCCAACGCGTCATGGTTGGCGCTGATGGGAGCGGCAGGCCGGAGACGCTTTTGGTCCGATCATTCAACCCGTCGTTAACACATCCGCTCGACTCGTGACCCAGATGCCCCTGCCACCCCTAGCGCCACTCGCGGAGCGGATGCGCCCGCAACGGCTCGACGAGTTCGTCGGGCAGCAGCACCTGCTGGCGCAAGGGCGCCCGCTGCGCGGCGCCATCGGCGCCGACCGCCCGCATTCGATGATCTTCTGGGGTCCGCCCGGCACCGGCAAGACGACGCTGGCGCGGCTAATCGCGGCGCATTCCAACAGCCATTTTCTCAAGCTCTCGGCGGTGCTGTCCGGCGTCAAGGATATCCGCGCCGCGGTGGCCGAGGCGCAGCGGGTGCGCGCGGAGCAGGGCAGGGGTAGCTTGCTGTTTATCGACGAGGTGCATCGGTTCAACAAATCGCAGCAAGATGCCTTTCTGCCGCATGTCGAGGACGGCACCGTCGTGTTTATCGGCGCGACCACTGAGAACCCGTCGTTTGAGCTCAACAACGCGCTGCTGTCGCGGGCCAGGGTCTATGTGCTCAAGGCGCTGGGACCGGTGGACCTGGAGCGCGTGGTCGATCGCGCGCTGGCCGACCCGGAACGCGGGCTCGGCGCGCAGCGACTCGAGATCGACGCGGACGCTCGCGCCTTGCTGGCCGCCGCCGCAGACGGCGATGCGCGGCGCGTGCTCAACCTGTTGGAGTTGGCGGCGGATCTGGCTTCGGATCTGGCTTCGGATCTGGCGACGGATTCGACGCCCCAAAGTGGGGCCGAGCCAACACCTGGACCACTACCCGAACCAGCACTGGAGACCGCCGACGAGCGTGCAAATGAGCCCGCGGTTGCCGCGGCGGTCAGCGATTGCAGAGGGCGCATTGATTCTGAGTTAGTGCGCCAGGTCATTGAAGGCAGCTTCCGACGCTTCGACAAGGGCGGCGAGGCCTTCTACGACCAGATCTCGGCGCTGCATAAGTCCGTGCGCGGCTCTGCACCGGACGCAGCCCTATACTGGCTGGCACGCATGATCGACGGCGGCTGCGATCCGCTCTACATCGCCCGGCGGGTGGTGCGCATGGCGAGTGAGGACATCGGCAATGCGGACCCGCGCGCGCTGACCCTGGCGCTTGAGGCCTGGGACGCCCAGCACCGTCTCGGCAGCCCGGAGGGCGAACTCGCGCTGGCACAGGCGGTGGTCTACCTGGCCTGTGCCGCCAAGAGCAATGCCGTCTACACCGCCTGGAACGCCGCGCTGGCGGATGCCCGTTCTCTTGGATCATTAGAGGTGCCGGTGCAAATGCGCAATGCGCCAACCCGGTTAATGCAGGAACTCGGCTACGGCCAGGCCTACCGCTACGCCCATGACGAGCCCGACGCCTATGCCGCCGGCGAGTGCTACTTCCCGGATGGTTTGGAACCGCGGCAATACTACAAGCCGGTGCAACGCGGGCTGGAGATCCGCATTGCCGAGAAGCTGGCGCGGCTGCGGGCCTTGGACCGGGCGGCCAGTGACAGGGGCAGTCGCAATAGGCGCTGAACAGGCGCTCGTGCGCCCCGCGTGTTTCCGCCAGTTACCCCCACGCCAGTTGCCCCCATCCGCCAGTTGCCCCCAGTGGCGCCAAGTTAACGCCTTGGCCGTCGATCGCCTTTTACTCAACCAAGGGAATGCGGCATGGCCTCGGCCTATCGCTATGATTGCCGGGC
>JGI12048J13642_10994947_pt1 | contig 12184 bp, 11 predicted proteins | sample ElkSlonscriptome_16_FD_13642 | JGI IMG/M metagenome (IMG submission 13642) | reverse complement strand
ATCACCTCCAACCGCGCCTTCAAGCACTGGGCGGAGATCTTCAACAACGATGCCACTCTCACCTCAGCACTCCTCGACCGCCTCCTGCACCACGCCGAGACGGTACTCATCGAGGGCCAGAGCTACCGCATGAAGGACCGCATCGAGTCCTGAGCACAGCCGCGCCGTTCGCCCCCGCTTGGCAACGGCGCCTGTCTTTCCGCAAACAATTTCAAACCGGCCGTCTACCTACAGAATGGCGTCGGCGGTAACACCATCCAAGACCTGAGTCGCCGCTCCCTCTACAGCCTGATGATCCGCGAGCTCGACGAGATGGTGGAGGCCACGCTCGCAAGCCAGCAAGTGCCCACTGACGCTGACCGCCTGCGCATGACTATCTTCCTCGGTCGCGCGTCGTTCCCTGAGCTCCAGGAGCTGGCACAGCAGGTCTTCGAGAGCTTCCGCGCCCCCCTGCTGCAAGTCGACTTTCGCTTCAAGGGTGGATGGCGGATCGCGGACATCCGCCCCCTCTCCCTGCGCTCCCTCGATGCTGAACAGGAGGAGGGGTTCGTCGACGCGCTGAAGGGCTACATGAGCAAGCCCTGGCGGCGGCCGCGAGCACGGCGGGAGCCACGCTACGATCTGGCCATCCTGTACGACCCGAACGAGCCCCTGCCGCCTTCGGACGGTGCGGCGCTGCACCGCTTTATCGCGGCTGCGCGAGCGCTCGGCATGGACGCGGAGCTGATCCAGAAGCGGGACTATGGCCGGATCGCCGCCTACGATGCGCTGTTCATCCGGGAGACCACGGCCATCAACCACCACAGCTTCCGCTTCTCCCGTCGCGCTCAGAGCGAAGGCTTGGTGGTGATCGACGATCCCGATTCCATACTGCGCTGCACCAACAAGGTGTTCCTTGAGGAGTTGCTGCGTGCCAACCGCGTTCCCAGGCCGCGGACGCTCATCCTGGCCCGAGGCGAGGAGCGGCGACTGCTGGAGAGCTGGGCCCTTCCCATCATCGTGAAGATCCCGGACGGTTCCTTCTCCCGCGGCGTTTTCAAGGCCGATGACCGCGATCAGCTGAAGGCAATTTGTCGGCGTCTTTTTGAGGAATCGGACCTGATCCTGGCACAGGAATACCTGTACACCCCCTTCGACTGGCGCGTCGGCGTCCTCGATCGGCGGCCCCTTTTCGTCTGCAAGTACCTCATGTCGAAAGGCCATTGGCAGATCTACGACCACGGTGAGAGTGCTGGCGGCCGAGGCGGTGAGTTCGAGACGCTGGCGGTTGAGCAGGCGCCGAAGCGGGTGGTGAAGACGGCGCTCCGCGCGGCGAACCTGATCGGGGACGGACTCTACGGCGTCGATCTCAAGGAAACGCCTACCGGCGTCTACGTCATCGAGGTGAACGACAACCCGAGCATCGACGCCGATGTCGAGGACCAGGTCCTGGGGGCGGAGTTGTATCGGCGGATCATGCGCGCGTTCCTTGAGCGACTGGAGCGACAGCGCGGGGGCTGAGCCGGGCCGCGAGTGAGCGTCGCAACCCACCACATGCAGCTCCCCGGCTGTGACTGTTACCCGGGCCCGAAGGGCCCCGGTCGAGACGCCGAAGCGGTGCCTGAAACCCTGCAGACGTCGAGCCCAAAATATCGCTTGACGCCGGCCGGAATTGTCGTACATTTCTGTTAGCACTCGATCGGTAAGAGTGCTAACAGCATGTTGTTGTGGGCGCCTGCGCCCCACGTCGTTGAGGCAAAACTCAAATGAAAATCCGTCCTTTACATGATCGCGTCGTGGTCCGTCGCATGGCAGAGGAGCGCCAATCTGCCGGCGGCATCGTGATCCCCGACTCGGCGACCGAGAAGCCGATTCAGGGCGAAGTGCTCGCGGTCGGCCGCGGCAAGATCCTCGACAACGGCGAGGTCCGGCCCCTGGACGTCAAGGTTGGCGACCGGGTCCTCTTCGGCAAGTACGCCGGCACCGAGGTCAAGGTCTCGGGAGAAGAGGTCGTCGTGATGCGCGAAGAGGACATCATGGGTGTCGTCGAGTAGGCACCTGCGCGCGTCCAGTTGTATTCACGCTCAGGCTTCACGAGGCAAAGATCAATGAGCGTCAAGGAAATCCATTTCGGGGACGATTCCCGCGCCCGCATCATGCGCGGCGTCAACCTTCTGGCCAACGCCGTGAAGGTCACGCTGGGCCCGAAAGGCCGCAACGTCGTGCTGGAGAAGAGCTTCGGTGCGCCGACGGTCACCAAGGATGGCGTTTCGGTGGCGAAGGCGATCGAGCTCAAGGACAAATTCGAGAACATGGGTGCCCAGATGGTCAAGGAGGTCGCCTCCAAGACCTCCGACGTCGCCGGCGACGGCACCACCACCGCGACCGTCTTGGCCCAGGCCATGGTGCGCGAGGGCCTCAAGGCCGTTGCGGCCGGCATGAACCCCATGGATCTGAAGCGCGGCATCGACCAGGCGGTCGAGGTGGCCGTTGAGGGGCTCAAGGCGCTCTCCCGGCCCTGCTCGGACAACAAAGAGATCGCCCAGGTGGGCACGATCTCTGCCAACGCCGACGAGTCCATCGGCGAGATCATCGCCGAGGCGATGCAGAAGGTCGGCAAGGAAGGCGTCATCACCGTCGAAGAGGGCAAGGGCCTGCACAACGAGCTCGACGTCGTCGAGGGCATGCAATTCGACCGCGGCTATCTCTCGCCCTATTTCATCAACAACCAAGAGATGTTGAGGGCGGAGCTCGAGGAGCCCTACGTCTTGCTGCACGACAAGAAGATCAGTAACGCCCGCGATATGCTGCCGGTGCTCGAGGCCGTGGCGAAGGCCGGTAGGCCCCTGCTGCTCGTGGCCGAGGACATCGAGGGTGAGGCGCTGGCTACCCTGGTCGTCAACTCCATTCGCGGCATCCTCAAGACCTGCGCGGTCAAGGCCCCAGGCTTCGGCGACCGCCGCAAGGCCATGCTGCAGGACATCGCCGTCCTGACCGGCGCCACGGTCATCTCCGAGGAGGTTGGTCTGACGCTCGAGAAGGCGACGTTGAACGAGCTCGGCTCCGCGAAGAAAGTGCAGATTAGCAAGGACGAGACCACGATCATCGACGGCGCCGGCTCCGAGGCCGCTATCAAGAGCCGCTGTGAGCAGCTTCGCCAACAGGTCGAGGAGACCACCTCCGACTACGACCGCGAGAAGCTGCAGGAACGCCTGGCCAAGCTCGCCGGCGGGGTGGCCGTCATCAAGGTCGGTGCTGCCACCGAGGTCGAGATGAAGGAGAAGAAGGCCCGAGTCGAGGATGCGCTCCATGCGACCCGCGCCGCGGTGGAAGAGGGCATCGTCCCTGGTGGGGGTGTCGCCCTGGTGCGTGCCCAGGCCAAGCTCCAGGCGCTCAAGGGCGCGAACCACGACCAGGATGTCGGCATCGGGATCGCCCGTCGCGCGCTCGAGGAGCCGCTGCGCCAGATCGTGGCCAATGCCGGTGCCGAGGCGTCTGTCGTTGCCCGCAAGGTCGCCGACGGCGAGGGCAACTTCGGCTACAACGCCGCGACCGGCGAGTATGGGGACCTCGTGGAGATGGGCATCCTCGACCCGACCAAGGTGGCCCGCTCAGCGCTGCAGAACGCGGCCTCTATTGCCGCACTCATGATCACCACGGAGGCGACGGTGGCCGACGCGCCGAAAAGTGACAAGGCGCCAGCCATGCCCGCAGGCGGCATGGACGACATGGACTATTGATCGGCCGGGGACAGCGTGCGGGCCTCGGCCCGCACAGCCTGCCCTGTGGAGTCGACGCATTCGGCGAACGTAGCGAGGGGCGCAGCGGTAGCCCGGCCGCGGAACCTGTACTTATGCGAAATCGGACTGGAGGCGGCCGGCGCATCGCGCTGTGGGGAAGGCGGTTCGCGCAGTCACGTTCGTCCTCGAAACCGTCCTGAGAAACGCCAGCGACTCGCAATGAGCTACCTCCGGCCGATCGCGCTCAGCCTTCTACTGGTGATGTCCGCGGTGTCATCTGACGAAGCGGCGGAGAAGGCAGAAACACTCGGCGTTGTAATCGATCCGGGAGCCACGGAGCTCGGCTATCGACTCCAGTCCAATTCCGATGGCCCAATTCGGCATCTCTTCACCGTTCTGGCGGCCAGCAAGGCGCCAGAAAGCGCCCGCATGGTTGCGGACCTGCTATGCACAATCAACAAAGACGCGAAGCTACATGTCATGGTGCTGGGCGGGGCTGTCGAGCAAGCTCGCACGAACCTTAGGCATCTCCTCTTGCACGACGGCATTTCGTCATGCCAATACCCCGATTGGGAGCGACGCGTCTCTTTTACAGAACTGCGCCACGACGCCACGCTTTGGCCCAATGCCTTTTTGGCCGCTAACGACGCCCAAGGTCAACCCATCTTGATCCGTTCTCGGGGCTATGATCGGGAAGAGCTATCACTGATCCCGGCCGGTGAAGAAGAGGCAGATGCCTTTCAGCAGGCCATTCAAAGTCTGGTACCGGAGCTACGCATTATAAGGGCACCTTTCTACTTCAATGATGGCGATGTCCGGGTGGGCAAGCGGATTGTTTTCATCCATGCCAATACGCTGTTGACAGAGATGTTGCGGCGCCTGGTCCGGGCCTCGATCAAGGATCGCGCAGGCGCAGAGGACGACTATTGCTCGAGCGACGATATCGCAGCAATGGGCGTGCGGGAGTACCATCAAGAATGGTTGGATGAGCGCTCGTGGGAGTTTCTTGATTGCCGCTTCTTGACCGGCCGCCTGAGCAGGCAAGACTTGCTCGCTGGCTATTTAGCGGTGCGTGCAGAAGTGGATGCCTTCTTTGCGCGAAAGCTGTTTGTCGTCGACGAAGATCGTTTGCTGCACCGAGAGTATGGAATCCTCGTGAATCCTCGGGGGCTGCGCTCTCTATACGACATCGAGGTTGAACAGATCGCCTATGATCTCGACGTCTATTTTCATGCCTTGCCGGAGAGCCCGGGCGGGGTGATGCAGGTGGCCGTGGGCAGTACCAAATTGTTGGCAGATGCTCTTTATGGGGAGACGCCGGCCGCGTTGGCGCGTGCGGGTATCGAGCTATTTGCTCGGTACGAGCATGCCCTGAACGGTATCGATGAGAAAGACGTCTTTCCCGTGGCCGCTTTGGGAATCGACTTGGCGGATTTCAATCACAAGACCTTTGGCCAATCCCTGGTCGGCACCGACATCGGCAATGCCGAAGCCGAGCTGAACCGCCTGGTCCGCCAATTGGTGGAAATCGGCCTGCGCGTGATTCGCGCGCCGATGGCTAATGCCCGTAGTGAGCGGCGGAGCTGGAGTATTCCCGGGTTTCGCGATTCCAATCGCCATTTATCATACTTGAACATCCTGGTGGATGGAGATGAAGATGGGCCAATCCTCTTGGTCCCGGATTATGGGATACCGGTGCTTGAACGAGCGGCCCGGCAGAGCTATGAGCGAGCTGGATTCCGAGTGCGGTTTATTCGTGGCATGGAGGTATCGGTTATGGGATGGGGAGGACTGAACTGCGCGACTTTGGAGATTCGTTAGAAGCGCCTAACAATTGCAGCGGCATCACATCGAGGTCACCGACCATGACGAAAGAGCATGAAAGTCACAAAGAAGACAAGAAGAAGTCTGCTAAGAGCTTGAAGGAACGACGGCTTGAAAAGAAGGGGAAGCGGGCGGCGAAGACGTCGCCGCCCCCAATCAGACTGGGGTGATCCGGAGCCTGATTGCGCGACCCGGCACCAGGTTGGACTAGAGCGCTCCAGGCCCGAGCGGTCGCGGACCCTCGGGCCAATTCTCACTGAGACGGCCTCACAGCGCGGCTACAACGGGCGCTACGAGATCGATCTGATCCGGCCTGGCTCCGGCGCCCCTGGCCTTGAGGTCGGCGATATCCTGTACCGGTATCTGGAATGCCAATGCGGCTGCGGTCATTAGACGCGCGCCGAGCCGGGCCGTTGCCCGGATGAGCCGGATTGGATGGACGATCTGAGCGAATGGCACTTGGTCGGCCCCGAACTGGCGAGCCTAATCTGCGCCTGCGCCTCTCTGGGGCGCGCATCCAGGAATCTCTGCGCGACTGGCTCGGCCTGTCACTGAGTAAGGCCACCATCCACCAATGCCTCCACGAGGCGGGACGGGCGGTGGAGCCGGTCGTGAGCGGCGAGATCGGAAGCGGTGGTCCGCGAGGCGGAGCTGGTCAGCAGCAGGCCGTCGGAACGCTTCAGATGCAGGCGCACCGCTGGCTAGCCGGCCAGCGTGGCGCTATGATTATTGCCGTCAATCCGTATCGGCTGACCCTCGACGCGACGAACATCTTCCGGCAGCGGGGTGGCCCGAGCCATCGGGCGCATCGCTCTGCCGCGACCGTGGCGGACCGGGTTGGACCTTTGCTTCGCGGCCGCCGCCGATCCGTCCGCATCCTCCACGGTCGAGGGCGTCCACGCGATGTGCCGAATCTGGTTCAATCGGACCTTCTCTAGTGTCCGCGCGCTCTTCGAGCTGATCCGGCAGGGCGATAACGCTGGTGCGTATCGACTTGTTTGCACGCACCCCCAGCCGGGCTTCCCGGGCTTCGATTTGGCCGACGAATGGGCCTTGGAGCCTGCCGATCTGAGCGGCGAGGGCTACGTCGAGTACTGTCTTGCCGTCTGCCGGGAACGACGCATCGACGCCCTCTGGCCGGGCAAAGCCGCCGAGCTCCTCGCCCGACATCAGGCCCGCTTCGCCGCCTTGGGCGTGCCGGTGCTTGCCGTCGCCAAGGCCGATACCCTCGCGCTGTTGGGCGATAAGGCGCGCTTTTACGACCTGGCGCAGGCGTTCCCGTTGCCACCGCCGGCGCATCGCTGCCTTACGGCGGCGACCGACCTCGAGCCCGCCTACGCGGCGCTGCGAGCGGCCCACTCGAGGCTCTGCGTCAAGCCGGCCGAAGGCGTCAACGGGATCGGGTTCCGGGTCATCGATGAGCAGCGCAGCGGCCTCGAGCTTTGGCTTCAGGGAGGGCTGCAAGCGATCGACCTGCAGACTCTGCGCCAGCTGCTCCAGACTGCTGGGCACTTCCCGCCGCTCCTGCTAATGGAATACCTTGATGGCCCGGAGTACAGCGTCGACGCCGTGGGTGACGGTCGGCGGCTCGTGGCGCTCGTGCAGCGCGAGAAGGCCCCTGCCGGTGCCTATGGCCAGCGGATCGTCGCGATCTCGGCCATCGAGCGTGCTGTTGCCGAGATGATTACAGCGCTCGGCCTGTGCGGGCTGTTCAACGTCCAGTTCCGCGAGGGCGCGAATGGGTTGAGGCTGCTCGAGATCAACCCGCGCTTCTCAGGTGGTATCGGCTACACGGGGCTGACGGGCGTCAATCTCCCCTACCTGGCGCTCCAGGGTCTGATGCACGGTTTCCCGGCCGGGGAACTGCCGGCGGTCGCGGTCGGCGCGCGGCTGCTCGAGGTGCCGCACGTCTGCCGCGTCGAGGCGCCGGTCGAAACTCGCAAGACTGGCTCGCGGTCCGGCCAGCATCCTTCTTCCGGCGCTACTCACGACAGCCGTCGCAGCCGAGGGAATCCCCGAGGATCCGCGCACGGCGGTGGAGATGCCGGCCCTGCAGCAGTAGTGGCGCCAGCCCATGTTGGCGAGCAATTCGGTACTGTCGTTGATCAACCGGCCTGACTCGAAACCCGTTGGAGCCTGGCTCCTGGGCCATTCCTGGAGGCGTCGATCGACCATTATCTGTTCCTCGCGCCACATGCACTGCGATTCGGGCCGCTGATGACCGCGTACCGGCAACGGCTGTGTCATCTACCGGGTGGGGCTTTGCGCGATACCGCTGGGTCATGATGCGATGCAGTTGATGCTTCTCGAACCGGGTCGTGCGGCCGTGCCCGCCGACGCCGCATCCTTTCAGACCGAGCACGGGTATTACTGGCTCGACGTCGAGACCAGCGAAACGCATTGGTATCGCGATGCCGCAGGATGGCTCGATGCCAAGCTCCTCGACCATCACCTCCTCGATAGCCTAAACGGCGAGCACCGGCCCTTCTATGACGGGACGGACGAATACGACCTCCTCGTGCTGCGGAGCCTGGACCAGGCCAGTCCGGCGGAGGCGCCCAATACGCGCCCTGTGGCCATTTTCATCACGGCGAAAGGTCTCATCAGCATTCGCCCGGCTGGGGATCGGGTCTTCGAGCGGCTCGGCAAGCGGCTCCTCGCGGGGCAGCGCAAGGCGCCACCGTCCCCCGTCGCCTTCCTGGGGTTGCTCGTCAATCAGGTTGTCGGCCTCTTGCTCGACCATCGGGAGGCCGTCTCCGACCTTGTGGACCAATGGCAGGATCGCCTCCTTGCCGAGGAAGGGCTGTTCGAGGAATGGCAGTCGTTATCGAGGCTTCGCAATCGCCTGAGGCGGCTTGAGTCGGTCAGCGAAGACCAGCTCGATGCCTTGAGCGCCTGGCGTGAGCAGACCTCTCGGGAGATCGATTCGGTAGAAGAGGCGCGCTTCGACGAGATCAGCAAGGATCTGCGGCGCATTTTCGACCACGTGGCGACCATGCAGGCGGACATCGACTCGCTGCTGCAGATCCACTACGCCGCGATGGGTCAGCGAACCAACGAGATTTTGAGGTTCCTGACGGTAATATCGGCCGTGTTTCTGCCACTGAACCTGATCGCCAGCCTGTTCGGCATGAACTTCACGCACATGCCGTTCATCGACCAGGGTTCAGCGCCAGCGGTGACCGTCGGCCTTATGGTGCTTCTCGCGATGTTGCTCCTGTACATCCTGCGCGAGAAGCGCTGGTTTTGAGCTCATGGGAGGCAGCACGCCAGCGAGAAGCCGCCACGTTTGGGAGCCGGTCGGGCCCAGTTGGAGACGATCCATGCCAGAGAAACGCTCTTCAGCTCCGGGCTCGGAACGGCTGGCGCGCTTGGCTCTGCAAGGTTTTCGTCCATTGCACCACCTTCGTCGGCTCCCCGGAGCGGCCACCGAGCCACTCCCTTTGGTGGCGTGTGCGCCCCTGTGGCCGCTGGGATGATGCTCGCCCGGACACGACCCAGATCGATCAGCCCATCTTGGACGTTCCTGCTGCGGAGGGGATGTCTCAGGCCGCGGGCCGTTGCAACCCGCGGTTGGTGGCGGCCTCGCCGAGGACGCTGAATCGGACCGTGCCCTTGGCCTCGCGCTTGACTCGGTACATGAGCTCGTCGGCAGCGGCCACTGCTTGCTCCGGGGACGTCGCTGAGTTCAGGAACGTGACGACCCCGATGCTGCACGTGATCTGCCGGCTGTCTGGCCCGAAGGCCAATTGGAGCCCGCGCGTAAGCCTCGAGATGATGTGTTCCGCTCCAGGACCATCGGTATCGGGGAGAATCAAGGCAAATTCATCGCCGCCAAGTCGAGCGGCGGTGTCAACCTCGCGGACCAGGCCCCTCAGGACCACACCGATCCTTTGCAATACCCGATCGCCTTCAGCGTGACCGTCCTTGTCATTGATGGCCTTGAAATCGTCAATGTCGACGTACGCCAGGGTCAGGGCACTCCGATGACGCTGCGCCAGCGCGAGGTCGTGCCCAAGCCTGTCCGCGAACGCCCGGCGGAGATAGAGTCCCGTCAGGCTATCTGTTCGCGCGAGATACTGCTGGGCGCGAAGGCTCTCGCGGAGCGCCGCCAGCAGCAGGCTGGTAACGAGGAAGAAGCCAAGCCGCACGAGCGCGTTCCAGGCGGCGATTGAAGCGTGCGAGTACTGGCTGCCAGCAGCCAGCTCTGCGAGGTACCAGCCGATGCACGAGCAGACGGCAACCGCAGCACCAACCCACCTTCCGCCATACCAGGTTGCTGCCGCCACCGGCAAGAGGTAGAACAAGGAGATCGAAACCTCGGAGCCTGTGAGGTAATCGATGCCTCCGATGATCATGGCCCCGCACGCCGAGAAGATCGTGATCTCGGCCGGCGAGCGGCACTCCATGCGTTGATCGAGTCCCTTGAGCAGCCGTCTGATCGTCACGCTACGCCCTAATCTTGGGTCGCTTGTGCGCAGAGAACCTGGCTTTGCCACCTAGGAGGCACGGCATTCGGAACCTTCGCTTTGACCGAGAACCTGACGCCAAGCATCGTCCCCCTGATCCGCTGCGAGCTCGCCATTGTTTTGAAATTGTTCCTCGCATCCGGTTTGTGAATGATGAAGCAATCCATCAGGAGGTCGCCGAGCCAGGATGCGCGACCTATCCGCTCCGTTCCGTGCCCGTGCCTTGCGAAGCTGGTATGCCAGCTTCAGGGAGCACATCGAGCGCCACCGGCGAGGTTCGCGTCAGGGGCACAAAGGTCACCTGTTCTTCGAACGCCACCCGGTCCTTCGTGAGCACCTGTTGGAGTGCGACGCCGGCTAGGGACAGCAGCAAGACCGCGGAGAACACGGGGAGCGTGGTTGGACCAAAGGACTCCAGCAAGACCCCGGCGAGCATGGGTCCAATCGCAGCACCGACGCCGTAGAGCAGCAACAGGGTCCGAGCGGCCTCCACGACCTCAGTCGGGCTGGCGCGGTCGTTCACGTGCGCAACACTCAGGCTGTAAACGGTCAGCATGAATCCGCCGTACGCGAATGCGCAGGCCGCGAGCCAGACCCGCGAGAGCTCGATGGCGATCAGCGTCAGAAGGGCGGCAGCCGCCGCCGCGAGGCAGACGCCTCCCAGTACCCAGCGGCGGTCGCGACCGTCTGAGAAGTGACCGATCGGCCACTGCAGCACGACGCCACCGGCGATCACCAGAGCCATGAACTGCCCGGCTTCCGCCTCCGTCAGGCCGAGACCTCGCCAGAAGACAGGCCCAAGCCCCCAGAGTACGCCGTTGACCAGGCCCGCGATAGCAGCCCCGAAAAAGCCCGTTGGCGAGACAGCGAAGAGCCGCCCGGGACGGCTCACCGGGACGGCGGGCGGTTCTGGCTGCGGCATGGGCGTTACGGCCACGGGAATCAGGCCGAGGGTGAACAGCACGGACGCCAGTACGAACGGCTCCACGGAGGCCGAGCTGCCGGCGAGTGGCCCCAACAGCAGCCCCAGTCCCAGCGCGGCGAGCGTCACCGTCATATAGAGGGCGAATACCCGCCCACGCTGGGCGTTGCTCGATTGGGCGTTGATCCAGCTCTCTACGACCAGGTAGATGCCCGCCAGGCAGATCCCGGAGAGCACCCGGAACACCAACCAGGCCGCCGGATCCAGGACGACACCGTGAGCGACGGCCACAACCGATGCCAGGGCCGCCAGTGCAGCGAAGGTGCGGATGTAACCAACGGACCGGACGATGCGAGGAACCAGGAATGACCCGGCGACGAAGCCCAAAAAATAGCCCCCCATCACGATGCCGGTGACGGTCTCTCCAAAGGCTTGGCCAGCCTTCAGGCTGAGCAGCAGGGACAGAAGGCCGTTTCCTATCAGGAGGGTCCCGAGTCCAAGAAACAAGGCGGAAAGGGGGAATCCGACAAACGACATCGCGGGTGGTGGAGTCTTGTGAGAGTCCTGAAACAAAGAGTGTTCTCCAGGATCAACCGGCTCGTTCGCCAGCGTAACCCCCCAGGTGGCTCTTCCTCAATTGAGGCGCCGGTCGTCCGTGCGGCTCGAGACACCGGCCGGTTCATCGGGTGCCGCAGCATAGATGAAGACCCCGTCCCTTGCAGCTGAATAGTGCCCTGCGCGACGCCGGAACTCAGCGTTGGACGCGGGCCTACCCCTATAGTGGTCCCCAGATTTGAGACAGCCCTTTAAGGTAGAGCGAGCGACCCGAGAGGGGCGGAGATGAAGCGGAAACGGTACGGCAAAGAGTTTAAGGCACGGGTGGCGCTGGCGGCGATCAAGGGCCAGAAGACGGCCAGCGAGTTGGCCGCGGAGTACGAGGTGCATCCCAGTCAGATCACGACCTGGAAGAAGCAGGCTCTGGAGGCATTGCCGGAGGTGTTTGGTCACAGCCAGGAGCGCGAGGAGGCACAGCGTGAGGCCGAACGCGACCGCCTCTACCAGCAGATTGGCAAGCTGCAGGTCGAAGTGGACTGGCTGAAAAAAAAGACCGGACATCTCGACTGAGCCTGGAGGAGAAGCGGCGCTGCATCGAGCCTGAGCACCCGCAGCTGAGCATCGTGCGCCAGTGCGAGCTGATCGGCTTGTCGCGCGCCAGCTACTACCGAGGCACGGGGCTGGGAGCCCAGGAG
>JGI12048J13642_10430756_pt1 | contig 12184 bp, 9 predicted proteins | sample ElkSlonscriptome_16_FD_13642 | JGI IMG/M metagenome (IMG submission 13642) | reverse complement strand
GATCTGGCAGCTAAAAAGCCCAGCATAGTCAGACTCAGTCTCAGCAAAAGCGATACGTCTCAGCGCGTGGAAAGGGTTGTCCATAATTCTTGATTTCTATTTATGAAAACCCTGACCACCAAAGATGACATCGCCGGTCTTGTGAGCGTCTTTTATGCGAAAGTCAGGAAGGACGATATCCTCGGACCTATTTTCGAAAAGCATATTGCTGAAGAGGAATGGCCCTCCCACCTATCCAAGTTGACCGACTTTTGGGAAATGAAGCTTCTCGGAGGCAGGCAGTTCAGAGGGAGTCCTTCCAAAAAGCACATTGACGTGGATCGAGCTTCCGGCCATACCGTTTCCCAAGAGCATTTTGCTCACTGGCTTCAACTCTGGCTCGATACCATCGACGAAACTTTTATGGGGCCGCTGGCAGAGCGTGCCAAAGCTCAAGCCCGTAAAATGGCCACCGGACAGTATATCAGCATTTGGCAGAATCGTCCTGTCACCAAGCGCTAGTTAAAAAGAAGCAAGCCTCTCCTTCGGCGAAGTCATTCCCTCGTCCGTTTTCGTTGATTTAACGGATTGCGCTCATTCTCCTCGTCCGTGATACAAACCCTAATCAGATATGCGCTTTCGTAAAGTTCATCACCCTGCACTTGGATGGTGAGTTGATTGAAAAATTCAGAGGTTTGATATACTAACGTCTTTGTGGTGTTGTAGACAATCTCGTTTTTGTTGAGAACAACTGACCCATCTCGCAAGAGGTTAATACTTACCACACGACTATTGTAGTTGGCCATTTCAATCAATACGTATTTTGTAAGGCTTGGTAAAGAAATATGAAGCATGGGTGCCGTGAAGGCCAAGGCTTTTATGTTCTGATTATCGCCAACGGTAGATATAGCCAAACCTTGATCGTTATCTGTGGCTATGTCATATTCTTTGTGAGTGAATGAGCCGGTAATTTCCAAGTCGTTGTTCAAGTCTGAAAATTCCAGACAGGGCACCACCTCTTCGATGATTTCCTCTTCACAATGATGTGGCTGAATTTGGTAAAGCATGGCGCTGTCCCATCGCACTATGCTGTCCCTTTCATCCGTCTGGTGAAGACCGAGAAACAGTGTGATGACATCATTTTTCGCCTTGGCCCTCACCGTTATGTTCTGCCAGTCGGGGTGCATTTTGGCTTGTACCCAAACGATTTGATTGCTACCGGCATCGGCTTCACCGATCGGATCGATCCCGATTTGAACGTGAGCAGTTGATGGCATAACGGGAAAGTTAAAACAGGCGGTAAGTTCATATTCCCAGCCCGGATTTACTTTTATCTGCTGTACTATTCCGGTATGAGCAGCGCCATTAAGCTCCACTTCCTGAGCCCACCGGCCGTCATCGTTTATCACGTGATTTGCTACTCCGCGGAAGCTGCCTGCACCGACTCTTTGGCCAAGGGGTACATGGTACACATACCAATCATTGGCAATTTCGGCCTTGAGTCCTTCGAAGATTACAAGGTCCCGAAAGCCCAACTTCATATCGGCATTTTTGATGTGATTCACTTCTACAATATGGCGTGCCTCACCCATTCCGTTATCATCATCTATGACTTTCAGATGTGTTTCAAATCGTCCGCAGGTTTTGTAGATATGCATGATCTCCGCTTTGCCCTCGGATGCGGGTGGGGTGTTCGTTTCAGTAATGATGGTCCTTCTCGGTTTATTGCAGTCCCCGGTGTCCCAAATTCCGATATGGGAGTCGCACCAACCTTCGTCTTTAAATTCTCCGATGAGGCGTATCGGTTGGTCGATAAGGGAATAAACCCTTTCCGGTAGGAAAACTTCGGGAGCCACATTCTCAACCGTAATTTGCATGGATGCCACACCGATGGATCCTACGTCGTCTTTGATTTCTAAGCGTAAAGTGTACAGGCCATTGTCGCAATAGGCATGAGAGAAGCAGACTTCTCCATTTCCCATAGGGGCTTCATGTGACTCAGTCACGTTTAGGTCTTGCGGTTTGCTGTTGTCACCAAAATAAACCGTAGCCGTGTGGGTATCCAGCCAGTTTTCATCGGTAAATGTGCCTTTCAGGGTAAACTCTTCGCCTTCGTTTATGGTGAAATTTGGGGGAAGGGAAACGACGGGAGCGGTGTTCTCTACATCTGTCTTGGCAAAATGTCGAGTTGTTACACCGCCTTCTTCCGTTACCGTAATTTGGAATTTGGTAACGTAAAGACCCGACTTTCCATAACGATGGGTTGGTTTGCGGATCAGCTGTGAATTTCCGTCTGCCAAATCCCAATGAACCTGGGTTTTTGCCTTGTCTGCTCCTCCGTTGAATTGTATGAGCTGATTTCCTTTTACCGAGTATGGCCCGTGGGAGTCTGCAGGATCTACCAGGGTCAATTCGTGAACGCTTGTGATCAGCATTGATCCGTTGAAGATGATTCCACTCGGACTTATTGGCACAGGGTTTCCGAATCGTGCACTCACTTCGCCAATATCGTCAAGCGATTGAGGCCAGGCCGATAGTACTTTCAGCTGATCGCTTACCTCGTCTTTTGCAACGCTGGCACCGATACTCTCTGCTACATTTTCCACCACGGCCATAACCACTAAAGCGATAATTCCACCGACGATTCCGAACGTAATGAAGCCAATGAGGAAACTGAGTATCCAAGCGAGCAAATCTAAATCAACGTCGGGATCGCCCTTGAGAGAAGGGATCAGCGATTGTGAACCGTCCGGATTATCAACCCATTCTAAAATAACCTCTGCATCGAAGTCCGCATCCACATCTATGCTATCCAAAATGGCATCGACCACGGTCACTTCTCCTGATATTCCGATGCAGCCATTCTTTAACGAAAAGCTCAATTTGTTGAGCTTGACGGTCTTTCCGTTTATTTTTTCATCAAAGGTGTGAGGGAAGCTTGGATAGGTTTCATTCTTGACTTTATTTAGTTCTCCGATGATTTTTTCTTTCGAAATGCCGATTGCAAAATCGAACGGATTTGATAAGAAGCTGGTGATAGCGGGTAAATTATTCGGGTTTCCCGGGTTTACCCCAATCGCCAAAAAGTCCGTTTTTGCTTGGGTTTGAATGGAGCTGATGGACTGACCGCTGTCCTCAGGCGCCTCGGGACGATAAATAAAGATTCGTTTTCGAGATTTCAGCTCTTTCAAAACCTGTTCGGAGATGAAGCCTTCAATTTCTGACAATTGAGGAATATCAACAACGACTTCGCCCAGTGAGGATTTGAGAACTGCCGAAGCTCCGGTATTGAACCCCGTCTTAATGAGATTGTCCAGATCAATGCCTGCGAAACTGACTAAATTTTTATTAGTGCTGTAGTTGGCACCCTCGTTACCTACGGATGATGGACTTATGTCTTCAAAGCTCACCGTAGCATTGGTGAAATCAGCCGTAATCTGATTTGCAGATTGCGTATACGGTGCCAAGACCTTGGCTACTCCCATTACTCCCATAGGGCTTTGAAGAAGCGCTACTCCGGAGATCTCGTAAAAGGACATATAAACGGGGACGTCTAGTAAAACGCTGTCCGAATCGGGAAAGGCGACCTTGATATTTTTTGCGGCATCGAGGGGATCATTCAAGAGTTCTATACGCGCCTTCATACTCAGCGGGCCGTAATTGATTGGAATGGGATCAAAGACTTTCTGAAAGCCCGGTTTGGAAAATTCATTGTCCACAAATTCTTGAATGGCCCCTGCGGTAATGTCAGGTATAGGGTTGCCACTGGTTATGGTCGAGTGGATATTTGCGGAGGTGAGTTCTTGAAAATCTGCGTAGACATCTCTCTCATCAAACACCCTGATTGGTGTTTCAACTTTTATGTCCGCGTTGATGTCAAAGAAAGTTGCGGCCTCTATCGGCGGGTCTTTGATCTCGATGTGGTTAATGGTACCTATGGTGATATCCACACCATTTATGGTGGGATTCATTTTGAGTTTAAGTTGTTCTTGGGGAATCTGTACAGTTCCGTCTTTAAGGCTGTAAGGGCCAAAGGCAAGTCCTTCGGGCAGTTGGATGTGTTGAGGAATTACACCTTCATCGCTGGCATCGCTGCCCGATTTCCATGCTTTTTTTAGAACGGTGTTGAGGATGGCTTCGGTCACCTGAGCTACCATCTCGTATCCTTGAGTGTTGGGCATTTTGGTTAGTTTAATGGGGTGAGGAGGGGGGTGCTTTATTTTTCGCTAAGCCGCTCGCTTAGTCGAAATCGTATGGAATTGATTTTCATTCCACCTATTTTCTTGTTTTTGAGAGCTTGTTTGAAGAGCTTTTTTGATCCTAATTGAGGAGTGGTTAGTTCCTGTTTCTGAAACTCTACCAGTTTCGGGATTACCTTGTGTTTTTTCGAAAATCCCGAATACGGACTCACGGATTCCTCAGAGGTCTTTTTTGCCTTTACACGACTTTTTCCCTTTGAGGTAGAAATGCTGATTCTCGTTCTTGGCTTGGCCAAAACAGCATCAGTCTTCAGATCGATAAGCGGATGAATGTTTTTTCGGATCTGTTTTTCACTCTGTAAGTCGAAGGATTTTCCGACCTCTTTGAAGATATCCTTTTCGAGTTTCAGCATCCGCTTCTTTTCTTCCGGGCCGAACCGAATGTGAAATTCGAGTTCGTGTTTGAGCTCATCGCTTAATTCGTAACCGATATCTTCCAGAGCGAGGATAGGGTTGATCATGGCGGCTCTTGCCAAATCAGTGTTGTCGCCGTACTTTTTGATCAGGTCAGGTACTTCCTTTTGCAACTGCTTGAGGTGCGTCAGTTTCTTCTTTGCCATTGTCAGTGAAATATTTGCATAAAATTTTAGGTCGCATATCGGTCAGTGTATACTTGGCCATATGAGTAAGGTCTTTTGTCAATTGCCAACTCCATTTTCCATAGACTTTGGGATCGTTTATCACATCTCTTCCCATTTGCGATGCCATATTTACCGCATCTGATGAGACGTCTCTAAGTTTGTTCACTCCGCCTAAGAGGGTGCCGGCCGCTTTTCCTCCGAAATAAAAGCCCGTTTGCAGCGCGGTCTTCAAGAGAAAACCAGGGTGGATAACTTCATTGGCGGGAACTACACCTGCCAAAATACCTCCGGCGGTTTTGGCGTATTCCGGGTCGTAAGAGACACGTTGCACAATCACCTGAAGCATTTCCATCCATAGCGGATTAAGATTTCGGTTTCTGATTCCCTGAATTACTACCCGCGACAAAGCGAGATCATATCCTATCTCTCGCTTTACTTTTTTGGCGAAAGCGGACAGTGCCTTTTTTGAAAAATCATTTTCTGTAATGGCCGTATGAAGCACTCCGCTCGCCCATCGGCCACTCAGTGTGGCATACTGAATGCCTTCTCCGTTTAAGGAATTGATCAGGCCCGCAGCATCTCCGATGAGCAAAACCCGATCGGCACAAAAGTCAAGGGCGGGGTCGTAAGTAGATAGTGGCCAGCCTTCTACTTTTCCAACGAGTTTTCCATTTTTCATTCTGGCCGACAGGCCGGGGTCATTTGCGATAAGCTCCTGAAGCATTTCTTTCAAGTGCTTTTCTGATTTTGGCAATGTTTCCATAACCATGCCCACTCCAATGTTTGCCTGTTTGTTTCCCATAGGAAAAAGCCAGTAATAACCCGGGAAGGTACTTTCGGTGAAGAAGAGATCTGCACGATCTTCAGGGCCGTTCACGTTATCGTAGTAGGCTCTGACCGCCAATATTTTGCTTTCCTTCGGATGCTTCTTGCCGTTGAGCTGTCGGGCAATGGTAGAGTTGCTGCCGTCAGCCCCGATGAGAACCTTGGCTTTATAGGATACCGATTTCTTGTTGTGTTTCGCCTTTACTTCCACGTGAGATCGGTAAGTCTCGTAGCTTGTCACTCGTGCTTTTTCAATACCGATTGCTCCGACCTCCTTTGCGCGGTTGTAAATCTTCAGGTCCAATTCCATTCTGGGAATAACCTTCCCGTAATTAAATAAGCCTTCAACGGCAGGAAGTTCTTGTTCAACCAGCATTTTGCCGTTCAGGAATACACCAGAGCGGTTGATAATATTGCTCTCGCGAAACCTATCAAGAATACCCATTCCCTCTAGTTCTTGTAAAGCTACCGGACCCACGAAATCTCCACAGACCTTGTCGCGTGGAAACTGATCAGCCTCCAGAATGATGACATGATGTCCCGATTTACGCAAGTGAAAAGCCAAAGAAGCGCCCGCAGGCCCGCCGCCGACGATTATTACATCGGCATCCAATCGGGGTGTTTCAACAATTCGAATCATATCAATAATCTCTGTGAATCATATACATTACCAAGTCTTCCATCATCTCTTTATCGGGATGAGCGGGAAGCGATGAAAACAGTCGGGTGAATTCGTGTAAAGCAGCCCCCGCAAGTTGTTTTGAAGAGACGATGCCGTGGTTAATACTTCCATACTTTTCCATAAGCGTCATGATCCATTCTATGTCTGCAGCTGAACGACATGACCTTTCCTTTCCCAGAAACTCTTTGATCTCAGTACCTTCTTTCTTCGAGCAATGATTCATTAAGTGAATGAGCATCAAGGTGCGTTTGCCTTCGAGAATATCTCCTCCCTTTTCCTTGCCGTATTTTTCTTCGTCAGCTACCAGGTTGAGCACATCGTCCTGAATTTGAAAAGCTGCTCCCATGTAATATCCCAAAAGGTTAAACTCATCCAAAGAAATTTCGACATCGGCAATTAAGGCTCCTAAGCGCATGGGATGAATGGTAGTATACCAACAGGTTTTTTTCAAAACCATTTCCAAATAGTCTTCTTCTGAAATGCAACTGCTGTTTGAGCGAACCCAATTCAGTTCCATGGCTTGCCCTTCTACACTTTGCCTAACCATATGCTCCACTTCCGTGAAAATTTCCCAAGCCTGCTCGTGACCAAGAATGGAAATATTGGCCATAAGCGGACGCATACCCAAAACATTCATCGCATCACCCACATTTACGGCAATACCCAAACCTTCCTTCTGATGCATGGTCGGCTTTCCGCGACGCAACAGACTTTCATCCTCTATGTCGTCGTGAACCAAGAAAGCGTTGTGGAACAGTTCCAATGACGCCGCAGTATTCAGAGCAAGTTCATTGTCTCCCCCGAAAGCATTGCAGGTGGCCATGCATAGTCCCGGACGAAATCCTTTTCCGCCCCTAGTAGGATAATCCAGTACCAAGTCGTATAAACTTTCACGCGGACCTTTTTCGGGAATGTGGTCTTTTATGCGTTGAACTGCTCTGGCGTGATAAACACCCAAGTGCTTTTTCAAATTTTGGTATGAAGGGGGTTGAGCAGTATTCATATCATTCTACGTTAACTTGAAGGACGGCTCTGAGCTCCGGAAGGTTCTTGGCGTGAATTTCACCTGAAAATAAACCTTGCGATGTTTTCTTAGGAATATAGACCGCAATGTTCACCACACCCTTTTCGAGGGGTTTTAGACTGAGAACCTTTGGGTCAAATGAAATATTTCTTTTATTTATTAAAGATTCATTTTCAGACACCAACCCATTTCCGTCAAACTGTACTTGCATCTCCTCGGTTTTGCTTTCATTTTCAAGGGTTAGGGGAATCAGAACTTCGTCACCCGGTGAGATGGTATTGTCCAAGCTCAATACCGGAATTCTATGTTCGTGATTGTTTTCCCCGTTTTCGTTGAGTTCATCAATTTTAGAAGAGTATTCCTGAATTTTTTGAGTGGCCATTGACAGAGTGTCAAAGAGTATATCCAGCGCTTGATGCGTGTCAGCCCTGAATTTATTCATTACGTCATCCTTGTCGCCTCTGATTTTTTCAGGGTTAATGTATTTCTTTTCGACTCGCTGAGCTGCCAAAACCCCTTCGGCAATATTTTCTTCCAGAATATTCGCAGCTTTCATTACGATATTCGAAACGCTACCTATCAAATTCGAGGCCTCTTTTGTGACTTTTTTCTTCATAACGGTATGTGAGAATGGTTAGGTTTAAGCCGACTTATCGAAGCAGATCTCGATTAAACCTGCTTCATTACTTCCGCCCGATAGAACAATACTTTTAATATTATCAACGGGGATTGAGATCTTCTTATCGGTATTTTGAATGGTCACCTGATCATTAAATAGTGACGTGTCCTCGGAAAAAGCTTCGACTTTAATGATCGGATCTCCGAAGTTCGCCACGCTTAATTCAACTTGATTTACAGGTTCGGCGAAATCCAAGCGGAGCATATCGTTCTCAATCAGCATTTGTGTGGGCTTAGGCGGTCCGATCAAGGACACGAACCTCACTGTTCCACTTTTAGTAGAGTACGTTACACCTTCTCGCCGGAACGGAGATTTAACAACCTTGCCGGCTTTGCAATCTTCAAATTTGAGACAAACACGCTCATTTTGTTTGCTGTCTCGGCAAGCTGATAGGCGGGTGGTGCCTTTTACGCCTATTTCGGCTAAAGGCTGTCCGAAAAGGGATATTCCTACTTTGTAATTACTTACGGCGCAGATTGGTTCGCAAATTTTTATGCACAGCGGAATATCTTCTCTGGCTGAAACGGCCATTTTCATGGCTACGTTCATCGGTTTCCGTTTGTCAGTATTTACTTCTACTGGTATGGGCTTGTCTTCAAACTTAATGGAGACCGGACAGGGTTCGTCCGATTTAAATGCATGCTCCAGAAAGGCCTTGGACTTTGGCCACTCTACAATGCGGACTTTATTTTCTTCCATTACGCGATAGTTTAAGGTTCTTTTCGGGGGACGAAAAGAGAGGTTGGTTAAAGGGTTGTTTTATAACCGAGGAAATCTGTGAATTCGTCAAAACCCGGAAGTGAGGTTTGACATATAGATTTCATCAGGTAATACAATGTCGGCAAAAATTATGGAATCTCGAAAGAAATATTGTTGGAAATCACAGAATATTAATGGAATAGGTATTGGGAGTATATGATCATCGCTGATTTATTTTTCACAAAGGTTAACGGAAAAAAGGGGCGGGCATGTTTTGATGAGGTCCGATGTATTTTGGGTTTAGCAAGCAAGCTTAAAAGAATTCTGCCTTACTGATAACTGTTGGTATTCGATTAGTTTAAATTTGTCAACCCATGAAGACATTGATTTCAGCCCTTCTGTTTTTTTTGACCTTTTCTATGCTCGCGCAAAGAATCGAAAAAGACATTGCACTTGGAAAAGAATATTCATCCTATGTTGAAGAAGCAATCGGCGTATACAATCATCCCGAACTGACAAATTACGTCAAATCTGTTGGCGACAAGCTAACTGCCCGGTTGGATGATCCGCTATTTGATTACTCATATACTATTTTGGCGACATCCGAACCCAATGCCTTTTCGATTCCGGGAGGACATCTCTACATTACAACGGGAATGTTTCCATTTCTCGAAAGTGAGGATGAACTCGCCTGCATCATGGCTCACGAGATCATACACGCAGAAGAACGCCACGTAATAAAGTCTAATCGTAGAGGAATTCTTCCGGGCATTTTGCAAATACCGGGAGCCATCATCGGTGCGTTGGTAGATGAAAATCTGGGCAATGCCATAAACTCGCCATTTCGTCAGATAGGGGCACTTACGCATGCTTCTTACAACCGTAAACAAGAGACGGAAGCAGATGTGGAAGGAGTAAAAATTGCCGTTAAGGCGGGATACGACCCCGATGCATTGATTCAGATTTTAGCTCGATTGGGGAAGTTTGAAGAGATATCTTCGGGAGAGGCGGAGGCGGAAGATCGCTACGCGGGTCATCCGATGACGGCCGAGCGAGTTGCGAAAATTGAAGCGGTTGGAGAAGGTTTGGAAAAAACGACCGGCTCACCAATCGCTGTGGATTTCTTGCAAAAATTTGACGGTGCTCTCGCAGGAAATGACCCGAATCGCGGTGTATTTATTGAAGAGACCTATTTGAATCCCGCCGATTCATTTAAGATTACTTTTCCGGAAGGATGGGAGGGAGGCTTTATGCAAAATGTTGTATACTCGACTCACGAGGAAACAGGGGAATTAATGCGTGTGGTATATGAGAAAAGTGAACTAAATCCGACCTACGCGGCAAACGAATTCATAAGGCAGCTCGACCCTGTCTTAAGAGAATCTGTTTTGGGCTCGGAAGCTGCTACGGTTGATGGAGAATTGGCGCATATCATCGCTTTTCGAGAGAAGTTTGACGGCAAAACCTATTACGGTTTTAAGACGTGGTTGCGACATGAATCCTTCTTGTTCAGTTTTTTGGCCTCAAGTCCCAATCAGGACCTTTCTAAAATGGAAGAAGTGCTTTACAGTCTTGTCAAACTTTCCGAGGAGGACCGAGATCGAATTGAATTTCCGATGCTGCGATTAGTAGAGGCTCAAAAAAACGAGACGATCAACTCTCTTGTCGAGCGTACGAAAACAGTATTGACGGAAAAGGTGACCCTGTTGATCAATGAAAAAACAGTAGGTGAGGCTTTTAATGAAGGAGAAAGGGTCAAGGTGGTTGTGAAAGAGAGGCTTTAGTTTTTTTAAAGTCACACGGCATGCAGCAAGAGCTACCATTTAAATGAGAGTCGTTTGTTCAATGAAGAAAATCCTAATCGTATACGGTATCTTACTTGTTGCTTGTAGCGAAGAGCCTCAAGAAGACCTCAAATGCTTCAAAGTATCCGTCACTGCTTACAATAGCTTGCCTTATCAAACCCGACCCGGAACAGCGGGAAATATTGCTGCGTGGGGAGATACATTAAAGCCCGGAATGAAAGCCATCGCGATCTCGAGAGACTTGTTGGACAGTGGGTTGGTTGAAAATGCACGAGTGCTGGTGGAAGGTTTTGAGGGCGATACCTTTTTGGTAAAAGACAAGATGCACTACCGCCACCGCAGAAAAATTGACATTTATATGGGTGAGGATGTCAAGGAGGCCAAGCAATTTGGTTTTCAGAAGCGGTGGATCTGCCTGATTGAAGATAAGTCTGTGGGAAACGAAAATTGATTTTCAATTTCGCCGTTACAAAAGGCGCTTAATTTGCACCAATGAGAAGGTTCATCTTCATAGGTCTCTTGTTTCTGTTTGGCTGTGCCACCAAGCACACCCATCCCGACAAGATGGTTTTCCGCTACAACGAGTCGGCTGGTATTTCTTCCCTCGATCCGGCACAAAGTAGGAACCTGGAGAATCTCTGGGCCTGCAACCTCCTCTACAACGGTTTGGTTGAAATAGACGACTCCCTCATGGTTCGCCCCGCCATTGCTCATTCTTGGGAGGTGGATTCAACCGGAACGATTTACCGATTTTTCTTGCGAGATGATGTCTTCTTTCACGACAGTGAGGTTTTTCCGGAAGGTAAAGGCAGAAAGGTTGTCGCAAGTGATTTTGTCTACAGCTTTAATCGGGTGATCGACCCTTTGAAAACAACACCGGGCGCTTGGGTTTTTGGAAACGTCAGCGAAACAGAACCCTTCCAAGCCCTTAATGACACCACGCTCGAAATTCGACTGAATCGTCCATTTCCACCGTTTCTGGGTTTATTGGGAATGAAGTATTGCTCGGTCATTCCGCACGAGGCCATCGAAGAATACGGCGACGATTTTCGAAGCAATCCCATTGGAACGGGGCCTTTCAAGTTTCACTTTTGGATTGAGAATTCCCGACTGGCACTTCACAAAAATGAAAACTACTTCCAAACGGATGAGGCAGGAGAGCAGCTGCCTTATTTGGATGCGGTTTCCGTTTCCTTTATTCCCGACAAGAGTGCGGCCTATTTGGATTTTCTCAAGGGGAATTTCGATTTTATGTCGGGGCTGCACGCCAGTTATAAAGATGAATTGTTGACGGCCGTCGGTGAGCTAAATCCAATCTACTCGGACAAGTTTTATTTGCAGCGCCACCCATTTCTAAAGACGGATTATCTCGGGTTTCAAATCAGCGATTCGCTCAACCAAGGCAGTGCTTGGCTGAATGCCGATTTGCGGCGAGCGGTGAACTACGCCATCGACCGCGATGCCATGGTTCGCTACCTCCGCAACAATGTCTACACGCCCGCTCACGGTGGATTTATCCCCAAAGGAATGCCCGGCTACAACGAAAACGCGGGGTACACTTACCGCCCCGATTCTGTTCGTGCCATTCTCAAGCGAGCGGGCTACTCGGGAGGAGAGGGGCTACCCGAATTGACCTTGAGCACCACTACCG
>JGI12048J13642_10215707_pt1 | contig 12186 bp, 6 predicted proteins | sample ElkSlonscriptome_16_FD_13642 | JGI IMG/M metagenome (IMG submission 13642) | reverse complement strand
GAATCGCGGTAATGCGAAAAATCGTTTCGCTGTCGAGGCTGCTGCGAATTTGTTGGGTGATGGTATCGAGTAATAAAGCTCGCTGAAATTGACGATGTAGAGTTTCCTCGGCGTTTTTGCGATTGGTAATGTCTTCAATGACCCCCAGCAAGCCCAAGGGCTGGTTGTGGCTGTCGAGGATGGGGATTTTACTAATATCTAACCACTGGGGTTGTTGAGGGCGATCGCGAGTTTTTTCGATCTCAATGTGGTGGAGTAACGGTTTCCCAGATTCTAGAATTTCTTGGTCTTGACGGTGACATAAAGTGGCGGAGTAGGGGTCTCCGAGTAAGTCTTCTTCTGTTTTGCCCACCACCTCCCCCGGATCGCTTAAATTGTGGGCTTTGGCCCAATTACTGTTACATCCTTGAAAAACGGATTGGGTATCTTTCCAAAAGACTTGTTGGGGAATGTTATCTAGGATTAGGCGCAAATACTGTTCTTTTTCCCGTAAGGCCGCTTCTGCTTGCTTGCGGGCGGTGGCATCGGTTCCTACCGAAAGAATTTCGACTAAATTGCCTTTTTGGTCGTAAATTGGCTTATTCGCCCAAGCCACCCACACCACCTCGCCATTTTTGCGGCAGTTTTCATTTTCGTGGAGGGTGTATTGTTCGGGGCGATCGCACAGATCGGCCATCAACCCTTGTAAGTCGGTTCCGGCGCTACTCACCGGGGCGACAATCGTACCCACAACCTGACGACCCAGCAATGAGTCATTTTCGTAGCCAAACAACTCCCGTCCGTAATCATTAATAAATAAAATCTCCCCGGCGGTATTCCAGCGCACGATCGCGCAGTTCGCCGTTTCGACTAAATCGCGATATTGCGTCATACTGGCTTTTAGGGCTTCGTGAGCGATTTGACGTTCGAGTTCCGCCGCCGCCCTCGCCGCAAAAATCCGTAAAATGGAGTTTTTATAAAGGTCGTTGGCCATCGCCGCAGTATGAAGTACCGCCAAATGCCCGATTACAGCCCCGGCTTTGTTCATCAGGGGAATGCCCAGATAACTGTGCGCGTCGAGTTGAGCGAGGTCGCAATTTTTGGGGAAGTATTCTTGCACGCGATCGACATAAAAGCAGCGATGACCGCGCAATACTTGTTCGCAGGGGGTGTTCGCGATCTCGTATTCGATTTCTTCTGTCCAATCTTCCCCTGTCCAAAAAGCTAAGGTTTGCACACGGGTTTGGCTGTCGTCGGCCCAGCGCGTCACAATGGCATAGCGGACTTTTAAGACTTGGGCTAAATAGCGAACGCAACTCTTAAAAAAGTCGTCTCCAGTTTGCGATCCAGCCCCCTGTACAACAAGCTGGAGGGCAACTTCATGTTGTTTGCGTTCGGTAATGTTGCGACTCACCCAAGCCACGGTATTTTCTGAGGTGGGGGAAATGGCCGCAGCAAACCAAAAGGTTTGAGGGGTATCTGGTGGGGTTAAGCAATATTCAAAGTCAACAACGGTTTGGGTGGTCAGGGCGGTTTGGACTTGCTGACGAAAAAGGGCGGCGGTGTCTTCGCTGAAAAACTGCTCGATGGTTAAGCCGATTATATCAATCTCTGCACTGTATAGTTGCGCGGCTTGGGTGGGGGCGACTTGGATGGAGTTGACTGAACCATCGATGAGCAGCACAATGTCGATCATCGCTTCAAAGAAGTTGCGAATTGTTTGTTCAGACGATTGGAGTTTGCGTTCGAGGAGGTTTCCCAGAGGCGAGGGCGCGATCGCTAAGGTGTTTGTGTGGGGATAGAGGGCGGCAAAAACGTCAACGGGGGCGATCGCGCCAATCAGTTTTTGCCCGTCGTCTAGGGCTATAATCGGACGCTGAGAGGATTGCAGCAGGGTTTGTTGGACGGTGGCGATGGGGGTATGACCTGGCAGGAAGATGGGAGGGGCGGTAATGAGGGTACTAACGGCTATTTTGCTTAAATCTGGGGAAGATTCGTTGATAACGGCTAAGATATCTTGCTCGGTAATCATGCCGAGAACTTGCTCGTCTTGAGTCGCGATCGCGTAGTCTTGGCGATAGGCTTGCATTTGTCGCACCACCGCTAAAATTGAGGTGGTGGGGGCAACTTTAAGGGGGTTTTTTGGAGCAATATCGGCGGCGGTTAATTCGAGAGACTCGACGGTTAATAAATTTAATAAATGCTGGGGGGAGAGCAAACCGATAATTGTGTCGCGATCGTCGATAATGGGTAAGTCATCAATGCCTTCTCGCTGTACCGTTTCCCAGACTAACTGTACATCGAGACTTTGCCGTTGGGATAGGGCGATCGCGGGAGTCGTCATGGCTTGCTTTAAAGGGAGGTTGAGGGGTATTTCGCAAGCAATGAGGCGTAATACATCCTGGGCGGTTAAAATGCCTTGCAGTTGTTGATTTTCCACCCCTAACACGCAACGACAGCCCGTTTGCTTCATTGGCGCGATCGCTTCTATGACTGGCGTTTCAGGAGTCGCCGTCGCGATCGGATTCGCAGGTTGTTCTAGCAAAAGGGAATCAAAGCAAAGGGGACGGAAAACAGTCATTACATTTTACCGACGAACAAATCACCAATCACTAATTTAGCTAATTTATGAATAACTCTCCCCCTGAGTTAGAGGAAGTTGAATAATAAATGTGCTACCATGACCAACTTCTGATTCTACCGTCAAACTGCCCCCGTGGGTTTCGGTAACGATTTGATGAGCGATCGCGAGTCCTAATCCCGTTCCTTTCCCGACTTCTTTAGTCGTAAAAAGGCGATCGAAAATGCGGCCTCGGACATCCTCAGAAATGCCTCTACCATAATCAGTAATGCGAATTTCAATTGCTCCTCGATCGGGTAAAGTAGTGGTGGTTACTTTGATTTTTTGCGGTTGATTTTGTAATTCTTTATAACTAAATTGTTGGGTTAGTTCGTCATAATTATCGATGGCATTGGCTAAAATATTCATAAAAACTTGATTCAACTGCCCTGGAAAACAAGCAATTTCTGGCAATTCGCCGTAATCTTTCATAACTTCAATTTCGGGGCGCAAGGAATTGGCTTTGAGGCGATATTTCAAAATGAGTAGGGTACTATCAAGGCCCGCGTGGAGATTCGCTTTAACTTTGTTTTCAGTGTCGGCTCGGGAGAAAGTGCGTAAACTGTTACTAATGCTCTGGATGCGATCGGTTGCCCCTTGCATAGATTGCAGCAGTTTGGGGAAGTCGTCGAGTAAAAAATTGATGTCAATTTCGGCGGCGTGTTCTTGGATAGCTGTGCCGGGGGGATGGTGTTTTTGATAAAGTTCAAGATGCTCGTAGAGGTCTTGTAAATAGTCTTGAGCGTTGCTGAGACTGCCATTGAGAAAACCCACAGGATTGTTAATTTCGTGGGCGACACCTGCTACTAAGTTCCCCAGAGAAGCCATTTTTTCGCTTTGGATAATCTTCAGTTGCGATTGTTTAACTTGTTCGAGGGCGGTTTGTAGGGCGGAGGTACGATGTTGGACTTGTTGTTCTAAGTTTTCGGTGAGAAAGTGTAGATTGAGATGAGTTTGGACGCGGGCCAAAAGTTCGACTTCCCGAAAGGGTTTGGTAATGTAATCAACCGCCCCAACTGAGAAGCCTTGAGCGATGCTGTTGTTGTCGGATAAGGCAGTCAGGAAAATCACGGGGATGTGGGCGGTTTCGGGATGAGTTTTGATTTTTTGACAGGTTTCAAAACCATCCATTTCCGGCATTTGGATGTCTAGTAAAATCAAGTCGGGGATTTGCCGTTGCAACTGTTTGAGCGCTCGTTGGCCGCTGGTAACGGCGGAAACGCTGTAGGAAGCTGAGGTTAAGGTGTCAACGATGACTTCTAGATTCGCGATCGTATCATCTACGACTAAGATATTAGCCGGGTTTGACCGATCCAATGAGTTGAGTTTAGACATGGTTAGAGTCGGCAGTCAAATGACGGTTAAGCAGTGCTTCAATTTCTTCGGTTTGGAATTGCCGAGTCAGGGTTAAGAGGGAGTCAGCGAAGGGAATATAGCGAGAGTCGCAGGTTTTGAGGTCGTCAAGACGCGATCGCAAGTCATTGATTTTATTAAGTTCGGCGAAGGCTAACAATTCTTTGAGGAGGGCAGGAGGAGGCACGACCATTTCAGTCGGGGGTGAGTCTTCGGTTTGGGCTTCAGGGGTTTGGTAGGTCCACTGTAGTCCTAAATGCTGGGCGAGTAACTGCAATAAGTCGCCTGCCTTTATGGGTTTGGCTAAAAAGTCATTACCGCCATGACTGAGGGCGAGGCGTTGGTCGGATTGGGACACTGAAGCCGAAGTTACCAACACTTTTAGGTTTTTGAAGGCTTCGGTATGGCGCAGAGTATGGAGAAATTCAAAGCCATCCATAACAGGCATCGCCAAATCAGTAATGATTAAATGGGGAATTTGCTGGTGCAATATTTCTAAGGCGGTTTTGCCGTTTTCGGCTTCGAGGATGTCAAAGCCCAAGGGTTGCAGTAAGTTTAATAAAACGGCGCGATTTTCCCAATGGTCATCCACAATTAAGAGGGTATAGCGTTTTTCGCTGTTGTAACCGATAATGCGATCGCTGTCATCAAGGGTTTGTCGATCAACCCATTCTTGGACGAGGGGAAAGTCTACGGAAAAGAAAAATTCGCTACCCTGATGGCGTTGGCTGTTAACTTGAATCGTTCCCCCCATCAGTTTGACCAAGCGCTGGCTGATGGCGAGTCCTAATCCGGTTCCTTGGGCTTGTTGTTGGCGATCGCCCACTTGTTCAAAGGCTTCAAAGAGTCTGGTAAGATCATCGGGGGCAATACCAATCCCAGTATCTATCACATTGAAAAGGAGAGATACTTGCGTCTCGGAAATTTGCAACACTTCTACCCGCAATGTCACGGTTCCTTGGTTGGTAAATTTGATGGCGTTACTGAGTAAGTTAATTAACACCTGACGCAACCGCTTTTCGTCGGCTTCTATACCATTGGGTAAACGGGAACTGGGCTGGTAAACAAAGTTAAGGCCTTTTTGTTCGGCTTTAATGCGGCACATTTCTACCACACTTTGCAGTAAAGAGGGTAAATATAAGGCACTGGGGGTAAGTTCGAGTTTACGGGCTTCGATTTTGGAAATGTCTAAAACGTCGTCAATCAGGGTCAGCAGATGAGAACCGCATTGATAAATCACATCCACCCCATCCCCTTCTTTGCCCGTGAGGGTGCGTCCGAGAATCTGAGCATAGCCTAAAATACCGTTGAGGGGGGTGCGGAGTTCGTGACTCATGTTCGCTAAAAACTCGCTTTTGGCTTGGTTGGCCAGGTCTGCGGCGGCTTTAGAACGTTTGAGTTGTTGTTGTTCAAAGGCTTGCACTTGCCACAATACCACCAACATAGTTCCGGTAAGACCCACAACCACCAACGCCATCAAGTCGAGGGGGCGCAGTTGTCCTTCTATGTTAGCGCGAGGAATGACCAGGGCAACAGACCAATCGGCTTTTTCGAGGGGAATATACGCCACATATTGCTGCTTGCCGTCAATATTAACTAAGCTGAGTCCTTTTTCGTTGTCGAGTAGTTGTTGGGTGACGGCGGCTAATCCGGGGTCGCTGTAATCGAGTAAACTGGGTGCAGGGGTTTCGATGGTAGACATTAACTCGGAGTTGGGATGCACAATGGCTTCTCCTTTGGAGTTGAGCGCAAAGGCATAACTTCCCTCACCGTAACTTAAGCTATTAACAACTTCTTCGATTTTTTCAATACCAATAATGGCATTAACCGCCCCAATCGGTTCTCCTAAAGGATTATCAGCCGTAGCAATGCCAGAAAAGGTAGGAAGGGCAAAAACCACAATGCGAATACCACCGGAACTACGGGATAATAAGGGGTCAGAGAGGCTGTCGATCCCGGCCATGGCGTTTTTAACGTGCTGGCGATCGCTCAAGTCGATTTTACCATTGCGATCGGGGGTGTCGGTGGTATAAAGCATCATATCTGCATCGGTCATCCCTAGATAAATAAAGTCTGGCAGACGTTTTTCTTCTAGTTTTAAGTAAGGTTCCATGACTTCCCAATCCATAGTGCGGAAGGTGGGATTATTCGCGATCGCGCCTAATTTGGCTTTATGGTTATTAATCCATTGGTCAATTTCATTCGCCCCTTGTTGCACTTCTAAAAAGGCTTTTTCTTGTAAGTTGTCGAGTAACAAATTGCGGATGGTTTGATAACTCCAATAACTGGCAATACAAACCAAGACTGTTGTTCCCCCTAAAATAACCCGCGTCCATAAATTCTTAGTTTTTACGGGCGCGATCGCGGTTTCTTTGCTAGTCTGAACAGGCGTTTCAGCTTGGGGTTTTCCCCATAACCACCAGCGAGTTCGAGCTTTATTTTTCATAATTCAGACCAAAAAACCTGATAAAAATATAAGTTACGGATATCTGCCCCAAGCTACGATCTGGCACTCTGATATTATTATAATCTTGGTAATAATTATTAAGCGGCATCTGGAGACATTATACTTCTTTAACTATAGCAAGCTAAACGGGGATTTAGAGGTATTCGGTTGACCCATTGAGAGATAGTGGAAACCACCAACCCCCCCAACAAAGGACAAAAGACAAAAGACCAAGGACAAAAACCTAAATCGTCCTCTAGATGGACGAAGAAAGCGCCTAGATTCGGCACATTAAGAAGTGTTGAGCAGACTGTAAAACCCTTAGAGGTTAGAGCCTAGATTGCTTGTATCCCTGGGGTTTGTGCGGATTGCTCTGGTTTAATGAATTGTTATATTTAAAATCAACGATGACTCAAACTTATGATGTCCTGATTATTGGTGCGGGGGCAGGAGGGGGTACACTGGCGTATGCCCTCGCTAAAACAGGCAAACAGATATTAATCGTCGAACAAGGGGATTATTTGCCCAAAGAAAAGGAAAATTGGGATGCGGATGCGGTTTTCCTCGAAGAACGCTACTATGCAGACGAGACTTGGCGCGATCGCGACCAAAAAGAATTTCAACCGGAAACTCATTACTTTGTCGGGGGGAATACCAAGGTTTACGGCGCAGTTTTACAGCGAATGCGAGCCGAAGATTTTGGCGAATTAAAGCATTATGACGGTATTTCTCCCGGTTGGGAGCTGAGTTACGAAGATTACGAGCCATATTACTGCGAAGCGGAGAAAATCTTTAAAATACACGGTCAGGGCGATGAAGACCCCACTGAACCGGCGCGATCGCAACCTTACCCTTTTCCTTCCTTTCCCCACGAACCCCGCATTCAACAAGTCGCAGATGGCTTCAAAGCGGCAGGCTTAAATCCCTTTCATAATAACCTCTCTCTCGACCGCGACGTAGAGAATCCCCTCACCAGCCATTGCATTCGCTGTGACACTTGCGACCCCTTTCCCTGCTTACTCGATGCCAAATGCGATGCCCAAACCGCTTGTGTCGATCGCGCCCTAGAATATGATAACGTCACCCTCAAAACCAATACCCGCGTCACCCGCTTAATTCCCAACGCAACCGGAACTAAAATTCAAGGGGTCAAAGCCGAAATAGAGGGTAAAACCGTTGAAATTAGGGCCGAAACTGTAGTTTTGTCTTGTGGTGCAGTCAATTCCGCCCGCTTACTTCTAAAATCAGCCTGCGACCAATTTCCCCAAGGCATTGCCAACTCCTCTGGCTTAGTGGGACGCAACCTCATGTTACACAACCACTCCGCCGTGATTGCCGTCTCCCGTCAGCCCAATACCACCACCTTTCAGAAAACCTTGGGGCTGAATGACTTTTACTTTCATGGCGTTGATAGCGACTACCCTCTAGGCTCGATTCAACTCACCGGAAAAGCCCAATGGCAAAGGCTTAAACGCTTTGCAGACATCTGGACTCCTCGCTGGCTGTTAAAGTACATTGCCCGGCATTCTGTGGACTTCTGGGTAACATCTGAAGACCTACCCCGCCGGTCAAATCGCGTCTATCTCAATCCTCAAGGGGATGTAGTCGTCGATTACCAAGAAAACAACCTCAAACCCCATCAGGAGTTAATCGAGGTGTTGAAATCTTTTCTGCGTCAACAGGGCTTTTATTGGTTTTGGACAAAGCAAATGCCCCTACAGGTCGTTTGGCATCAAAGCGGCACTTGCAAGTTTGGCCGCGACCCCAAAACCAGCGTTTTAGATTTAAATTGTCGCACCCATGACTTGGATAATCTTTATGTGGTGGATTCGAGTTTTATCCCTTCAATGGGGGCGGTGAATTTGACTTTAACGATTGTTGCGAATAGTTTGCGGGTCGCAGATTATTTGAAGTGAGTTGGTGTTGCTTCAGAATGGGTGGGTTTTCGGCAGTAGCGGTTTGTAGGGGCGGGGTTTCTCCGCCCAAGGGAGTTGAATTCTACCCCAAAAAGAGGTCAGAAACTTTGGCCTAGAAGGCAGACTCTAGAAAAGGCTCAACGCTAAAATATATCTGGGTTTCAGCGTCAAAAAGCGAATTTAAATTTCACCGAGAGTTATCAGCAATTAAGGGGCAGTGGGCGTGTAGGGGCGGGGTTTCCCCACCCAAGGGGGAGGAATTCTACTTTGGCCTAGAAGGCAGACTTTCAAAATAGCTCAAAGTCAGAATGTACAAGACTTTCAGCATCGAACAGTAAAATCAACGTTTCAAAGAGAGTGACCAATTGAGGGATTTGGGAAACGGTACAAATAACCAACAACCAACAACAAATGACTATGAACCTAGAAGCAATTGCAGGTATCCTGATTGTGGCGATTATTGTGGTGGATGTTGTCGTTACCACTCTAACTCTCGGTGGCGGCGGCCCGATTACCAGTCGCTTGTCGGCAGGAGTTTGGTCGGTGGCGTTGCAGTTTCGTCGCTGGAGTGGCAGTCGTAGCTTATTGGGGGTGGCAGGATGGGGGTTGTTGATCGCGATCGCCCTATTATGGTTTGTGGGGTCGTGGATTGGTTGGGTGCTAATTTTTGACTCGACGGGGACGGGAGTGGTTACATCCTCGAATAAGTTACCCGCAACGTTTTGGGAAACGGTGTATTTTACGGGCTACACCCTCTCGACATTGGGGTTAGGAGATTATCAGCCCAATGGTACAGTCTGGCAAATTACCACGGCCATTGCCTCGATGTCGGGGTTTTTCTTAGTCACCCTGACCTTTGCTTATTTGTTGCCCGTGATTGGGGCCGCTACCCAAAAAAGACAGTTAGCGTTGTATATTTCCAGTTTGGGGGGGACTCCCGACGAGATGATTGCCAGGGCTTGGACGGGGAAAGGCTTTGGTGAGTTTAGCCAGCATTTGATTGCTTTGAGTCCGATGGTGATTCAGCAAGGAGAAAATCACCTAACTTATCCTATTTTGCATTATTTTCATACGGTCGATCGCAGTCGCGCGATCGCCCTCAGCATTACTTGTCTCGATGAAGCCTTGACCTTACTCAGCTATGGCGTTGCACCAGAATTTCGACCCGACCCTTCTGCCCTCCAAAGCTGTCGTCGGGCCAATGTGGCTTTCCTCAAAACTCTGAAGTCTGCGTTTATTACACCAGAGTCCGATTGGCCCAAAGCACCCCCTTTAGATTTACTGCGGCGTTATGGCATTCCCACCGTCAGCGAAAGTGAGTTTCTCGATGCCATTAAACAAGATAATGTAGCCCAACGTCGTCATCTTTTATTAGCCCTCGTCCGTAATGATGGCTGGACTTGGGACGCGGTGGCTTCGAGTCATACTACTAATCGCACTCAGCGCTTGGATGATTAGGACGCGGGTAGTGGACTGTTTCAGCTAAAATAAGGCTTTAGATAGGGTGCTGTTAGCGCAGCGTAACGCACCAAAATACAAGCATTTTAACGATGGTGACTATCGCACTATTTAAGCTGTGTCGAACCAGTAGGGTGGGTTAGGCGGCTAAAACCGTGGCTATGACTGTAATAAGCGCAATCCGCCGTAACCCACCGTTTAAGGTGAAACTTTGGCATTTTAAGGGCAACGTCGCAACATAACCGTTGATGGGGATAAATCCTCAATCTGAAAACGAGTCACCGTCGGAGGAGATTGCGGTGATAAAACAGCCCGGCTGACTCTCGGGCTTTGGTCTGAGGGGCATTGCCATAGGAGTAATTGCGTGGCACAATCAAATGTCCAAGTCCCTTGCCAGTGGTGATATTGGGGGTCATTACCACAGCGCACCGCGTAAATATCGGCAAAAGTGCCGTTTGGTTCCAAGATATACTGTTGTCCCCACATCAGTTGTTGGGGGTCTTTTCGCTCTAGAAAAAGATGATTGGGGATAGGCTGAGATGTATCTTGATACCAGGAACCGTAGAGTTGAATTGACATAAGAAAACAAAAACCTGATAATTCATGGACAAACCGAGTCATATTTGTCGATGAATTATCGCCCTCACGAATTAGCAGAACTGTTAGGTGTTTCCGTAAAAACTTTACACCGATGGGATGCTAACGGGAAATTGAAAGCATTACGCACCCCCGGCAATCAAAGGTACTACAACGAGTCCCATCTTAATAAAATACGAGGCATCAAGCCAGAAGCCCGCAAAATAGTTGTATACACGCGGGTATCTTCTTATGCTCAAAAACCAGAACTTGAAGCCCAAAAAGCCGCTATGTCTCAGTTCTGTACAGCAAGAGGCGTGATTGTAGATGAAATTATCGCCGAAATTGGGGGAGGGCTTAACTTCAAAAGAAAAAAATTCCTTAAGCTACTCACTGAAGTGCAACGGGGGCTTGTTTCTCAAATCTATGTTGCCCATAAAGATAGGCTTTGTCGGTTTGCTTTTGAGTTAGTGGAATGGATATGCGAGACCAACGACACGACCTTGATTGTCGTCAATGATGCTACCCTATCCCCCCAACAAGAAATAGTAGAAGACCTGATGGCGATTGTACATTGCTTTAGCTGTAGGCTATATGGCAAGGGTAATTACGAAAAAGACTTACAAAAAGACCTTGACAAAAACTTAGACACTAAACTAAAATCAAAAAGTACCGAAATTCAATGTTGATATGTTTGCTCTGAAGCGAGAACTGAAGCTCAACAACAAAGAGGCATCGCGCCTTGCGGGTTGCGCTGGCTATTCTCGTTTCGTGTACAACTATGGCTTGTCCATAATACAAGACTCATGGGCGTTTGACGATGTTCAAGCTAGTGATGCAAAGCGGTTAGGGGCGATCAAAAAAGTCTTTACCAATGTGACCAAAAAGCGCCCTGAGTTTGCGTGGTGCAACGAGTATCCTAGCCGCATTTACCAGAATGCGTTTCGGGATTTAAGCGCTGCTTTCAGCCGATGGAGAAACCCTAAACTGTCTGCTGCCATGCCTCAATTCAAGCGCAAGCGCCACGAATGTTCATTCACGGTGGATAGCTCTAGTGGCAGCGTTTTAGTCGCTGCTGGCAAGTCGATAAAAGTACCAACATTAGGTACATTTCGGTTAAAAGAAGCGATACCGTACAACTGCATTTCTCAGACCTTTACGATCGCCCGTGAAGCTGGAAAGTGGTACATATCTTTTATGGTGAAGGCTTGCCCGTTGCCTGCCATGAAACACACGGGACAAGCGACGGGCATTGATTTGGGAGTGAAGACTTTTGCTACTCTCGCAAACGGTGAATCAATCGATAGTCCAGCGTCGCTAAAAAAAGCGAAAACCAAGCTCAGACGCACCCAATGGAAACATCGAAATAAGATTCAAGGCAACCGTAAGCTAAAACAACGAGCGTCTCAAAATGCGCTTAAGTACTACCAGCGATTGCGAAAGCAGCACAAACATATTGCCAACATCCGTGAGGATTTTCTTCAGAAGGTAACAACAGAGTTAGGGAAAACCTGGCAACGAATCGCGATAGAAGACCTTAATCTGTCGGGTATGATAGCTAACCACAAGCTGGCTGAGGCTATCAGTACGCTAGGGTTCTATCGCTTCCGTGAGCTGCTTACCTATAAGCAGGCGTACCACGGCTTTGAATTGACGATCGTCGATCGCTGGTTTCCTAGCTCCAAAACCTGCTCAAATTGCGGTCACAAACAACCGATGCCTTTGAAGGAAAGAATTTACAGTTGTGGCAGTTGCGGACATTCGATAGACCGCGACCATAACGCCGCAATTAATATTCTAAATTGGCCAAACACGCCTACATTGCCGATGGCTATCGG
>JGI12048J13642_10330381_pt1 | contig 12187 bp, 13 predicted proteins | sample ElkSlonscriptome_16_FD_13642 | JGI IMG/M metagenome (IMG submission 13642) | reverse complement strand
TGCAGCACGTGCAAAAAACGTTACACATTCAAGGTTCAACGGACGTGCTCGAATCGATCGCTCAGCGGATGTTGGGCGTCAGCCTTAGCGAAATCAAGGTCGCAGCTTCACGACCCCCACGTTAATCGCTGGGCCCTTCACTGGCCGACCAAAAAAGTCTTAAGGTTCTATCAGTCGATCGATCGGTTTTCCACGATCGATGGCGGGGGCTGGCGAACGAAGTATTCGTGATCTCCATTCCGGCGACTTTCCATGTCAGCAGGCGATGATGGAACGAGCCAAAAGTGGTAGACAAAGCTGTTCCTCGGTGATGTCCAATTGAAGGAAATTATTGCGATCAAATGAAAATCCTCCGTTTTGTTCCAATGGCCGTTGCGTGCAAGCTTTTAATGGCTTGTGCCTTTGCTCGGTGCATTCTAAGTGGAAGACGCGTTGCACGATACGATCGTCTATCACGCCGCAAGGTCCGTCGCTAACGGAGTAGGTGCTTTGCAATGGCGGTGACCAACTAGTCCGTAGAAGGCGATGTAGACGTAGTTCACGATCGGGACCAAGAACGACAATTGAATGCCGATGTAGTCAGCCGTCGCACCCATGACCAAAGGCACGATCGCTCCACCGACAATCATCATCACCAACAGGGATGACCCCTGCGAAGTGTGTCGTCCCAAATCTTTGATCGCCAAGGTAAAAATATTTGACCACATGATGGAATTGAACAAACCGGTTCCGAGTGCGGCCCAGAAGGCTAGCGAGCCACCGGTCAACGAGGCGATTAATAACAACACCACCATGCTGACGGAGAACACCCACAACACGCGGGCGGCGTTGCCCGCACCGAGCACGAATGCGACAAAGTTAATCGCAATCATCAGCAAGAACGGCGCGACGTTGCTTGGGGACAAAAAGTCCATCGTAAAGACACCATTATCCAAGCGGATCGCGGTGACGAAGTAAACGACACCAAAGACAATCACCGCCGTCGCGATCATGGCAGCGTACTTTTTCGATTGCTTATCGATTTCACTAAGGGAGATGGCACCGCACAGCCGACCGATCATCGCACCCCCCCAGTAATAAGCCAGGTAGATGCTAGCCGTCGCTTCGGGCAAACCCATGATGCTTTCATGCCTCATGAAGCTAATCAGATAGCTGCCGATGGCAACTTCGCCACCGACGTACATAAAAATGGCAATCATTCCAAAGCGTAAATGTGGGAACCGCAAAGCTCCGGTGCTGTCATCACCCGTTTCATCGTCCTTGCTAAAGCTGGGTAGATGACTTCGCCAAACGATCAAGGCCAGCACTACAAAAAGTGATCCATAGATAAGATACGGTATCTTAATCGAATCGATCGTGACGACGGGGCCACCGGCAAACACTTTGTAGAGTAGAAGTCCGCCAGCGATTGGTGCGATCGTCGTGCCCAGTGAATTAACACCCTGGGCTAAATTCAAGCGACTCGATGCGGTTTCGGGTTTACCTAAAATCGCGGCATAGGGGTTGGCCGCAATCTGCAGCAGCGTCACGCCAGTTGCTAACAGAAACAGAGCCATTAAGAAAAACGGATAAGAGCGAAACTCAGCCGCCGGGAAGAACAACGCACAACCCGCTCCGCAAACCAATAACGCAACGATAATACTGACTTTGTATCCGATCCGGTTGATCGGATCTCCACTCGATAACGATACGAAGTAGTAAACCAGCGAAACAAAAAAGAAGGCTCCAAAAAACGCGAACTGAACCAGCCCCGCTTGAAAGTAGGTCAGCTCGAAACTGTCTTTCAGATAGGGAATCAGAACATCGTTCATCACCGTGATAAATCCCCACAGGAAAAACAGCATCGTGATTGTAATGAACGGCTTGCGATAATCCGGTGCTGCGTCGTTGGTTTCCACGGGAGGCTTTTCGATCGAGGTGATGGGAGGAGGTGTGTTTATTCGGTTCGTTGCGTATTGGGTTGGTCGCTAAGCGTCAATTCCAAAAGTCCACCCAAAGCGAATTCCTGGTGGGTGATCCAAGTTCGATCGAGCGGCTGGCCGTTGAGCGATTGGCCGTTGAGCGATATCGATTGAATATAGCAATTGCCAGGGGCTTGGTTACGGGCAATGATCTCGAATTTATTCCCGGGTTAGTACGCATTGTCGAGTTCAACCGTAACACGATCAAACAGCGGAGCGGTGACTTGGTAAACGTTACCGACACTCGCACCACCGTCGACTTGGAACAGTCCAATCGCCATCAAGACGCCGAGGGCCCCCATTTGTCCTTGATCTTCGTCGCCATGATAACCGCCATAGGGAGTGACATCGCCATGTGCCTTTAGCTTGACTTGGCGAACCCACGTTTGGGACAACCAAGGTTTGCCGCTGACGGTAAACAAGTGTGCCATTCCTGTTCCTGGTTGATTGTCAAAGTCAACAAGTCGACTGCCATGTTGACCGTGGTCGGCGACAAAGCGTGTCGGGATGCTTTGTTCAAATGAATCGTTTAGGAAATCGCAATAAGCATCCTTGCCGCCAAACCGTTCGGCGAGATCGGCTATGTTGTGCGGCACATAATTCGTATAGATCATCGAATTACTTTCGCAGAATCCACGACAGGAAAACCTTTGCTAAACGGTTCAAAACCCGGCATCCATTGGCCGTTTTTCATCTTTGGCCGCATCAAGCGAAGCTCAGGATCTCCGATCATCACAAAGGTCTAGTTTCCTCCCGATGGACCACTTCGTTGTCGTGAGAGAACTTGGACTGATACGCATCCATGCCCAAGTGCCTCTTCAGCGGCCCCGTCGTTGGCATGATGGGAATTCCCGACATTTGCCAAGCGTGGACATGGCTAAAGCAGCGGATGGAATCGTCATCGTAGAGATAGCCTGATTTCCAACTTCCCTTCGTCTGCGTATCGGGGCTAAGTTCACCATGCCAAACGGGCGGCACGCCGACGAGAAGTAAAACCAACGAGAATTGTAGGTGTCGATTTGAGGGTCGACATACTGAGTCAGATCTTCGTTATCCACAGCGAACAATGCGTTGGGAGAAACGCCCAGGAATCCACAGGCCAGCAACGTCGCAGGGATAAAAAAGGAGATCATTTTCATGGTAACGCCGTTCCGTTTGCCGAGTGTGTCATGAACTGGCTCAGGCAATTCGACGATCGCCACCCCAGCGACAAACCAACATAGAAAGGAAATGGCAATTGACCAATTTCGAATGACAAATCTGCTATCGCAATCGTCGCAAAATACCATGAAATGCGGTGATGACAAATCCAGTGGTTGATGAATCAACCAACCAGCGTAGGCTTCCAGCGTGCCACTCCGTCGGGTAGGCTAGGCGGGCAGGAAATTTGTCGACCCTTTCACTTAGAACGATAACTGTTTTCATGACAAAAATCGACGCCAAGACGACCGTTTGCGCTCTGTTCGGGCATCCCGTTGGTCACTCGCTTTCGCCAGCGATTCACAACGCAGCATTCGAAGCACTTGATTTGCCTTTCGTTTACGTTGCCCATGACGTCGAACCAGGGCAAGTCGGCAAGGCGCTCGATGGCGTGCGAGCGATGGGGTATCGCGGTTTGTCGGTGACCATTCCGCATAAGGTCGAAGCGATGCAAGGTGTCGACGAAGTCGATCCGACCGCTGCTGGAATCGGCTGTATCAATACCGTCGTTAACGATGGCGGGCATCTAAAAGGCTACAACTCGGATGGTCTTGGAGCCTTGAACGCACTTCGCGATGCTGGGGCCGACCCCGAAGGAAAACGCGTTGTGATTCTCGGGTCGGGCGGTGCCGCACGTGCGATTGCCGTTACCCTAGCCTGTGAAGCCAAACCCAAAGAATTGGTCATCATGGGAGTGAATTCTGATGAACTCGAGCGGTTGGTTCAAGATGCAAGCCAGCGCAGCGACGCTTCGGTGCGGGGATGCTCGCTAAACGATGACTCTTTGAAACAAGAAGTCGATGTTGCCGACATTGTCATGCACTGCTCACCCATTGGAATGCATCCCCATGAAGATGCATCGCTCGTGGGAGCGGAACGATTGCGAGAGGGATTGGTGGTTTTCGATGCCGTCTATAATCCGAGGCAAACTCGTCTGCTAAAAGAGACGATCGCGGCAGGAGGTGTTGCAATCGAAGGCATCGAGATGTTTCTTGGTCAAGCCTACGTGCAGTTCGAATTGTGGACGGGACAGAAGGCTCCGCGGGATGTGATGCGAAAAGTGGTGGAGGCTAACCTATGAATTCGAAACCGATGAATGTTATCCTCGTTGGCTACCGTGGAACCGGAAAAAGCGAAGTCGGACGACGGCTTGCCGATAAACTCGGTTTGACAGTCGTCAGTCTGGATGCAGAACTGATCAAGAAGGCCGGGAAACCGGTCCCTGAAATCGTTGCCGAGCGCGGTTGGCCAGGCTTCCGTGACTTAGAAGAAGAAATTGTGCGTCAATTTGCCGCTCAGCAAGATCAAGTGATCGATTGCGGTGGGGGGGTCATCGAACGCGAAGCAAACTTCGAGCCGCTTCGCAATGCGGGAACCGTTATTTGGCTCAAAGCCGAACCGTCGACGATTGTTGATCGAATCGGCGGCGATGATCAGCGCCCTTCACTGACCGGCACAAGCAGTTTTACCGACGAAGTGGTCGAGGTTCTCAACCGGCGAACACCTTTGTACCAGCAGATTGCCCATCTTGAAATCGACACTGACAACGTGACTCCGGAGAAAATCGTTGATATAATCGTCGGATTGATTTGAACAGTCGACCTGCGGCCAACGCCAGGTCTTTTCCTACCGTTTGTTACCACCATCGAGTCGCCGATTCAAGAATGAACGTTGCAAGACGCCTTTCCTGTCTGTTGTTTATCGCCTCCCTCTCTTGCTGCGGTCGTTTTGCCGAGGCTCAACGGATGCCACCGATTGACGAAGACATCGCCTTTATCGAAGTGAATGGATTTGTCGCGGTAGAGGCAGAGTATTATTGGAAGCAAACCGAAACCGATGTTCGGGCCTTTCATTTTACTAATTTCCGAGTCACGCCTGCGGTGAGCCCTGATGGTGATCCGAATCACACTTCAAACGCAAGCGGCGGAGCCTATTTAGAAATACTTCCCGATACGCGTCGGACGCATGGTGACAAGCTAGTCAAAGGAGAGAATTTTTCCGACGAACCAGGCAAATTGGCGGTGGTTCATTACAAAGTCGAATTCAACCATCCCGGTCGCTACTATGTGTGGGTGCGAGCCTACTCGTCGGGTAGCGAGGACAACGGGTTGCATGTGGGGATCGATGGCCAGTGGCCCGAGAGTGGGCAACGGTTGCAGTGGTGCAAAGGCAAGAATTCGTGGCATTGGGAAAGCAAGCAACGAACCGAAGCCGTCCACTGCGGTGAACCTTACAAAATTTTTCTCGATGTGAAAGAACCAGGCGTTCACGACATCCATTTCTCAATGCGCGAGGATGGTTTTGAATTTGATAAGTTCATCCTGACCACCAACCGAAATGCGCAACCTCTCGCCGTCCCCGGCCCAACGTCCTCTATGAAACGCATCCGCTCGGGTAAGTAGGCAGCGAGCGGTAGTGGGATGCTTACGCGACTACCCGCTCTTCGGCGAAGGTTGCGGCGAATCGGCGTGATGCCTTTTTTAAAACAACCACCCTTGTGTTAAATAAGCCCCTGGGTTAAAAATCGATTATTGCAATTGATTCGCAATAACAACAAGTCCCGAGTCCAAGCGAGGAGTCTCGCGGCTCGATTTGAATACAGGAGCTATCGAATGAAGATTTTGCGGGGAAATCGCCGTGCATTCACACTGGTGGAACTGCTCGTCGTGATCGCCATCATTGGCGTTTTGGTCGGACTTTTATTGCCAGCGGTTCAATCGGCGCGAGAAGCCGCCCGACGGATGAGCTGCCAAAACAACCTGAAGCAAATCGCGTTAGCGGTGCATAACTTTGAGTCTGCGACAAAGCAGGTTCCGCCCGGTTGGGGAGGAAGCCCCAGCACAGGCGATGGTTGGTCCGCCCAAGCTCGATTGCTTCCCTACCTCGAATCAGTTGCACTTGCCTCGGCAATCGACTTTGACCAGGCCTACGGTGCGGTGACCATTTCGGTGGACGGAGCCGACGTTCCGATCGCCAGTTTTCGGGTGCCGACCTATCTTTGTCCAAGCGAGACGAACGACCGTCAACGATTGGGGGCCGGTGGCCCCGAGCATTATCCGATTAACTACGCCTACAACGCAGGCCGCTGGATGGTCCTGGATCCCAAGCAGCCAACGCCCGATGATGATGTCGTTGGTGAAGGCATGTTCGTAGCCAACAAATGGTTGCGTCTGAATGCTTGTCTCGATGGTCTTAGCAATACGTTGGCTTTTGCCGAAGTGAAGGCTTGGACGCCCTATTATCGTGATGCCGAGTTAACGGGTGACTTGACGATGCCAACTCAAGCAGCGGAGGTTTGTATGCTCGGTAGCGGTTCATTCAAACCCGATACGGGCCATACCGAATGGGTGGATGGGCGTGTCCATCAAACCGGCTTCACGACCACGTTTACACCCAACCAAAAAGTGTTATGTGTCAACGATGGTATCGAGTACGATGTTGACCTTACGAATTGGCGTGAAGGCAAAACGCCCTCGGATCCTGCGAATGTGGCCAAGACGTATGCAGCCGTGACCGCCCGCAGTTACCATGTTGGCGGCGTGAACGTTGCCTTGATGGACGGATCGGTACGCTTTGTCACCGATTCAATTGAGCGAGATCTATGGCAGCACTTTTCAACTCGCGGCGGTCGTGAAGTGGTTTCCTTTGAGCGGTAAGGAATCAAACCTCAAAGGATCGCTTCGATCTCATCCAATTCGCTGTTGCTAAACGTGGAATTTTTGAGTGCGTCGAGGCTGTTGTCCAACTGGCCAACGCTGCTCGCACCGATCAAGACGGAAGTGATTGTCGAATGCCTCAGCAGCCAAACGATTGCCATTTGCGCTAAACTTTGGTTTCGTCCCTTTGCCAATTCGTTAAGGCTACGAATCTGAGCAAGCCGTTGAGGCGTGATGTCGCTTGCTTGCAAGAATCCGGTTGCTCGCGCCGCCCGCGACGATTCGGGGATTCCCGACAAGTACTTGTCGCTCAAGAGACCTTGGGCCAACGGCGAGAACGCGATGCAACCTTTTGCATTGTCTCGCAACACGTCCAACAGCCCCTCTTCAGGCTGGCGCTGGAACATGGAATATTTCACCTGATGGATGACGAATGGGGTTTTATAATCCTCGAACAACCGGATCGCTTCGAGCGTCTTCTCGGGGCTGTAGTTTGAAATTCCGACATACAGTGCTTTGCCTTGTCGAACGGCCAAGTCAAGCGCCTGGACAGTTTCTTCAAGCGGTGTGTTGGGGTCCATGCGATGGGTGTAAAAGAGATCGACGTAATCCAGCTGCATTCGCTTTAGCGATTGATCCAAGCTAGCTGTCAAGTTCTTCTTGCTGCCCCAATCTCCGTACGGTCCCGGCCACATCAAGTAGCCTGCTTTGGTCGAAACAATCATTTCGTCTCGATAAGACCGAAAATCGTGTTGGACGATCTTGCCAAAATTCTCTTCTGCCGAACCTGGGGGTGGTCCATAGTTGTTGGCCAAATCAAAATGCGTGACACCGCGATCAAAACCACGGCGCAGCATCGCTCGCCCCGTTTCAAATAGGTCGACTCCACCAAAATTGTGCCATAAGCCCAACGAAATCTCTGGCAATAATAAGCCACTACTCCCCGTGCGACGATAGTTCATTGTGGTATAGCGATCATCGTTTGCGCAGTACATTGGTTCTCGATTTGATGGAAGGATGGCTGGTTGTCTCAATAGAATAGCATCGCTCGCCCTGGTGACAGCCCCATTGGCCCAAATTGCCGTGAACCGATTCGCTCGCTCGATCGTAAAGATGCCAGTTTCCGTACTTGTATCTTACGATTTATTGGGCTATGACGTGATTCGCTTTTGTATAGTATTGGGTTTGGCGGCAGCGGTTGGGGGAGTGGTCGGATGGAGCATCAACTATTCCCGGTTTGGGCATCGAACCGCTCACATGGGCGAGATGGTCTATCAAGGCGAAGTGAAGGGCGGCAATTATGCCGAACATTTAGCCTCGTTCACTCAGGCCGAAAACCCCAAAGTCGAATTGCTCGGCGGGGATACGTACGACTTCGGGTCGATGGCACCCAATGAAAAGGGCGAGCACCGCTTTGTGATCAAAAACGTGGGTGATGGCGATTTGACGCTGCGACTCGGAGCGACCACCTGTAAATGCACGCTAGGGACTCTGAAGAGCGAACGGCTCGAACCGGGTGAAGAGACCGATGTCTTGTTGGAATGGAACGTCAAAACAAACGAAAAAACGTTTTCTCAGTCAGCCCAAATTTTAACCAACGACCCTGATCAGTATGCGATCGACTTGAAGGTCAGTGGCCGCGTTGTCTACCAGATTGAGATGGTCCCCGACACGTTGACGTTCGGCGAAATTGCCTCAAGCGAGGGCGCACAGTTGACCGCCAAAATTTTTAACTACATGTCGCCTCCGATTGAAAACCCGGAGGTCAGGTTTAGCTCCGATGAGCTGAATGAATTGTCGGAAGTGACCATCGAACCGTTTGAGCCTTCCGCCGCTGATGGGCCGAACGCCAAAGCGGTTCAAGGTTTCAACGTTTCGATCGATATCAAGCCTGGATTGCGGCAAGGACCGGTGTCGCAAAACTTGATCTTCACATTTACCCAAGAAAGCGACGGCGAACTGGTTGCTGAAAATGCGGACATCGAGATTAAGGAAAACGCATCCAGCCCCGAGAGCGAGAAGATGCAGTTTACCGCGTTAATCACGGGAAAAGTGGTCGGTTCCATCGGTATGATCCCCAACCCGCGATTGGAAGAAACCGAGTCAGGTAATTTTATTTACGATTTTGGGCAAATTGGGGCCGATGGGCCATTTGAGGCGAAGGTGTTCGTTGTGTTAAAGGGTGAGAATCGCGACGAGGAAAAGTTAAGTGTCGAGGCTGTTGTGCCCGAAGACGTTATTAAAGCCACGCTTGGCGAACCGCTCCGGCGAGGAACCATGACGCTCTATCCACTGGAGTTTGAGTTGATCCCCGGCCCCGAGCCGATCAAGCGTTTGGGACGCAATAAGGACGATTATGGCAAAGTGAGGGTGGTCTCGGAGCGAGAGGGCGGTGACAAACTAACGATCGGTTTGCAGTTCTCGTTGGAAGCCAAATAAGCAAAGCTGTATAGCAATCCCCCGTTAAACCGCGTGCCCACCGGGCCGCGTTGATTCGTTAAACCGCGTGCCCACCGGGCCGCGTTGATTCGTTAAACCGCGTGCCCACCGGGCCGCGTGCCGAGTATCGCATAAACGCGCGGGGCGTTGCCCCCGCGGTTCAACGTGAAAGAAGCGATTTTTTTCAGTCGAAGGAAAATCAAAGATGGTATCTCCACCCAACCACCCTTCCGCTCCATTGCTTCGCCTGACCGCTCGCGGAGCCTGCGTCGTTGCCGTGGTGATGGTGTTTTTGGCGATTCACGGTGAATTCGAAATCGCTCGAGGCCAACAACCATCCAAACCGATCGCCATTGATGGTGACGCTGCAAAGGGCCCTGAGGACTACACCGACTGGGAACAGCCCGCTGTAACGTTGATGGTCACCGGCAACCAGCATGGATACTTAGAACCGTGCGGCTGTACGGGACTCGATAACCAAAAAGGGGGCGTGGCGAGACGCTTTACGTTTATCGATCAGATTCGAGATCGTGGTTGGGAGGTGATTCCGGTTGACGCTGGCAATCAAGTTCGTCGCTTCGGTCGTCAAGCCGAGATCAAGTTCCAAAGGACCGCAGAAGCACTTCGTAGAATGAAATACGAATCGGTTGGCTTTGGCAGCGATGATGTCCGACTTGGTGTTGGAGAATTGATTTCGGTCGCAGCGAGTGAGACGTCTGACGAAGCACTCTATGTTTCCGCAAACGTGGTTCTGCTCGACCCCAGTTTAATGCCGCAGTTTAAGGTTGTTGACCGCGGCGGGATGAAGGTAGGAATGACGAGCGTGCTCGATCCGACAACGCTCGATTCCCCCCTCGGCGATGAGGTCGTACTCGAACCACCGGTGGCGGCTGCGAAAAAGGCGCTCGAATCGATGAATGCCGAGTCGCCCGACTATAAGGTTTTGACTTTCTTCGGTAAGGAAAAGGCCGCCGAAGAACTGGTTCGCAAGGTTCCTGGATTTGATGTTGTCGTCGTCGCGGGCGGCTATGGCGAGCCGACTTACCAGATGCAATCGATTGAAAACAGCGAAACGAAGTTGATCGTTACTGGCGACAAAGCGATGTATGTGGGTATGATCGGTTTGTATAAAGACGCCCCGGCGAAGTACAGTCGCGTTGCGATGACGCACGCACTGGAGGACTCGCAAGCGATGCGGAAATTGATGTCCGATTACCAACTGCAGCTTCGCGACTTGGGGTTGGAAAAGCTCGGGCTGCGTCCGATTCCGACGCCCTCGGGAAAAAGCTACATTGGCAGCGAAGCGTGTGGGAAATGCCATACCACCGCCTATGAAATCTGGAAAGAAACCCCGCATGCCCATGCGACAGAGTCACTCATCCACCCAGGCGAACGGGGCGACGTGCCGCGTCATTTTGATCCCGAGTGCATTAGTTGTCATGTAACAGGATGGAACCCACAAGGCTTCTATCCGTATGAATCGGGATACCTGTCACTCGAAGCGACGCCGCATTTGACCGCCAGCGGCTGCGAGAATTGTCATGGGCCCGGTGCCGCGCACGCGGCAGCCGAAGAGGCTGGCTCGAATGTCAGTGAGTCGAAACGCACCGAGCTGCGCGACGGCATGCGGTTGACTTACGACAACGCTCGAGCAAAGTGCATGGAATGCCATGACTTGGACAACAGCCCCGATTTCCATGAGCAAGATGCGTTCGAAGATGTCTATTGGCCTGAGGTCGAACACTACGGAATGGATTAGACGCCTATGTTTCGTTCAACGCCGATCAAGTTGCATGATTGTCAAGTTCACGGCGTTGGGACGGGAGCCGAATTGTTTGTTGTCGAAGGCGATTCCGCTTCGCTATCGGTCGCTCGCGCCCGCGACATGCGTTTTCAAGCGGTGTTGCCGATGCAAGGTAAACCGCTAAACGCCATCAAGGCGTCACCGCGAGCGGTTGCGAACAACGAATGGTTTGCGGCCTTTGCCGACGCGGTCGGCAGCGGGATGGGCGACTACTTTCATTTGCAATCGGTTCGCTTTGACAATGTCGTTTTGTTGTTTGATCCCGATGCAGACGGAATACACTGCGGAGCGTTGATGATGATGTTTTTGCATCGTTTCATGCGTCCGCTGCTCGACAGCGGCCGGGTCTCGATCGTCCGTGCACCGATGTTCGAGATCACTGCTGACGCGTACAACGATTCCTTGTTGGCTTATGGCGAAGAGCATTATCGAAAGCTACGCGAGCATCTCGAATCGCAGCAGATCGAGGGGTTGAAAGTGAATCGATTTCGCGGTTTGGCGAGCTTGAATCAGTCGCTGTTAACACGCACATGCTTGGACCCGCGCACGCGGTCCGCAACCCCGGTCGATGCATCCGATGCCGAGTCAGCGATCAGCATTTTTTGTGGGGATTAGCACAGGAATAGGCAAAACATGGGAGGCAAAACATTGGGATCCTCTCAACAATATGTGGGTTCGGCTAGTGCCGTGTAAGATTGTTTTAGGCAGTGCAGGGCAACAAGAATATTCATTTAGGATTAAAACCTACCGTTCAGAACATGACGTTTTTGAATCGACCCACAGATTCTTCGGAGGAGGCAAAAATTGAGGCTTCAATTTCGTTGCTATTTTTTGCCTTACCTGTTTTGCCTATTTGATCCCTAAGTATTTCCAAAACGATTAGAGCGATATGCGAGTCAGCCCGTTAGCGGTCGCCGGCGACGTCGAGGACATCTTCGAGCTGCATGACGCCATCGTAGATCGAGCGTCCGACGATTGCAGCTGGCATTTCAATCTGGACCAACTTGCGAACATCGTCGATCGTCGTCACGCCTCCACTGGCGACGAGCGGGATATCGGTTGCCGCTGCCATTTCGATCAGCCCTTCGAAATTCGGGCCGCTCATCATGCCATCGCGAGCAATGTCG
>JGI12048J13642_10057013_pt1 | contig 12189 bp, 10 predicted proteins | sample ElkSlonscriptome_16_FD_13642 | JGI IMG/M metagenome (IMG submission 13642) | reverse complement strand
AACAATATTGCGAGCGCTTCGGGCGCTGCCTATGTTTTTGTAAGAAGCAACGGCAGCTGGAGTCAGCAGGCCTATCTCAAAGCGTCGAATACGGGCTTCGTCGACCAGTTTGGAATTTCGGTCGCCATTGATGGGGACACGGTAGCGATTGGCGCGCCCTCTGAAGACAGCAACGCGACGGGGATCAATGGGGATCAAACGAATAACCTGGCCAGTGACTCCGGCGCGGTGTACGTCTTCGTGCGCAACGGCGGTAGCTGGAGTCAACAAGCATATATCAAGGCATCCAATACCGATGCGGCCGACAAATTCGGCAGTGTGGTGGCCTTATCCGGTGACACGCTTTCGGTTAGCGCAGGATTCGAGGACAGTAATACCACCAGCGTCAATGGGAACGACAACAACAATGATGCCGAAGACGCCGGTGCGGTCTATGTCTTTTTCCGCAGCGAAGAAAACTGGAGTCAACAAGCCTATCTCAAAGCATCGAATGCGGAAGCTGGCGACATTTTTGGGCATTCTATCGCTATCGATGAGGACACGATCGTTGTTGGGGCTCACCTTGAAGACAGCAATGCTATGGGCGTCAGTGGCGACGAATCGAACAATGATGCCGAGTTTGCTGGCGCGGCCTATGTGTTTACGCGCAGCGGTGGCGACTGGAGTCAGCAGGCCTATCTGAAAGCGTCGAACAACGAAGTAGACGATCGCTTCGGGACGGCAGTCGCGGTCCATGGCGATACGCTAGTCATCAGCTCATTTGAGGGTAGCAACGCGACGGGCGTCAACGGCAATCAGGCCATCAACTTCGCCAGCAGATCTGGCGCCGCCTATATGTTCACTCGCAGCGCTAACAGCTGGACCCAGCAAGCCTATCTGAAGGCCTCGAATACCGGAGTGCAGGATCAATTCGGTGCTTCGATGGCACTTGCTCAGGATACGGTCGTGATCGGTGCGCGCTTTGAGGACAGTAATGCCACGGGCGTCAATGGAGATCAGGCCAACAATGACGCAGACAAGGCCGGTGCGGCTTATGTATTTGATCTGGCACCGCTCTCCGATGAGCTGTTCGTTGATCGTTTTCTAAGTACGCCGTAATTCCAGCCAGTGCCAGTGGTAGGGGGCGCTTTAGGCGATGCCTTCTGCGAAGGCCAAGGTGCTGTCTTCCAGTGCTTTCAGGTCATAACCACCTTCCAGGCTGGCGACCAGTCGGCCATTAGAAAACTGCAAGGCCAGTTTTTTCAACTCGTGCCCGATCCAGTAGAAATCTTCGTCTTTCAGCTGTAGCTGGGCGAGCGGATCACGCCAGTGGCCGTCGAAGCCGGCTGAGACCAGAATCAGCTGCGGCTTGAATTTGTCGAGGGCGGGCAACAGCTGTTCTGACCAGTGTTCGCGAAATTCATTGCTGCCGGAGCTGGGCGGCAGGGGGCAGTTGATGACATTTCTGTCGTCGGAACTCTTCTTCGATCCGGTTCCAGGATAGAGCGGGGACTGGTGACTCGAGATGAAAAGGATGCCTGTCTGATCAGCCAGGATGGCTTCCGTGCCGTTGCCGTGATGGACATCGAAGTCACACACGGCGATTCGTTTCAAGCCCAATTCGTCGCGAGCATAGAGGGCAGCGACAGCCAGGCTGGAGTAGAAACAGAATCCCATCGCGCGCGCGGCCTCGGCGTGATGGCCTGGCGGGCGAACCACTGCAAAGGCGCGGCTTCCAAAGGACCCCTCGATTACAGTGTCAATGGCCTGGCAGGCTGCCCCTGCGGCAAGGGATGCCGCACGCAGTGTGCCCGGGCCCAGAAAAGTGTCCGCATCGACGGCGTGAAGCCTGCCGCCTGAATTCAGGTGGTCGAGCTGATCCAGATACCTGGCCTCGTGGGCGCGTTCCAGTTGCCCCCGCTCGACCGGTCGGGCATCGAGCATGCGAAGTTCGCTCAATTGTTCGATGCCACGCAGGGCGGCTTCGAGGCGGGCCGGGCGTTCGGGGTGTCCCTCGGGCGGTGCATGTTCAAAGCAGTCCCTGTGGGTGAATACGGTCAGACTCATGTGCCCGCCCTGCTAGCGTTCGCGCTTGTGATCCCAAAGCACTTCTCCTGCACCGGATGCTCGAGCGACAGTGCGGGCGATCACGAACAGCAGATCCGAGAGCCGATTCAGATAGCGAATCACCGGCTCGTTGACCGGTTCGTGCCGTGCCAGCGAAATGACGCGGCGTTCGGCGCGACGGCATGCCGTCCTGGCCAGATGGGCGGTGGCGGCGGCCGCGCTGCCACCGGGAAGGATGAAGTCCTTGAGCGGTGGAAGCTGGTCGTTAAGTCGATCCAGTTCGTTTTCCAGACGGTCGATGTGCTTGTCAGCTATCAGCTCCATATTGGGCATGCACAGCTCGCCTCCAAGATCGAAAAGGTCGTGCTGAACATCGAGCAGCACGGCCTTCAGATCCGAGTCATCGAGATGAGCAATCAGCAGGCCGACGGTGCTGTTGAGCTCATCGGCCGTGCCGTAGGCCTCAACCCGAAGCGAGTCTTTCTGAGTGCGAGTGCCATCGCCGAGTCCGGTCGTGCCGTCGTCCCCGGTGCGCGTGTAGATTTTCGAAAGTCGATTTCCCATGAATTGTTTGGTTGCTTGAGTTGGTTGGGTTCGTTGGACTGATTTGTTCAGTTGGCGGCTTGGTCCGCCTTCAGGGTGACAATCGCGGGGGGCAGATCGAAATACTCATCGGCCGGCGACCCCAGCACGATGGCGTCAATGATGAGCTGTTGCTGCTGACCCATGGTGGTGACTTCCGTCATCGCCGGAAGGATCAGTTCCACGCCGTCGCTTTCATAGGTCTTGTAGTCACTGAACACAGTCATGGTCTCCATCACGCCCATCGGTGACTCGACCCGGCCCTCCGAGGCGAGGAGCAGGCCGCTGTCGACGGAGTAGCAGTCGCTGGATTCACGTCCGGACTTCCAGACCACGTCGACCTCATAGCAAGCCTTTCCATCGTATTCGGCCATGCCCACGGTCTGCATGGAATCGACAAATTCATCGCTGCGCATCAGGGCGCCGGGCTCGTTCGATTCGATCTGCATTTTCAGCTCGGCACCGCTCATCAGCCGCGGCCCCATGAACGGATCCACCGACCAGGCCTGCCCGTCACTGTAGCCAGACTGGATGAGGCCGATGCCGGGCAGGTCAATCTCGATGGCCCGCTCGGTCGGCGTGCGTGAATAAAGCGTTATCTGACCCTCCATTCCCGCTGCCGGCATGGCGAATCGTCCTGTCATGGTCGAGTTCATCTGACGCTCGAGGGCGGATTGTCCGCCGCTCGCCGCGATGTGGCCCTCGACCAGGCTGCGCGCGTCGGGGAGCGAGCTGTCGGCGTGGATCGGTGCGCTGGATAACGCCAGTGCGATCAGGGTCAGGCAAGAACGGAGGGATCGAGGACGCATCACTTGTCTCCAGGATATCAAGTCGATTGGCCATCGACTGTCGAACCATTGTCAGTCAGTCGATTCGGAATTGGCAGCGCTCTCTTTGGGAACGCCATCTTGATTGTAGGCCCTAAGCCAGGCCAGGGCGGCATCCATCACCGGGTCGATGCCCTCAATCAGATCGCTGCGGCGGGACTCGATGATTTCATCGGGCGTCACCCCGATGCCTTCGATGCGGCGGCCCCGTCCGTCGATGTAGTCGGCAAAGGCGTACATCAGCCGATCACCGTTCGGCAGGGGTTGCATCTGGGCCGGCAATGCCATGCCGGGTGAGGGCGTGCCAAATACTCGGGCGCGCCCGAGAGCCTGCAGACCGGCGGTGAACATTTCACTGGTGCTGGCCGACATCGAGTCGATCAGAATGGCGATCGGCCCGCTGAAGGGGGTCAGTCGTGACCCGTCGCTGGCAACACGCCGCGGGAAGGCGCGAAAGTCGATCCGTCCGTCTTCGCGCATCAGCTGGCCCAGCAAGACGGGTTCACTGACAAGGTGGGACGCCAGCGGCACCATGGTGGTCAGGACACCGCCCAGATTTCCGCGCAGATCGATGATCAGGCCTTGGCATGCGAACAGGTTGTCGCGGTCGAGCAAAAAGCGCTCCAACAGTTGTGGAACCCAGGTCGTGAAGCTGATGGCCGCATCGCAGCGGCCTCGCTGCCAGAAGAAGTCCGTGCTGTAGGAAAATGGCAGGCTCGGAAGATTCCCGAGTTTGATCAGATCGACATCGGCGGCTTCAGTCTGCACCGTGACGACGTGGGAAACGCCTTCTTCATCCCGAAGCGTCAGCGACAATTCTTCGCCGGCGCCGGGGTAGGCGATGCGACTGTTCGCCGATGCCTCCAGAATGAGTTCTGAGCGCTCGCGGACGGCGTCATCTTTATGGCCCAGGGCCTCACGGATGCCCTCTTCCAGTGTTTTATTACCTATGGCGGTGAGTTCCCAGCCTGGTTTGACCAGGTCACCATTGAGCTTACCCACGCGATCGATAAGCAGGCTGCCGTTGATCAGCCGTACTCCGAGTCCGGTGGAATGATTGAGGGAGGGTGTTGGAGCAATGGGTGAATCGTCGCTTCCGCCGGCTCGGGGTGAGGTCGGAACTCCTGTCGGCGGCAGCACGAGGAAATGCGACTCCCCGATGCCGTCGAGCATCTGATTCAATCGCTCTCGCAGTTCAGATCGGCTGGCACCGGCAGCCTGCGGCCGAAATCGTTCCCTGGCCTCGATCCAGTCGGACTCGATCCGGGAAAAGTCGTAGTAGTCGTCGCGGACGTGCGTCCAGACCGCATCGAAGGTCTCGAGCTGCAGCTGGCGGCCCGCCCCGCGAGCAAGTTCACCCTCGCCCCACGCCGTATCGAGGGGGATCAGAATGGCGGGGAAAATCAAGGCGATCCCGAGCACGGTGCGATGGCACCATACTCGCCCGTGGCTGAGTGCACTCCGCCGCCACGGCGATGAGACGGCGTTCGCCATGTCGCCGCGACTCACGATCGTGGTGCCAGTCGCCGTCTCGAGTGATTTGAAATCATGCATCGTGAACAGTGTAGCGAAACGCCTGGCCCGGTCGGCAGGAGAATGACGGTGCATTCGATGCGGATCGGGCATAATCATCGCCGGCTGTTGTGCAGACACCTACAGAATCAGGGAGATCGACCATGCAACGCTTTAAAATCTGTCTTGCCGCGCTCACGCTGGCGCTCAGTGGTTCGGCGCTGGCTCAAACTCAGGGCCGGGTGTTGGTCCATGAGCCCTCCATCCTGTCCGAGTACGATCGAATCGAGCCTGAAAACCGCATGGTCGCCGACCGCCTGGACAACCTCCTGCCCGACCTGATGGATGAGACGGGCATCGACTTGTGGCTGATCATCAACCGAGAATACGCGGAAGATCCGGTTTATTTCACCCTGGTGCCGCAGCCTTCGTTTGCAGCGCGTCGAACCACGATGCTGCTCTTTCACCGCCAGGCTGACGGCACGGTCGATCGCCTCAGCGTCAATCGCTACCCCCTTGGCGAGCCCTATCAGGTTGGCTGGTCCGGCGGCAATCTGGACGAGCAGTGGCAAGCCCTTGGCGAGATCCTGGCTGAACGCGATCCCGAAACCATCGGGGTCAACACCTCCTCGACCTGGCCCGAAGCCGATGGCCTGACCCACGGCCTGCATCAGAAATTGATCGCCGTCTTGCCGGAGGGCTTCGAGGATCGCGTCGTTTCAGCAGAGGATCTGACCGTTCGCTGGATGGAAACCCGCTCCGAGCAGGAACAGGCCGTCTATCCCCACGTGGTGTCGATCGCCCGCCGTGCCATCGCCGAGGGCTTCTCCAATCGCACGATCACACCGGGCGTGACCACCACCGATGACGTGGCCTGGGCCCTGCGCGACTACTTCGAGTCGCGCGGCCTGCGGATCTGGTTCATGCCCTACGTCAATATTCAGCGCCCGGGCGTCGAATGCGAGGCGGATACCCCGTTCTGCGGCATTTCCGGCGTGATCCAGCCCGGTGACGTTCTGCACACGGACGTCGGCATTTGCTATCTGAAGCTGTGCACGGACACCCAGGAAATGGCCTACGTCATGAAGCCCGGCGAGGACGAGGTGCCTGAGTTTCTTAAGGACGCCCTGGCCGAAGGCAATCGCTGGCAGGACCTGCTGACCGCTGAATTCGTGACCGGCCGCACCGGCAACGAAATCCTCGACGCGGCTCAGGGTGCGATGAGCGGAGAACCCTGGTCGTTCAACGTCTACACCCATCCGATCGGCTTCGTCGGCCACGGTCCCGGGCCGACGATCGGCATGTGGGACGTCCCGGACGCCATCCCCAACACCGGCGGCTGGCCGCTCCATCCGAACACCGCCTACGCCATCGAAGGCAATATCGCCATTCCAGTTGAAGAATGGGACGGTCAGCACGTCCAGATCAAGCTCGAGCAAAGCGCAATCTACACCGGCGAAGAAGTCATCTACCTGGCCGGTCGCCAGACCGAGTGGCATGTGGTTCGGTGATAAAGAAGGCTCAAGGTTTAAGGCGAAAGGTTCAAGGAAAAGACAGGCGAAGGGTGAAGGGGTGAAAGGGTCTTCCAGACCCCTTAACCCGACCTGCCCCTGCCGTTAGTCCCATTTACTCAAGCTTGTGGTCCGTGGCAGATTATCGCTATCGATCTTCAATCGGAGTTTATGATGGGCCAGACACGTCGAGATCTGTTGAAGCTGAGCGGCCTGGGAATGAGTGCGGTGGCGCTATCGAGCCTGGGAGCGCGCGCGATGGCGCAAAGCTTGGCTATGAACGGTAAGGCTGATCAGCCACTGAACATCCTGATCCTTGGAGGCACGGGTTTCACCGGGCCTTTCCAGGTGCGTTATGCGCTGGCTCGTGGCCATCGGGTGACGATCTTCAACCGCGGCAACCGATCCCTGGACTGGCCTGGCCCGGTCGAAGAGCTGGTCGGCGATCGTAACGAAGGCAATTTGGACGCGCTTAAGGATCGGCAGTGGGACGTTTGTATCGACAATCCCACTACCCTGCCGTTCTGGGTCCGGGACGCGGGTGAAATGCTTCAGGATAAGGTCGACCACTACCTATTCACATCGACGCTTTCGGTCTACGCTTCCAACGCGGAGCTCGGCGCCGACGAATCGGCAGCAACGCTCGAATACAGTGGCGAGGATGCCATGGCCGAGACCCTGGACAGCCTTCGCGCCAACGTCGGCAGTCTGTACGGCCCATTGAAGGCCGAGTCCGAGCGCGAAGTCGCGCGCTGGTTTCCGGACCGGCACACGATTATCCGCCCGACCCTGATCGTCGGCCCGGGCGATCAGACCGACCGCTTCACCTACTGGCCGCTGCGCATGGCGCGCGGCGGCCAGGTGCTCGCGCCCGGTGACGGCAAGGATCCGGTCCAGATCATTGATGCGCGCGATGTCGCCGAGTTCACCATCCGGCAGGCTGAAGCTCAGACCGGCGGGGCATTCAACGCCGCCGGACCCGACTACCCCTTTACCTTCGAGGCGATGCTTTACGGCATCCGTGCCATCACCGGCGTGGCCGCCGAGCTGAATTGGGCACCAGCCGATTTCCTGGCTGAGCAGGGCATCAACCCCTGGTCTGATATGCCGGTCTGGATTCCGAGTCAGGGCGATTACGCGGGCTTTAGCACCCGTTCCAACGCCAAAGCTATTGCCGCTGGCCTGAGGTTTCGGCCCTTCGCAGATACGGTATCGGCCACGCTCGAGTGGTTTCGTGAGCAGCCCGAAGACCGCCAGGCCGAGGTTCGCGCCGGTATCAGCGCCGAGCGTGAAGCTGAGGTGCTCACTGCCCTGCGAGCGGTCGCATGAAAACACTGGCTCTACTGGTCGGATGGTGCCTCCTGTTCGTACTGGCCTGGCCGCTGGCGCTGCTGGTCCTGATTATCTGGCCCTTGGTCTGGCTGATCAGCCTGCCGTTTCGCCTGGTCGGGATTGCTTTCGAAGGCGTGTTTGCGTTTCTTCGAGGCGTGATATTTCTTCCAGCGCGCTTACTTGGAGAACGACCCCGAGTGAACTGAAGGTTCCTGGGCAGCCGGTGAGTGATCGCCTCAGTGCTAGCCGCCCGGTGATGACTGCGCTTCAGCTGTGATCACATAATCCGCACCGTGCCGCAAGCCGTCTTCGCGCTTGGTCAAGGCAATGGCTTCCTCGCGCAGGGACTCGACTTCTGAGCGCAACGCTGCCCTCAGCGCCTCTGAGCCTGCGTGCTCGATGTGCTGCAGGGTCCAGTCAAGCTGGCTGTTGATGAATCCCGCCCGTCGCACAATCGGAAAGGTTCGCGCATCCAGCACCTTGAACCCATGTCGAGTGAGCTGTTGAACAACCCAGGCCACGGGAAATTCGCGGTAGGGTCGCTGGCCGCTCAAGGTCAGGATGGCATCTCGCAGGCTGCCGATTCGACGAACGATCGCTCCGGCCCGAGTCTCTGCCGGGTAGGGCACATAAGGTTCCATGCCGGTCAGAAAAACTCGACCTCTTATCATCGGCCGCAAGCGCTGGAGCAGACCGTCTTGTCCGTAGGGCCAATAGGCCTCGACCGCGCCAATCAAATAATCCATCAAGATCGTATCGAAACATTCGCCTGCTAGTAGTTGCGGGTCGCCCCAGTTGCCCAGCACCAGGCGATCGTTTGATCTCAAGCTCACTTTAGCGCTGTCTTCTACTTGAGTGATCATGGCGCGAGATGCAGTTACGGCGGTCAAGGCGGTCGTTTCTAGCGTGTTCATCCACTGCATCGATCGCAGCCCCGTTCCAGCATCCAGAACTCGCCCCCATGGTCGAGTGCCATTGCACTTTTCGATGTATTGGTAGAGCTTTGAGATGGGCGGGTTCTTCATTCAGATTTTCAAGCATTCAGCTTTCTTAGAGGGTTCGCTTGGGTCAAGGCCGGGTTTAGGTTTCGAACTGCGCAAAGAACACGGCCAAGGCCCAAGCAACAAGCGATAGCGCCAGCGGCAAAATAATCGGTCAGTTGCCCGGTAAGACACAAGCACCAGGGCAATGATCAGAAGGAAGAACAGCTTCTCAAACGACGGCGCCTTGCCCAGAATCGCAAAGAATGATTAGAGCCCCCAGGCAAATGCGCCGAAATTGCCCAGCAGTACATCGGCAACCGGAAGCAGCAGCCTGCCCAAGACGAGGACAGCTGCACTGACGCGCAAGACCTTGTGGCACTTGCGGTCAGTATACCGTTCCAATCGTCGCAACAGATTGGTGAGCGTCCGGGGCGAGTTTGCATTTCTGTGCGGGCTGATGTTTTTACCCGCGAGGCTGATGGTCGGGCGAGCGCGGGTGGGCTGACCCAGACCGGCCCTCGACTTGACTCCGCTGCGGCCGATGCTGCTATTCTTCGTGCTATGTATCGTCTGCCGCGAAGTACCGCCGCTGAACCGACGCGCCAGTCCTGGCGAGCGCTAGAGGTTCCAGGCGAAAAGCGTTTCGAAAAACCGGGTCTTCGAGTGATCGTGCTGTTCGGTGCTCTGGCCTTGTTTGCGGCACCGGTTGCATTCCTCGAGCCCGCACTGCACTGGGCCAATGATCCAGAACTTTTCCGCCTGCTGCGTGGCATGGGCGCGCTCAAGGGCGGTATGGCCGCGGTCGGGCTGTTCGTGGTCGCCTGGCGCCTGGGTCAAACCATCAAGCCGCGCATGGCCGCGGCCTATATTGCCGGCGCATGGTCCCTGGCGCTGGCCGCCGGACTGATCTGGGAACTTCAGGTGATTGCGCTGGCCTCGACGATTTTCCATGGCGCCATCCTGGCATTGCTCGTTACTGCTTGGCGCGATAGCGGCAAGTCGACCCGTCAACTCAGTCGCTGAGGCCGCTGGTTAGCAAGAATCCATCGGCCACGGCGGAAACCTCGAGGTTGAATGAGCATTTGTTATGGCACGTCAGGACCTCATGAACTCCAATTATTCGAATTGCGCTGATGCTCTCGCCTGCACCCTACAGGCAGCAGCCGTCCCTCATCGTGGCCTGCCCGGTTCGCGTTGCACTCTTGCGCTAGCGGTGAGTGCGGCCCTGACCTTTGCCCACCCGGGGACGAGCGAAGCCAGCCTGTTCCCCGCAACCATCGACTTGAGCACCCTTGACGGGTCGAACGGCTTCGCGATCAACGGCGAAGCCGCCTCCGACCGATCGGGTTATTCTTTGTCGGCCGCAGGCGATGTCAACGGCGACGGCACTGATGATTTGATTATCGGAGCCTATGGGGCCGATTTCGGCGGTCCCGGTGCCGGCCGCAGCTACGTCGTATTCGGGTCGATCAACGGCTTTCCCAGCCCACTCGAGTTGAGCGCCTTGAATGGGTCCAATGGCTTTGTTCTGGACGGCGAGGGCGCTCTGCAATCGTCGGGGCGAGGGGTCTCGGGCGCAGGAGATATCAACGGCGACGGTATCGATGACCTGTTGATTGGCGCGCCCGACGCTGGCCCGAATGGTCCAAGCTCCGGACGGGGCTACGTGGTCTTCGGTTCCGATGAGGAGTTTCCAAGCCCCTTTGACCTGTCGACGCTCGACGGTTTGAATGGATTCACGTTGGACGGCGCCGTGTACGGGGACTTTACTGGCCGGACCTTAGCGGCGGCCGGTGACGTTAATGGCGACGGATTCGACGACCTGATCATCGGCGCGTCTGGCGCTGATATCAACGGCACCAACACAGGACGAAGTCATGTGGTCTTCGGCAGCGACCAGGGCTTTCCGAGCAATCTCGACCTGTCCACGCTCGACGGCACGAACGGTTTCGTCATCAACGGCGAGCTCGCGGGGACGCAGTTCGGCTGGCCCGTCTCGGGGGTTGGCGATATCAACAACGACGGCTTCGACGATATTGCGAGCGGCGCGTTCTTCGCGGACTTCAACGGCGATGCCTCCGGGCGCGCCTATGTCGTGTTCGGCACGGACGAGATCGTGTCGACGCCCTTCGAGGTGTCGACACTCAACGGCAGCAACGGCTTCGTCGTGGATGGCGAGGCGATGGACGCTGTCCTCGGGCGTTCGCTGGCCGCGGCCGGTGACGTCAACGGCGACGGCATCGACGACCTGTTCATCGGCGCGCGCGGTGCTCTGGCGAACGGCAGCCGCCCCGGTCGCGGCTACGTCATTTTCGGTTCGACGGCTGGATTCGCCAGCGCCTTCGACCTGTCAACGCTCGATGGCTCGAACGGCTTCGTGCTCAACGGCCGGGATCCCTTCGAACGAACCGGCACATCGGTCGACGGCGGTGGCGACATCAACGGGGACGGCATCGCTGATCTGATCATCGGGGCCACGTTTGCCGACCCGAATGTGGCCAATGCCGGGCGAGCGTACGTGGCGTTCGGCTCGAACGATGGTTTCCCGGCTGAGATCGATCTAGCCGGGCTCACCGGGGGCAACGGTTTTGCCCTGAACGGCACGGAGGCGGGTGATCAGGCGGGTCGCGCTGTCGCCTTCGTCGGCGATGTCAACGGCGACGGCGTTGATGATCTCCTCGTCAGCGCCGATCAAGCTGCGGCCAACGGCAACGATTCTGGCCGCAGCTACGTGGTCTTCGGGCGCGCCGCGCTCTTCGCGGACCGCTTCGAAGGCGACTGACGCCGAACAGCGGTCTGAATCAGAGGGCGGATCAGCCCGCCAGCTGGGGGAAGACGACGGCCAGGGTCCAGCCGAAGGCAGCGGCGCTCGGCAGGGCGCTGACCAGCGGGTCGCCGGTCGCCTTATAGACCCAGCGGCCGAACAGGCCGTAGATCAGGAAGTAGGGGATGATCACCACGGCGATGATCAGCAGGAAGAACAGCTCCTGGAACGACAGGGCCACGGCCAGGCCGAGTGAGAACAGAAAGCAGACCCTGGTGAGGAGCTGCGCGCCGCGCGGGACTTCCGGTCCGCGGGTCAGCCATTCATCAGCGAGGAAATAAACCAGCGTGCCGCCCAGCATCATCAGCAGCAGCGGAAGACGCGGTGCGGTGACGGCGAAGGAGGTGACGAACTGGTCCATGGCCACGGCGATCGCACCGGCGGCGAAAAGCGACGCCGCGGCGGCGGCCACCAGGGCAGGGCCAGGACGGCGTCGTCCGAGGAAGGGCGCCGAAGTCTCGCCTCGTCGGTGTCGAATCCAGAAGCAGGCCGCGGCCGTGATCAGACCGTAGAGTGCAAAGTGCACGGCAAGATAACCGCCGACCAGCACGCCCAGGAAATCTGGCGGGAAG
>JGI12048J13642_10076093_pt1 | contig 12193 bp, 9 predicted proteins | sample ElkSlonscriptome_16_FD_13642 | JGI IMG/M metagenome (IMG submission 13642) | reverse complement strand
CGGGGAACGAACAGAAGCTGAATGGCTCGATCATTACTGAGTTTTTGCACCAATCCCGTTTGTAGAATGAAAGCATGAAGGTTGATATCGTCCGCAGCAATGGCTTCGTTGTCAAAATCGTTTTGCACCGTGCTTCGGGTGTAGGTCACATTGTTGAACCAAATGGTTTTCTCAGAAAGAACGACGGGCAATTTTGCATTGACGAAAAGTCCCGTCTCTTGCGCCTCACCTGCGAAGTCATCGTAAGCGGTAGGCTGGCCCCATCTCGTTGAAACGGTCAACAAATCGATCCGTTCTTGTGCGAAAGCACAAATAGACACCACAAAAAAAATACAAAACACGGAGGACTTCACTGCTCACAAAACTGCAAGAATTTCTTGAAATAGGCTCGAATTTTCTTTCTTTGAACCATGTCTGAAGAAAAGAAAGTCGAAGATCACAGAAACTGGCTGCAGCGCGTTCAAGAGCAAAGCTGGGAACCGGAGATTTTGATTTCAGGGATTGTGCTTTTTGCTCTTTTTCAGATTCCGCCATTTATAGAACAAGCCAACGCATATCTCAATGTAAACTCGGGGCTCCTGTTTAGCGGGGGAAATGTTGATGAAACACTTGCGGCGATTTTATTAGCCGCAAACTACTGGCTCATAATTGGTTTTTCAACACACCTCTTTGGCAGAAGTATTTGGGCAGCTTTCGTAGGTCTCAGTTTTGTATATATCGATGGGGTTAAAGTGAATCGCTTGAAGTATCCCGAGAACTTCCGGCGTGTCATTGCCAAAACATCCGATTACAAAAATCTCATTATTAAGTTGGAGAAGTTTTGTAGCACGGTTTTCGCTGCGAGCTTTTTGGTGTTTATGTGTGTGATTGGAGTGTTTGCATTCATTGGATGGATTGGTATTGCTGCTTTTCTTTACCTTCAGTTAGGAGGCGATTTAGGCTTAATAGATACATATGCCGACCCCCTCTTACAAGTGCTGGGGATCGTTTATTTGATCGATTTTATAGGTCTAGGCATTGTCAAGAGGATACCGCTGATCAATAGAATTTATTATCCTGTCTATCGAGTCATGTCATTCCTATCGCTTTCACCGTTGTACCGAAGTATTTACTACGGATTTGTTACGAATCATAAGTGGTGGAAAGTCACCACGGCGATGCTGATTTTCTGTTTCGGAACTTTGGCCATGGTATGGTCCATACGTGAGAAGCATGATCTATTTAACACAACAGAACTTACCATCAACTACGGAGAGGATTATATAGCGCCATTGAATTATGTCAACCTTGCCGAAGGCAAGCCTTCAAAACGGCTTATTTTCGAATCGGATATCATTGAGAGAAATGTGGCAAAACTCATGATCGTTCATGGATCTGAGTATGAGGAAGAATACATTTTAAAGCAATGCAACTATGAACAGGCGCTAGCTATGGAGGAAGTATCCTATGATTCACTTCTAATGACTTGTTTAGAAAACTTCATCTTACTCGAATTGGATGGTGAGTACATTTATCCCAAGTATTTTTATTCAGAAGATAGAGTTTTAGAAAGGAATGGATTACTTACTTACCTCGATCTCTCACCTTATTCAAGGGGAATGCATGAAATTAAGCTCTACTACCTTTTTGATGAAGGAGAGGAAGGTGTAGATACAACGATGGTAGCGGATGTCGAGTTTTTTAAGGACACGCCTCCATTGGGTGCACCTTCACTAATGAAAGTTGCCTCAGACACAATTATTGAATAAGCAACGACCGCTTTCCCCGCAACCACGAAATGAAAAACGCCGGGGTGTTTGATTGCGATTTTCTGATTAATTACAAGCTCGATCCGTGAAGTCGCTAATAGGAATAGTAATAAGCGACTGAGAGATCAAAGTACCTTTCTTAACTTGGATCATCGAAGGAGTAAAAATAGCGACTGAAGTGAACGGTGTAAAGTTTTTTAAACACAACAATTGATACCATGAGCGACTTAAAAACCAAGCCCGAGAAAAATAATCCGAACGATTTTATTGCGGCGGTTGAACCTGAGCAAAAACGCAGTGACGCAGAGAAATTGATGGAAATCATGAAGCGCATCACCGGTGAAAAGCCTGTAATGTGGGGACCATCCATCATCGGTTTCGGGTCGTACCATTACGAATACGATAGCGGAAGGGAAGGTGATTGGTTCTTGACCGGTTTCTCACCCCGTAAGGCAAATCTTTCTATTTACATCATGGCTGGATTTAGCCAATACGAGGAATTGATGACCAAGCTTGGAAAGCACAAAACCGGGGCATCTTGTCTTTATCTCAAAAAATTGGATGATATTGATCTCGACGTGCTGGAAGATCTGATAAAGCAATCACTTATATACATGAAAGAGAAGTATGGAAATCAAAACTGATATTAAACGAATTTGCAGGATCTTACCGATTCTGTTGGGACTGAGCTTTATTTTTACCGATGCACAAGCCCAGAATTATTTTCCGGTAGAGCCAGGAAAAAAGTGGGTTTACCAATACAATGGTTCCTACAATCCTTCGGGTGAGGCAAAGACGATAGTGCGCATTAGCGAAGAAGAGGTGAGAAGAGGCGAAAGAATGTATTTTGAAATGAATAGTGTTTTCACTTCAACGGGAAGTTCCGAACCTACCATCAGCAAAACTTTTATCAGACAGAGTGAGGACGGTGCTGTTTATGGCATAAATCCCTCTATTTCTGAGGATGATTACTTGTTTTTCCCCGCCTCACCTACTGAGGGAATGACTTGGACGGGGTTATCAGGAACTTCTAAAATTACGTCAATCAAGGCCTCTATAGAAACTCCCGGCGGTATTTTCAGCAATTGTATAGTAGTCGAATCCTCAGCGGGAGAGGTAAAAGCTTACAGTTATTACCAAGAAGGAAAAGGCTTAGTTGCCATGAAGATGGGGGATCAGCTGATCATGTATTTAAAAGAATAGATCTTTCCCCGGCCAAGTATAATAATCTTATTAAAGGCCTTACCTTTGCGGCCTTTAAATTTCGACTTATGGGTGAGACAGTGAGGCTCGCCCTATTTTTTTCCATATGAAAAAATTCTTTAATCTCTTCGACCTTTCGCAGAAAGTGAATTATAAAACGGAAGTGCTGTCAGGGCTGACGGTGGCATTGGCGCTGGTTCCCGAGGCGGTTGCTTTCGCCCTAATTGCGGGATTGTCGCCACTTACCGGTCTCTATGCAGCTTTCGTGATGGGCTTGGTGACCTCCATCTTCGGCGGTCGACCCGGGATGATTTCGGGAGCGACGGGAGCAGTTGCAGTGGTGATTGTATCCTTGGCTGCCAGCCACGGAGTAGAATACGTATTTGCAGCCGTAATCCTGGCCGGTCTCTTGCAAATGGCAGCAGGAGCTCTGCGTTTGGGTAAATTAATGCGTCTGGTTCCGCATCCCGCGATTTTTGGTTTTGTGAACGGACTCGCCATCATCATTTTCATGTCGCAACTTGATCAGTTTAAGGATCCGACGGGAGATTGGTTGACGGGTACCGCCCTTTACATTTTACTCGCACTGGTCTTGCTCACGATGTTGATTATTTGGGGGTTGCCCAAGCTAAGTAAAGTCATTCCCGCATCTCTTGTAGCCATCCTCACGGTTTTTGCCCTTGTGTTCTTTTTGGATATCGACACCAAAACGGTGGGAGATATGGCTTCGATCAAAGGAACCTTTCCTCCGTTTCACATTCCCGAAATTCCGTGGACTTTAGAAACGCTGTCTATTGTTTTCCCATACGCTGCCATCGTTGCGGGAGTTGGACTGATCGAGAGTTTACTTACGCTGAATATCGTGGATGAAATCACCGAAACACGTGGTCGGGGAAACAAAGAAGCCATTGCCCAAGGAGGTGCAAATTTACTTTCTGGATTCTTCTCTGGAATGGGCGGTTGCGCCATGATCGGTCAGAGCTTGATCAACGTTTCCAACGGCGCTAGAGCCCGACTTTCGGGAATCGTGGCAGCGCTGATGCTACTGGTTTTTATCATGTTCGGTTCTTCATTGATCGAGAGAGTGCCTATGGCAGCACTCACCGGTCTGATGATTATGGTGGCCATCGGTACTTTCGAATGGGCCAGTTTGCGCACCATCCGTCGTATGCCGAAATCCGATATTTTGGTCATGGTGCTCGTAACCTTAGTGACAATCTTTCTACATAATTTGGCTTTAGCTGTTCTTATCGGAGTGGTGATATCAGCTCTCGTGTTTGCTTGGGATAATGCCAAACGCATTCGCGCCAGAAAGCGGATGGATGATGAAGGAATCAAGCACTACGAAATGTATGGACCGCTCTTCTTTGGATCGGTTTCAGCCTTTCACGATAAGTTTGATGTACTCAACGACCCGGATGAGGTCATCATCGACTTTGCCGAGAGCAGGGTAGTGGACATGTCGGCGATTGAGGCCTTAAACAAAGTCACTGAGAGGTACCGCAAGGTGGGAAAGAAAGTGCACCTCCGCCACTTGAGCCCCGACTGCCGTCAGCTCTTGGAAAATGCCGAAGCCATCATCGATGTGAACGTGATGGAAGATCCGACCTATAAAGTGGCGGTGGATCGGTTTTAATGGTAAAGACATGATGACCTAAGTCACCATGTCTTTAGCTATTTAGTTGTACACCAAAGCCGATTCAGGGTATTTCAGCTCGTAACTAAACGCCACCTTCTTCGAGGAATTGGGCTCGAGGCGAAGTTCCCACGTGAGCTTTCCGCTTTTAGTTTTATGCTTGGCTTTTCCCAAATCCACGACTTCAACGCTAACGTTTTTGTTGTCAGAAAGCGGCACTTGATCTATGAGTTCCAGCATAATCGGATGCGACTTATTGCTGCGAACCGTAATTTCCCAATGCAGCTCTTTTTTCACTTTGCTGCCAAAGCTCTGTTCAGTGGAAAGCTCCTTGTCTAATTTCCTTTCCAGCAGAATGTTTTCGTCTCTTCCCAATGCTATTTCGAGTGTATCCTTCACGCTTTCGGCGTCCAGCATCGATTCGCCCGAGTAGGCTCCCTGAAAGTAGATGGTCGATTTTCCAGAGAGAAGCTGAAGATCGCCCCAATCAGTAATTTGCGCCAAGAGGTACACATCGGTATCGACCTTGGGCATGGCGCGATAGAGAAATTCGACGGGCACCTTTTCGGTCTTGATTGTAAGTAGACGGTCCTCTCCATTCGATGGTACGCTATAAGTGTACTCCACGGTATAAGAAATCTTGGGGGAAGAAATGGAGGGGGACTCATCTATAAAGAGCTGAGTATACGATTGGCGAGGATATTGTTGAGATGTCATTGGCAAATTGGTATTGCCACGAATTTTTATTCCGTCTATGTGAGAGAATTGATTTGCCTCACGCGCGCCACGTATATTGACAGTATTTCTGCCCGGCATTTTATAGATGTCCTCGCGCGTGACTGTTCCCCCTGATGCTCCGCCGTCCTTTTGTATTATTGGTACGCTATATTCTACGATTTCGAATGCCTCTAATTTTACTCCCGCATCCAATTCGATGTCCAAAAAGGTGATCTTATCAGCATTGATTCTAACGCTTTCTATTCGCTGAGAATTGTAACCTACAAAACTCACTTCTACTTGATAGGTCCCTGCAGGAATAGGCTTAATCGTATAGCGTCCATCAAAATCCGTCGAAATGCTCGTGATCTGCTTTCCATTTTTTTTGAGTTGAATGTTCACAAAGGGTAAAGGGTCGCCCGTCTCAGAATCACTGAGAGTACCTTTCAGCGTCCCGATCCCCGTCTCTTTGGCTTGAGTTTTAGATACTCGGGCTTCACGTGGCCTCGTTATGTACCAACGATCAAATTCAGGAAGTGAGGTTTTTTGTTTTGGCAAACCCTCGGTGAGCGACAATTTTACTTCATCCCAGTCTTCGCCCGTCGATTGATAAACATTCGCATTGTAAGCGAGTTCCAGAGGTTTATTTACGGCATCAAACCTGAAGTCGTAAAGGGGTTCCCATCCGGCTGCCTTGGTAAAATACTCGACATTCAGTTCACCCGAAACAAATCCTGAAGCTTCGACCAAAAGCAGCAATTCCATTTGCGAGATAGTCGTGCCCGCCAGTAAGGAGTTTATCTCCGTATTGATATCCATGATTTCTTTTTGGTCTTCGCGTATGGCCAGCGAAATGTCAAACTTCATCTTGGCAATTTCCGTCAAGCGCTCTCTGTAGAAATCAGCAGCTTGGCGTACACCGAGCGTATGTTTTTCGCCATCTGCTCTTTTCAGTTCTGTATTCTTTACCAGCAATGCTTCTTCTTCCAAGAAGATCTCGCGTTTTGCCTTGAGCCACTCCGTATTCTCTTCCAGTGCCGCACGTCGATCTTTCAGCTTATCTACCTCGTCTTTATTGGCGTTTCGAGAGGGTTTTGTGACCTTGTGGCTGAGCGCCAAAATTTTTAAACGCCCGGGAGTTTTTACCTCGATGAGCTTCGGATCAATACCGGAAGGCAGACTGCTTACAGAGAGTACGTGTTTTCCCGCGTTCAAATTGAGCGTGGCTTTTCGTTTGACTCTGGCCCCCTGAAAAAAGACATTAACTGCCCTGATTTCAGATTTTACTTCGATGGTATCCACTTTGGCTGCCGAGCTGTTCACAGACCAAAGGATTGAGCAGAGCACGAAACAAACGGATAGTTTTTTCATGGCTCCTATTTTTGAGATTGAAACCGAATTTAAGAAAGAGAAACTTCCAAACCGTTCTCCAATTCATTAAAGGTTTTCCGATAATCACGATCGGTATTCTTGGAATTGGTGGATTTGATAAATTGAATTGTTTCCTATCAGCCTTTTTGAAAAGTACGAATGACTCGGCCTCTCAGGTGCTTTAATTCTTTCGGTACATTAAACCCTTTGGATTGTAACTTGGTGAAGTCAGAACTACCTAGAGTGCTAAAAACAGTAAGGTTTGCTTTTTCACCTTCCGAAATCACAGGAACATCAATTCCCAATATTTCTCGCGGGGCGATAGAGAATTTAGCCACCAATTCATCCAATGGAAACTCATTGCCAACGGCACCCAGGACCATGGGGAAAAAGAGCTCCATGCCTGCCATACCAAAATTGGCCAAATCGAATTCCAGTTTCTTGTGTTCCTCATCTTCGGGCGAGTGATCGGAAGAAATCACATCAATCTTTCCCGCCTTCAAGGTCGCAAGAAGCGCCTGTCGGTTATCTGACGTTCGCAGCGGTGGCAAGAGTTTGTAATTAGTGTCAAAGTCGTGTAGCTCCTTTTCCGAAAAGGCCAGATGCGCCGCTGTTACTTCAGTTGTTACTTTCAAACCTTTTTGTCGGGCATCACTTGCCAGCTCTATGGATTTCTCCGATGATAGGGGGCCTAAATGAAGTCGACCTTGAGTGTACTCTAAAAGGGTCAAGTCTCTTCTCACCATCATCTCCTCGCTAATGGCTGGAATTCCTTTCAAACCTAAACCGGTAGATATTTCGCCTTCGTTTAGTTGTCCGTTTGGAATGAGTTTGGAGTCATAGGGAAAATGAAATACGGGGGTATTAAAGTTTGAGGTATAGAGCAAAGCGCGATGCAGTAGACCCGATTCGTGAATGGAATGCTTATCGTCTCCGAAACCATGAGCTCCCGCCAAATGCATGTCATACATTTCTGACATGGCTTCGCCTTTCAAACCCACCGAAACTGCACCGATGGGGAAGATCTCTACACCGCTTCCTTTCGCTCGGTTTTTTAAATATTCAACCGCTCCTTTGTTGTCTATGGGAGGAGTAGTATCCGGAGAAAGGGCCACGGCAGTAAATCCACTTTTTGCCGCCACTTTTAGTCCATTAGAAACACCTTCTTTGTACTCTTCTCCCGGATCGCGAAAGTTTGCCCGCATATCCATCCAACCGATTGAAACGCAAAGTTCATCACCTTCTATTTTTTCATCGGCTTCTTCTGAGAGGCTTGAAGCGATTTCTTTGATCACACCATCTTCAATCAGAATATCGCAGACTTGACCGTTATCAGGGTGTCGCTTATCGATAATTTTAACTTGTGAGATCAGGGTTTTCATGCCATTGTTCTTTTTCCGAAACGCAATAAAAGGCTCTCGATGAGTAGAAATACCAGAGCTAATATCAAACAGATTTTCCAAAGCTCGGTTCCCGAAACATCACGCTGCACTTCGCGCGCGAGATTTTCTGATTCTCCCGAGTAGAGTTTAACATTTCCGGTTCCTACCGATTTTATCGAGGCTTCTAATTCTTCAGTGGAATAGGATGCCAATTCACTTTCCGTTCGCTCAAAGTTGAATCCGATGGTCGCAAGTGTTGAGTCGCCCAACAGAAGATTGTAGTTTCCTGCATCCGTAAGCTCAGGGCCGCTATACAAAGCGATTCTTCCTTCAGATACTTGAAAGGCCGGTATAATATCGAGGTTGCTCCCCTGATCAGTTAAGTGAAATACATCTTCGTTTCTCGTTGGAAAATATGGAATGGAAAAGGTCGATTCAGCCCCGATTTCTACTGAATACGTTTCAGTGGATCGACTAAGCTCAGCAATCCGCAGCGCCGTGGCTACAAATATGGCGTGCCGCGAAAAGTTGTTTTTTTCCGAACTTAAGGAAACCGCCTGTACATAAACAACTCCTCCTGTTTTGGGGTAAGCGCTTAAAAAGGAGATGCCCGATGGAAGCCGCAAGAGTGATTCCTCCGAAGAGCGTAAGGAACTGCTGATCGGATAGTAAGCGCTTGCTACGGGTAAATCAATATTTCGTGGAACTGACTCGAAAATATCCCGATAGAGCGGACTTTCGGCATTGAGTGATCTAACTTTTGTGTCCTCCTCCTTCAATGGAAGAAGAGCTCCGGCTTTCAATTCAGACAGGAGCTGATTGTACGAATTCAAATCACTGTTTGTGGCGGGGATTATCCAAATTGATCCACCATTTTTTGCAAAAGAAACCGTTTCCTGACGCAAGCCACCTGGAATCTCTGACAGTTCATTTAATATGAGTAAGTCATTTTTTTGAAGCTCGGAATAATTTAGGTTGGATAGGCTAACCGAGCGATAATCGTACGTACTATCAACGCGATACACCGAACCGACATAGTCTTTCCCGGAATTAACGTTTGCTGACTGAATGGACAATATCTGCAACCGATCGTGAACGCGGTATCCCAGATAAAAAGCGTCATCATAATCGATAGGGTAATCTTCAATCGCTACTTTGACCGATTTCAGACCGGGAGTGTCATGTACGAAAGTAATGGCAGTATCTATCTGAGATCCTGCGTTAACCGCAAAACTTCCGATGGCCTTTTGGGCCCCATTGATAGAAAGATTGAGCGGCACATTTTCCAGATTCTCAGGACCGGTGTTCACGATACGCACGCTCATCCGCTCGCTTTCTCCTGCGCGCCTTACCGGGGTGGGAAACCAAACCGAATCGATGTAGAGGTTTGAGGGAGAATTTCTTTCCAAATGAACCAAACCGTAGTTCACCAGAGTATCCGGTCGAAATGACTCCACGCCGAACCGACTTTTTTGAAAGTCACTGATGAGGTAAGCGTCTTTTGCTAATTCACTATCGGCTTTTCCCAATAAGTCTCGTTGTCTTTCAACTATACTCTCCAGTGATCTGGATTTGGCACTGAGATTTAAATCTTCGACATTTTCGATAAACTCGGTCCGACTGACAAAGCGTTGGTTTTCTCCGTGAAAATCTTGAGATAATAGTTGAAAACGATCGGTAGCCTCGTAAGCCATTGCAATGTCGATGGCTCGGTTTTTTGCAACCTCCAGCAGAGGACCAGCCTCGCTCTGACCTTCCATGCTGAATGAATTATCGACAAAAATGGAAACAGCCTGCCCGCGATCTTTCTCCACTGAGTCATCCTCGGGAAGGTAGGGTTGGGCAAATGCCAAAACCAAAAAAGCCAAAGCCAGTAGGCGCATCAGCAAGACCAGCAGGTGTCGGAGCTTATTTTGCGACTGCGTTTGGATTTTTATTTCGCGCAAAAAGCGAACGTTTGTAAAAGGCACCTTTTTAAAACGCCTAAAATTGAAAAGATGAATAATGATTGGAATGGCCAGAGCGGCCATTGCGTAGAGAAAATTCGGGTAGAGAAATTCCATTAAGGCCCAAAGATACATGGAAGATGGTAACTGTGGAAGGGAATTATAAATCCAATAATTCCTCACCCGACGCGGGGGGAGGCTTGGTCCACTGATATTTTAAAAGTCGATAAAACCCAAAACAGGAGAGTAAGCCGAAAGGCAACGCCAATATGTTGAGTAGATAGTCATTTGCTGATTCTACGTCAAATCCTGTTATGGGCCCGGAAAGGAATACTACAGCGCCTCCGATAAACGTCCCGATGTAATAGGACGCAACGCCTAAGATCGCAAAAAGCCATTTTTTCTTATTCGCTTTTTCCGCCAAGTCAAAAAATGCTCTTCCCAGAAAGTAAATGAGGATAAGACCGAACATCGTCTCTAATTTGGGAGCAAATTAGGTATAAGCGCAGCTAAATGCCAATGTTCTCAATAAATTCCACGGCGATATTCTGCGCCGTTCGGTAATCCTTGGACTTTAAGTCACTGCCAACGAAATGCGTACCGGGCTTATCCAATGGCTTCAGCTCTAGCCAAGAGTCAGGGGTTGAGAACTGCTCATAAACACGGTCGTAAATCGATACTTCAACGTGCTCATCTTCTTCGATAAAATTCTCGTGGTAATACATCGTGAGAACAGGACATTCAATTTTATGAAAGGTGCTGTCAGTCATCATTGAATGAACAAGGAGCTCAAGATTGATTAATGCTTCGGCGGGATAGATGGAGTCCCAGTATTGGTATGCGATATCAGACTCGTGTTCAATTTTTTTATGCTCGCCAAAACTTACCAGGTGAGCCAGTTCATATCCCCACGGGGAGTTTAACAAGAAAGAACCGAATTGGTCGTCTTCGATATTGGGCCCGATATTGACCATTCCATGGACTTTATCAGGGAAGTGAGCCGCAAGAAATAATGAAAGCGTTCCTCCGGTGGAAGTACTCAATAAGACAACTTTTTCACCGATTTGACTACCGATGGCCAGTGCTTCTCTCGCTGACTTCCACGCCGCTTCGGGGGTGAAGTTTTCCAGGGCTTGCTCGGGTAGCATCCCGTGACCTGCCCATCGAGACAAATAAACATTCGCACCGAGGGCTTTGGCCACATTCACATTCAGGGGGTAGCCATCTCTATAACTTCCCGCAAAACCATGGAGGTAAACAATGCTGAGTGGAGTGACTCTTGGAATAGAGTCGGACCAAATAATTCTGGCTTGATTGTCGTCTCTCAGAGGAAGTGAAGACTCGCTCTCCTGAATTATTTTTTCCAATTGTGAAAGATCAGCTGGGTAGCTAGGCAAAGTGAAATCGTAGACGGGCTCATCGGGGCGCGGCCCGAGAAAATATCCTAAAATGAGTAGCAGGATGATTGGGACGGGAATCCAGAGTCTTTTTTTCAAAGCGTAAGTTTCCGATTAGAGTTCAAGTCGAAATTGATAAGCAACGGCAGCATAATGCACCAATGCGAAATTATAAACTTGGTCTACATCGGCGCCACCATCAAGGATCCGGTACCCCAGCTTGAACAGGTGAGAATCAGACAGCGTGTAAATGGCTCCCAGAAAAGCGTCTTCGGCTCGACCCTGCTCCCCGACCAAGGCATCGCCGCGAAGAAGTACCGACCAATTGTTGTTGAAATGATAAGCTGCACGCAGATTGATTAGTGGAACGAAACCGAAATCTTCCGTCTCACTAATGGCGTTTTCGCTTTCTACTTTGATTCGGGCATCACGAATTTTGGCGGTAAGCCCGATGCCAAATCTGAATTTGCCCTCATTAAGCCATTCGTAGCGATAGGTCAGGCGGTAGGAGTTGAACTGATAATTCACGACTACTCCGTCAGACTCCGTAAAAGTATTTTCGCCAAATGTTCGTGGTGAACTGAATTGGCCTTCATAGGAAAATTCAAGCGGGGCGTAAAGTGCACTGATGGTGTGCTTGTCGGCGATGGTATAGCCCAAACGAAGACGGTAATACCAGGTGTCTCCATTTTCAAATTCATCGGTCACGTTGATTCGATCGCTCATGGAATTGGGCTCATTCGGAAATTGAACGGTATTGCTCGTGTTGAAAGCCAAGCCCGTCTCTGCATCG
>JGI12048J13642_10609919_pt1 | contig 12199 bp, 9 predicted proteins | sample ElkSlonscriptome_16_FD_13642 | JGI IMG/M metagenome (IMG submission 13642) | reverse complement strand
GGCAGAATGTGATTCAACAAATCAGTCGGGCGCTGCAATTTTATTCGTCGTCGAGCGAATACTCGAGCATTAATACGTTATTTATCACTGGCGGTGGCGCTTCCATCCCTGGTCTCGCTGAAGCCGTCGGCAATGAGGTTGGAATTTCTTGCGAAGTTGCTGATCCCCTGAAAGATCTGCGCGTGGCTCCAAAAGTTAACGCCAAGGCGCTAGATCAGGCACGCGCTTCACTTACGACCGCCTGCGGACTCGCTTTGAGAGGGTTTGACTAATGGCAAAAATTAATCTGCTGCCGTGGCGAGAGGATCTTCGCAGACAGCGCCAAAAGAATTTCATGGTTGCCCTTGGCGCAACCCTGGTCGGTGCCGCCCTATTAATTCTGGCGGCCAATTTCTTTATGAATCAACAAATCGACGGTCAGCAATCGCGCAATGAATACCTGCGCGCTGAGATACGTACTCTGGAGCGCGACATCGCCAGAATCGAAGAACTCGAAGAAGTCAGGGATAACCTTATCGCGCGAAAAGATGTGATTGAGCAACTTCAAAGCAGCCGTAATCTCATGGTGCATCTATTCAACCAGCTGGCCCAAACAGTTCCCGAAGGCGTCACTTTGGATACCGTTCGCCAGACGGATCAGACGCTGGTGATTGAAGGCACCAGTGAATCCGAAACTAGGGTGTCTGACTACATGCGAAGCATCGAAGGCGCGGAATGGATGAGTCAAACCGCACTCGACATTGTTGAACGCATGACCGTAGAAGAGCGCGTCGGGCAACCGCATCGATTTGAAATACGAACGCGGCTGGCACCACCCTCAAATAACACTCAAGGCGAGGGCTAAGACATGGATTTTGCAGAGTTAAGAGACCTTGACTTTAATAATTTGGGCTCGGCTTCAGCTGGTGCCAAGGCGGTCGTTCTTGGTTTTCTAGCCGTGCTGATTCTGATCGGTGGCTATTTCTTGATGATCAAGGAAAAGCGCGTCAACCTTCAGAGTTTTGAACAAACAGAAGTTCAACTCAAAAATGAATTTCGCGACAAGCAGCAGAAATCGGCCAATCTGGAAGCCTATGAGGCGCAGCTCGAAGAAATGGAAGATCTGCTTGCCGGCATGCTCCAGCAGCTTCCCTCCCGGACTGAAATGCCGGCGCTGTTGATGGATATTTCGCAAAATGCGCAAGGCGCTGGAATTAGCACCGAGCTGTTTGAGCCACGATCGGAAATCCTCCGTGATTTTTACGCTGAACAACCGATCAACGTCCGTCTGGTCGGCTCTTATCATGAATTTGGCGAATTTGTCTCTTCTGTTGCTTCACTCTCACGCGTTGTCATCTTGACCATGCGCGACATCGAGCTTGAGCCGGTTGACGGCGGCAGACTTCAGATGGAGGGCACGGTGACGACCTACCGCTACCTTGACCCGAATGAAGCTGATGCCATGGCTCAGGGGAGCGCGCAATGAGACGATGGCTCCAAAGGCTACCGGTCCTTGTTCTGGCGTTGTCGACGCTGGCAGTGACTACTGCTTGCCAACGCGGCACCGGCGACCTGGAACGCTGGGTTGACGACACGCTTCAGACCCCGGCCGGCGATATTGAACCGATTCCTCCGATCATGCCGACTGAAGTGGTTACCTACGAGGCCTTCGATCTGCGCGATCCATTTCAACAGCGCATTGCCTCGACCCAGATTGATCCTGATCTTTCCGAGGCGACCGACGACGGCGTCAGGCCGGATCCAAATCGGCGTCGAGAGTTCTTGGAAGGCTTTCCGCTTGATACCCTGGACATGGTCGGCACGCTGAACCTGGAAGGTGTTGAATACGCGTTGATCAGAGATAACGAACAGGTTGTGCACCGTGTTACAGAAGGCAATTACATGGGCATGAATCACGGACGAGTCGTTCGAGTAACGGCAGATCGCGTCGAAATGGTTGAACTTTTTCAAGATGCTCGCGGGATTTGGTCCGAACGTCTGGCCCAGATCGCCATGGAGGACAGCCAATGAACGGCTTATCAGTAAGGCTTGGCAAAAATATGACTAAAACGCAGCAAATCAAAGCCACGATTGGGAGAAGTATGATGGACAGCGGCAGCAAAATTGCAGCGCTGGTCTTTGGGCTAGTCTGGGCAGCTTCAGCAGCGCAGGCAACCGAATTGACGGACGTTCGAGTTGACTCCGCAGAGGGCGGCGTACGCTTCGTCCTGACCACTGATTCCGAGCCCGAAAACCCGACGGTGTTTTTGACCGAACAGCCGCCGCGGATTATTCTGGAATTGCCCGACACCACGAGTGCCCTCAGTGCTGATCGTGTTCCGGTCGGTGTGGGCGCGGCTCAAAGCTATATGGCGATGAGCGCTGGTGGTCGTACTCGCCTGGTCGTCGATTTGGCTCGAGTGACGCCGTATGAGGTCGAAGTTTCGGGCAACTCGGTCACGCTCGTGCTCGAAAGCGGCGGTTCCACGGCTCCATCCTCAGTTGCGGGCAATTCATCGTCGGATCAGTCGTTTGAAGTGACCGGCATAGATTTTCGACGCGGACTGGATGGCGAAAGTCGCATTTTGGTCGACCTTAATCAGCCAGGCGTCACTGTTTCTGTCAACGAAGGCAGCGGTGGCCTTCGCGTCGACATGTTCGACACTGAACTGCCGGATGACCTGTTCCAACGCCTTGACGTCGCCGATTTTGCTACACCGGCTCAATTCATTACACCTGAGCAGCGCGGCGAGAACGTTCGCCTGTCGATTGACATCAATGGTGCCTATCAGCACCTCGCCTACCAGACCGGCAACCAATTCGTGGTTGAAGTGGCCAGGCCGCAGGTCGCCGAGTCCGCAGGCCCCGATGACTTGGAATTCTTTGAAGAACGCGAATATGAGGGTAGTCGGATCACCCTGAACTTCCAGAATATTCAGGTTCGATCGGTGCTTCAGCTCATTGCCGATGTTTCCGATTTGAATATCGTGGTCTCTGATTCCGTAACCGGGGCACTGACACTGCGCCTGACCAACGTGCCTTGGGATCAGGCGTTGGATATTGTTCTTGAAACCAAAAACCTCGACATGCGCCGCTCTGGCAACGTGATCTGGATTGCGCCGACGGCAGAAATAGCGACGCGGGAGCAACAAATCCTGCAGGCGAGAGTTGATCGTCAGGAACTTGAACCGCTGCGGACCGCAATGATTTCGGTCAGCTATGCCAACGCCAATGAGCTTGCCGCGTTGATTCAGGCCGCTTCTGAATCTGAAGATCAGGGCCTGCTGTCATCACGCGGCTTTGTTTCGGTTGATCAGCGAACCAATACATTACTGGTCTCAGATACGGCCGAACGCATTGGAGAAGTCCGAACCCTGGTGGCAGAGCTTGACCGACCCGTTCGCCAGGTTTTGATCGAATCACGCATCGTCATCGCTCGCCATGACTTCAACTACCAATTAGGCGTTCGGTTTGGCGTTACAACCTCGCGCGAAGACGGCCGCGGCAACGTATTTTCTACCTCAGGTAGTTCGAACGCGCTCGATTCCATGAACAACCTGGCATTAATCAATCGCCGTGGCAACACCGGCAGCAGCTTGCCGACCAGCTTTCCGAGCGCACCTGGAGGCGGCATTGACACCCCGTCACTGGATGATCGCTTGAACGTCAACCTGCCGGTTGTAAGCCCGGCAGGGCGACTCGGTTTCAGCGTCCTGGCGGCGGATTATCTGCTCGATCTGGAGCTCAGTGCCCTGGAGTCTGAAGGAAATGGAGAAGTGATTTCAACGCCTCGCGTGATTGCGGCTAATCAGGCCGAAGCCTTCATCAAGCAAGGTGTCGAAATTCCCTATGAGGAAGCGACCAACGCGGGTGCCACTTCGGTCCAGTTCCAGGAAGCGGTACTCGAGCTTCGGGTCACACCATTGATTACGCCGGACAATCGCGTGCAGCTCGATCTCAACGTCAAACAGGATACGGTCGGTGAAATTTTCCAGACTGGACGAGGAGGTACTGTGCCCTCCATTGACACGCGTGAATTGGCCACCAAAGTTTTGGTCGATAACGGGCAGACAGTGGTGCTCGGCGGGATCTTCCAGGAAGAACGGAATTTCACGTCCTCGAAAGTGCCGGTGCTTGGGGACGTACCGGTGCTTGGCCACCTGTTCCGCCGTCGCGGTAACGATGAGCAGAAGCGCGAGCTACTGATTTTCGTTACGCCATCAATTCTCGACGACCGTGTGATTCTTGACTGAATCTATCTTGGCTGAACTTAAAGCGTCAATGGACAGCACTATGACGAAGCAAAATCAAATATTCGGGAAAAAAACCATGAAATCCATTCAATACCTCGGCATTTTCGCATTCACGCTGCTTTTGGCAGCTTGCGGTGGCGGGAGCTCCAACAACAGCTTCGGCGGTGGCGGTCTTGCGTCGCTCACCATGAGTTCGGCTTCAGGCACGGTCGTTGTCAATCCGCAAAACTTTGCGCCTGATCCCGATAGCCCGTCGACCACGCAGATTTCGGTCCAGTTCCGAACCTCTAGTGGGACGCCTGTGGCAGACGGCACCATAGTTACGCTTTCATCCAGCAGCTCGGCACGCGGTGTAGTGTCACCGATTGATAGTCCAGGAGCCACCGCCAGTGAGGCCACGGTTGGTACCGCAGGCGGCACTGCTGAGTTCTGGTTTACTGCAGCCGGTCAGACCGGCACAGTGACGCTGACGGCTTCTGCGGCCAATCCTTCAGGTGGTACGCCGATTTCTACAGCTATTACTGTCAATGTCGTCGAGGGCACACCTGACGATGAACGCTTTGTCGTTAGCGCGGCATCAGACACCGTTGTTGTTAACCCTCAGAATTTCCCACCCGACCCGAATAGCCCGAACACCACGCAGGTAACGGTCCAGTTTCTCAACGGCAACGGTACGCCGATTGCTGATGGCACCACGGTGTCGCTATCAACCAGTAGTGTCGCCAGAGGCGTTGTCTCGCCAATTGATCAGCCAGACCAAACGGGCAGTTCCGTCTCAACTACAACAATTGGTGGGCGCGCAGAGTTCTATTTCACCGCCGGCGCTCAAACCGGCGCTGTGACCCTGACCGCCTCTACCCCTAATCCAGCGGGAGGGGCAGAGTTCTCTGCAACAACCCAGGTGGTTGTTATTGATGACGGCTCGGCAGATCAGCGATTCAGTGTGTCAGCGGCTTCAGATTCAGTTGAGGTCAATCCACAAAATTTCCCGCCTGACCCCAACAGCCCGAATACGACCCAGGTTACGGTTCAGTTCCTTAACGCCAATGGAACCCCGGTTGCCGACGGCACGACCGTGACATTGGCCTCCAGCAGCGTCGCTTTGGGCGTTGTATCGCCTATTGACGCGCCAACTCAAACCGGAAGTTCTGCCGCAATCGGCACCGTCGGTGGTCGCGCAGAGTTCTGGTTCACTGCCGCTAGCCAAACCGGAACTGTGACGCTCACGGCGACGTCGCCGAACCCGGCAGGCGGAGCAAGCTTCTCAGCGACAACCCAAATCGAAGTTGAGGGTGCTGGTGGCGGAGAAGAGCGTTTCACGGTCAGCGCAACACCTGGATCAGTGATCGTCAATCCGCAAAACTTTCCACCTGATCCGAGCAGCCCAAATACAGCGCAGGTCACCGTGCAGTTTTTGAATGCGAATGGCAGCCCGGTTGCCGACGGTACGTCGGTTTCTTTAACCTCTGGCAACGAGGCGTTAGGTGTGGTTTCATCTATCGACCAGCCGACTGTCACCGGTAGCGTGGCTTCAAACGTTACGACCGCCGGAAGAGCAGAGTTCTTGTTTACGGCTGCAGGTCAAACCGGCATGGCTACTTTGACAGCCTCGGCTGCCAATCCAGCAGGTGGTTCAGCATTTACAGCTTCGACCCAGGTGTTAGTTGGAACCAGTCTCGCGCAAGAAGACCGGCTGACGGTCAGCTCTGCTGACGATTCTGTAGTGGTGAATCCGCAGAATTTTGATCCCGACCCTGATGGTCCGTACTCGACTCAGATTACGGTCCAGTTTCTGAATCCAGACGGCACGCCAGTGGCAGACGACACTCAAGTGACGTTATCTTCCAGCAGCGTTGCGAGAGGCGTTGTCTCACCGATTAATGCGCTGGCTGAAAGTGGCAGCTCGGCAACGATTGGGACGACGGGCGGTCGAGCTGAATTTTTACTGACAGCCGCCGGACAAACTGGAACGCTTACCCTGACCGCGTCAGCCCCGAACCCATCGGGTGGCTCGGTCTTTACGGCTTCAACTGACGTGATTGTCGAGTCGTCGGTTGCTGTTGATGATCGATTGACTATCGAAGGTTCGAATACGATCCCGACCAACGAGCAGAATGTGCCAATCTTTATCGGGTCGCCGTTTATCAATGAACTTACTATTCGCTACGTGGGCCCAGATGGCGAAGCAGGCTTCCCGGCCGACGGTCAGGTTGGTGTCGCTATTGCGCCGGTTACGCTTGGTGCCTTCTCGACCCTGGATGATCCCGAGACAGATGACGTTAACGAGTTGTTTGTTCTTATCGGCAGCGGCCCGGTCAACATGACGGCTGGCGTGGCGACCGTGTTCGTACATTCTGCCGATCAGCCTGGATCAGTCACACTGACTGTGACGGCCGTAGATGCTGAGAGTGGCGAACAGTTCACCACTGATTTTGTTATCGAAATCGAGGATGGGGCGGCCAACTTCCTGCCGTCAAGCTTGCAGTTTAGTGTTGACCCTGAGCCTGTTTATGCCCAGGGTGCGGGCGGCAACAGCACCAAGAATATCCAGATTTTCGTTAATGATTCGGGCGGTAATGCAGTGCCCAATCCTGAACAAGACGGGGTCCGTTGGAACAACGTGCGTCTTCGTCTTGAAGGGCCTGCAGGCAGTGGCGCTCGCTTGGTTGGAACGGGTGCCGAAGGTTCAGTTGACGGCACTGAAATTTCGGTAGCAACCGTGAATGGCGTGGCAAGTTTTGCTTTGAACGCCGGCTCAGAGACTGGAAGCCATCGCATAATCGCGACCGTCGACCGTGCAGACAATAATGTCGACCAAGGCATAACCGACCCGTTAAATGCTGAAACTACGGCGGCCGTTGGAGACGGGCAACTCTTTGCGTTGGAAATCGTCAGCCCGGTGATCAATAGCATCAATATCAATCGAGTCGCGGGGAGCATCCAGACAGAATTCATAGAATCTCCCGATACCGGCGTGTTAGTGCCGATTGATCCGGACGGAACTTATTCGTTGACTGTGACCGTGCAGGGAACCGACAAAATCGGCAACCCGGTTCTGCCTGGCACGACCGTGAATTTCGGTAAGATTGACGCGCCGATGGCACCTGGCATACCACGCATTTTTGCGTTCTCAGGTGGCGACGGTAATCCACAGGAAGGAGGAACCTTGTTTTCTGCCTTCGATCCTTTTGAAGGTTTCCTGGATGACCCGATCCGAGTCGACGAGGCCGTCGAACCTGGTGACACAGTTGCCTTGTTTGGTAAGTCAGTGCCTGGGAATCGCCAGCATGAGGCGAGTCGGTTAGTGGCCTCGGTAATTGATGAGAATACTGCTAACGTGACTGAAGCGTTTAATCCCAACGATCAAACCGGCGCCTCAGTGGACGATGGTTTTGTGATTCCCTGGGTTATCGGGCGTTCCCAGATTGGTACCATTGATCAAAACGTGGTGCTCGATGAAACTGGACGGGGTTCGGTTCTCTTGACTTATCCAATTGATTCTCTAGGCCGTCCTATCGTGTTGTGGGGTCAGGGGACTCGGGTGCAACCGGACGGCAATGTAACAGTTGCTGATGTTGAGTCGGCACTTTTGCCTGGCGTCAGGCCGCTACAGCTGTCGGCAACACCCAGTACGATTCAGGCCAGCACGGACAGCGTCGTTCGCCTTTGCTTGCGCGACGCGATTCGATCTCCAATCGAAGGTGCCTTCATCACAGGCGGGATCAGCGAAGGATCTGCCAGCGGAACGTTGGACAGCGTCGGAATGACAACTACAACGGCGCAGGCGACCGGCACTGCAGGCCCTGGATGCGTCGATACGCTGGTTAATGTGAGCGGGATACCACCAGCAACCGATGCAGGCGATGATGACGGAGCAACCATTACCTTTAGTTTCGCTGGTGCGACTGCTGATGTGACCGTGGTGCCATTGGGGGCAGCCTCGTTGCTGGTTGACCCATCGCGCATCAATGACACATCGCTTACTACGTTCGACCGTGTTATTGATTTGACACTGCTTGCCGGATCAGGCGCGCCTATTTCTGGCGTCCAGTTGGTTGGCGAATGTGAAGCGGATGAAGGTATTCTGGCTCTGTCTCGTAATCCGGGCGTAACCGACGAAAATGGTGAGACAACGGCTCGCGTGCTCGTCGGCATGGCGGGTTGCGCTACTGATGGCGGCACCTACCCAAGGCTCGGTACCTGTACTTTTTCAACGACAACCGGCACACCAGAGGGCGTCTTACAGGTTCTCGGTATTGATGTTCTCTCACTGGGTGTGTCCCCACCGCCTGTTGGCTGTCCGCCAGAAGAGGAGCCTGATACGAGAACGCTAATTGTTCAGGTCGAAGACAATAGAGCTCTACCGCAGCCCAGCTCGTTGGTTCAAAGCATTCCGCCTGCAATAAGCTGCAGTGTTTCAAGCCCCTTGAGCGATCCTAATTGCCGCGGTGAGTTTGACCCCGGCACCACGGTTGTTGTGCGCGCACCTTCTGGTTCGACACCGGTATTCAGCGGTGCCTGCTCGGCCCAACCTGGATCAGATCCAAACTTTGGAGAGGTTGCAATGGTTGATCCTTCGCAGGTTTGCGTTGTAACTTTTAACTGATCAATCAGCACTAGCGCTATTCAGAGAACCCGGCGTTTGCCGGGTTCTTTGGTTTTTAGCGCAGAATTACCTGCACAGGACCCAACAAAAGTGGCGCTGCCTTTCAGTCCGGCCTCTGAACGCAATAAGAAGCCGATCTTTAATGTCTTGAATTCTTTGTTGCCAAACGGCAGCAGAGTCCTCGAGATCGGGTCGGGTAACGGTCAGCATGCGACGTACTTCGCTTGGCAGCGTCCAGATCTGGACTGGTTGGCGACAGAGGTGGCAGTGCGCCTGCCTGATCTGAAGCAGGGAATTCAGTTGTCTGAGCATGAACAGAATGTGCAGGTTGAAGCGCTGAGCGTGGATCAAAACCGCTGGGAATTTGGACTATTCGATGCGGTATTCACCGCAAACACCCTACACATCATGCCGTGGTCAAATACCGATTGGCTGATAAAACACGCGGCGGACTCTCTCAAACAGGATGGCCTGTTGATTTGCTACGGTCCGTTCCAAGAAGGCGGCCGTCACAATGCTGATAGCAACCTGGAATTTGATCAGAACTTGCGAGCCAGGGATCCCGACATGGGAATACGCGACTTGGTGAAAATTCGCGCAATTGGTGAGAAATATTCACTGCTTGTAAGTTCTGAAATTAGTATGCCGGCCAATAATCGTATGCTTGTTTTTAAACGCACCTGACTGCATTTGCAGAATGAACGACTTTTATCAAGAGCTTCTTCAACAAGCCGAAAGTCTGATGGCCGGGCAAAGGCATCGGATTGCCAACGCGGCCAACCTGAGTGCGCTGCTCTTCAACCGTTTGGAGCGCGTCAATTGGGTGGGCTTTTATTTTGTCGAGAATGATGCGTTGATTGTCGGGCCGTTCCAGGGTCAACCAGCCTGCGTTCAGATCAAGATCGGCCTGGGGGTCTGTGGAACTGCCGCAAGCACGCAGGTTACGCAAAGAGTGGGAGATGTACACAAATTTGAAGGCCATATCGCATGCGATCCTCACTCTCGCTCGGAGCTGGTGGTTCCGCTTATTGAAAACGGACAGGTTTTCGGCGTGCTTGATCTCGATAGCCCAGAGCTCAATCGATTTAGCGCCGAAGATCAAACGGGTATTGAGGCTTTGGCGGCAGCCTACGTGGCCTCATTGGGCGGGACAACTTCCAAAAGTTGAGGCTGTTTGCGATCAGCCAGATCAATAATTACCAGCGTTCCCGGCTTGAGTCCGGGAACTGGCAGATCGCACTGGTAATGATGCACTAGTGCTTCGAGTCCGGGATTATGGCTGACCAAGAACAGATCTTGATCGCTTCCATCCACGAGCTCAACGAGTTCACTGCACGTTGCCATCCAAAGGCGGTCGTCCTCGTGGCACTTGATTGGGAGCTGGTTGAAGGCCAATTCAGCAGTCTGCTGAGTGCGTAATGCTGGTGATACCAAGGCCTTGCGCGGCAGCACGTGCCCGGTGGCCTGCAGCCAGGCGTTGAGATTTTGGCAGGCCTGCCTTCCTCGCTCACTTAAAGGTCGATCCCGATCGCGGCCAGAGTCGCTGTGATCGCTGGCGCGCGCGTGTCTCAGAATCCATAAATTCATTGACGCCACGCATCCGTCAATCGCGAAACATCCAGGTTGCCGCCGGACAATACCAGTCCAATGTTCTTCCCTGACCAGGCCTCAGGTTGATCGTTGAGCGCCCGAATGAGTGCTGCCAAGGCAACCGAGCCTGACGGTTCAACCACTTGCTTAAGCTCGGTCCAGATCAGCGCCATGGCATCGATGATTTCACCTTCGGTGACCGTGATAATCCCGGATACATGCTGTTGAATCAGCCCCAGATTCCGCTCGCCGATCAATGCGCGCAAGCCATCCGCAATTGTATCGGGCTGGTGATTCTGAACTCGATGGCCAAGTTCAAGCGACCGCTGTGCATCGTCTGCCCCGGCAGGTTCTGCTCCGATAACCGTTATCGGACGCGAAAAACCGGCGGCGGCCAACGCTGTGCCAGCGAGCAATCCACCGCCCCCGACAGGTGCAAAGATGCAATCGAGGTCCGGGACTTGTTCAATCAGTTCCAGAGCGCAGCTGCCTTGACCCGCGATAATGCGGTCATCGTCGTACGGCGGGACCGCTTCAAACCCTTTATCAACCCAGCCTTGCAGACCGGCTTCACGCGCGGCCTGCGTAGGCGCACAGAAATGGACATGGCCGCCTTCGGCCTTGACCGCCTCAACTTTAAATTCGACCGCACCCTCCGGCATAACGACCTGCGCGGGAATCCCTCGGTCGCAGGCAGCGCGGGCCAGAGCGGCACCGTGGTTTCCCGAAGAGTGGGTGGCGACGCCCAGGCATTCATCATCCAGCAGGCTGACCGCATGGCTGGCACCTCGATATTTAAAAGAACCCGTGACTTGCAGCTGCTCACACTTGAAATAAATTGAGACGCCAAGTCGCTTATCAAGCGCATCAGACCGCATGACGGGTGTTTGAACTACCTTGGACTTGATTCGCTCGCGCGCGGCCAACAGATCTTCAGGCGTCAACCGGCTCACGCTCATTTTTCTATAATAGGATGTGGAAGGTGCAGTAGACATCAGCGCATTCTGACTCCACACCGTCGATAGCTCAAGCGCTTTTACTGCTTAGCGGTTGATTATTGATTCTTGATGTAACTTCATTGCTAATACAAAGGTGATTCATGGCAGCACGATCTGATCAAGGCCGACGCCCGATTTCGCGCGAAGACTATCGCGCGCCTGCGTGGTGGGTGGACCACATCGAGCTCCACTTTTCATTGGGTGCGGAAGAAACCAGCGTGCGAGCCGAGATGCATGTTCGACGAAACCAGGATGCCAAAGCGCGGGAGCCTCTGCGGCTGTATGGCGTTGATCTGAAAACGCGCCGGGTCGCTGTTGATGGCCAGGACATTGCTGACCAGCAAAAGACGCTTGACGGTGAAAGTCTGATTTTAGGCGGACTGAACGATCAGGCGGTCGTGTCGACTGAAGTCGAAATCCGTCCGGATCAAAACACAGCGCTTGAGGGCCTATATGCCGCAGGTGCATCTCTATTGACTCAGTGTGAGGCTGAAGGTTTCCGGAAAATCACCTGGTTTCCTGATCGCCCCGACGTGATGTCGACCTATCGCGTGCGCTTGGAGGCTGATCGAACGCGCTATCCGCTGTTGTTATCCAACGGCAATTTGATTGACTCCGGCGAGCTCGATGAGAATCGGCACTTTGCAGTTTGGGATGATCCGTTCCCTAAGCCGAGCTATTTGTTTGCCCTGGTTGCAGCCGATCTGGCCGTGCTGGAAGATGAATTTGAAACCTGCAGCGGTCGTGCGGTCGCGCTGAAAGTTTATTCGGAG
>JGI12048J13642_10357466_pt1 | contig 12200 bp, 9 predicted proteins | sample ElkSlonscriptome_16_FD_13642 | JGI IMG/M metagenome (IMG submission 13642) | reverse complement strand
TCCAACTAATACTGACATGTTATTTTCTTTTTTGTGAGATACAAAGGTAAGGGTTGCTTGAGGCTACCGAGATGTATAGCTATTGCTTCTTTCTATCGAATGATAGAATAAGACTAAAGTAGCAGTACCAAGGCGAGGCCGAGAATGATGGCGATGGACTTGGGCCAGCTCAAACGGTGAGCCTCATCGGCTTCAAAAATGATGGTGGTGCTGACGTGAAGAAAGATACCCACGGCTATGGCCAAAATAATGGAGTAGACTTGAGTAGGATCGACGGTTGTATTTTCTAATAAATAATGACCCAAAAGAATGCCGAGTGGCGTAGCAATCGCATAGAGGGTAATGTAACCGACTACTTTCAGTTTTTTTTCAAAGGTATGATATAGAATAGCTGCCAAGGCAATGGCTTCGGGTATCTTGTGGATGGCGATTCCGATGACCAAGCTTCCCGTGTCGAATCCATGGCCGCCGTGATCGTGATCGAAACCTCCTCCCATAGGAAGGCCCTCCACGATTGAATGAAGGAAAAGACTAATGAAGATTCCCAGTGGAAAAGGATTTTTTACGGATAAATGATGGTGGATATGCCCATGCTCGATGCCTCGCGAAAAATAGTCCATCACCATCTGTATGAGAAAGCCGAGTAAAATATAGAGCCCTGCTTCATGACCCAGATGGATATAGATCTCAGGAAGTAGGTGCATGATGGCCAAGGCAAAGAGGTAGGCACCACTAAATGCCAAAAGCACTTTTACATCTTTGGTGAGCCTGCCATGGAGGTACATTCCTCCGATACCGGAGGCGAGACCAACTCCAAACAATATGAATGCGTAAGACCAGATCATGGTTTGCGACCGATTAAAATCAACCGAGATGACTCTTCGACATCGAAATCGTCGAGGTTGTAATTTCCAAAAATATCCAGAATCTCAAATCCGCAGCGGTGAAACATACCTGCAAGTTCTTCTTTCGTCAAGGCTTTTACGCGTTCGTAATAGGTATGCTCGGTGTCTTCGTCCTTCAGCTCGATTGTTTTGAGAATATAACCGGACTCATAGCGTCGGGATATTTTAAAATGAACTCCTTCAATTTCTTTGACTTCTGCCGGAACAAGTCCGCGTGTGACTTCTTCCACATTCATAAAATCCAAAACGAATTTTCCCTTTTGCTTTAGTTCGGTAGCAATGGCGCGCAAAACCAGCTCATTTTCTTCCAAATCTTTGAAATAACCAAAGCTCGTAAAAAGGTTCAAAACATAGTCGAAGAGATCTCTGCCGAGGGCTTCTCGCATATCGTGCCGTACGAAATGCAGACGCTCGTTGCCGTTTTTTTTCGCTGAGCGAATATTCTCCTCTGCCAAATCGGCTCCCGTCACTTCAAATCCTGCACGGTTTATAAACAGGCTATGCCGCCCTTTACCGCAAGCCAAGTCCAGAAAATGGGCCTCTTCACTCGGAGCCAGGTACTTGATCAGGTTGTCTATAAAACGCTCCGCCTCGTTCTCATCGCGGTGGCTGTAGAGAAGGTGGTAATAGGGAGAGTTGAACCAAGTGCGGTACCAGGATTCGGCCGATTTATCAATAGGTTTCAAATGCAGGAAAAACAGGCTGCGAAGCTATGAAAATCTCCTTTCATTTTTAATTAACATAGCCTTGAAGATATCATTGAAATGAAAGGAAGTTGCGAGCAAACGGAAAAAACTATATTTGGCAAAATGCTCTGTTTTGACGGAAATAAATGAGATTTTCGATTTGTACGATTCAATGGAACGCAAGAATATCATGCTCTCGTTTAAGGGAGAGATATCTACGGAACTGCTGACCTCGATTCTTCAGATCATTGAAAACAAGCTCGATCGTTTTGGGGAAAGCTCAAAAGTGAAGAAGCGCATGTTTAACATCATGGTGGAATGCTTGCAGAACTTGCATCATCACATCTCTCAACCGGCTAAAGATGCCGGTAAAGAATTGCCTTCGGTCATCGTGATGGTAGCAAAAAATGTGACGGGATATTCCATTATAACCGGAAACTTCGTAGAAGAGCAGGAGGTCGGCGATTTGAAAAACAGACTGGAAGAGATCAACTCTATGAACAAAGAGGAGGTCAAAGAACTCTACAAATCTGTTTTAGCCGATGGTAAAATGTCTGAGAAAGGCGGCGGCGGACTGGGCATGATCGATATTGCCAGAAAAAGCGGAGAGAAATTGGATTTTGGATTTATCCCTTTCGGAGAGGACAAATCTTTTTTCAGTTTAAATGTAAAAGTGAAATAACGAACCTATCAAGCTCATGGAAACCATACAAATAGAAGGAACCCCTAAGACACCAACGGTTAAATTTGATGAACCAACCCATACCTTGGTGATTCGCGGGCGGTCAATTCCCGAAAATTCCATTGATTTTTACAAGCCCCTGATCGATTGGTTGGATCAGTACGCAAATAGCGATGCCTCTGAACTGATCGTAAAAATGGAGTTGGAATACTTTAATACCAGTAGTTCCAAGTGTATCCTGGATGTCTTTAAAAAATTAGAGAAGCTCAAGAACAATGGCACATCCGTCTCAGTAAGATGGCATTATGAAGAGGATGACGAAGACATGCTGGAAGCAGGGGAGGACTATGATGCCATTATCGATATAGACTTTGAAATGATCAAGGTCGAGGAGATCTAGTTACTTCCGAGCCGGAAGGCTTAGCTTGTGTTCGGTCCATTTTATAACAGTCGGGAATACATCGAAGAAAAGGCAAATGATCAATAAGGCGGTCATTCCCCAAATCACCATCAGATTTGCAAAGAAGGTGTCAATGAAATTGCCGAAGAGTTTTTTGGCAGGAGCGTAGAAATGCGCGCTAAAGAAATCAGCGTTGTAAGGCATCAAGTAGATGAGATCTTTTTTCTGAATGAGCTCACCGTTGTGTTCAGCAATGTAGTTCAGGTCATTTCGGTTGGTTGCAAAAACTTCCAGTTGATCGTTTTTAAAATTGTCAAACAGCAATTCGTAATCGCTGCCCTTACTTTTGCCGCCTGTCATGGCATAAATGGCATTTTCTTTTTCGCTTTCAGCTTTGTTGTAAACCTTGCGGTAATGGTCTTCCAGCAAGCTCAAGTGCTCTCGTAAATTCTTTAAATGCACGTTGCTGATTTGATCAGAGGTGAGTTGATTCACCTCATTAAATCTGATTCCTTGCAAAAAAGCATTCTCCTTGCGGAGTTCATTTCTCAGGACGGTCAATTCTGATTCGAGTTCTACCGCCGCCGCTTCGTCGTCGAGAATTCGAGAAACACGGGCAGTTTTGTTTTTCAACTCGGTAATCCAATAGTCTTTTTTCCAATTTGAGAACTTCTTGCGGCGTTCCAACTCGTAAAAATTTTCTTCGTAATCGTTCCACTTGAACTGGGTCACCGCAATGGCTTCGTAAGCCCAGCGACTGGCCATAATATTTCCGATCCAAGGTACTCCGCTTTGAGAGGCAAATATCGGATTGAGTCGATCGAATTTTACGATTATTCCGCTAAACAAAAGCTGAGGAATAATCACAATTGGTATGAGGATATAAATCACCTTGGCAGAGTTAAAACTAGCCGAGATATTCAAACCGAGCACATTGGCGAAGGTGCAGGTGGAAAATAGAATGGCCCAGTAAGGAAGGGTCATTCCCTTGATTTCCAAAATAGTGTTTCCGATTAGTACGAATAGAAACATCTGTATGGCTGAGATAGCCAGCATAATCCCGATTTTCCCCGAGAGGTAGCTTCCCTTGCTCAAGTTTAGGAAAGACTCTCGTTTTCTGATTTTCTTGTCGCGGATTATTTCTTCTGAACTTACGGTGAGCCCGATAAACAGGGCCACAATAACCGAAATGAAAATGTACACCGGGATGTTTTCGTTTTCTCTGAAAACGTAATCTGCAGAACCCACTGAAGGAACGAAGAAACGCATGAAGAAGGCCAAAATCATGGCCAGTACCGGTGCCTCCAATAAATTGATCAGCACATACTGTCGGTTGGTGAGCTTCGAGAGTACATCGCGTTTCACGAAAATGGCGAGCTGTTTCAGCTTGCCGGGAATGGTGAAATTGCTCTCCGGCAATTCCTGTACTTCTTCCGCAGTGCTATCAAAAATGGTGATGTGTTCTTTATAAAGTTCGTTCCATTCCTCGGGCGATATTTTTCGCTCGGGAGTGAGGTTTCCAAATTCATCGACTACCTTGGCTTCAATGATGTTGAAGACATCTTCTGTTTTTACGTTCCCACAGCTCAAACACTCCGCTTCTTCGCTGTTAACATGGTTTACCATTTTACGGAAGTAAACCAAGCTGTCCACAGGGTTTCCGCTGTAAATGGGGAAGCCTCCTTTGTCCAGGACCAAGAGGCTGTCGAACATTTTAAAAATATCTGAAGATGGCTGGTGGATTACTACAAAGATCAGTTTGCCCTTGAGGCAAAGTTCTTTGAGCAGGTCCATGATGTTTTCTGAATCTCTCGACGAAAGTCCCGAGGTGGGCTCGTCAATAAAAAGCACGGCAGGCTCGCGGATGAGTTCTAAGGCGATATTCAGCCTTTTCCGCTGTCCACCGCTGATGGTCTTATCCAGGGGATTTCCAACTTTCAGATCAGCCGTTTCGGATAACCCCAAAGTTGAGAGCATCTCGTGGACCAGTTCGGTAATTTCCTCGTCGCTTTTCTGACCGAAGCAAAGTTTTGTATTGTAAAAAAGGTTTTGAAAAACGGTCAATTCTTCGATCAGGAGGTCATCTTGAGCGATGTATCCGATTACTCCCTCAATCTCACTAGCCTGATGATGGATGTCGATTCCATTGATCGTGACCCGGCCTTTTTTGGGAGCATGGTTTCCATTCAAGACGTTTAGGAGGGTGGACTTTCCGCTTCCGCTGGCGCCCATTATTCCCACAAGGCTTCCCGAGCTTTCTTCCAAATTAATATCGTTCAGACCGATGTTTCCTTTCCTAAAAGTATAGGTAACTCCCTCAGCTTTGAAGCGGATATTAACGCCGTTGTTGTCTTTTAAGAAAGAGCCCAGAATGTCGCTGTAATAAATCGGACTGATTTTGGCTCCTCGGATGGAAGCTCCTTGATTTAAGACATAGAATCTGTCATTGACAATAGGCTGACCTGAGACATTATAGGTGCCTTCACCCTTGTATTTGATAAAGTGAAGGTTGACGGTAGGCAATCTCAGAATTCTAAAGTATCCGCTCAGTCCTTTTGATATCAGATGTTTTCCAAATGCATCGGCTGAATCGGTATTATCCGTCACATAAAGCACATTCGGTGAAGCAATGAGTTCGGTTTCTTTTTCTTCGACAAAGAGGCGCGCTAATTTGTACTCTTCCATGTCAAAGTTGAAGGTCATGGCCACCGTGTCGACGAATTCCCGTTCTAAGTCACTTACTTCTTTATGTGTGTAAATGAATTCGAGCAGGCGGATAAGAACAATGGTTTTTTGACGCTGGGTTAGCTCTTCGTTGATCTCAGTACAAATACGGAGAACCTTTACCGAGTTGACGGCGGTTCTTTTCTGCTTGCCGTTTTTAGCAGAAGAGATTTTCTGATATTTTTCGAGATAACGCTCAAAACGGTCCAGATACTTGTGGACTAATTTGCCGGGAAGGCGCTCTTTAAGAAAGGATTCTACGATCGTATGACCGTTCAGGTCTTCTTCATCCGATGGGTGCACTCTCGCAATGATTGCAAACAGCTGTACCAACGCATTGAGTATTCTTTCGCTCATATCAGTTCAAAGGGTGTCACAAAAAAAAACGCCTCGAATTCGAGACGTTTCACACTTCAATTAAAGCAGGTTTACTTCTCGAATCCAACGAGTAGTACGGCACACCCTGAACTTTGTTTCGTTTTATCAAGCTTGGCTTCCAGCCTCACATCTAGTGTAGACTCAATTTCAAAATCCCAATAAGGGCTGTTTTGATATTCTTCATTGGAAAACAAGAGGTTGTCTTCCTCATCGTACAAGGAAAAAATGAGCTGACCCTGCTCCATCCCTCCGTATGCGGCAATTCGGTAGGTGCTGTTTCCAAAAAATGTCGTTTCAAATTCGGCAATTTGAGAATCGAAAACCAGAGCGCGGTAAGATTGCCCGTCGGGAATAAATTCTTCGTTTAAATAATGACGTGCCAATGCCGCAGTGCTGTCGCATTGAGCGGATAATTGGTAAAAGCTACCAAGTAAAAGGGCTATGAAGAGTAGGGTGTTTTTCATCATTCCGTAATTTTTTTCCGAGCAGATTCGAGCAATGATGTTAATGCACTAAAAAGTGAATCTGAGGCCGTGTAGTTCGTTTTGCTTTTTATTTGTGTTACTCTTTGATCAGCTATAGTTTCCGGTTTTTGAAACGTGTAGGTTTTCTCAACCTGAGCATAGACCTGATCGATGCTGTCCAGAACTTGAAAGAGCTCACCTTTTTTGAAATTAGCATCGGTGGTTCGCTTCACGGCTTTAAGAAGTGTATTGCTGCTCTCTTTTTGTTGCGCCAATCGGTCTCGGGCCGCTTGATTTCCGCTTTTAGCGGAAAGGGCCGTTAAATAGGAAGACTCTACCCAACCCCCTGTCAATATCAAGGCAGCAATGTCATACCGTTTGTTCTCCTTCAAGTAGGCATTGCCCTCTTCGTAAAAACGACTGACTAAAAACACCAGTGAATCAGGTTTATCGGTATTGTTACCAAGTCGCCTTATCAAACTCGGGCTTATGGCCGACATAACTCCCAAGTCTTTCGCCAAATAATCAACCGCTCGAAAATAGCTTAAGGCTTTTTGTCCGTTTTCGTAAAGAGAAGAGTAGGCCATTTCCGTTCCATACACACCTAGGTTCATCGCTTTTTGGGCGTTTGTTTCAAACGACTTGTAGTCATTTGCTTCGATCAGAATTTCGGGTCGATATTCGGCATCCGATTCTTTGATGAGCATGGCGGTTTGCACCGGTGAGGGAATGCTGAAAAGCTCGCCCGACACATTCACGATGGTGGACTTGGCACTGTCGATTGAAAGCTCATTTGAATTTTCAGATTTTTCTATGCTCTTTTCTCCGCAGGAGCTTGCCAAGAGCAGGATACTCAAAAAAAGCGTGAGTATGGGAAGAGGAAATTTTTTCATTTCAATTCGTTTGAAATCTACTCCGATTTCTATCGGAATACATTCGTTCGTTTAAGAAAGATCACAAGCACAACTCCTGAAATCAAAACGGCTAATCCGTAAAGTAAAGCGGCATTCCATTCTTTGAATATGACTTTGCCCGTAGTGAACAGAATGCCATAAGTCATTATAACGGAAGCCAACCAACATACGAGAAGACGGGCTATGTTGTTCCGATTTTCAAGGGTTGATTTTCTGAAAATTCGCCAATTGCCGTCGGGACGGACCCTGTCGAAGAAGATTCTCAAGGACTCTTCTTTTTCTTTTGGTCCGAAAAAGGTGAACAAAATCCAAACTACAGTGGTCACTCCTACCGTGAGGAAAAAGCTGTCAGGAAACTCCAGATCAAAAACGAATTTTCCCAAAGCGTAAACGATAAATGGCGTTACCGTCGCCGAAATTTCGCTCCAAGCGTTGATGCGCCACCAGTACCAGCGAAGAATCAAAACCAAGCCCAGTCCGGCTCCGCATTCCAAAACGAAGGACCATACATCGCTGATGGACTCCATGTAGAGGGTGATGACTAAACCACAGGCCATAAGCAGAAAGGTGATGACGCGAGAGGCCATGACCAGTTGGACAGAGCCGGCATTCGGTTTAATAAAGCGCTTGTAGATATCATTGGCCAAATAGCCCGCACCCCAATTGAGTTGCGTACTGATGGTGCTGAGGTAGGCGCCTAAAAAGGCAGCAAGCAAAAGTCCCTTCAATCCCATCGGCAGGAAATCGCGCATGGCTCTGACGTAGCCTTCTTTCAATTCTGCACCTTCTAATTCGGGATAGAGCAACATGCAGGAGAGCGCCACCAAAATCCACGGCCAAGGCCTGAGACAATAATGCGCCACTTGAAAAAACAAGGTGGCGTAAACCGCTCCCTTTTCAGTTTTGGTGCTCATCATCCGTTGGGCTACGTAGCCACCTCCACCGGGTTCTTGACCCGGATACCAACTGGCCCACCACTGCACGCCCATGTAGGCAAAGAAAGCTCCGAAACTGATCACCATCATTTTCGCCCCGCCATCCTCGGGGTCGCCGACCGACGGAAAGAAATTGAAGGTTGAGGGGGGCAATCCTCTCTTCAACCCGTCTATGCCGCCTACTTCCTCACTTCCCACGACCAACCATGCTAATACGATCGTTCCGACGATGGCCAGGGTAAACTGCACCACATCGGTAACCGCCACCCCCCATATTCCCGAAAGGGAAGTATAAAAAGCGGCAAATACCATAGCCAAACCTACGATGATGTAAGTAAGTTGAACATCGGTGCCAAAAAATTCCTGAATGATGGTAATCATCGCCAGGTTGACCCATCCGATAATGAGGATGTTCATGATCAATCCGAGATACACCGCTTTGAAGCCTCGTAGCATCGCCGCAGCTTTGCCCGAATAGCGTAGTTCAATAAATTCAGTCTCGGTTAGTACGCCTGCCCTTCGCCATAGCTTGGCAAAGAAGAATGTCGTGAGCATCCCACCTGCTAAAAAGCTCCACCATAGCCAATTTCCTGAAATACCGCTTTGGCCTACCAACTCAGTTACGGCCAAGGGAGTATCAGCAGCAAAGGTTGTGGCCACCATAGAAATACCTGCTATCAGCCACGGCATTTCGCGATTGCCGAGAAAAAAGCTTTCTAAATTTTTGGAGGCGCGCTTTCTGAAGTATAGTCCGATCGTAAGGCTGAAAATCAGAAACAAGACTATAATTGCTATGTCTATCCAGTGTAAATCCATTGCAATCGAAATTAAGCCGTCGTCCCCTTTGCTTTTACCAGAGACCTTCTTTTCTTACCACGTTTCTCTGTTGGTAATTCCTTTAATTTTGCACCCCTCATTTTACTCAAGCATTTGAAAGTTTTTTTCGCCGACGTCGTTTTGCCTCTTGCACTGCCCAAGACCTTCACGTACCGCATTCCACAGAATATGGTGGACTTTGTCGAGGCGGGCATTCGCGTGGTTGTGCCTTTCGGCAAAAACAAGCTTTACACGGGCATCATTGAGAAAATTCACGACAGAGCCCCGATAGGCTACACGGCCAAATACCTCGATGATGTACTGGAAGAAAGTGCGCTGATCAACGAACGGCAGATGAAACTCTGGGATTGGGTAGCCTCATACTACATGTGCACCAAGGGAGAAGTAATGCTGGCCGCCATGCCATCTTCCATGCGGCTGGGTAGCGAAACCAAGTACATTCCCAATCCCGCTTTTGAAGGTGATATCACCGGATTGAGCGATAAAGAGCAGATGCTTTTGCAAGTCTTGCTTGATCGGGAAGTGATGACCGCCGCCGAAGTTTCAGAGATTCTCGAAGTGAAGAATATCCAAAGAACCATGAAGCGCCTGCTGGAGGCTTCGGCCGTTTTGATCATGGAGGATATGAAGGAAGGCTTCAAACCGAAGGTCGAGAAATTCGTTCGGCTGACGGATGCTTGCAGCGATGAAGACGGGCTGGAAGCCGCCTTTCGCTCGGTACAGCGCGCCCCGAAACAAGAGGAACTATTGATGGCCTTCGTCCAATTAAGCGAGCGCTACGGTGCCGAATCGAAGGAGGTTCAAAAAACCGTTTTGCAAAAACGGGCAGAAGCTTCGTCTGCTCAAGTCAATGCCTTGGCAAAAAAGGGGATTTTTGAGATTTACGAGAAAGAAGTCGGTCGCTTAGTATACGGAAAGGGCGGGGGTGCGGCACCTGTAAATTTGAGCCGGGCCCAAGAGGGGGCTTTGGCCAAAATCAAGAATGCCTTCAGTGAAAAAGATGTGACGCTACTGCACGGAGTCACCTCGTCGGGAAAAACAGAAATCTACATTTCCCTTATAAAGGAGCAATTGGAGAGAGGAAAGCAAGTGCTCTACATGCTTCCCGAAATCGCGCTTACCACCCAAATGATCAATCGCTTAAAAGATCATTTTGGAGATATGGTCGCCGTATACCATTCTCGCTTCAGCCAAAATGAGCGTGTGGAACTGTGGAATACCATCGGCGACCCCAATTCGACGAAAGCCAAGGTGATACTCGGCGCCCGGAGTGCTTTGTTTCTTCCCTTCTCCGATTTGGGATTGGTTATCGTAGATGAAGAACACGAAACGTCTTTTAAGCAATTCGATCCGGCCCCCCGCTACAATGGGCGGGATGCGGCTATCGTATTGTCTTCGATTCACGGAGCAAAAACGCTTTTGGGCTCGGCTACGCCGTCGTTCGAATCATTCTATAACGCTAAGAGCGGAAAGTACGGCTACGTCGAGGTGAAGGAGCGCTTTGGCGGGGTGGAGCTGCCTGAGATCGTGCCCGTCTCCCTTTCGGGAAAAGAAAGCAAAGCGGGATATTTCACAAAAAATTTGCTCGAGGAAATCGATCAAACGCTCAAGAACAACGAGCAGGTCATTCTTTTTCAAAACCGTCGGGGTTACGCGCCGATTTTACTTTGCAATACCTGCGGATGGTCTCCCGAATGTACGCGCTGTGATGTCACCTTAACCTACCACAAGGCACTCGACCGATTCGTATGCCACTACTGTGGAAACCGCTACTCAGCGCCACCATCCTGTGCGGCTTGCGGAAGTCATGGTTTGCGCTTGGCAGGATTTGGTACCGAGAGAATCGAGGAGGAGCTACCCGTTTATTTCCCCGATGCTACAATGGCTCGCTTGGATTTGGATTCTACCAGATCGAAGCATGCCTACAGCAGAATATTGAGCGATTTTCAAAACGGATCCATTGACATTCTGATCGGAACGCAGATGATTACCAAGGGATTGGATTTCGATCGCGTCACTTTGGTTGGTATACTCAATGCGGATCTCTTGCTTAAATTTCCCGATTTCCGTGCGGGAGAACGGGCCTACCAGTTGATGACGCAAGTGGCCGGCAGGGCGGGTCGAAAAGAAAAACGTGGAAAAGTGATTATTCAATCGCAGGATCCGAATCAATGGCTGATCCAACAGGTGGTGCACGGAAATTATGAGGGAGTGTTAAAACAGGAAATTAAAGAGCGTAGAGAATTTGCCTATCCGCCCTTCACCCGCTTGATCAAACTTACACTGCAACACCGCGAGGTGGAAATGGTCGATTTTTGCGCTGCAGAGCTTAAGACTAAACTGATGACAATTCTACCCGAATCTGCCATTTTGGGACCCGAATACCCCGTAGTGGCCCGTGTAAAAAATCGCTACAATAAGAATCTTTTGCTCAAGCTATCTCGAAATCAGAACCCTGCAGAATTTAAAGAAAAGATGAAGAAACTCACCGGACCGTTTCTTGCCAAAAAGGAATTCAAATCGGTGCGATTAATTATTAATGTAGATCCCTACTAACGATTAAGCGTATCTTGCACCACCAATTTTGCCTGCAGTGAAAAATGTTTTCGGACAATGGAAGCCGTTGAAATCGATTCTCATTTCCATCTTGGGATTGATGACTTGGCCTCGGTATGTGTGGACAAATAAGAGCGTGATCGCCGGGATGGACGTGTTGACAAAGCTCCCCGATAAGAACGTGCTCTTCGTTTCGAATCACCAGACCTATTTTGCCGATGTGATACTGATGTATCACGCGTTCAGCGCGGCCAAGTGGAACTTCAAGCGCGGCATTCGAAATCCGCTCTACCTTCTTCTACCCAAGATTAATGTGTATTACGTGGCTGCTGCGGAAACGATGAAAAGTGGCTTCCTGCCCAAACTCTTTGCGTATGGAGGTGCGGTAACGGTTCAACGCACGTGGCGTGCCGGAGGGAAATCCGTAGAACGTGAAATTAACCCACAGGATCCTGAGAATATTTCCAAGGCGGTCCAATCCGGATGGCTTGTCACCTTTCCGCAGGGAACCACTAAAGCGTTTGAAAAGGGAAGAAAAGGAACCGCTCACATTATAAAGCAAAACAAACCAATTGTTGTTCCGGTGAATATCGATGGTTTCCGACGCGCATTTGATAAGAAAGGCTTGGCCATCAAAAAGAAGGACTCGCGATTGCTGATGAAATTTTATGCTCCGCTCGACATCGATTACGATGCGCCGGCTGAGGAAATTTTGGAAC
>JGI12048J13642_10305864_pt1 | contig 12200 bp, 9 predicted proteins | sample ElkSlonscriptome_16_FD_13642 | JGI IMG/M metagenome (IMG submission 13642) | reverse complement strand
GGGGGGAAAGGGGCTTGATCGCGCATCTGCAACAACAACGTCAGGGCCAGCGCAATCACGGCAGCGCTACTGAGTGCATGGACCCAGCCGAAGCTCCAGGGGCGGCTGCTGTGCGGTTTTTCCACGGCAGCACGCGCACGATTGAGGACGGCCTGGTCAATCAGTTCCGGTGGTTCGGGCATGTCCACCGCTTCCAGGCGGGCATAGGACCTGCGGACCTCTTGCGACACTTCGTCGTCATCTTGCCCAGGTCTTGCCTCAAAGTCGTCTGGTCCGCTCATGACTGCAACACCTCCTTGAGTTTTCGCGTGGCATACCGCAGCCGGCTTTTTGCAGTTTCGGGGGTCACGCCGGTGGCTGTGGCGAGTTGTTCCAGGCTCAGGCCACCCTCCATGCGCAGCAAGAAGGCATCCCGTTGATCCCGGGGCAGGGTGGCAATCGCGCGGCGAAAACGACGCAGCCTGGCATCTTCATCCAGGGTTTCAGCAGGGCGATCCGGGTTCGGATCTTCCAGGTCCGCCGGCAGTGCAGCGGTCTCACGTCCGGCGCGGTAGTGATCCACCAGGTGATTGTGCGCGATGCGAAACAGCCATGCCCGGAAAGGGGATTGGTCGCGATAGCGTGTGCGGGCGGCAATCACTTTTTCCCAGCAGCCCTGGTAGAGGTCATTGGCGGTGGTCGGGTCTGAAACGTAACGCAGGAAATAGCGATAAAGCGCTTTTCGATAGCGCATATAAAGCGCTTCGAATGCCGCTGCATCGCCTTTTGCATAGCTGAGCATAAGCATCTCGTCACTATCTTCCTTCATGCGAGGCAGGCCCGCAAAACGTCGGTTTTCACATGCCTGGCCCGCGCGTTGTTGACCGCATAGGTTATTAAACGTCGCATCAGCCGCATCGGGGTTAATGCTTGCCCGGCGTGGAGGGGGCGGCGTTTGGTGTGAGGTCTTTGACGACCGCGGTGAACCGGCCATCCGCCAGGTGCGTAATGATGGTTGCCGCCGGACTCAATTGGGTAATGGAACGCACTGTTGCGCCGCTGGCGGCCTCCACTGTGACGCTGTAGCCACGTTCCAGCGTGGGCAGAGGGCTGACTGCATGCAGGGTCCGTGCGAGGGCTGCCAGCTGCTCCCGCCGCCTTGGCAGAAGCCGGCCAAGACCGGTAGTAAGCCGTTGCTGTAATGGGCCAAGACGGCGGCGTTGTTCAGCCACAAAGCGCTCCGCGGTTGCCTGCAAACGATGCTCAAGTCCGCTCAGCTGCTCACGTTGCAGGCGCAGGCGGCGCTCAGGATGCTGGCCTTGCAGGCGCTCCATAAACTCATCCAGGCGCTGTATACGATTGTGCAACTGCCCCTGGACGCGACGTGCCAGCTGATCGCGCATGGCATCAAACGCTTGCCGCAGCATTGCGATATCCGGCGTAAGCTGTTCGGCTGCCGCCGAAGGTGTTGGTGCACGAAGATCTGCAACAAAATCACTGATGCTCACATCAGTTTCATGCCCGACTGCCGAGATCACCGGGATTTTTGACGCGGCAATCGCCCGTGCCACGCTTTCCTCGTTAAAAGCCCACAGGTCCTCGAGGGAGCCTCCGCCGCGACCAAGAATGATTGCTTGTGCAAGACCGTGCCGGTTGACTGCTTCCAGGGCCCGGCAGATGGCCGGCGCCGCGGTATCTCCCTGCACCGGCACCGGGTAGAGCCGCAGGTGCGCGAGCGGCCAGCGTCGTTCAAGAACATGAATAATGTCGCGAATGACCGCGCCACTGGGAGAGGTGATTACTGCGATGTGACGTGGTGCCCTTGGCATGGGTTTACGTCGTTCGGGACGAAACAAACCCTCTTTTTCAAGGGTTTGCTTGAGGGCCTCAAAGGCCGCTCGCAGGCGCCCTTCGCCAGCCATTTCCATGGCATCTGCAATAAGCTGATATTCGCCACGCGCCTCGTACAGGCCCAGGCGGCCGCGAAGTTGCACCAATTGTCCATTTTCGGGCTTGAATGCCAGACCGCGGGCATTGCCGCGGAACAGCGCGCAACGGATCTGCGCCTGTTCATCTTTCAGGGTGAAGTAAAGGTGGCCTGAGGCGGGCCTGGCCAGGTTGCTGATTTCGCCCTCAACCCATAGCTGGGGAAAGCCTGCTTCAAGATGCAAACGAACTTCACGGTTCAGTTCACTGGGTGTATAGACGCTGCGCATTGTTCCGATGATAAACTGGCGCCGCTTGGAAGTCCTGCCAGAGGGTATTTTATGTTTCAGTCAGTTGCATTTCAGGGTCGTTTGGCCTTGTTGTCCGTGCTTGTTCTTGTGCTCGCCGCGTGTTCGGAACCAACCAGTGACAATGCGTCAACGCCGGAGGATGTCGTTATCGTCCAGGGTCCGAATGTGACGCTGCTGACGGGTGGCACGATTCACACCATGAACCCTGACAGCCCACTGGCCACCGGACTCGCGTTTGACGACGAGGGCGCAATCCTTGCGGTTGGCAGCGGGAGTGAGCTTGCCACCCTGTTCCCGCAGGCACGGCGCCTGGACATGTCGGGAAAAACCATCATCCCCGGACTGATTGATTCCCATGGCCACCTGCATGGGCTTGCGGCGTCGCTGACCCGTGCGCAGCTGTCAGGAACCGCCAGTGTTGATGAAGTGATTGAGCGCCTGAAGGCGCATGAAGCCACTCTGGGTGAGGATGACTGGCTGCTGGGCCGTGGTTGGGACCAGAATGACTGGCCTGTGCAGGAGTTTCCCACTGCGGCAGACCTTGATGAACATTTTCCTGACCGGCCCGTGTGGTTGCGCCGGGTGGATGGACACGCAGCCTGGGGCAACAGTGCCGCACTGGATCGCGTAGACCGGGATCTCAGTGGTGACTGGCAGATCGACGGTGGCATGATCTACCGGGATGATGCAGGACAGCCAACGGGTATTTTTATCGACCGGTCCATGGGCCTGGTCGAGGCGATTGTTCCGGAGACCTCTGATGAGGTGATGATGGAAGCGATTGACCTGGCATTGGCCCAGCTATTGAGCCTGGGGCTGACGGGCGTTCACGACCCGGGTCTCAGCCTGGCGCAGCTGGATCGTTTCCAGCGTAAGCTGGACGCCGGTGAACTGCACACCCGCTTGTATGCCATGACCAATGGTGCGGGCGAGACGCTTGACTGGCTGTGTGAGAACGGGCCCGTGGCAGACCCTTCCGGTCGCCTGTTTATGCGCAGCACCAAGCTCTATGGTGACGGGGCCCTCGGCAGTCGCGGCGCGGCACTGCTGGAAGACTACAGCGATGATCCGGGGAACCAGGGCCTGCTGTTCCTGGAAGCGGATGCCATGCAGGAGCAGGTGGATAAGGTCCTGGCTTGCGGTTTTCAGGTAGGTATTCACGCCATTGGCGACCGTGCCAACCGGGTCGTAATTGATGCGCTGGAGGCCAGCATGGCGGCCAATCCTGACAATCCGGGCAGGCATCGTGTCGAACACGCACAGATTCTGCACCCGGATGACCTGGCGCGGTTCGCACCGCTGGATATCATCGCCGCCATGCAGCCCACGCACGCGACCAGTGATATGTACTGGGCAGAGGACCGGCTTGGCCCGGTAAGAATTCTCGGCGGCTATGCCTGGCAATCTTTGCTGGACAGTGGCGCCCGCCTGGCCTTCGGATCCGATTTTCCCGTCGAATCGGTTGATCCGCGTCTCGGCCTGCACGCGGCGGTCACGCGCCAGGACCTTGAAGGCTGGCCCGAGGGGGGGTGGTTCCCGGACGAACGGGTTGCGCGTGAAACTGCTTTGCAGGGTTTTACCATCGATGCCGCCTATGCCGGTTTCATGGAACACCTGGTCGGTTCCCTGGAACCCGGTAAACGCGCAGATTTTGTGGTGCTGGACCGGGACTTCATGATCATTCCGGAGGAAGACATCCCGCAGATGCAAATTCTGGAAACCTGGCTGGACGGGGCACGGCTGTATCCGCGCTAAAGATTTCCTTGATGAGACGTAGATCAGCGCTTCGCCCTCTGGCCCTGATCAGGGTCGCCGCGCTATAATGCTTGATTAATTCGACGCCCGGGTCGGCCCGGGCGTTGCTGTATCCAAAGGCCGCCCAGGAGCCCCCGATGCGCATGATCGGTGAAGCATTGACCTTCGATGACGTTTCTCTCGTCCCTGCCTACTCGGATGTTCTGCCCAAGGACGTCAGCCTGAATACCCGGCTGACCCGGGACCTGACCCTGAATATGCCGCTGATGTCTGCCGCAATGGACACGGTGACCGAGGCGCGCCTGGCCATTGCCATGGCCCAGGAGGGCGGGATCGGCGTCGTGCATAAGAACATGACCATCGATCAGCAGGCCGAGCAGGTTCGTATTGTCAAGAAATACGAAGCGGGGGTGATCAAGGATCCGATCACTGTCGGACCGAACACCACGATTCGCGAAGTACTTGACATTACCCATCGTCACAATATTTCCGGCGTTCCGGTGGTTGATGGTGACGAGCTGGTCGGAATTGTCACCAGCCGCGACATGCGTTTTGAGCGTCGTCTGGATGATCCGGTGCGCAACATCATGACCCGCAAAGATGATCTGATTACCGTGCAGGAAGATGCGAGTCAGGATGAGGTGCTGCAGTTGTTGCACAAGCATCGCATCGAGAAAGTGCTGGTCGTCAATAAAGATTTCGAACTGCGCGGCCTGATCACCGTAAAAGACATTCAGAAATCGAGTGATTTCCCCAACGCGGCCAAGGATGTGCAGGAGCGGCTGCTGGTGGCCGCAGCGGTGGGTGTCGGCGGTGATACCGAAGAACGCATTACGGCCCTGGTCCATTCCGGTGTGGATGTTGTCGTGGTAGACACCGCGCACGGCCATACGCGGGGCGTCATTGAACGCGTGGCCTGGGTCAAAAAGCATTTCCCCGAGGTGCAGGTCATGGGTGGCAACGTCACCACGGCTGAAGGGGCTTTGGCGCTGGTCGAGGCGGGCGCCGATGCCGTCAAGGTCGGGCAGGGCCCGGGTTCAATTTGTACAACCCGCATTGTGGCGGGTGTTGGCGTGCCGCAGATCACCGCGGTGGTCAACGTGGCCGAGGCGCTGAAGGATACCGGGGTGCCGCTGGTTGCTGACGGCGGCATCCGTTTTTCCGGCGACCTGGCCAAGGCCATCGCCGCGGGGGCCAATACCGTGATGATCGGCAGCCTGCTGGCCGGCTCGGAAGAGGCGCCGGGGCAGGTTGAGCTGTTCCAGGGCCGGTCGTATAAATCGTATCGTGGCATGGGCTCGCTGGGTGCCATGGAGCAGGGTTCAAAAGACCGCTATTTCCAGCACGACACCTCTGCGGACAAGCTGGTGCCTGAAGGTATTGAAGGTCGCGTACCTTACAAGGGTTCGCTGTCCGGCGTGGTTCATCAGCTGCTTGGCGGACTGCGTTCCTCGATGGGCTACATGGGCTGTGAAACGATCGAGCGTTTTCGCACCGAGGCGCAGTTCGTGCGCATCACCAATGCGGGTGTCCGTGAGAGTCACGCGCACGATGTCCAGATCACCAAAGAAGCGCCCAACTACAAGCTGGGTTGATCAATATACTGACGTATTCCGCTGACGGCTGAACCAGGCCGGGCGGTAAAAGGACCAGACAAGCCATGCAGGACATCCATCTTCATCGCATCCTGATCCTCGATTTCGGGTCCCAGTACACGCAGCTGATTGCCAGGCGCATTCGCGAGATTGGTGTGTACTGCGAAATCTATCCCTGGGACGTGACGGACCACGAGATTCACGCTTTCAATCCACGCGGCATTATTCTCTCCGGCGGCCCGGAATCGGTCACGACGGATGATGGCCCGCGAGCACCGCAAGCCGTTTTTGAGCTCGCTGTGCCCCTGCTGGGCATTTGTTACGGCCTGCACACCATGGCGGCCCAGCTTGGCGGCCAGGTCGAGCCATCGGAAGAAAAAGAATTCGGTTACGCCCGCGTGCGCCTGCACGGTGAAAGCACCTTAACCCGCGGCATTGAAGACCATGTAGACAATGATGGTATCGCTTCGCTGGATGTGTGGATGAGTCACGGGGATAAAGTCACCCGCCTGCCGGAGGGTTTTGCGCTGGTTGGCGCCACGGACTCGGCTCCGGTGACAATCATCGCGGACGAGCGTCGCCATTACTACGGCATTCAGTTCCATCCGGAAGTGACTCACACGCTGCAGGGCGCCCGGCTGCTGGACCGCTTTGTCGGCGAAATCTGCGGCTGCGAGAAGCTCTGGACTGCTGAAAACATCATTCATGACTCGATTGACCGGGTGCGTGACAGCGTGGGTGAAGCGCCGGTGTTGCTCGGTCTGTCCGGTGGCGTGGATTCGAGCGTGGTGGCTGCATTGCTGCACAAGGCCATCGGCGACCAGCTGACCTGCATTTTCGTGGATACAGGTTTGCTCCGCCTGGGTGAGGGTGATCAGGTCATGGCGACGTTTGCCGAGCATATGGGCGTACGCGTGATCCGGGTCAATGCCAGGGAGCGGTTTCTTAGCGCGCTGGCCGGTGAATCGGATCCGGAGCTCAAGCGCAAGATTATCGGCCGGGTGTTTATCGAAATCTTCGATGAACAGGCCCGGGCCGTGGGTGATGTGCGCTGGCTGGCGCAGGGTACGATCTATCCGGATGTGATCGAGTCTGCGGGATCGCGCACTGGCAAGGCCCATGTCATTAAATCCCACCACAACGTCGGCGGGTTGCCGGAAAAGATGAACATGGCCCTGGTCGAACCGTTGCGCGAGCTGTTCAAGGACGAGGTGCGCAAACTGGGTGTGGAACTGGGCTTGCCCACAGAGATGGTTTATCGCCACCCCTTTCCGGGTCCCGGACTCGGGGTGCGCATACTGGGTGAAGTACGCGAAGAATACGTGGAGCCGTTACAGCGCGCCGATGATATTTTTATCAGTGAACTGCGCGCGCATAATCTTTATGACGATGTTTCGCAGGCTTTTGCGGTGTTCCTGCCGGTCAAGTCCGTCGGCGTGGTCGGCGATCAGCGCCGCTACGAATGGGTGGTTGCGCTGCGCGCCGTGCAGACCGTGGATTTCATGACAGCCCGCTGGGCACCCCTGCCGCATGAGTTTCTGGCAAAAGTATCATTAAGGATTATCAACGAGATAGACGGTATATCTCGTGTAGTTTATGATATCTCTGGAAAGCCACCTGCGACCATTGAATGGGAATAAGCGAAGCATATTGATGAGCGCCAGACTGGACCAGATGGTCAGCGAATCCACGCTGCAAAGCGTACCTGGGCTGGCCGGGAAATTCGCCAGCGCCCGACCGTTCAGACATGTCGCGATCGACAACTTCTTTACACCGCAGACGGCCCGACTCCTGGCGGATCATTTCCCTGCATTTGACGAAAAACTCGCCACGAATGAAAACGGCCTTGTGGGCCGCAAGGCGGTGAATCAAAAGGTTCGTGGCCTGGGTAAGCCCTGGGTAGCGTTGGATGATCTGGTGCAGGGAGACGATTTTCGACAGTTGATCAGTGATATTACCGGCATCCCGTCCCTGCTGTATGACCCCCATTATTTCGGCGGTGGAACCCATGAGAATCTGCAGGGGCAGGCGCTTGATGCGCACGTGGATTTCAATTTCCACCCGATTACCCGTCAGCACCGCCGACTGAACATCATTATTTATCTCACCGAGGAGTGGCAGGATGAATGGGGTGGTTCAATACAGCTGCATAAAGACCCTCATCTGCCGCCGGAACAGGACGAGATCGCCGTGGTGACGCCGCTGTTCAACCGCTGCGTGATTTTTGAAACCAACGAGATCTCCTGGCATGGTTTTCCGCGCATCGAATTGCCGGAAGACAAGCGGCATATCTCGCGCCGCAGTTTCGCGCTGTATTACTACACGGAATCCCGGCCGCAGAGCGAGCTGGGGCCGCAGCACTCGACCATTTACGTGGAGCAACATTTGCCCGCAAGCTTTCAGGCGGGTATGACCCTGGATCCGGAAATGGTGCAGCAGGTGCGCGACCTGTTGGCGAGTCGCGACCAGCACCTTGAGCGGCTGTATGGGAATATCAAAGAGCTTTATACGGATATCAATTATTTCAAGGAGCAGATGGGCCTGCAGGCCCCACCGCTGGTAGCAGACGAGTCCAGCTCGGCGCACGCGGCCGGTCAGGGTGGGGCAAACGAAGCGGCCTTGAGCGCTTCCTCATTATCGATCAACGATACTGACGACCTGGAGGCAAACATCCGCCGCCGCGATGAACGCATTCGCGCGCTGGAAGCGCATATCGCGTATTTAAAACGCTCCACGTCCTGGCGTATCACACGTCCCTTGCGGCAACTCAAACGCCGCCTGGCGGGAAACAAGGGCTGATTGTGGACGAGGGTGCCGCCACCGACAGGGATGAATACTGGATGCGTGAGGCGCTGCGGCTGGCGCAGCAGGCTGCAGAACATGGCGAGGTTCCGGTGGGCGCGGTGGTGGTTCGCAACGATGAGCTGATTGGCAGCGGCTTCAATGCCACCGTCAGTGATCATGATCCCTCTGCGCATGCGGAAATTCGCGCATTGCGCAGCGCAGGACTTCACCAGGGTAACTATCGGCTCCCCGATTGCACGTTGTATGTCACCCTGGAACCGTGTGTCATGTGTGCCGGTGCCATTGTGCATGCCAGGCTGCAGCGCCTGGTATTTGGCGCATTCGACCCGAAAACAGGCGCCGCAGGCAGTGTGTTCGATCTGCTGCCCGGCACACAACACAATCACCAGGTCAGCGTTGAGGGCGGCTGCCTCGCCGGGGAGGGTGGTGCCCTGTTACGGTCGTTTTTCCGCGCCCGGCGCTGAGTCCCGGCGTGTCCTTCAGAACGTAAGGTCGGCCCACAATCCGGCATTAAAACCGATTGCATTAATACCCGAGCCGTATTCGCGATAGTCCCGGTCAAACACGTTGTCCAGGCGCAGGCCAAGCAGCAGTGAGCCGCTTGCCTGCCACTGCACATGCAGGTTGGCCGTTGCCCATCCCGGCGTTCCATTGGGGTCAATACGCGGATCAAGCTGATCACGCGGGCTGAGCCGGTCCTGGCGACCGGCGAAGAGCATAAAGGGGATCAGCTGCCAGCGATCAGCAACCTGCCAGTTAATACCCAGGCGGCCATTGGGGGGTGGAATTCGGCTTGCGGGCGCTGTCAGTCCGGCGTCGTCCTGTTCTTCACCCCAGGTGATGTTCAGGCTGGCATCAACGCTCAACTGTTCAACCGGCGTCCAGCTGCTCATCATCTCGAACCCGCGTATTGTCACCTTGTCACGGTTCTCGCTGCGCACGATGATCCGCCCGCCGGGCGTCAGCTCACCTGTCGCCACGGATGTAATCCGGTCCCGGTAATCCAGGACAAACACAAAAGCCTCCAGCTGCCAGTGATCACTGTCGAGGCGCAGGCCAAGGTCCAGGCTCCACACTTGCTCCGAATCCAGTTCCGTGTTGGGAATATTGAACCGGTTGCCAGGTCGCGGCCCGAAAGCGCCGAAATCGAATACATTGGGTGGTCTGAAACCGCGCCCGAGGTTACTCAGCAGTTGCACCTCGGGGGTCAACTGGTAGCGCAAGCGCACATCGCCGGTCACGTCGGCAAGATCAAGGTTCACCGGCGCGGTAACGTCTGACCCGGGCAGCTGGATGGTAAAGCGGCTGTAACGCAGTCCGGTATCAATACCCCAGCGATTTTTCGACCACGCCAGGTTCAGATAGCCCGCTTCACTGTCCATGGTGCTGTTATCGGGAAAGCGTGCAGTAACCGGGATGCCGGGCCCTTCATCAGTAAGCCGGTCCTGCCGGGTGCTGCGCACCGTATCCCGGTAAATTTCCAGGCCACCAATGAGCGTGACTGCTGCAGACGCCTGGCGAACGCCTTGCAGGGTCAGGCCATTGAGCCGGCTGGTGTTCTGCTCTGTGCTGACGATGGGACTGCCAAATTCCTGGATAACCCGATCATCGTCAATAACCTGTTGGGCGAGATTGATTTCGGCGCTGTCCAGCCATGCGTCCGGATTGCTGTGCCGGTAACGCGCATGCACCAGGCTGCGACGGTTTGGCTCATAGCTGTACTGGCTCGCGGACGGTGTGGTCTGTCCAAAGCCGGGAACCAGTTCATCCACACGGGGTGTGGAGGGTTGCTCCAGGGTCTGGCCGGATAGCATCCACTCGCCGAAGTCTCCGGCGCTGAGCAACACACGGGCGTTGCCAGACCAGGCCTCAAAGCCGGAGGGATTGATCCGCTCACCGCCGCCGATGCGCCGGTCATGACGTTTCTGCCAGCTGACACCGCCTGCGACACTGCCACGCTGATTGCCGGTCGCGGCCTCGACGCGCGCGAAGCTGCCGCGGTCTCCGCTGTCAAAGCTGCCATAAACGCGACCCGACCGCTGTGTACCCTGGCTGTAAAAGCGTATTTCCGGCGTGAACAGCGCCACCACGCCGCCCATGGCATCGGCCCCGTAAAGACTGCCCGCGGAACCGCGCAACACTTCGATACGATTGATCAATGCCGGGTCGATTAGGCCGAGGTACTGATTGGGCGCATCCCGGAAAAAAGCATTATTAACCCGGATGCCATCCACGAGGTGCAGGACCTGCGAGCCGATCAGGCCGCGTATGATCGGAATGCCCTGGCCCGGCGTGGTCTGCTGAAAAAAGCTGCCCGGCGTTCCACGCAGGGCAGCCGCGATCACCTGCGGTGAGTCGCGGCGAATACGGGCCTCGTCGACGACCGAGACTGCGGCGGTCACGCGTGAGCGCGGGATGGCCCGGCGCGAGGCCGTGACCACCACGATCTCCAGCGTATCGGAGGCTTTCAGACCATCGCCTGGCACATTTTCCCGGTCTGTGGGCTGCGCAAAAAGCGCACTGCTAAATCCCACTGCGCTGATGCCCGCAAGCTTTAAAATCAGTGCTGGTTGTTTTGCTACAAAAATAGGTTTTAACCATTAATATCAATAATATGGAAATATCATTGGTGTCTATAATCAATCACTCATTCGCCTCGGCTAAGCCTGCGCCGCGCATCACAACCACGCTTGCGAATCCGGCAGGCATTGTGCCACAGGCAGCAGAGCTGACCGGCATTGCTGTTGCCCAGGATGGGATCGCAAAAGGTGTCGTGTCACGCAGGTATAATGAGTGACCGACAACGACGGATGGTGACTGTGTCGTGACCAATGTATTCTCTCTGCAGCAACCCGGCGCCCAGGATCATGGCCTGGAACGTAACCCCGGTATGGACTTCCGCCCGGAATATTTTGACCGGCTGCGCATCAACCGCAGCGCGGTAGAGCGCCGCGCTGCCAGCCTGCCGGCGCGGCGCGCGATCAAAAAATCTTACCAGGCCGCCTGGTTGCTGAAAGCCGTTAGCTGCATCGACCTGACCACCCTGGCCGGTGATGATACGCCCGGCAGGGTTCGCCGCCTGTGCCAGAAGGCGCGCCAACCGATCCGACGCGACCTGTTGGAGGCGCTGGGTGTTGAATCCCTGGGGCTCCACACCGGGGCCGTCTGTGTTTATCACAACATGATTCCTACCGCAGTTGCGGCGCTGGAGGGCTCCGGTATTCCGGTGGCAGCCGTATCCACGGGCTTTCCTGCCGGACAAATTCCGCTGGAAATAAAGCTGGCGCAGATTCGTGAGTCCGTGAAGGCCGGGGCGGGTGAGATTGATATTGTTATTTCCCGGGCCAGGGTGCTGACCGGTGACTGGCGCGGCGTGTATGACGAAATGCGCGCTTATCGCGAGGCTTGTGGCCAGGCCCATGTTAAGGCGATCCTGGCGACCGGTGAGCTGGGCACGCTGAGCAATGTGGCCAGGGCCAGTTGGGTCTGCATGCAGGGCGGGGCCGACTTCATCAAGACCAGTACGGGCAAAGAGGCGGTCAATGCTACCTTGCCTTTCAGCCTGGTGATGGTGCGGGCCATCCGCGACTACCACCGGCTCACGGGGTACAAGATCGGTTACAAGCCTGCCGGCGGCATCGGCCAGGCCAAACAGGCGCTGGCCTACCTGACCCTGATCAAAGAAGAGCTGGGCCGCCCCTGGCTGGAACCAGAGCTGTTTCGCTTTGGTGCCAGCAGCCTGCTTGGTGATATTGAACGCCAGTTGGAACACTACGTGACGGGTCAGTATTCCGTCGCCTACCGCCACCCGATGGGTTGAGAAACGCAT
>JGI12048J13642_10062573_pt1 | contig 12200 bp, 10 predicted proteins | sample ElkSlonscriptome_16_FD_13642 | JGI IMG/M metagenome (IMG submission 13642) | reverse complement strand
TGATTGTACTTATCAATATTCTGGTCACTTCCTCGGGAGCAATTTAATCGTGACAATACGAAAAATTATACCTATCGCTTTCATAATACTTCTCTTATCTGTAAGCGGGGTTGTAAAAGCTCAGAATGACGATCAAACGCCCTCACCTACGCCTGATGTGCCAGCATTTTTGTATGACTGGGAAGTTCAGAATTTCTACCCTGCAGCGATGCGTTTTAACATTGTGATTGACCGTACGGTAGAAGAAATTCAGCAACTTGTGCTGATAATCCAACTGAATGAGGCGATAACCCTACCCATCGTACCGGAACAAGCGGCGGTGTTTAGCGACGAATTTACTGAAATATCGTATCTATGGGAAATACCCCTGGAGGATGTACCACCTTTCTATAGCCTCATCAATTACAGTTGGTTGGTAACAACGCAACTCGATGGCACAGCAGGAATCTCCAGTTCATTTCTATTTAGAGATCCTACACAAGAATGGATTGAAGATCGTGATGATATAAGTGGGCTCAATATTCTGAAGACAGAGAACGATGTTTCGCCAGAGGACATACGTGAGACAATGTCACCGATTCTCACTTTGCTGACTGAAAACACCGGCGAAGCTCGCCAAATAGATGTGCTCTTAGTTGAGGAAGATTTTCAGTTCACCTCCTGTGAAACAAATGAAGATGATGACCTTGTAATCATTGACACGCGCTTTGAGGTCGAAATTCCATGTTCGCAGGATATTGTTGAAGAAAGCCTTGCCCGGTCAACCTACGAATTGTTTCAGCTAGACTATACCGATTTGCGGGAACTTCAGTCTGTTTTGACAGATTATGCAGTGTCCCAATTTTATCCTGAACTGTGGCAAAACGTGGTGGTACCAACATGGTTTCGCAACGGATTGCGCGATTTCTATAATGTTGATGTGAGTGCGCGTGACCTTGTGACCCTTCAAAGTGCCGCCCGCAACGGTAACCTCATTACGCTTAATCAGATTGATAATAGTAGCGATCTACTCCGCGATGTGCAGGAACGCGCTATGGTACTTTATATTGCCGATCAAATTGGCGTAGATAGGTTGTTTGAGTTTGCAAACGAAGCATCTTCTACAGACAATTTCGCCAGGTTATATGAAGAGACTGTTGATGCGCCGTTAAGCGCAATAGTGTCATCAATAGAGACATGGTTATTTGAAAATTCCACAGAAGCAGATTTCTTCTATGTGCCCTATCTGTCTACAACGGCAACGCCGACAGCAACAATCTCCAATACACCCTTCCCGCCCACTGCAACTGTCACATCGACGGCGACAAATACCCCAACAGTCACACCATCTGTAACGGGTGTGTTATCTGCAACGCCCTTACCAACATTGACCAACACTCTGACACCCCTCCCACGCCGACCTACCGTCACACCACGTCCCGCTGGCAGTTCAATTGACCCGACGGCAGTTCCAGTTCAAACATCATCGTCAGATGATAATCAGCAAATATCGCCTGAGTTACTGCTTTTAGGGTCGGGGATATTTATCATTTTAGCATTAATCATATTTGTATTCACACGTAGAGGCTCACGATGACAGATCGGTTAAATTTACTAGAAACTACGCAGGCTGAACTTGTTGCACTGCTAAAGGACTGGAGAGAACCTAAATTCCGCGCCAAGCAGATACATGAATGGATATATGATCTGCGCGTATCTTCATTTGATGATATGACAAATTTATCTAAACCTTTGCGTGAGAAGTTAGAAAAACACACACGCATTGGCACGCTTGAACTAGTCAGCGAACAATCCAGCAAAGATGGCACCGTAAAGCGCCTGTATCGTTTACCGGATGGACAACTGATTGAATCAGTGTTGATGCCTTATGATGATAACCGGAGAACAGCTTGTATCTCTACGCAGGCGGGTTGTGCGATGGGCTGTGTATTTTGTGCTACAGGTCAAATGGGATTTGCGCGTCATCTCTCTAGTGCAGAAATCATTGAACAGGCTCTACATTTTGCACAGATTCTGGCAAAAGATGGTGAAAGATTGAGTAATATCGTGCTGATGGGCATGGGTGAACCTTTTCATAATTATGATGAGTCTTTGATCGCTATTCGTCGCCTGATGGAAGATTTTGGTATTGGGGCAAGGCATATCACGGTCAGTACTGTAGGGCTTGTGCCACAAATCCGAAAATTTGCTGATGAAGGATTGCAGGTCAAGTTAGCGATCAGTCTTCATGCCGCCACAGATGAAGAACGCAGTGCATTATTACCAGTCAATAAACGGTGGAAACTTGTCGATTTAATGGATGCCTGTCGCTATTATATTGAACAAACGGGCAGACGTGTGACATTTGAATGGGCACTCATCGCGGGTGAAACTGATACACGAGAACAAGCGCACGCACTTGGGAAATTGTTGGAAGGGATTAATTGTCATGTCAATGCAATTCCACTAAATCCTACAGACGGTTATGATGGTGGTCCATCAAATCATGATTCCGCCGAAACATTCCAGAATATTTTGGCTAAATATGGGGTCAGTATGACTGTTCGTGTCCGGCGTGGAATTGATATTGATGCGGGATGTGGTCAGCTTAAATCAAAAGTTACGACAATTTCGCCGGAAGAAATCGTATGATTGTATAACTAGGCGATGCATTTTACTTGACTACACGAAAATTAATGGGGGTAAATAATACCAGATGGATTATGTAAATTTGGGCAATACTGGCTTAAAAGTATCACGTATCTGCCTTGGCATGATGACGTATGGCACACCAAAATGGCGCGAATGGGTACTGACTGAAGAACAGAGTCGCCCATTTATTGAACATGCTGTGGAAGCTGGAATTAACTTTTTCGATACCGCGAATATGTACTCACGTGGCGTTAGTGAAGAAGTTACCGGACGTGCCCTGCGTGACTTATTACCACGTGATGAGTATGTGCTTGCGACAAAGGTCTACTTCCCGTCAAATGACAAGCCTAATCAAGGTGGATTATCGCGCAAGCACATCATGTCAGAGATTGATGCTTCATTAACACGCTTGGGTATGGATTATGTCGATCTATATCAAATTCATCGCTGGGACTATAACACCCCCATCGAGGAAACTATGGAAGCATTGCATGATGTTGTTAAAGCAGGAAAAGCGCGTTACATCGGTGCATCAAGTATGTATGCATGGCAGTTCGCCAAGGCACAACATCTCGCAGAGGTAAATGGCTGGACAAAATTCGTATCAATGCAAAATCATTATAATCTCGTCTACCGTGAAGAAGAGCGCGAAATGATCCCATTATGTATTGATCAGGGCGTTGGTCTCATCCCGTGGAGTCCATTAGCACGCGGTTTTCTCGCCGGGAATCGCACACGCGACAAGCAAAAAACAACGACCCGCGCAGGTAGCGACCCCATGGCAGACAATATGTACTATGCAGATACTGATTTTGACATCGTGGAACATGCAAAGGTGATTGCAGAGGCGCATGGTAAATCCTCCGCACAGATAGCATTAGCATGGATGTTGCATAAACCGGGGATTTCTAGCCCAATCGTCGGTGCTAGTAAAATGAGACATTTAGAAGAAGCAATTGAGGCGACAGAAATTACACTCAGCGACGAAGAAATTACCAGCCTGGAAGCCCTATATGAACCAAAACCCGTTTTAGGTCATAGTTAGAATATAATGCGGTGAGGTGATTAGATACCCCACCGCATTCTTAAGTCTGTATTCTTGCAACAAAACAGTGTGTCAACGACGACCACGCTTTTGCCATGCTAACAGGCGACGCTCCATCACAGTGACCACGCCGTATAAACTCCCCGCGACAATCGCTAACGTAATCACGCCAACGAACATCAATGGTGTATTGTAGCTATTCCGTGCAAGGTTGATAAGTGCCCCTAACCCCTGACGTGCCGCCACAAATTCACCGACGACAGCACCAATCACGGCAAGAGTCGCACTTGTTTTCAAACCCGTTATCAAAATCGGCATCGCAGATGGTAGTTCCAACTTGGAAAAAGTTTGCCACCATGTTCCCTGAGAAACGCGCATCAAATCATGCAATTCTGCCGGTACTGCGCGTATACCGGCAATTGTATTCATCATCATAGGGAAGAATACAATCAGCATGGAGGTGACAATCTTACTCTCTACCCCTGTACCAAACCACAGCACTAATAGAGGTGCATAGGCAACTACCGGGGTTGACTGAAAGGCGACAATCACGGGTGAAAGGATCGATTCTAATATAGGGATACGCGCAATCAAATAACCCAGAGTTACGCCAATAACTCCACCCAATATTAACCCGACAAGCGTTTCATAAAGTGTCGTTGATGTATGCTCCCACAGTGCGCCGCTTTGCATACTATCCACAAACGAATCAGCAACGGCGCGTGGTGCAGGGATCAAAAATGACTCGACAATTTCATTTGCATAGATCATATGCCATGCAAAAAGCACGACCCCAAAGGTGAGTAAAGGCAACATCAATTGAAATATCCGCACAGGATTGACGCGCACACGAGATTGTTTTTTTGCGTGAGATACTGTTGTTATATAGGTTTTCGTAGCTGTTTTTTGCATAAAAGTACCCTGCTTGTTGTTTCATTGCTTTGAAACATTCAGGGCATGATTGAGGAGTTCATACATACAAAACGGATCTGACCAGAAAACGTACATGACAGATCATGAATTTGTAGCATGTTAAGCAAACAAACGCTGAATCAATAGAAAGATTCACGCTGTTATACCTTCTCCCATCCGGACTTTCACCGTCGGCTCTGGATTTTTACCAGAATCCACCGGCATAACAGACAATCCTGTTATGGCGCATCAGCCACAAGCTGATGACTCGGGTCACGGGCTTATCAGAGAACATGCGATCAATTCACATTGCTTCTGCTTCACCGCCGGTAGGGACTTTCACCCTGCCCCGAAGGTTGGTTATTTATTTTTAGACTATCCAAAGTATAGCATACTTACGCACAGGTAACGGTGAAAATTGCTTAAAATCCCTTTAACGTACTTATGACTCTTGCTCCACACTCTCTATTGTATCTTCGCTTTCATCCTCGGCGCTAAGTAAAGTAAATAAGAAACGCCCACCAGCACCTTTGAGATTGCCTTCTGCCCAGATGCGCCCACCATGTGCTTCAACAATATGCTTACAAATCGCCAGACCTAAACCTGTTCCCTCACCGCCGGAGCGCGAGTCATCAACCTGATAGAAACGTTCAAAAATACGATCCACTTTTTCTGGTGGAACACCCAGTCCATTATCGATCACACTGAGAATGACATCATCGCCACTATCTTCTGCATTAATCGTGATAGTTTCTTTTTCCGGCGACCATTTAATTGCATTATGAATCAAATTAATGAGCACACGACGCGCTAAATCACGGTCGCACAGAACACGCATTTTCGCCGGAACATGCTTGACCATTGTAATATCTTTGTATTCACTCTGATCTTGCATCCGTTCGATTGCTTCATCCACAAGATCGGGCAAGGCTACATCTACCATGCGTACAATCGATTGTCCTGATTCAATCATCGCTAAATCAGACATTTCTTGCACTAGCCACATCAAATTTTCGGTTTCACGCGCAATCGCCCGCAATGACGAAATACTATCTTTACGTTTGGGTTTATCTTGATCGTGAAACAACGCATCAATCGTGAGACGAATATTTGCAATAGGGTGCCGTAACTCATGAGAAATATTCGCTACCATATCGCGTCGGGCGCGGTTCAGACGAACAAGCATTGTGATATCTTGGAACGCGACCCCTATAAAGGAGAATTCATCGCGCTCTACAACCCGTGTTTGTACGCGGTAAAAACGATCATCCACCTTAACCTGTTCCTCAAAGACATCCTCCGCGTTGCGAATAGTGTCTTTGACCATTAACTCAATTTCTGGCATGGGAACAACTTCGGTTAGTCCTCGTCCTACCGGTTCATCTACGGGGAACAGCTTCTCCGCTGTCATGTTTATGGCAATGACATCTAGCTCGTGATTCAGCATAATAAGTGCGTCATAGGATGAGTTCGCAAGTGTCAACAAAAGAGCTTGCTTATATACCTGTGCTTCAGTATATGCATCAAGTCGTGTTTGTAACGCAGTACATAATTCACGCTTATCACTCAGCTCTGCTTCGATCTGATGCGCCATTTGCTGGCTTTCATTCAAGCTAGATTTTAAAGTGGCAATCGTCTCATCTTTTTGTGTGGTACCACTCTGTAACGCTTCAATGACCTGATTCTTTGTCTCAATCTGTGTATTCAGGTCTTGAAAGCGCTCATTACGCCCCTTAATCTCTGCCTGTTTTCTGGTAAGTTCATCGTCTTGTAATTTTATTCGGGCACGTGCATCTACGAGTAAGTAACTTACCCCGAGCAAAGCAATGCCTAAAATGAATGCTATTATTTCAACCATATCAGGATTGACCTTCAATGACTATCTGTACAGGAACTTGATTATTCTCAAATTGTTCGTTTGTGACGGTATCAATGGCTTGTAAGCGGGTCACATCTGCTCCATAGTATAATCCCACGTAAACAGTTAAGCAGTCTGTGGTGAACACATCATCAAAATAGATTCGACGGCGATCAGTTTGTGCCTCGTTTGCAGACCACATAGCAAGCGGATAGGTATCGCCCCACATATAGCCATCTGATTGACCGATAAATTCATCGCCACAGTATACATGCGCGAATATCTTTATGGCATCCGGTGTATTTATCGTCCAGTGTGTGACAACGTCTATAAATCCATCAGTGGTGAATATCGCCTCAGCATTTTCCAAACCCACATTATCATCAAACAAAACGTTGTTTTCCGTTTGGGGAGGCGTTAACTGAGTACCACCAACCAGTACCGCCTCAAAGTCTCGCGCGTTAAATTGTGTTACGTACACATAATCAGTTGAACGCACTGCTTCCACTACGCCATCAAATCCAATCGTAGGGGGATGTACACTGAAATCAAAGCCCGTATTTCGTTGAATTGCCGGATACGCTATTACATCGACCTGGCTATAATCATAGGAACTGTTGATTGAAAACTGCAAAGCATACTCTGCCGCAGGATCAACAAATAAAACACCCTCTGAGCCAAGCAGAAACCGTCTATCATCCGCTTGTGGCGTTAAGAAGTCCGGCGCATTAATAACTACCGTAGATGCTTCTGCAACATTATTCGCCTCAAATGAATCGAGCAAATCAGATTGATAGGTTGCCAATCTCAAAAAGTCGAAGCGACGCATTTCAAGAAATTCAATGCTGACACTCAAGAAAAGTAACGTGACAATGAGCGCCACAAGTCGCCCTCTCCAGCGTCCATGCCATAAAGTTACCAGCAAGATTGCCCAAAAAATACTGCTCCCCACAGACGCGAATAATGCCAAACGTGTTTGCCCGAGCACATAACCGGCTGTTAAGAACAATGCGGCAGGCAAAATTGCGATAACGTACCATCCAAGCGCGAAAATCATCGGTAACACAACATGGGTTGTATTCCGAATCATCCAGATGACAACGAGCACGGTACAAACCGTAACCAATAAAATAATGATCAGCGGTTGAGCATCATCGCCAACAGTAGATAGCAAACGCGCACCAGTTACAATTGGATAGGTGATCCCTTGTAGCAACACTGCGAATGAAACATCCACACCATTCGCTACCTCCGTTGCATCCTGCGGACGCACATTGAACCATCGCCATATATACACCGCCGTAAATATCACAATCGGCGCACCAACCATCAATATCCGGCGCAACGGAGGGAATTGCCCTCGATAGATCACAACAATATAAGCAAACAGCAGAGGCGCTGTCAGAACACCGTTTTCGTGGCTAAACAACGCGACAAATGCCCCTGTCCAGCACAATACTAATAGTGCCGAATATTGTGGCAAGTCTAACCATTTCACCCCTGCCCACAAGCAGAGTAATATCCCCCCAACAAGTGTAAGATGAAATAATGCCGCAACCATCGTCACCGCTTGATAGCTAAAGGGAAACAATATAAACAATGTTCCCGCAAGAGGTGCAACAATCTCCCGTTGTTTTACCATCACTAATCGACGTGCAACCTGCCCTACGAGCACACCCGACACGCCAAAAATAACGACATTTAAATAATGAAGCGCAACCGGATCATAGCTCCCCGTCAAACTTTCATAGCTCTTCCAAATGGTGAAGACCAATGGACGATAAAACGGAAATGTAGGAAAATTCCCCCAGAATTCAAAACCGTTCGTTTGAGCAAGAATCGTAAAATGCGCCCCATCATCAAGAAAAAAAGGCAACCCTAGGCTGTATCCATAAAGGAGAAAACTGAGAGGCAACGGCAGTGTAAACCACAAATACCGGCGCATTGGCGCATTACGCCACATTACAATATGCCATTGTATGCTTATCCTTCGAAGCGGTAACCAACCCCTCGCACGGTAACAATGCGTTTAGGGTTCGATGGATCATCTTCGATTTTTTCACGTAACCAACGAATATGTACATCCACGGTACGCTTATCTACAAAATAATCATATCCCCAGACTTTTGTGAGGATAAGATCGCGGGAAAGTACGGCACTCTTATTACGCATAAGTTCAGAAAGCAAATCAAATTCCTTATTACTGAGCTTGATCTCCTGCTCACCGATGAACACGCGCCGTGCTGTTAAATTAACTTGTAGGTCATTGGATAAAAGTTCATCCTGTTGGAGCGCCTGTCGTCCCGGAGCACGTCGCATTACTGCTCTCACACGCGCTAAAAACTCACCTAATCCAAATGGCTTAACAATATAATCATCTGCACCACTTTCTAAACCCACAATTTTATCCACCTCGGTACCACGCGCAGTAAGCATGATAATCGGTATATGTGATGTTGATGTATCATGCCGGATCATCCGGCAGATGCTTAAACCGTCTAAACCCGGTAACATAATATCCAATACCACAAGGTCGGGTGTTTCTTCACGCACTTTTTCTAAACCGGTTTCACCATCCATGGCTTTGGAAACCTTAAACCCCTCAGCACGGAGTTTTTCTGTAAGGTTATTAATGAGAATTTCTTCATCTTCAATAATTAAAATCTTCACCATATACCCATCGCTCTTCACAATAACCAAAATTATCGTTGAGGATTAATAAATGGGCATTAACATTTGGAGGGGTTCTCTTAAAGTGCGTTAAATTCTAATAACATGCCTCGCATCGAAATCTCAGCCCTCAAATCGGTATCCAATCCCACGAACGGTGACAATTCGGCGCGGTTTCGAGGGATTTTCTTCGATTTTTTCCCGTAGCCAACGCACATGCACATCAACAGTACGTTTATCTACAAAATAATCATGTCCCCAAACTTTGGTTAAGATTAAATCACGAGATAATACCGCGCTCTTGTTACGCATTAATTCCGCAAGAAGATCAAATTCCTTATTACTCAGTTTGACTTCTTTATCACCCTTATAAAATCGGCGTTCAGTCACGTTCAGACGCAGATCATCAGAAACCAGTTCATCTTGTTGTTTCACCTGTGAGCGTACCGGACGACGCAATACCGCCCGCACACGCGCAAGAAATTCGCCTAATCCGAATGGCTTAACGATATAATCATCTGCACCACTTTCTAGACCCACAATTTTATCCACCTCGGTACCACGAGCGGTGAGCATAATAATTGGAATATCTGCAATCTCACGATCATGCCGAACCATCCGGCAAATGCTCAGCCCATCCAGACCGGGCAACATAATATCCAATACAATCAGATCAGGCATTTCCTCGCGGACAATGCTTAAACTGCCTTCACCATCCTTGATGATAAGTGACTCATAGCCTTCTGCTTCTAGCTTTTCCGCGATTGTCCGGGCAAGGATTTCCTCATCCTCGATAATCATCACTTTTGCCATGATCGTATCTGTCCTATTGATAAGCGTCTGATCCTCATAACTTTGCAATTATTGTTCAACTGCGCGTACACCACCTAGTGATTTTGCCATGCGTACACCATTACGGATTGCAGTGGCTACCGCTTCCGCACCAAACGCACCAATCGCATCAGGATTAGCGGGTTTTTCGCCAGTTGCAAGTGTAAAAATTGTATCACCGTCAAACAAGGTATGTGAGGGGGAGATTGCACGTGCTAAACCATCATGCGCCATGCGTGCCACGTGATTTGCCTGTTCTTTGGTTAACTTTGCGTTCGTCGCCACCACGCCAATCACTGTGTTGGAAGATGTTGGTGGCTGTGTTGTATGCGCCATCTGCCGAAACAAATTCATCATCCCCATAAAACTGTCGCTGTCCGGTTCAGTCCGCACACCGGCTAATATATTTCCCTGTTCATTAAGCACATCCCCCACAGCGTTTACGGCGATTAATGCCGCGACCACCAACCCATCGCCCAGATCAATCGATGCCGACCCAATACCCCCTTTTGTCGCTTGAGCATTGCCTAAAACACCGCCTACCCTACACCCTGTACCGGCACCCACCGATCCCTGTTCAACGGGTGAATCTGTCGCGGCTTCGCAAGCGGCATACCCCATATCAGCATCCGGGCGAATCCCTCGCTCACCAATCGGCAAGTCCATCAAAATAGCCCCCGGAACGATGGGGACGACGAACTCACCTACCGCGTATCCCATCGCCCGCTCTTCACAATAGCGCATGACACCATCGGCAGACACTAAACCAAAAGCGCTCCCACCGGCAAGCACTACCGCATTCACATGCTCAACAAGATTCATCGGGCGAAGCAAATCAGTTTCCCGGGTACCCGGTCCACCGCCACGCACATCAACGCCACCTACAGTTTCGGGCGGGCAAAGCACAACAGTACAGCCTGTGGCACCAACGATATGTGTTTGATGCCCAACACGAATTCCGGGGATGGCGGTTAAAGTATTATTCGTCACCGTCAATGTCGTCATCCAGTCCAAATATAATTTGGTCGTTATCGGCGCTCAAAGCATCGGGTTCTTCAGGATCAAGAATATCGAGCGCATGTTCATACTCTTGTTCATGCACAAGAATACGAATTTCACCTAAACTGCCGATTGTAATGCCTATAGCGCTACGCCCAGCCATATGATCAACCACATTTTCGATGCCTTCGTGTTTTAGCCTACCAGAAACAATATGTGCTTCGTTGATATTATGTGTGATATAGACGATCATCCAATTTGGGCGAGCACCCGGTTTACGGGATAACTTTTTTGAACTCATAGCTGTCCTATTTAAATACGACGGTCTTATTATTGTATACGAGGATACGATGTTGCAGATAATACCATATCGCGCGAGATAGCACGGTTTTTTCCAAATCTTTCCCTTTACGAATCATCTCTCGTGGTGAATCACGATGGTCAACGCGCGCCACATCCTGTTCAATAATCGGTCCAGCATCAAGCGCAGGTGTCACAAAATGACTAGTCGCACCGATAATTTTTACACCGCGTTCATAGGCTTGATGATAGGGCTTCGCACCAGGAAAAGCCGGCAAAAACGAGTGATGAATATTGATAATTTGGTTCGGATAGGGAGAAACAAAGTTATCAGTTAGAATCTGCATATAACGCGCTAACACAATAAAATCGATATTATGCTCGGCTAATAAGGCAAGTTGTGCCGTTTCTTGTTCTGCTTTGTTGTCTTTGTTCACCTTGAAGATATGATATGGAATTTCAAAAGTCTTAGCAATCGATTCAAGATTAGGATGATTACTCACAATCAACGGAATATCAACGTTGAATTCACCAGATTGCCAGCGCGACAAAAGATCATATAGGCAGTGGTCTTGCTTGGACACAAATATCGCCATTCGTTGTCGTTCATTAGAAAAGTGTAATCGCCATTCGATCGTGTACTGTTCAGCAATCGGTTGAAAATGTGAGGCAATGGAATCAGCAGGAATTTCAAAATTTTCCAGCGCCCATTCTACTCGCATGAAAAAGATGTTTTGTTGCCCATCCACATGCTGGTCCAAATGCAAAATATTGCCATTTCTGCGGAAAATAAAATCTGTCACAGTCGCCACAAGTCCGCGACGGTCTGGACAAGACATCAATAGCACTGCTGATTTTGGGTCAGTCATACTTACCCTTTAACGTATTTGTTGGTCTGATAAATTTATCTGCTGACGGCATAGTATAACGCATACTGCCTGTGTTGTGGGATAT
>JGI12048J13642_10197111_pt1 | contig 12201 bp, 16 predicted proteins | sample ElkSlonscriptome_16_FD_13642 | JGI IMG/M metagenome (IMG submission 13642) | reverse complement strand
AGCTTAACCACCAATTGCACGACCCGCTCGAATTCACTTTTCTTTCAGAGGAGGTTTCAGGAGTGAAGTCGCAGTTGGTGTATGCCTTTCCCACGAATTTGTACCGTTACTTAAGTGGCACCTTTGGCAAGATCCAATTTCATCATTACCTCACTCCATGCCTGGAGGCCGTCAGTTTGCGGGCTATTGGCAAAGAGAGTATGCACATCCATATCGGATCGGATCGATTTGATGTGTGTTATTTTGCGAACGAAAAGCTTCAACTGGTAAACAGTTTTACCTACCAGAGTACAGAAGATTTCATCTATTATTTGTTGTACGTTATGGAGCAGTTGAAGATCAATAGAGATCGCATTCCACTCTTCATTCAAGGGGAATTTGAAGAAAGCTCCCATTTGATCGACTTGATCCACAATTATGTGCGTAGTCCGCAGATCGTGGAAAGAAGCAAGGCGATCAATTACTCCAAGCCCTTGGATCAGCTGCCCAGACATCAGTACGCCAACCTATTCAACTTATACCTATGCGCATAGTCTCCGGGAAATACAAAGGAAGAAGATTCAATCCTCCTAAACAACTTCCCGTTAGACCCACTACCGATTTCGCCAAGGAAGGCTTATTCAACATCCTGAAGCACCGTTACGAAATGGAAGGTGGCCGCATTCTGGATCTTTTTGCCGGAACGGGCAATATGAGCTTAGAGTTTGCCTCACGAGGCGCCGTGCAAGTGATTTCCGTAGATCAAAACCGAAAATGCATTCACTACATTAAAAAGATCAGCCACGAATTGGAGATCGAACAGCTGGAGCCGGTAGTGAGCGATGCAGAAAAGTTCTTGAGCAAATGTGCCGCTGAATTTGACCTGATCTTTGCCGATCCGCCTTACAGCTATACCCGGGGACTGGATTTATGGAAGCTGATCTGCGAGAAGAAACTCCTTAAGGCTGGTGGCTACTTTATCCTAGAGCATGGGAAAGATCAAAAATTTGAGGAGGAAAAGTCGGTAGCCCTAAGCAGAAAGTTTGGAAATGTTAACTTTACTTTCTTTCAGCAAAGCGAATGAAGAATATTGCCGTTTTTCCTGGCTCCTTTGATCCGATCACCCTTGGGCACGAGTCGGTGGTGAAAAGAGCCTTGCCACTTTTTGACGAGATCATTGTCGCCATTGGAAACAATTCTCAGAAGAACTACATGTTCGACCTTAAGCAAAGAGAACGCTGGATCGAAGACACTTTTAAGGGCATTGACAAGGTCAGCGTAGACATCTACGAAAAGCTTACCGTGGAATACTGCGAAGATGTGGGCGCTAAATACTTGCTTCGGGGCTTGAGAAATCACGCCGACTTTGAATTTGAGCGTTCGATTGCACAAATGAATCGCGAGCTGAACGACGAAATCGAAACCTATTTTTTATTTACCGATCCAAAGTATTCTGCAATAAATTCGACAATTGTGCGTGAGATATTCAGACTTGGCGGGGAAGTTGCTCAATTCTTGCCAAAGAACATCCAGATCAAATGAAGATCAACGCATTCCTCATTGCTTTTATATTCGGCTTATTTACCAGTAACCTCAGCGCTGAAGAGACCCTGATCCAAGGCAAAATTGATGGTTTTGAAGGAGCAACCATCAGAGTAGGTTTCTACGAGGATTACATTAGTTTTAAAAAGAAATTCATTGCCAGCAGCCAAATTGAAGACGGGCAGTTTCAGCTCAAGATCGAGGTAGATGAAGTGACCCACTTGATTCTGATGGTAGAAGATAAGCAGACCAGTCTGTTCGCTGAAGCCGGACAAGTATATAACCTCTTCCTCAGTTACAGCATTGAAAATAATTCAAGAAGGGCGTTTGAAAAGTTCCTCGATCTGCGCTTTACCTTTCCCAGAGAAAACGAACTTAACCAGAAGATCAAGGTCTTTAATTCTGACTATCAAGATTTCTTTTCTACCCATTACGAGCGCTTCATTGTCAATGAAGCGGACCAAGAAGTAGCGGCATTCATCAAAGACCAGACAGAAAAGTCGGTCTACCAGTCGCCTCCCTATTTGAAGAACTATGTAAAATATGCCTTGGCCAATCTGGAGGACATTAACCGCGGCGATCAGAACGACTTGGAAACGAAATACCTCAAGCAACAAGCGGTGCTGATCAAGCACAAAGAGTATATGAATTTCTTCCGCCAGCTTTACAAAGAAGATTTTGAACAGTTATTGATTCGAAAATCAGCCAAGCCACTAATGGAGGCATTGATGATGGATGAAGACCTCAAAAAAAGCCTTCAGTTGATCAAAAGCCTAAAAGGTTTCCAGAATGATGCCTTGGCTGAGCTTTATCTGATCAATGGGCTATTTGAGGTGTATCACACTAAACGCATCAATCAAAAATCAAATTTGAAGTTACTCGCCGCATTGACTGCTAACGGATCCAGCGAAGCGATTCAAAAACAAGCCGGTATGGTGTTAGCGCAATTGAAAAGAATGACGGAAAGCGCAGACGCACCAGCATTCAGTTTAAAAAACACCAAAGGAGAAGTGGTGGACCTGGCGGCGCTGAAAGGCAAGCCCGTCTATCTGGGCTTTTGGGCGAATTGGTCGCTGATCAGCTTGAAAGAATTGAGGTTGATGCAGGCTTTAAAAGAGAAGTACGCGAATTCAGTTCACTTCATTAGTATCAACATCGATGAAGACGCAAGCTTAAATGCAAAGGTAAAGCAAGACTATGGTTACGACTGGCCCTTTTTGTACGGGGGAAAGGATTACCTTCTGCGTGAGCAATATGAAGTACGTACAGTACCTCTTTATTACTTGATCGACAAAAATGGTAAGCTTGTGCAGCGTTATGCCCCTCCACCACATCAAGTAGAAAACAAACTCTCCTCCTTGATCGATTAACTCCTCGGGGTGAATGATGCCTTGGATGCCACAGACTGCTGTCACATTTAGACTTTACTTGCTGCTCGCCTGCTTCGTTTGGCTTTTTCCTCACTTCGGTCAAGCTCAAGATGCGGTGGTTGAGGGCAAAGTGATCGACGCATCCAACGGCCAGGGCCTGCCCTTTGGCCACGTGGTCATCAAAAACCGCCCTTCAGTGATCAGCACCACCAACCAAAACGGAGGTTTTAGCATTACGGCCAGAGCCGGAGATACTCTAATGGTAAGTTATGTGGGCTATCGGACCTCTCATGCACCAATCCGGGATGTCAACAGTAAAGTGCTCTTGAGGTTGGATCCCCACACCATTGCGATTGGGACCGTGGAAATCACCGAAGAAAGCGATTTTCTATACGCACTCTTGAGTCGCAGTAGAACGAGCAAGTCTCCTTACACCGAAAAAGCCAAAAGCTACCTTTTTTTGGAATCGGCTATTGAAGGCAAGACCACAGAAATGATCGAAGCATACTACAACGGACAATTCAAAGGGTATGATCTTGAAAGCTTGGCATTAAAGAACGGTCGCATCGGATTGCAATCGTTTGAATCACAATACTTCATCAACATGGCCAGCTCCCGAGCGGTAATGATGCATGCGTTGCTTTCACAAAGCGATTATTTCCCTGAAAGTCCTTTGGGCAAGTCAAAGCGCAAACTAAAAAAGACCTTTGAGCTAACCTATAGTAATCGGTTCAAAAACGAACAGAATGGCGTGGTCTATCAAATTAATTTCAGGCCGAAAGAAAATCCGAGAAGACATTTTGAAGGAAGCGTTTGGATCGATTCAGCGTCGGCGAACATTCAGAAAATAGAGATGCAGGCAGCGGATACTTACATGCACCCTTTCGTTCCCCTTTTTCCGGATGCTAAAATTGAAAAAATAGACCTGTTCATACGAAAGACCTTTACGAAAAAAGGCGACTTCATGTACCCCAGAGAAATCGATTTTAACTATGAGATGGTTTACCGCAGGGCCAATGGAGCAATGAGCAATATCAAGACCAAATCACTTTTATACGCTTTCCAATACGAAGAAGAATTCAATTTACCCTATATCTACTTCCCGGAAGGTATGAGCAATGACTACCGAAAGATCAATGCCTTGCCTCTAAATCTTTATTTCTGGAGTCATAAGCCGTTTTTATTCAAAGACGAAGAGGGAAAAGTGGAGTCTTTTTTCAATTCAGACTCAACCTTACTGGCTAATGATGTGGTATATAGCAAGATGAACAGAAGATCCTTCTTTGAGCACCCCTACGTGATCTGGAGAGGGAATCGGATACGCATGCGGAATATGGAAAGGGTGAAGCAAGATCCCATTGCCCTTGCCAAACAAAAAGAAAACTGCCATGCTGAGGAGATCGATATTCCGATAGATGGCTATCACCTTGAAGTGCAACTGTTTATGGACCTTTATGATTGGAACGATAGCCTTTACATATCTACAGCCGCCATCTTTGACCCCTTTGAGAGCTATTTTTACGCAGAACACGACAAAGCGACTACGGTATTTCTGAACATCTATTTCGATCTGGCCGAAATTCAAAATCGAAAATTACACCAAGCATTGAGGGGCGTGAATAAGGTGGAAAAAGCCAAAGCAACCTATGAGGATATTAATCAAGAATTTAAAGAAATCTCCAAAGCTTATTTTTCATCGGTGATGAAGGGCAAGGATCGTTCCGCCCTCATGAGCTGGAATGACTTGGTGAGGGAAAAATTGGGCATAGACAATGTGGCCATTTTCGGATTGACCGAGGATGAAGAAGAACACTAGAAGGGCATTTTATTGACGGTCTTCTTCAGCTTTGGCCCCATCTTAAAGCGCTTGACATAATTAAGCCGGACATTTCCTACGCTGAATATGGCCGAGACGCTTTCATCAAAGCTTTGCACCTGGGCATTGTTCTGGACGTACAATACGCCAAAATAGCTGCGCAGCGAATTGTATCCCAGGGCAAATTTTAAATCGGCTGCAGGATTGACTTGCCACTCAGATCGCTCTACCAATTCAGGACCTGAGTACTGGGTGGGACCTATCATGATGTTAAGCTCTAGCGAAAAAGTAAAGAACCAATGCTGATCCACTACGAAGGTGTGGGCGTAACCCACTCCTGGCCCAAATTGAAAGCTGGAAAGGCGATTGGCCTCCAAATTGAAAGCTGGAAAGGCGATTGGCCTCCGCAAAAGCATCAAAGACGCTATCGCTGGAAAAAGTAGGAATCAATGACGAATCAGAGACCGCGCCCATCAGCAAAACCTTTCCTCCCCAAAGAAAAGAACCTGCCGATTTCTTTTGCCATTCATTTTGAACCAGCGAGGCGGCATAAGAAAACTTCTCTGGAGAATGCACCCGATAATAACTTCCCCCGAGCAAAATCACCGACAGATCAGGCCTCAAGTAAAAAGAATCGGGCAAGAAGTTCAAGGTAGCTTCTGAATTGGCCAGGTACATTCCAAAGTAAAATTGACCAAAAAGATCAGCGGCATATGTTCGCCCGTAGAAGTGGGACTGAAGGTCGAGGTAACGGGTAAGTCCCCGACTTTCGTTTTGGTTGAGAAAATCAAAGCCATAAGCCAGATTCAGCGTGAACCCCTTCACCGTGGCTCCAATACCTAGGTTTACGGTAGTATTGGGCTGATAATCGAGTGCTCGATCGTCTGGTTGCGCCTCCATCCTTATCCCGGTGAATTTTCGAGATAGATAAATTCTGCTAGTGATGTGGTCGGGGAAGGTTTCAATGTAGTTGGTATCATGAACGATAGCACCTTTTCGTTTAGCGAGCTCTGATACTTGAGCGCTTAGAGGAAAGGAACTTTGAAAGCAAAAGCATAAGGTAAAAAGATAAAGGAAAATGGATCTCACGACTTTCATCTGTCCTTGCCAATTGCGTTGAAATGAAAAGAAAATTAGAGAAATTAATAGGGTGATACGCAATATCAATTAATTTTCAAGCAAGAAATAAGTCTCAACCATTGAACACAGCACAATACCACAAAGCCGACCAAAAATTACATTACCTCTCTCAAATCTTGGCCAAAGTAAACCGATCATTTATTGAAAAGAAGGAGGACGACAGCCATACCAACTTGGCCTATGACCCTTGGAATCAGCGAATTTTAGGGCGTACCATACAGAAGAATGATGATCAATATCGCTTGAATCTCAATTTAGTAGATCTCAGTTTCGAGATGTTGGATCAAACCCAAAACAGCCTTTGGTTGGTAGGAAGCGCGGGCAAGAGTATTCAGGAAGTAGAAGAACAGGTCGATCATGGAATAAAGGATCTGGGGTTGGCTCAGGAAGATTGGAGGGCCCCAATGCATTACGAAATTCCCGACTACGGGCTGGGAAAGCACCCTATCGAACCCTTGAGCGAAGTGGAAAGAACGCACTGGACTTACTACCGAGCCTTGGCCAACTACAGCTGTTTAAATCTGCAAAAAAGTTTGGCAACCCAGCTTGAGATACGCATTTGGCCGCATCATTTTGATACCGCAACCCTGATCAAGATCAATGAGAAACTGAGCATTGGCTACGGCTTGGCCATGAAAGACGAAATGGTTGGAGAGGCTTATTTTTATTTGTCGGGTTACCCTGAAGGCTTTAATTTCAATTACGCCAATTTTAAGCAGGGCGAGGACTGGCAATGGAAATCTTCAGAATGGAAAGGTGCGATCTTACCCATTAATCTGCTTTCAGATGAATACCAAGCAGCGCTGAAAAGTATCGGTGATTTTTGCCTAAAGGCTTCGGATCAGTATTTCCTAAATTTAAATAAATAACGCAATCTCCTTTCCTAAAAAGTAGCGCATGAGAATTTTCGCATTGATCCTGATTGCATTAGCTGAATTGATGATCTTGCTGCTATTGAATGTAGACTTGAGCGCCTCCAGCCTGAGTTTGATCAGCACTTTAGTAGTGGTGGTAGCTACAGCTTTCGCCTCTTCTGCATTGCTGCGCAACCTTCGGTCAATGAAACTTGGAAGAAACTATTTGATCAGTGGAATAATAGGGATAATTATAGGGGTGATCTACTACTTATGGGCCGGCAAGAACTTGGCGTCCTTTGTGGTTTGGTTGAAAAACTCTGGCATCGACCTCATGCTAGCCCTCATTTTTGTTGCTGCCCTCTTTTTATTTGCGAATAAAGGAAGGAAAAAGCCGGGCTCTCAGCAACCGCATGAAGATGAAACAAAAAGTGTTTAAATTTATAGCTGTATGCATGCTATGCATCGCCATAATCAGTATGCTGGTATTACTGATTCAATTTTTTAACTAAACCAATTGTGATGAAAAAAAACATGGGATCTGCCGACAGAATCATACGATCAATCCTTGCGGCGGTAATTGCTGCGCTTTATTTTATGGAGATAATCACCGGTACCTTAGGCATAATTCTGCTTGTGCTTGCAGCTGTTTTTTTACTGACTTCATTTATAAGTTTTTGTCCGCTTTATGCACCCTTTGGATTAAATACCTGCAAAACGGACGCATAAGCTGAATTGGGTGACCGTTTAAATTCAAAAGGACCGACAGCTCCCCCGATTGAATGAATCACATTCAGCATCCTTACTGCAAGCTGGCACTGAGCCTGAAAGAAGATCATCCACACTGGCTTTACCACGATCGAGAATATGGTTTTCCGACCCACGATGATGACGAATTGTTCGGCAGGCTGATTCTCGAGATCAATCAGGCGGGCTTATCGTGGCTCACCATTCTGAAGAAAAAAAGCCAACTTAAAAAAGCGTATGCAAATTTCAATATTGAAAAGGTAGCGGCCTTTCAAGAATCTGATATTAACAGACTCCTGGCTGATCCAGGAATAATACGCAATAGGCTAAAGATCAAGGCAGCCATTTACAATGCTCAGAGTATTCTAGAATTACAGAAAGAATATGGAAGTTTCGAAGGATTTCTGGACCAGCATAATGGTCTTGAACTAGCTGACTGGGTAAAACTCTTCAAGAAGCATTTTAAGTTTACCGGCGGTGAGATCTGCAATGAGTTTTTAAGGAGTAGCGCTTATTTACCGGCTGCGCATGATCCGAATTGCCCGATATATCAGAAGATCATCCTTTTAGGACCTCCGTGGGCAAAATAAAAGCTAGGGTTTGGTTTCCAACTAATTGGAACTTTTTTGTACTTTTTCTTTTTCAAATTCATACACTTCCAATTCATGAAATACCTTGTAGCCACTTTCAGTCTTTTTCTTTGTTCATTTGTGATCAAGGCTCAAAAGATCAATTACGAAGACTATCAACGTGAGGCAAAGTTCAACAAGCGAATCCTGCCTAAATACGGATTAACGACCAAGTCGGAAGAGCAATTGACCGCTGAGGAAGCGTTCATCAATAAAGCTGTAGAAGAAAATGGCTCTAGAAAACAAGCTGCGGTAAAACTGGTCGAAAAGGCTCATAATTACTTAAAGAATGACCCCAAAAATGCGGTGTATCATCTTAACCAAGCTTACATCCTAGATAGCACCTACTCAAACATTTACCTTGGCTACGGAGATCTTTATCATCGCTTCGATGATTATGAAATGGCGAAGCATTACTATTTGGAAGGCTTGCAAAAAGAGGCAAAGAACACCACGCTTCTCAATGCGCTTGCGAGCAATTACCAGGCAGCCTACCGAAATGAAGAGCTTCCTGCATACCTAAAAAATTCCGCAGAACTGCTTCGAAAATCATTCAAGATAGATCCCACAAATGCAGCTACCTCTAAACTGCTTACTAAGGCTTATTTGCAGCTGAATGAATGCAAAATGGCGAAGAAGTATTACGAGGCTTATCGCGCAAACGCCAATAAGGGTGAGGCCGGAGAAAATTTTAATCAACTCAAAAGCAACTGCAAATTAACGGATTAACTCAAGCAGACTGGCATAGGTATCTTTCCTCACATTGGGCAGTTCATGCTGATCGATCCAGCGCACTTCAGTGATCCCTTCCTCGGTCTGAGGTACTAGCTTTTGCCCATGCTTTGCCTGCATGGCAAACCAATGAGTTTCCTTTAGTACAATCACTTCTCCCATCTGATAAATATGATAAGTGGGCCCTAGTTCTTCAGAGATCACTAAGTCCATCACCCCACATTCTTCCTCCACCTCTCTGATCGCAGCCTCAGTGGGGCTTTCGCCGCCTTCCATCTTGCCTTTTGGCAGATCCCATTTATTGAATCTTCGGATCATTAGCATCCTGCCCTTTTGGTCTTTTATTACGCCCCCTGCTGCTTTGATCACCGTGAAAGCAGATCGGAATCGCACCCATAAAGCTGAGGCATCCTTGGCGAAGAAACCCACTTCTGTGACTTCCTCTGTGCGTAATAAATAATCGACCAGCACTAAAATATCAGATTCGTTGGGCTCGTTCAGATTTAACACAGCCCCGGAATTGGGTTTTGGGACTGCCATTTCACCTACTGTGACCAAGTGCTCGTTGATAAAAACTTTATACATTTGTCAGGATGAAAATTAGCTCCGAATCGGCTCGAAAGGTTGCCGAATCCCTATTGCAAATTAAAGCCATTAAATTAAATAAACAAGAGCCATTCTCTTGGGCTTCTGGCTGGAAATCTCCCATTTACTGCGATAATCGAAAAACCCTCTCTTATCCGGAAATTCGCACCTACATCAGGCAACAATATGCGGCCTTGATCAGAGAAGAATTCGCAAATACAGAAGTGATCGCCGGCGTAGCCACAGGAGGAATTGCTCAGGGAGCCTTGGTTGCCCAGGAATTGAACTTGCCATTTATCTACGTGCGTTCTTCGAGCAAAGGACACGGACTGCAAAATAAAATCGAAGGGGTGTATGAAGCAAACCAAAAGGTTGTGGTCATCGAGGACCTGGTATCCACCGGCATGAGCAGCTTGAAAGCGGTTGAAGCCCTGCGTGAGGCAAACTTAGAAGTGCAAGGCATGGTAGCCATCTTCACTTATGGTTTTGATCAGGCAAAAGCTAACTTTGAAAAATATCAATGCAAGCTGATCTGTTTATCGGATTACGACCACCTCATTGAAGAGGCTTTAGAAAAAGGCTTCATCGCCGAGGAAGATGTAGCTTCATTAAAACGTTGGAAAAAAGATCCTGAACACTGGAAATAAAAGACTATGACGCATATAGAGACTGAAAAAAAGGTAAGCAAGAATTCTGCAGCACAGCTTTTTGACTTCCTTATTGACATGAATCATTTTGAGCAGTTGATGCCCTCAGATAAGATCGAAAAATGGGAATCATCGGAAGAACAGTGTGAATTCACCATTAAAGGTATGGCCAGAATTGGCTTAAAAAGAGAAGAAATCCAGAAAGCGGATTGGATCAAATTGAGTTCATTTGGGAAAGTGCCCTTCAACTTTAACTTAACCATCAAGCTAGAATCCATTTCGGAGTCGGAAACCAGCACTCAGATCAAGTTTGAGGGCGATATCAACCCCTTTATGAAGATGATGGTAGAAAAGCCGTTAAAGAATTTCTTTAACATCTTGGTGGACAAAGCGGCCGAACTCAAGCTTTAATCAAGAAACTGAATTTCTTTAAGGTCATAAAGAGCCTGAGTTCCTTCCTGTTGCAAGATTAGTTTACCCATTGGATCAACCCCTACTAATTCGGCCTTAAATTTTTGACCCTTGCTAGCATAATGCATCAATTGATGCTTGCCGTATAATCGGTTCAAGTAGTCTTGGTCCATTCGCCGCTGATCTGACAGATCATTTAATCTATTCTTGACGCTTTTGAGCAATTCAGACAACAATTGCGCTCGGTCTAGATTTCTGCCCAGTGCCATACTTAACGAACTTGCCGCACGGTGGTAGTCTTCAAAGTCCTTTTGATTTACATTCAAGCCTATCCCAAAAATGGTGTGCTCGGCCTGCTGACCATGGATTGAATTTTCTATTAAAATGCCACCCACCTTCTTATTGCCTATCAGAATGTCATTGGGCCATTTAATACGCGCCTGATCCACTGCCAATTTGTCAAGCAAATCGATCAGCGCCAAAGAAGCGCACTTGGTCAATTGAAAGAGCTGATCGACTGGCCAATTAAGACGCAGACAAATGCTAATAAGTAGGTTCTCACTGGGCTTAGACTCCCATGCTGCCGACATCTGACCCTTTCCCTGGCTTTGGTATTCCGTACAGATCACCTCTCCGTGTCTTAACTTCCCCCGCCTAAGTATTTCTTGGGCATGAATATTGGTTGAAGGTAATTCATCAAAATGAATCACATCGAAAGTAAAATCTTTAAGCAGCATACCAATAGCTTGAAAGGTAGGATTAATAATGGATAAGAACCCTATCGAAATCTGTACTTTTGTAGATTACCGCCAAAATTAAGAATGGTTAAAAATAAAAAGCAGCTTAAATCCGACGAATTGACAGCCTTGATCGTGGAAGGGATCAAAGAGAAAAAAGGAGAAAATATCGTTCAACTTAATTTAAAGGGTCTGGACGGGGCTATCACCGATTACTTTGTGATCTGTGAAGCAAACTCTTCTACCCAGATCGATGCCATTAAAGACTCCATCGAAGACACAGTGCGTAAAAAGATCGGCGAAAAACCTTGGCACACTGAGGGAACAACAAATCTTGAATGGGTGTTGTTGGATTACGTAGATGTGGTGGCCCACATATTTGATCGGGAGACGCGATCTCATTTTGACTTAGAAGGATTATGGGCCGACGCAAAAATGACAGAAATATCAGCAGATAATTAAGAATGGCAACAAAGAGTAGAAATACACAGAAGAAAAGCAGCGGAAACTCACCTTCAAACAATGGTAAGAATCCCAAGGGACCGAAAAAGTCATTCAATTTTTATTGGATCTATGCGATCATAGGTGCTTTATTGATTGGATTGAATTTATTCTCACTCGGAGGAGGGGAAAAGAAGGTGACCTGGAGCACTTTCGTAGAAGATATGCTAAAGCCGGGTGAAGTAGAGCGCTTGGTAGTAGTGACCACCGGCAATGAGTCGATGGCTGAGATCTACATTAAGCAAAATGCTCTTCAACAAGAGAAGCATAAAGGAGTGCGTGAAGAAGGTTTCGGCTCTGTAGGCCGAGGGCCGCACTATTATTTGAAGATCGGAACTATCGACCAGTTCAACGCTGACCTCAACCGAGTTCAGGAAGACATGTCGAAGGATCAACGCATCTACCCAGAATATGAAAGCAGAAGTAATTGGGCCGGCGAATTGATCGGCTGGTTGCTTCCAATCGCCCTGTTAATTGGTTTTTGGATCTTCATCATGAAGAGAATGTCGGG
>JGI12048J13642_10051227_pt1 | contig 12216 bp, 7 predicted proteins | sample ElkSlonscriptome_16_FD_13642 | JGI IMG/M metagenome (IMG submission 13642) | reverse complement strand
GGACATAAGGGGGATCATAAGGGGGATCATAAAGGAAGAGGGGGATCATAAGGGAAGAGGGGGATCATAAGGGAAGAGGGGGATCTAAAAGGAAAGGGGGCTGGGGGGTTAGGTTTGATATCGATTTTTCTAGATGGCGTGAAAAGTCAGACAGAGAATAGGTGATGCGATCGCGGTATTAGTCTCTTCTGCCTTTTACTTTTCCTTGAACAGCGAGTTAAACTGGGCTTTAAGCGATGGCATATCGGCGATTCGTGACACCAGTACACTGGCGTTCCCGGCATCCTCTAGACGATCTTTCCAATAGCGAATCCGATCCGGGTGATTCATCCAGAATTGAATCACGGTATCCACCGCTCTATCCATATTCCATCCCTTCTGAGTGGGAACGGTTTCAACCGATTCTAAGAAGGCATCCAAGGTACATTGATAGGTTCCCAAATATTCAACGCCTGGGGGAGTTGCTTTTTCACCGATCCGCTGTTGATGATTAAAAAAGTCCAGGATAGGCGAAACGCCAAGGATATCAAATGTATAGTTCATGGAATTTAGTCTCTACGTTTACAACCGTTATCCCCAATTTTAATCAAATAAATTGCTTCTAGATTATCATTGTGAACAGTTTTATGAAATTTTTATTTAACAGTCGAGGGTAAGTTAAAGTAAGTCGTCAAATTAGCACTCTATGCCATTGAGTGCTAAAAAAAACCAGAACAAATTCGGTAGTTTAGCAACAAATAAAAGAGCCAATGAGCAGCAAAACCTTAACGATTCAAGCGATGGTGCTATCAAACATCGCCGCTTTGGAAGTGCGTCAAGTACAGCATCCACAAGCTAAACGGAAGCCCCGACCCTACGAGGGGAGGGCTAGGGAGAGGTCTTTCCCCTAGTTAATTAACCAACAGGATCATATATTAGGCGTATGCATCTCCTATCATTACGTTTGCCGCCAATGAGCCATAACAGATGACAAATGACAAATGACAAATGACAAATGACGAATGACCAATAACTAAAATGAACATACTCCTGGCGGGTCACTATCAAATCATCCAATACTTAGGCGGTGGCGGTTTCGGTCAAACGTTTCTGGCTAAAGATAGCCACTTACCAGGGAATCCGTTGTGTGTGGTTAAGCAACTCAAACCTCAGCTAAACCAGGCGCCAGCCCTGGAAACGGCAAAACGCTTATTTGAGCGGGAAGCGCAAACCCTGTATCGCTTGGGAACCCACGACCAAATCCCCCGATTGCTGGCGCACTTTGAGCAAGATGAGGAGTTTTACTTGGTGCAGGAGTTTGTCGAGGGTCAACCCCTGAACCAAGAATTGGCTCTGGGTCAAAAAATCACTGAATCAGAAGCGATCGCACTCCTGAATGATATCTTACAGGTACTAGCCTTTGTTCACCAAGAGCAGGTAATTCACCGCGACATTAAACCCGCCAACTTGATCCGCCGCCTTCGCGATCGCAAAATTGTGTTGATTGATTTTGGTGTGGTTAAAGCCGTTAGTACGCCCGCCTCTAACCTTTATAGCGCAACCAGTATCACTGTAGCCGTGGGTTCTCCCGGTTATATGCCTAGCGAACAACAAGCCGGTCAACCTTATTTTAGTAGTGACATCTACGCGGTGGGGATGGTGGTGTTGCAAGCCTTAACCGGATTAAGTCCCACCAGTAAGCAAACCTCTCAGAGACTCCCTCGTGATCAGTATGGAGAATTTTCTTGCACCTTATTGCGCGATCGCATGACGATTCATCCCGGTTTAGCCGCTATTCTAGATAAGATGGTGCGCTATGACTATCGACAGCGATATCGAGACGCCAGTGAAGCCCTGCAAGCCCTAGACCAATTCCGCCAAGATACCCAAGGCGATGAACCCATTACTCATCCGCAAACCCTGGTTGTCCCCACCACTCATCCTCAATCACCCATCACTGATCACCAAACCCCCACATTACCCCTTTCCTCACCTCAGACGCTAGATGAACCCGAAGGACAGGTGAGTCTGAATTCGAGCTTTTACGTCGAGCGTCCTCCCGTAGAATCAGACTGTTATGATGCTATTCTCAAACCCGGTGCTTTAATTCGGGTAAAAGCGCCGCGACAAATGGGCAAAAGTTCATTACTCTCACGGATTCTCAACTATGCCAGTCAGCAAGGCTATCGCACCGTTTGCCTGAATTTTCAATCGGCTGATGCAGAGCTTCTCACCAGTTTAGATCAATTTTTACAATGGTTTTGTGCCAGCGTGAGCTGGAATTTAGGCTTAGACGAGCGATTAGACACCTATTGGCGAGGAATTTTAGGCAGTAAGAATAAATGTACCGATTATTTTCAACGCTATTTATTATCGGAAACCACTCGTCCTTTAGTATTGGGATTAGATGAAGTGGATCAAATCTTCCAATATCCAGACATCGCCACAGACTTTTTTGGACTGTTGCGAGCATGGCATGAGCAGGGGAAGAACCAGGCAATTTGGCAGCGACTGCGATTAGTGTTTGTTCATTCTAAAGAAGTTTATATTCCCCTGAATATTAATCAATCTCCCTTTAATGTCGGTATACCGATTGAACTCCCGGAACTGAATCCGATACAAGTCTGGGATTTAGTCCAGCGCCATTCTCTAGATTGGCAACCCAACCAGGTGGAGGAATTAATGAGTATGACTGGAGGACATCCCTATCTGGTGCGAGTGGCACTTCATCAAATCGCCCGAGGGAAGATGACAGTGGAAAAACTGCTACAAGTTGCGCCGACGGAAGAAGGACCCTTCTATGACCATTTACGTCGCCATTTATTAAATTTAGAAGAAAATGCCGAATTAGTGGCAGCGATTCAGCAAGTGGTGGCGGCGAATCAGCCTGTTGAAATTAAAGCCGCCGCTGCGTTTAAATTACGCAGTATGGGACTGGTGAAGTTTCAGGGAAACGCCGTCACACCCTTGTGTCAGATGTATCGTCGCTATTTTCGCGATCGGCTCAAAAATTAATCGCCAATCTGAATACAGCGTTAACATTGCGCCACCCACTGATAATGTGACTAAATCCGCCCATCTCACGTTTGCTTTTACCTTCTACCTTTTGCTAGACTATCAAATTCAGGTTTATCATAGAGAATAAGTCTCTACGAATTAATTAATGGTATCTCCAACCTGTGCTCTATCCATCATGGTGGCGCGAACTGATATCCCATTCATGATGCATACGATTCCTCATATTGTGAGGATGTGTAATTTTCCGTTTACGCAACGCCTTTTAGCCGTAGATACAGCGCCCTTGTCCGGTGACAAAGTGAATCGTCCTGGTGTGGGAACAATGGAACAACTCCGGGACTATTGTGATCAACTACTCGCGGCGGGTGTGGTTGACAAAGTTGTCGATATCGATTACTCCCCCGATTATCAAAAACGGATTTATCAAAAACATTTTGGCGATCGCATACGCCCGAGTCATAATTACAAAGGATATCCAATTCTCGGCACAATTTTCTCCATTGAAGAAGTTCCGGGAGACTATGTGGTTCACTTTGATAGTGATATGCTGATTCATCAGCAACCGGATTACAGTTGGATAGAAGAGGGGATTAAGTTACTGCAAAACCATGCTGATGTGATGTCCGTTAGACCCCTAACTGGTCCCCCCAAAGAAGATGGAGACATTAATCAACGGGTTCCTTACGAACGAGATCCGGCGGGGTTCTATAAATTTAAGTTTTTTAGCAGTCGTGTTTATTTGAGCGATCGCAAACGTTTTGATAGCTTACTTCCCCTCTCCGTTCTCTGGAGAACTTACAAAAATAAAGCTTTGAATGGATTACCTAACTCGATAAAAACCAAACTAAATTATTTAACCGGGAAAGGGAAATTAGACTCTTGGGAAATTATGGTATCACAACGCTTGGAAGAAACCGCCTATGTGCGAGCAGTTCTGGATTCCCCCCAAGCTTGGACGGTTCACCCCAAAAATCGAGAACCCGAATTTATCGCAGCGCTCCCTAAACTGATAGAGAAGATTGAGCAAGGATGGTATCCACCCGAACAAGCTGGGTATTATGATCTCATTTTTGAGCATTGGTTATAAATCCTATTTCTAACAGGTTAATTGGCATAGTATGAAACAAATCCAAGCACTACGTCACGGAATTCGACTGTATAAAAATGATCTTATCGCGGGATACTTCTACTTTCGGATCAACACCCTTGCTGATCCGTATACCATCGTTGGACGAGGGCAACCATACAGGATTCTGTTAATTCTTAGTCACATGCGATCAGGTTCGTCGTTACTGACTCATCTGTTGAATTCTAATCCTGAAATTATCGGTTATGGTGAAACCCATATTCAATATGCTTCCGAGCAAGACTTTAAAAAGCTGTTTGTGAAGGTTTATTTAAATTCACGCGAATTTACTCAAATTGAAGACTTAAAAAAATTACAGATGACTCAAAACTATGTTTTAGATAAAGTTTTACATGACAACAAATTTTTAACCGAAGATATCTTGAACTCTCAGCAAGTCTACGCTGTTTTTCTCTTAAGAGAACCTCAGCGGAGTCTCGCCAGCATCATGGATTTAAAACCCCATTGGGATGAAGAAAAGGCTTGTCATTACTACATTAATCGCTTATCCAGTTTAGTCAGATATGCTCAACTCATCAATAGTAAACAACGCAGTCTGTTTTTAACCTATCAGCAACTCTTAGATCATACGGATTCAGTATTCACAGCATTCAAGGATGTTTTAGAAACCAGAGAAAAATTTTCTGAGCAATATGAAGTTCTTAGAACAACGGGAATGCCAAGCATCGGTGATTCTAAGGGCAATATTAAAGCAGGTCGAATTATCAGAAATCAGAGGAAATTAAACCATACAATTTCTCCAGATTTAATCGATAAAGCGAAGCTACAATTCGAGCAATGTTCTGAAGCGTTATCTGATTATTGCAGCACTATTTATCATCTAGACTACAGTTAAAAGTGCTTATTGTTTGAGAAAAACTTGAACACTTCCCTTTCCTGAACCTTTAGCAAAATCCGTAGACCAATATTTTGGGTAAAGGGTTTGATCATGAATCAATTCTTTTTCCTGTTCAGCTCCTGTTTTTCTTGTTGTAATTGACAGAATTGCACAAGGTTCAACATTCACAGAAGGACGAACGTTGGCTGACTCATTGTTCACGTTAACAAATTGAATCCTGCTCTCTGGCTGATCCTGCTTAAAAAGTCTCCATAAAGGGTATTCAAACGACGTACCTTCTAGGATTAAGCCAATATTCGAGCAATTTTGAGATTGGGTAACCTGAACTGCTTCTACATAAGGGGTTTGGAATTGTTGCTGAGTGATGAAGTATTGGTCAATTCTGGGTGTAGTTAAAACACTATTCTCTCCTAATAAAGGACGAGTTGAATTCTGGAAAACACACGGATAGGAAAGAACAATGAGAAGAACAGCTAAACCATTGGTAATTCTATAATTTAATGATTTTGATAAAACAATTCCTACAAATGGAGCGAATAGAATAAAAACGGGTAAATGAAGCCGACAACGCCAAGGTGACCATGTAAATAGAAAACAAAAGAGTAAAAATCCAGCTAATACAACAATAAAATATGTAACTAAACTTGAGTTCTTTCTTAGATGTTTGTTAATAATTAGAAGTAAAAACGATATACCCGTTAATAATAAATGTCCTGGATTGCTTGCAGTATCTTCGTAAGTGGATAATGCGGGAACATAAAATCTAGATACTTTTGGACTCATTGTCCGAACATCATTGATATCTAACCCTAAAATTTGGTGTAATATTTGAATAACTTTGTTCGTGATACCCGTTGTCGGTGTGATTATTTTTTCTAAGCCAAAATACCGAACGAAATCAGCGTGTAACGATAAGTTTTTGCTAAGGCTGGATATCCAGATGACTAAACTAAACTCTTTATTCGTTTCACCTGTCGATAGACCGAGAGGAGAGCCAAACAGCAAAAAATTCCGGATGTAATGATTCAGATTAATCGCCATCATTATCGCTAAGACAATAAGCACAGGTTTCCAGACTCGCCAACGCAGCGTCTGAATACCCCAGAACGCTAACCACAGGCAAAAAGGAAAGGCATAGATGTAGGCTGTTCCTTTTGTTAAAATTCCTAGACCTAAACTTGCTCCTAACAGGCATGTATGAGTGAGATTAACTCCCTCTTTTATAGTCAAAAGCGTAAAGTAGGCAAAACACACCAGCCAAAGCGCCACAACATAGTCATTGTTTGTACTGGAACTTTGGAGAATTCCCATGGGGATTGTCGCACAAAAAACCACAGACAGAATTTGCCCCCGTGATTGAGCGCCTAGTTGTTTGGCAATTAAGGAGACTCCGATTAAACTAGCCACCATACTGCCCCATTGAATCAGATTAGCAAAGCGATCGCCGCCACTCAAAATCTGAAAATGGGTGATGGCGAATTCTGACCAGGGATTTTGATAGAGCTGTTCTAGAGTAGTTGTGGGATAATGAGCCAGACTATAATTTTGTATCCAGTGAACTACACGACTCATGTGATATTCCATTGAATCAGAGTGGTTAGGCGGCGCTACGATAGCAATTAAACCGACTACCCCAACAATTAGGGTAATACTACCGACTAATAGCTGCGAAAAAAACGGTAGTTTAACTATTGTTTTTAGGTGATTTTTGAAATAGCTAATTAGGTGGTTGTTTCGACCATAAAACCGCCAATATGTGGCAATCAGTCCGATATCAATGGCTAACCAAAGGACGAGCAACCAGCCAAAAGTCAAAAGTTTTAGAAGACTCAATAGTTCAGTGATGGCTGTTAAAATTACTCCCCAGATAATTAGCGCCGCCAAGAAGGAATACCGCCAACTTCGCTGAGAGGATGCGAAAATTAAGAATAAAAAAACTAAGGATAACAATGGCAATACATTGAACATGATTAATTTCCTCGCAATATCACAGTTTTTTGTTTTTTAATTGTGTTAACTTAAATCCTTATAAAAAGCAAAAAGCAACCCACTATAAAAACTGTTATTTCCTTCTGCCCTCTGGCTTGTCTCCACCTATGTGTGAGCATTTAACCGGATATGATCCCATAAGATTTGAAGCTTCGCTTAAGATGAGTCAGTGTCATCTATAATATTTTGAACAAGACAATTACCGATCCCAGAAATACGAGAAATGTCCCCAATGCCTGTATTTGTATTTTCTTCAAGGGCAATCGTTTTTCTAAGCCGAGATATCCTAAAACAAAGTAAGCCAATAAAGCCGCGATTAGAGACAGTAGCAACCTCAGGGTTTGACCCCTGTAAACATACAACACTAGATTAATTGATCTGAGTAATCCAGGTTCTTGGTCTTCATGTTCCGGAAGTTCCATCATTTCCCATGTATTACCGCCATCAGTCGATTTAAAGATTTCTGATTTGGCTGACCCAAATCCATACACGGTATTATCTGTGGCGTAGGCGGGTGAAAACTGGATAGGTTTACCCGCACAAGGGACGTTATTAATGCGGGCAAATGCTAGGTCATTATTGCCAATTAGTATAAATGTTTGTCCTCGATTAACGGTTTTAAATAATCCTTCACCTCGGACACTAACGATGAATGTTTGGTCGCTTTGATAATTCGGTGATATGCTGACGCCTTCGATATAGCCGTTTTCGATATTAGCAGAACTCGATAACTTGTCCCATGTTTTTCCAGCATCGGTTGTTACAAAAAGTCCTCGGTCAGTCCCCGCAAAAACAGTTTTATCCGCCTTGTAATTTGGGGAAATTTCAAAGCGGATACTGCTAGTTTCACCTAAACTACTGTCTTCACTAACAGATTGCCAAGTTTTACCTGCATCACTAGACTGAAAAACTCCAGGATCAGAGCTAGATGCGTAAAGAGTTGGATCAGATGGGAAATCTGGAGAGATGACGATGGACGCTGTTTCATTACTAAAGTCTTTACCAATTTTGGTGAGGACTGAGAATTTTTTCCCGGCGTTGGTTGACTTGTAAATAACACCTTGCTGGGTGAGTAAGTAAATGGTCTGATCAGAGTCAAAGGCAGGTGAAGTGGCAATGGTCATTCCCCGCGTAGAATACTTAGGAACTTTTGGAAGTTGAGTTCTTTGCCAACTTTTACCCCCATTCGTTGACCTTAAAAAATTCTCCCATAATAGAGTGGCAAATACCGTTTGATCAGAACCGTAATTTGGAGAAAAGGCAATATCGAAAAACCGTCGTGGATCTTGATCTTGTTCATCAAAACTTCGGGTTAAATAGGGAGATTCTAACCCTTGATACATCTGATTCCAGTTTATCCCAGCATCGTTACTAATATAGGGATCACCGACATAAGGAGCAATGGCAACAGTTGAGTCATTTTCGTAATCAGGAGATACAGCTAGAGCAACAATTGTTTCGGGTAATAAGGTTTCTAATAATTGCCAACTCTGACCATTGTCTGTAGATTTAAAGAGACCATCAAATCCGCCTAAAAACAGGGTATTCTCAGAAATAGTTAAGTCCGTAAAATGAGGACTCTTCATTTGATCGGCTTGACTTTCTTTAACTAATCCTTGACTGGATTTTTTCCAGTTTTTTCCTCCATCCTGGGAGTAAAAGAAGCCGTCATTCCAGGTTGAGGCAAAGACGGTGTTATCGTTGGCATAACTGGGTGAAATAACAATATCTTGAATGGACGGGTCAGACAATCCCTGATTTAACGGTGTGAATGAGCCGCCAAAATCGGTTGTTTGCAGTACCCCGCCTTTGTCTGTGCCAACAAAAATAGTTTGATCGGAAGAAAAATTGGGCGAAACCACTAGAGTTGTAATTGCGCCACTATTTTCAATAGGAGAAGCAGCTTGCCAGGTTTCACCGCGATCGCGTGAGATATAGATAGTTCCTTCTTCATCTCCAATAACGATAGAAGTTGGATTATCTGGAATAAAGCTAATCGTCTTAATTTTACTCTGATTATCTAAAACTTGATTCCAAGTTACACCACCATCATCGGTTTTATAGAGTCCACCTTCGCTGTCCGCCGCTAAAACAAAATCAGGCGCGTTGGGAGCTATTTCTAAGACTTCAATGTTTAAATTTTCTAATCCGTTATTGACGTTTTGCCATGAATTTCCGCCATCGGAGGATTTATATATGCCATCTCCAAAAGATGACACGAAGAGTATCGAATTTGTTGGAGAAATAGATAAACTTGCTAAACTTGATCGATTATCTAAGCCATTGACAATTCTTTGCCAGGAAGATCCTCCATCCGTTGACTTAAATAAATTGCCCCGCACGATAATAAATAAATCTTGCTCTTGCTGATACTTCGGAGACAAGTCAACTTGAGTGACAACATCATGAGGTCTATGAGCTAAAGCGGGTTGTGCCGTCAAGCCAAAAAGCGCTAATACCAGTAAAAATCCGATAAAAACTTTTTTACGTAAAAGCCCAACCTTTTGTCTAGTGCTGTGAGTAGATTTTAACCACTTATTAATAAACATATACACCCCAAGCAGAATACAAATACTAAAAAATGCCAATGTGAAAAGGCAAGATTTGACGAACGCCTATTAGCTAAACAACGCTACCTTAGCAGATTTTCTATTTTAGGAAAATAAATTTTTGTGAATTTTTTCAACGTTTTTGTGAAGTAGGCTCTCAGACTAACAATGACAATTGCTCAGTTGCTTCACAGGATAAACATGACAAGTAGTCCGATATAGATCTATGCCGTCGGTATACCAATATACAGTCCGGCAATTGTCCAACCGCCTTGAGTGCATCCGCCGCACTCTTGAATCGCTGTTCTGGCGCGGGTTCAGTTAGCGTTTGATCCAATTGAGTAGACATATCATCTGCCAATCAGGTTTGACGTCGAGGATTGTCGCCCAGTTTTTGCTATAGCTGATAGCGATCGCACACCGACTAATACACTCGTTGAGTGCCACGACTACAAGTAAGTTTTCTGGGTGAATAGGTCGGTTCTGGAGGTTTAGTTGTGCCAGAAACATTGGCTTTACAGAGAATTTTTACAGTTGTCATAGTCCCCGGCGTTTCATTGATATTGAAGTCAGTAGTAGGAATACGAAAAACGCCACCGACATAACTTTCCCGGTTAGGTTTACGAGAAATGGCGTAATTAAAGGCGGAAGAACCCTGATTGTGAGTAGAATACCGATAGTTATTCGTCTGATTCGGAATACTTCGATTCAGTTGAGACAGGGAATCGGCAAAAACTGAGTATTTTAAATAGTAAGCTTGCTGACTGCGGTTCATCGAACCCACATAATCTTTAGCATCCGGTTCAGGAGTTTTTTGGGTATACAAAAAATTTGGCACAATCAGACTGATTGCGATACTGGCAACGATAAACTGAAGGAAGGTCAAGCCAGCGAGACGACCATAGCGCACGCGATCGCGAAAGGTCAAACCATCTTGACGATCATAACGCACACGAGACTGCCCTGGCTTTCTAATGGAGTCTACGCCTGATTTTAAAGTCGATAGCGCTTGACGCGCCCCCGTAAACCGTCGTTCTGGTGCGGGTTCTGTCAGACATTCCAACCATTGTGCAAAATGGGGAGTGAGATTGATGTCATCGCTAAATTGTAAGCGCATCCGATGTTGGGGTAAATCAGCAGGTGCTATTCCCGTTAATAAATGAATTAATGTCGCCCCTAATGCATAAAGATCTGAAGCGGGAACCACTTTTCCCCAAAGTTGTTCCGGTGGTGCATAGCCGCTGGTTCCCACTACTGTAAATGTTACCCCTTCTGCTGTAGCTCGGTCTTGTACAGCACCAAAATCAACCAAATAAACCTGTCCATCCTGGCTCAAAATTAAATTACTCGGTTTAATATCACGATGAAATACAGGGGGCGACAATTCATGCAAATCGATGAGAATCTCTAAAATACTCTCGGCAATTTGACAAACCTCTGCTTCTGTGAATCGTTTTCCCTGATCTAATAGCGTTTGTAAAGAGTCCCCAACAATGTAATCTTGGACTAAGCCAAACCAAGGTAATCCCTTTCCGAATTGCTTTTCAATGGTGAAGAAATCACGATACTCCGGAATTCGCGGATGATTAAGATGCTGAAGCACTTGCGCTTCTCGTTCAAATAGCTTTAACTCATCCCAATGCATCTGAGGATTAAACGCTAATAGCTTAACCGCGACAGGTTGCGGCGGTGACAGGCTAATATCTTGGGCTAACCAGGTTTGACGTCCCGCATTTTGTCCGAGTTTTGTTTCGAGTTGATAACGTTCGGCTAGTAGTTTTTTTGTCATTTTTCATTTGTCATTCGTAATTTTTCATTTGTCATTCGTAATTTTTCATTTTTCTCAAATATAAACGACGAGAGGGCGGTTTTTGTTGATGAGTTATCAGTATACCCGTTAATTAAATCTCTAAACCCGCCCCTACAATACCCTATAAATTTTACCCTCCTCCCCGGCTAACCTGTTGAAGCCATTCTTGAAGTTCCTGAACTAACCAGCGCCGCTCGTTTTCAGTTAAGTTTTCACCGAAGGAATAGGTAATCATCCACGTTTCGACGCGGATCTCGGTAAAGGGAATTAATTGGATAGTTTTGATATCAGCAATTTTACCAATATGACGCTGATAGGTTAATCCCAAGAGTTCTCGTTCAATAATAAAGTGTTCTGGAGTCAAATAAAGACAATAACATCCGAACAGATGACGCAAATTATAGTCCACTTCATCTTGGACTTTACCTAATTCCTGATTGGTAGCCCGCCAGAGCCATCCCATAAACACAACCAGGGGGAGTAAGACAAGAAATAATGTGCCATTGTGGGATAAGGTGGCAAATAGTCCGATACCTAAGCCTAAAAAGATTAACCCGAATAGTAATAAAAGCGGGAGTGAACAAGCGGTGAGCAGTAAGTCACCCCCTAGTTTGAGAATATCCCGGAACGATCGCGTGGGTTGGGGAATTTTCAGGATAAGCTGCTGGGGCGATTTTTTAAGCTGAACGCGGCTACCTTTCGGTTGAGGGCGGTTGGTTAAGGAATGTTGGGGATAACGATGGTGATGTAGCGCCTCTCGCGCCTCAGCCGCGCTACTAAATCGTGCGTCTAAATCCGGTGCAGTCAAGACGTCTATCCAACGAATCAACTGGGGATCAACCGAGACGCGATCGCTCCATTGTATCCGTAAATCTTGTTGGGGTAA
>JGI12048J13642_10141937_pt1 | contig 12220 bp, 10 predicted proteins | sample ElkSlonscriptome_16_FD_13642 | JGI IMG/M metagenome (IMG submission 13642) | reverse complement strand
CTCGGCCAGCACCCTGGAAATGACCACGTCCTCAGTAGCGCGCAGACTGTTTTCCATTTTCATGGCCTCGACTACCGCCAGCTCTTCACCGGCCTTGATCTCGGCACCCTCGGCGGCGACGAGCTTCACCAGCAGCCCAGGCATCGGCGACAACAGGAACTTCGACAGATCGGGCGCCACTTTTTCCAGCATGTGGCGGTGGAGCTCTGCCGCTTGCGGCGTGCACACCAGCAGGTCGATTTCGGCGCCCCGGCGATACAACTTGAGGCTAGGACCGTGCTTGTCCTGCTGAAAACAGACGTCCTGCTCGTTGACCTGCGCCCGCACCAGCGGCTCTCCGGGTCTCCAGTCGGTCAGCACCGTATAGGGCGCAGAGTTCACGTCGACCCGATAGCCGCCCGCTACGGGCTGCACATGCAGGGGCGTTTCCTCCCGATTGACGATTGCCACCCAGTCGTGCGGTACCTGGCGCTCATGGCCGGGCACCTGGCCTGATAGCCGGGCGGCACGCTGCATCAGCCGCATATTGATAGCGCCCGCCACAGCCATCGCGATTGCGGGGTCATCCTGCGGCACGTTTTCGGCCGAGAATCCGTCCGGGTACTCCTCGGCGATAAAGTTAGTGGTGAGCCTGCCTTCGACGAAGCGCGGGTGCGCGATCAGCGCGTTCAGAAAACTGATGTTGTGGGATACGCCCCGAATGTAATACGCATCCAGAGCATCGCCCATGTGCTGCAGCGCGGTCTCCCGGTCCTCTGCCCAGGTAACCAGCTTCGCGATCATCGGGTCGTAGAACATCGAGACTTCGCTGCCCTCCTCAATGCCGGTGTCGACCCGCACATGTGCCGTTTCTTCGGGCGGGATATAGCGAACCAGTCGGCCAATTGAAGGCATGAAGTTGCGGAACGGGTCTTCGGCATACACGCGGGTTTCGACCGCCCACCCGTTGAGTTCCACGTCGTTCTGCTGAATGGTCAGTTTTTCGCCATGCGCGATGCGAATCATCCACTCGACGAGGTCGAGTCCGGTGATCAGTTCGGTCACCGGGTGTTCGACCTGCAGTCGTGTGTTCATCTCCAGAAAATAGAAATTGCGCTGTGCATCGACGATAAACTCGACGGTGCCCGCCGACTTATAGTCCACCGCTTCGGCCAGCGCAATGGCCTGAGCACCCATCGCCTGGCGGGTTTTCTCATCGAGAAACGGGGAGGGCGCCTCCTCGATGACCTTCTGATGGCGCCGCTGGATCGAGCATTCTCGCTCACCCAGAAAAATCGTGTGGCCGTGGCTGTCTGCCAGAACCTGGATCTCGATATGCCGCGGTTCTTCGATGAATTTTTCGGCGAATACCCGGTCGTCGCCAAAACTGGATTTAGCTTCGTTTTGCGCGCGCTCAAACCCGTCGCGGCATTCCTCGTCGTTCCACACGACACGCATGCCTTTACCGCCGCCGCCGGCACTGGCCTTGAGCATGACGGGGTAGCCGATGTCGCCGGCGATCTCCACCGCGTGATCGGGCCCTTCGATGGTGCCAGTGTAGCCCGGCACCGTACTGACACCGGCCTCCGCGGCCAGTTTCTTCGAGGTGATTTTGTCGCCCATCGAGGTGATGGCTTTTTCACCGGGGCCAATGAACGCGATGCCGGCGGCCTCCAGCGTGGTCATGAAACCCGCGTTTTCGGATAAAAAACCGTAGCCGGGATGGACGGCCTGGGCGCCGGTGTCCTTGCAGGCAGCAATGATACGGTCCGCCACCAAGTAGCTTTCGGCGGAGGGGGCCGGCCCGATATGGACTGACTCGTCGGCCATGCGGACGTGCAGGGCATCGCGGTCGGCGTCTGAATACACCGCGACCGTTTTGATGCCCATTTTACGGGCCGTTTTGATCACCCGGCAGGCGATTTCGCCGCGGTTCGCAATAAGGATCTTGTCAAACATGATTGGATCGCCTGTCAGAGTGGGATATTGCCGTGCTTGCGCCACGGGTTTTCCAATTCTTTGTTTGCCAGCATACGCAGTGAGCGCGCGACGCGCGCCCGCGTGTTGCGCGGCATAATTACGTCGTCTACATAGCCGCGGCTGCTGGCGATAAACGGATTGGCAAACTTTTCCTGATACTCGGCGGTGCGTCGCGCAATCTTTTCATCATCGCCGATATCGGCCCGGAAAATGATCTCGACTGCTCCCTTCGAGCCCATAACCGCAATTTCGGCACTGGGCCACGCGTAGTTGACATCGCCGCGCAGGTGCTTGGAGGCCATCACGTCGTAGGCACCGCCGTAGGCTTTGCGGGTGATAAGCGTCACCTTGGGCACCGTCGCTTCTGCGTATGCATACAGCAGCTTCGCGCCATGCTTGATGATGCCACCGTACTCCTGCGCCGTGCCGGGCATGAACCCCGGCACGTCGACGAGCGTGAGTAGCGGCATGTTAAACGCGTCGCAGAAACGAATGAATCGTGCCGCCTTGCGCGAAGCGTCGACGTCCAGGCAGCCGGCGAGCACGATCGGCTGGTTGGCAATCACGCCCACCGTCTGACCCTCGATGCGGATAAAACCCACCACGATGTTTTTGGCGTAATCAGGCTGGATTTCGAAGAAATCGTATTCATCGGCGATTTTGACGATCAGCTCGATGATGTCGTAAGGCTTGGCAGGATCATCCGGCACCAGCGAGTCCAGCGATGGTTCGGTACGGCTGGCCTCGTCGTCGGTAGGCCACACCGGAGCGCGCTCGCGGTTACTGGACGGAATAAAGTTAACGAAGCGGCGCGTAAGCATGAGCGCTTCGACATCATTCTCAAACGCGCGGTCGGCAACGCCCGACTTCGTATTATGCGTGACCGCGCCGCCGAGTTCCTCAGCCGTGACGGTTTCATGAGTAACCGTTTTGACTACCTCGGGTCCGGTCACAAACATATACGAACTGTCTTTGACCATGAAAATAAAGTCGGTGATCGCCGGCGAGTACACGGCGCCGCCCGCACACGGGCCCATAATCAGCGAAATCTGCGGGATCACTCCCGAGGCGAGCACGTTCTGCTGGAACACATCGGCATAACCGCCCAGCGAGGCGACGCCCTCCTGGATGCGGGCACCGCCGGAATCATTGAGTCCGATCACGGGTGCGCCTACTTTCAGCGCCTGCGCCATAACCTTGCAGATCTTCTCGGCGTGCGACTCCGACAGCGAGCCCCCGAAGACCGTGAAATCCTGGCTGTAGACAAATACCAGTCGACCGCTGATCGTGCCGTAGCCCACGACGACGCCGTCACCCGGTACTTTTTGCTCGGCCATGCCGAAATCGGTGCAGCGGTGCTCCTTGAACATGTCCCATTCTTCGAAACTGCCTTCGTCCAGCAGTAGCTCGATGCGCTCGCGGGCTGTCAGTTTGCCTTTCTCGTGCTGTTTGTCGATGCGCGTTTGCCCGCCACCCAGCTTTGCGGCTGCGCGCTTGTCGGCCAGTTGCTCAATGATGTCTTGCATGGTCGCTACAGACTCCCTGTGTCAGAGTGGGTTGTCGGCCGAGCAGGGCAGCAACCGCTGTATCAAGCCGACGCCGAACCCCAGGTTCGGCATGCGGCCAAGTATCCGTTATTGGCGGCGGTCCCGCTAGGCTGCGGTGCGCTGGCGAATGATATCCAGCACCTGCTCAGCCGCATCCGGGATATGCGTGCCGGGCCCGAAGACCGCGGCGACGCCGGCAGCTTCGAGCTCCGCGTAGTCCTTGGGCGGGATCACACCGCCGCACACCACGACGATTTCGCCCGCATCCTCGGCGCGCAGCGCTTCAATCAGCTGCGGCACCAGCGTCTTGTGGCCCGCTGCCTGCGATGAGATGCCAACCACGTGCACGTCGTTCTCGATAGCGTGCCGCGCTGCTTCCTCCGGGGTCTGGAACAGAGGACCGACATCGACATCGAAGCCAATATCCGCAAAAGCCGTTGCGATGACCTTGGCGCCACGGTCGTGGCCGTCCTGCCCCAGCTTGACGACCAGCATCCGTGGTCGGCGCCCGTGCTCAGCTGCAAAGCGCTCCACGTTTTGCTGTATGCCCATAAAATCCTCATCCCCTTCATAGGCTGAGCCGTAAACGCCGCTGATGGAGTGTATGACTGCGCTGTGCCGCCCCCAGACCTTCTCGAGTGCAGAAGAAATTTCGCCGACGCTGGCTCGCGCTCGCGCCGCATCCACTGCCAGCTCGAGCAGGTTGCCGGCCCCGTTTTCCGCCGCGGCGGTCAACGCATCCAGTGCTGCGCTGCATGCACTGCCGTCGCGCTCGGCACGCGTCTTCTCGAGGCGTGCGATCTGTCCATCGCGAACCGCGCTGTTATCGATGTCGAGCACGTCCACGTCCGGCTCTTCATCCAGTTGATAGCGGTTAACGCCAACGATGACCTCTTCGCCGCGGTCAATACGGGCCTGCCGCAGCGCGGCCGATTGCTCAATGCGCAGTTTGGGCAGGCCGGACTCGACCGCCCTGGTCATGCCGCCCAGTTCCTCAACTTCGTTGATCAGTTCCCGAGCGCCGGCCACGAGTTCGGCGGTCAGGTTTTCGACATAGTACGAGCCCGCCAGGGGATCCACGACCCGAGTCATGCCGGTCTCTTCCTGCAGTACAAGCTGAGTGTTACGCGCGATCCGTGCCGAAAACTCGGTGGGCAGGGCCAGCGCCTCATCGAACGAATTGGTGTGCAACGACTGCGTGCCGCCGAGCGCTGCCGCCATGGCCTCGACAGTGGTGCGAATAATGTTGTTGTAAGGATCCTTGCTGGTGAGGCTGACGCCGGAGGTCTGGCAGTGGGTGCGCAGCATCAGCGAGCGGTTGTCCTGCGGCTCGAACAGTTCGGTCATCAGCTCGGCCCAGAGCAGGCGTGCGGCGCGCAGTTTGGCCGCCTCCATGAAAAAGTTCATGCCGATGGCGAAGAAAAACGACAGACGCGGGGCAAATTGGTCGACATCCATGCCCGTTGCCAGCGCCGCCCGCACGTACTCGATACCGTCGGCCAAAGTGTAGCCCAGCTCCTGCACGCAGGTCGCTCCCGCTTCCTGCATGTGATAACCGGATATCGATATCGAGTTGAAGCGCGGCATATGGGCCGCCGTGTAGCTGATAATGTCGGCCACAATACGCATGGACGGTTCCGGCGGGTATATATAAGTGTTGCGTACCATAAATTCTTTGAGAATGTCGTTCTGCAGCGTGCCGGACAGTTGCTCGGGTGCAACACCCTGTTCCTCCGCCGCCACGATGTACATGGCCATGATCGGCAATACCGCGCCATTCATTGTCATCGAGACCGACATTTTGTTAAGCGGGATGTTATCGAACAGGATCTTCATGTCGTCGATGCTATCGATCGCGACGCCGGCCTTGCCGACATCGCCGACCACCCGGGGGTGATCAGAGTCGTAGCCACGGTGAGTGGCCAGATCGAACGCCACCGACAGCCCCGTCTGGCCGGCAGCCAGGTTCTTGCGGTAAAAAGCGTTAGAGGCCTCGGCGGTGGAAAAACCGGCATATTGCCGCACCGTCCACGGCCGGCCGGCGTACATCGTCGCGCGCGGCCCGCGAACGAACGGTGCGAAGCCCGGCAGGCTGTCGACGTGGTCGAGACCCTCGAGATCGGCGGCCGTGTACAGTGGTTTGACCGCGATACCTTCCGGCGTGTCCCAGGTTAACGCCTCGGGCTCCCTGCCTTTGGATTCGCGGGTGGCCAGTGCTCGCCACTCGTCCAGCCCTGGCCGTTGCTTGTTGCCGTTCATTTTAGTGTCCTTATTCCTGCGAGACCGCTCGGCCAAACCATGTCGGCGGCGGCTCTTGTTATTGGTTGGTCGCGGACTTGTAAAGCGCCAGCGTGCGCCGCGCGCTGTCAACGTGCATGGATTCAATCAGCTGACCCTCTAGCACCGCGACTCCGCTTCCCTCGTTGCGCGCAGCCTGCCAGGCATCCAGCACCTTGCGAGCCCGCTCGGCCGCCGCTTCGCTAATGCCAAAACAGCGGTTGGCCTCCACAATCTGGCTGGGGTGTATCAGCGATTTACCGGTAAACCCAAGCTCGCGCCCTTGTCTGCAGGCTGCGGCAAACCCAGGCTCGTCACAAAAATCCAGAAATACCCCGTCGATTATATCAAGCCGATGCGCGGCTGCCGTCAATACGCACTGGCTTAACGCCGTGCGCAATCCGCTGCGTTCGCCTGACGCGCTGACCCCCAGTTCATTGGCTAGATCGGTGGTGCCCATTACGATCGGGCCCAGTGCATCATCGCCCCCGACTATGGTACCCAGATTCAGCACGCCCCGGGCGGTTTCCACCATAATCCACAGTGGCAGATCGACCGGCGCCCCTGCCACCGTCAATACCTCACGCACCTCGCGGAGGGTTGCTGCAGTTTCGACTTTGGGCAGCATAATGCCGGCGACGCCTGTCGCTGCCGTCGCGCGCAGGTCTTCCGCACCCCAATGGGTGGCAAGGTGATTTACCCGCACGATCAGCTCGCGGCTGCCGTAGTTACCCGACTGCACTGCGGCCAGGGCGTTGCTGCGCGCCTCCGATTTCTGCTCCGGTGCCACCGAGTCCTCCAGGTCGAACACGATTACGTCGGCTGGCAGCGTGCGGGCCTTTTCCAGCGCTCGTAAATTGCTGCCCGGCATGAACAGGAGCGAACGGCGAAGTCTCACGTCGGATCGAGGCATGGCAGGCGGGTGGTCACCAGTATAAAGAGACGCAGCATATTAGCGGATTTGAGGAGTTTTATAATGAGTTAGCCGGCTCGGCCCTGCTCGCTCAGCAGATTGGCATAGCGTTCCCGAAGCACCTTCTTTTGCACCTTGCCCATGCTGTTGCGCGGCAGCGCGTCGACAAACACTACGCGTTTCGGCACTTTGTACCCGGCAAGCTGCTCTCTGAGGCGCTCGATCACTGTTGCCGCACTGAGGTAAGCTGCCGGGTCGGCGGGCTTCAGAACGGCTACCACCGCCTCGCCGAAATCCGCGTGTGGTACGCCAATGACGGCCGATTCGCGTACCTCCGGGAATGCATCCAGCGCGTTTTCAAGCTCGCGGGCATACACGTTCAGCCCGCCGCTGATAATCAGGTCGCGTGTGCGGCCGGCGATGGTCACGTAGCCGTCCTCCGCAATCGAGGCAAGATCGCCGGTGCGGAAAAAGCCATCCGCGGTAAATTCCTTGCTGGTCTCGCCGCCGGTTCGCCAGTAGCCACTGAACACGTTCGGGCCGCGTACCTGCAGGTGGCCGATGCTGTCGGGCGGGAGGGCGATATCCGCGTCGTCGACGACTCGCAGCTCGACACCCGGCAGCGCGGGACCTACCGTTCCGGCACGGCGCTCCCCGTGCAGCGGATTCGAGGCGTTCATGCCGGTTTCCGTCATTCCATATCGCTCCAGTATGGTGTGTCCGGAGCGCTGTCGAAAGGCTTCCAGCAACGTTGCGGGCAGCGGCGCCGAACCCGATATAAACAGGCGCATGGTGCTGCAGAGTTCATGAGTGAACGCAGGCGTTTTCAACAGGCGCGAGTAGTAGGTGGGAACGCCCATCATTACCGTGCTGTCCGGCAGAGCGGTGCAGACAGCATCGGCTTCGAAGCGCGGCAAAAAAACAAGTCGGGCACCGCTCAGCAGCGCGCAGCCCAGACCGACGAACAGGCCGTGCGCATGATAGATTGGCAGTGCATGCAGCAGCGTATCTGTAGCGCTGAAGCCCCAGACGTCGACCAGCGTTTGCGCATTGGCGGCGAGATTGCCGTGAGTGATCTTGGCCCCTTTCGGTACTCCGGTGGTGCCGGATGAGTAAAGCAGTACGGCGGTGTCGGCGGGTTTTCGTTCGCGCGTCTGGAAGTTGGGTGGCATCTCGCTCATCGCCACGGCGAGACTGCCGCTACCGTCCGCCGCAAGTGTCAGCACCCGGGTGTCGGAGTTTTGCGTGAGCTCGCGATGGGTCGCCGCCCGGGACGGGTCACAGATAATTGCACCGGGCCTCGCGTTGCCGACAAAGAACGCCAGTTCCTCTGGCTGATACTCCATGTTCAAAGGGTGAAACACGAAGCCGCCGCGCAGGCAGGCCAGGTAAACCCACACGGCCAGCGGTGATTTTTCGACCTGGACCGTGACCCGGTCGCTCGCCCCCAAGCCAAGATCCGAGAGGCACCGGGCAATGCGTCCCGAAGCGTCGATGGCATCGGCGTAGCTGCAGGACTCGCCCGTTGGTGTGGTCAGCAGGGTCTGATCGAGGTCAGCCGGAAACCGGGCCGCAAACCGGGTAAACAGGTTGGCGGCTTTCGATCTTGACCGGTGCTCGCCGGGTTGCTGCGAATCCTCCATGAGGTCGACATTGTAGCGGGTTCACCCGATACACTGGCGCTTTCCCCGGTCCCGGACCGGCGCAAAAATTGCAAAACCTGTAAAGCTTTCGCCGCCATCGTCCGGGCCGCCACGGCCGTCAGGGCCTGCAACCGTGGCCCGAATCTTGCATCGCAATGTTTAATGATAGTCTGCAAAACCCTGCAAGCGAGGTTATTGATGCAAAAGCGTGTTGACAGGCTGAGCGAAGGTCGCCGCTTGGTGGAAAAAGTACCCGAGCCCGAACACCCTCAAGATCCTGCGGAGCGACCGGCTCCGCCTAAGCCCGACAAACTGCCGCCGGCCGAGAAGCCGCGCCCGATCGACGACCCGCGTCCCGAGCGGCCGCCCAAATGGAGTCGGCAGGAGGGCTTCTGCTGTGCGTCGTGAAGCGCTGCTGCTCCTGCTGTACTCGGCGTTCGTGGTGAGCTCGGCACTGGCCACGGGTCACGGCGCTCTGGTGATGACAGACCCTCTGCCGCGTTTCGAGCGCGGCGACCTGGTGACGGCCGGACACCTGGCGGATGACCCGCTGATTCAGGCCAAGGTTATTGCTGCGCTCGCGCGCTTCGAGGCTGAGACGATCGAAGAACTTGAGTCGCGCGAGGTTGTTTCCAGTCTCGACCGGGAAATGGGGGATATCGAAGCGATAGCCGTGTCCCAGACCAGCAGTGAGCTGATCGCTATCGTTTCGCTGGACGGGTTTGGCCTCGCCAATATGAAAGAGGTCGCTTTGCCGTTGCGAGAGGTTCTTCCCAAAGACCGGTTTCGCGTTATGGTGCCGTATACCAAGACAGAGCTGCAGGCGATGGAGGATATCGATCTGCCGGGCAGCGAGCTGGACGCGCTCGGCGACTAACTGCGGCAAGTCATGCAGAAAAATCAAAGTGTCGCCGGATGCGGGGCTTCGTGCGGATGAGTGCAGATATCGAATCAGTGTCAACTGAAGGGCGTCCGGAGTCGTCTCAGCTTGGGGAACTCAACCAGCGGTTTCACCGCTATTTTGCGAGTGCACAGCGGGCGGCGCATGACCGCATCGAAAACGGGGATGTGCCGGTGGTGCTGCGACTCGATGATCGTCTCGTGCTGGCTCATGGATCACGAACGACGGTGGCAGTGATCAACGGGGCCGAATATCACATGCTGAAAGCGCTGGCGCACTTGCCAATGCTGGCTTTCCTTGATTCTGCGCGCGCAGACAGCCTGGGTGCTGAAGCTCTGGCCGCGATTGTGAATGACCATGCGGGTTTGCTTGCGCGCCGCTCGGTCGATGCCGCGGCGTTCGGTGAATGTCTGCAGCAGCTGGTGGCTGGAAACCGCGACACGAGCGAGCAAACCAGTCTCAGCGCCATCCAGCAGCAGCTGATCGCGCTCGCAGCCGAAGACGAAGTGGCGCGGTTGCGGGAAATCTGCGATCAGATTCAGCAAGAGTTGTCTGAGGCCGGTCGCTGGAATGTCACCCACTTCGTAGTGAGTGGCGGCAACCAGCCCCGATATAAAAACCTGAGCAAAAGTTTTTTCAAGCGCCTGCTCAGCGAACAGGCCGGCGCAGACGAAGCCGCCATCCACCGTGTTATTTACTCCGAAACCTGCGACAGCCTGGCTGATGCGAAAGATCTGGTGGCCGACCGGCTGGCCAACGGAGCATTGGCCGATGTCTTTCTCGACAGTCCGATCAGCCTTGATTCCGATGTGCTGGGCGACGCGGGTTGCGAAGCGATTGACCGGGCGTTTGCCAATGCGCCTTGTGGCAGCCGCGCTTGATGCTGGCAGGAGCCGCTAACGCGGTGACCCGCCGCCGCAGCTCTGCGCAGTAATAAAGTCTTGTACATCGTCGAGTACCGGCACCAGAAAACTGAACGTCGAAGACAGCGCCAGCACCAGGGCAGCGTGCTTCGCATCATCGTAAATTCGCAGCTGTGACTCGCCACCGGCCGCCACAATGCGTTCGTGGAGCGCGGCGGAATTGCGGGGCTTGACCGTCTGGTCATGCAGCCCGTGAATCAGCAGGGCAGGTGGTGCGTCGCCCGATACAAAGTTCACCGGTTGACTGTCGACGCGCAGCGGCGCCGGAAAGATGTCCTGCAGCTCAGGGCTCACTAAAGGTAAGAAATCGTAAGGGCCCGCAAGGCCGACCATGCCGCAAAGCCTGCCCGGGCCATCGTCGGCAGACTGCAGGTAGCGTTCGTCAAACTGAATCAGCGCCGCTGTGTGTGCACCGGAGGAGTGGCCCATCAAAAACACCCGTTGCGGGTCACCTCCTAAACGGCCGATGTTCCTGAATGTCCAGAGCACGGCATCTGCCGCATCATTGGCAAAATCCGGAAAGCCCACTTCCGGATGCTTGCGCATGTCGGGGATGACCACCATGTAGCCCAATCGCGTCAGTCCGGACGCGACAAATTTGTACTTCTCGCGGGTGCCGGATCGCCATCCGCCGCCGTATAGAAATACGACGGTGGGCAGAGATCGAGACTGCAGCGCTTCACTGTCAGGTCGGTAGACGTCCAGCTGCTGATCGTTGCGCGGCGAGTAATTGACACCCTGGGCCACTGCCGGTGCATTCGGTGTGGCCAGATTAACCGCGCCCAGGCCGCTGCACCCTGCAAGCATTCCGGCAAGCATCACTGACATTAGTGCGTGACGGTGATATGCAAACCTAGTCTTCATTGCTGGTACGGATCTTGTCCTTGCGCGCCTTCTCGCGGGCTGCCGAATCTTCGAGCGCTGTCCTGGTCGAGTCGTCGTCGTCGTCCATTTCTCCGCCCAGGCTGCCGTAAGCGGGGTATAGTTTAGCAGTCCCCGGTGGTTCTTCCTCAGGCTGCTTTCGCCGCTTGGGAGCGCGGTCGGTATGCCTAGCGTGGTCTTCCATCATGATTTGCTTTCCCTTCAGTCATCGCGCGTCTGCTGAGGCGCGTTGGAAATGTCTGCAGTCGGCCCTACGTAGCCAACCAATGCCCGGCGGCGGCACTGAGTGCGGTGATGACAGCACCCCAGGCGATATCGGCCACGACCAGACTCCAGGTCCACGCTCTGAGCACGGCCCAGTTGGTAAAGCTGAAGGTCGCGTAGGCGAGCGCGCCCAGCGCCGCGCCGTCGAGCAGTGTTGCCGTCAGGCTGGAGGCAGCCAGGCCCGGCAGCACCGCAAAGTACGCGATGCCTGCCGGATAGCTCAGGTAGAACAACCCTGCGGCAAACTTGCGCGGCTGTTCAACCATCAGTGGGCCCAGGTGCCGTCTGTACTGAGGGCCGGCGATCAGCCCTATCCACACCAGATCGCCCAGCAACAAGGTGCCAAGGGCTGCAAAATAGCTTTGTATCATTAGTTTGCTCCTTATAAGCGGTGGCTTGTTGGCCTATTCAGCGGCTTCGAAGGTTTCGCCGTTGCCGGGTTCCATCGGGCGAGTCTGCTGTTGACCCACGTCGGCGCGTTTGCCCCATGACCACATGCGCCGGGTGAGGTGGTAAAGCCCGGTGGCCAGCCAGCGCTTGCCCGGCCAGCTCTGGGTGTATTCTTCCGGTGCCAGCTCAACGCAGTGTTCGCGGATAAGGCGCTCCAGGCTCGTGCGCAGGTCGGCAGCGAACGCCTGGTCGAGGATAAACAGATTGGCCTCGAGATTAAGTCCGAGGCTGACCGGGTCGAGGTTGCTGGAGCCTACGGTCGCCCAGTGTTCATCCATGACCGCCACCTTTGCATGCAGTGGCCGCTCCTGATACTCGAAAATGCGCACGCCGGCGGCCAGCAGATCGGCGTACACTATCGACGCTGCCGCCACCGTGAGCGGGCGATCGGGGTTGCCCTGCACGACCAGCTTGATGTCGGCGCCGCGGCGGGCTGCGCGGCACAGCTGCCGTATAAACCG
>JGI12048J13642_10135425_pt1 | contig 12220 bp, 10 predicted proteins | sample ElkSlonscriptome_16_FD_13642 | JGI IMG/M metagenome (IMG submission 13642) | reverse complement strand
GAGGAAATCTAAGGTTCTTTGAGTTCGGTAAGGTCTATTTTCAACCTAGTCAAGGTCAATATGAAGAATCTAGAAAATTGGGGCTTTGGCTCTGCGGTGACCGCACCGAAGAAAGTTGGCAGGCCAAAACGGAGTCGTTCAATTTCTTCGACCTTAAAGCCATCTGTTTGGAAGTGCTAGAAAGTCTTGGTCTGCAGAGGGTCAAGACCAGTGAATTAAAATCTGAAGAATGGGTCTACGGTGTAGAGCTATTGAAAGGCAAGCGATCTCTTTGCCGAATCGGAAAAGTATCTTCTTCCATTTTAGAAAGGTTTGAAATTGAAGACGAAGTTTTCTTTGCGGAATTCGATTGGGAGAATGTGATCGCTTTGATCCCCAAAGCAGGAATCAAATTTAATCCCATACCGAAGTTTCCCTCTGTGCGAAGAGATCTCGCCCTACTGATCGATAAGTCGGTAAGCTTTGAAGAGATCCGAAACTTAGCCAAGGGTGTTGAGAATACCTATTTAAAGGAAGTCAATCTGTTTGACGTCTATGAGGGAAACAATCTGGAAAAAGGAAAGCAGTCGTACGGGGTGAGTTTTACTTTCCAAGATAAGTCGAAAACCATGACCGACCAGCATGTCGACAAGATCATGGACCGACTGATCCAGCGTTTTAAGCAAGAATTGGGCGCAGAGTTAAGGTAGGCGAATTAAAAGACCCTTAGCGGAGCACTAATTTGGTGCCGGCTTTCGGGCTACTGCCTTTTTCAAGCTCATTTCTTTTCAATAGCTTCTTCATCTTAAGGCCGTGCATTTGAGAAATATCCCATAAACTCTCCCCTTCTTTTACGGTATGGAATTCCGCTTTGGCTCTTCCTCGCTTCGGTTGAAGATAAATAATTCCCTCCGGCACTGCATCGCCTTCCTCCAGGTCGTTGTATTTATAGAACTGCCAAATTCCCATATTGAATTCCTGTGCCAAATCTTCGAAAGAATCCTCCTCATTGGTCTCAATATATCGAATGTTGTTTTTGTGAGTCAATACCTTATGTCGGTTGATCAGTGCACTGGTCGTTGAAGAAGAAGATCTTGACGGCTTTGATTTGCTCTTTGCTTTGTGGGCAACTACTTTGCGATCTTTTTTCCTTTTGTAACCTTCGTCGTACTGGTAAAGCTCATTTTTCTCAATAATATCGATCAATAATTTGGGATATTTTGGATTGGTGGCATAACCCGCTTTCTTTAATCCATGAGCCCATCCTTTATAATCGCTTGGTTTTAAAGCAAAGAGATCGGCGTATCGTGATTTTTTCAAGAACTCAGAATGGTCGTGATAAGAATCCAATACGTGTTTATATTTTCTGAAGCATTCGTTTTTTCGGTCGTCATCCTGGATGTACGTGGGTCCTTTCCAATCGGAATGACACTTGATGCCGAAATGATTATTTGCTTTTCGCGCAAGCGCGCTGTTGCCGTTTCCAGACTCCAAGATCCCTTGTGCCAGGGTAATGCTGGCCGGCACGCCGCTGCGGTTCATTTCCTTGATGGCTTCATCCTTGTACTTGGCAATGTAATCTGCCTGACTCATCCGATTTGGCGCCGGTTGGGCAAGTGTGGAAGTGGTAATCACCGCCATGAGCACGAAATGAATTAAACGCATTGTTTCAAATTGTTAATAACCTACTTAACAAAAGTAGGGCCATATCTATTGCGCTGCCTAGGGTTATTCACAAGATATTAACAGTAGACTATTGAGATTGTCTGGCCATAATCCCTCGATTTGCCTGCAAACCTCCCGAATGGTAGAAGACGAGCTTACTGCCCTCCTCAAATTTACCCTGCTTGATCTGTTCGGTCATGGCATAGAATGCTTTGGCGGTGTAGAGGTAATCCAATTCAAGGCCCCATGCTGTCTTGCATTGCTCTACAAAGGTGATCAGCTCATTGGTTACCTTACCGTATCCACCAAAGTGATATTCATCGATGAAATTCAGTTGAGCCGCCTTTTCAGGATTAGCTTGCCAACCGATGATGTCATCATTTAGCATCTTGGCTCCTTTGATCGAAGAGACCACGTGAAGCCTTTCGTGCTTGAGACTGCTCAATATGCCCGCCGCAGTGGTGCCTGTCCCCGCAGCACAAAAAAGATGATCGAATGGGGCTTTAATTTCACCGTAAATGCCTTTGCAGCCATTTACCCCAAGCTGATTGGCACCACCTTCTGGAATCAGATGAGTATCCTTCCATTGCTGCCCAATCTCTTCTGCCTGCTTAATCTGCTTAATGACTCTGTATGCTTCACGTGGTATGAAATGCAGCTTCAAGCCGGATCGATGGGCCTTTTGCAAGCAGTAGTTCGAATTGGGGTTCAACTCCTCTCCGCGGATCATGGCGTGAATCTCAAAGGCCGAACGAGCAGCAATCGCCGCAGTAGCTGCAATGTGGTTGGAGTAAGCCCCACCAAAGGTGAGAACCTTCTGCTTTCCCGCTTGCTCTGCCTGCTTAAGGTTCAACACCAGCTTTCTCCACTTATTGCCTGAAACTTCGCGATGAATGAGGTCGTCTCGTTTGATTAAGAGCTCGATCTTGGCTTCATCCAATAGTGGGTGAGTTAGCTTTTGAAGGGGAGAAGGAAGCTTCAATTTAAGATCGATCATTTTGCAAAGCTATGAACATTGCCTTGCCTTTTTAGTTGATTAATTTTGTAGATGAGTATGGATGGATTTTCAATTCAAGATAAGTACGACAAAGACGATTATTACCTAAGTAAAGAAGGGTACGTAGTATTCACGGAGAAGTACCATTTAAAAAGAGGATACTGCTGCAAAAACGGCTGCAAGCATTGCCCTTACGGATTTAAAAGAGGTTTTTCCGCCAAAAGAAAATAGTTATGATAACCGCAGAAATGACATCATTCCAGGCACAGATCAAAGCAGGTATACCCGAAGAAATTCCGCCAAAGCAAGCACTTGATCCGGAAATCAATCATGCCCCCAGGCGAAAAGACATACTCAATGCCGAAGAGAAGCAGCTGGCCCTTAAGAACGCCTTGCGGTACTTTCCAAAAGCACAGCACGGTGAACTCATTAAAGAATTTTATCAGGAACTTAAAGAATACGGACGCATCTACATGTATCGGTATCGCCCGGAATATGAGATCAAAGCGCGTCATTTAGACGACTTTCCTCATCAGTCTAAACAAGCAGCCGGAATCATGCTTATGCTTTCCAATAACTTAGACTATGCAGTGGCTCAACACCCTCATGAGTTGATCACCTATGGAGGAAATGGGGCGGTATTTCAAAACTGGGCGCAATACCTGCTGTGCATGCAGTATTTGTCTGAAATGACCGACGAGCAAACACTAGTCTTGTATTCCGGTCACCCCATGGGACTTTTTCCTTCGCATAAGGATGCCCCGAGGGTAGTGGTGTCCAACGGTATGATGATCCCGAATTATTCCAAGCCGGATGATTGGGAACGCTTTAATGCTCTGGGTGTTACCCAATTCGGGCAAATGACTGCGGGTTCATTCATGTACATCGGGCCGCAGGGAATCGTGCACGGCACCACCATTACGGTATTGAATGCCGGACGAAAGATCGGTTTGTCTGATCTGGGAGGTAAATTATTCGTCACTGCCGGACTGGGTGGTATGTCTGGCGCTCAACCGAAAGCCGCAAAGATTGCCGGCGCTGTAAGTATCACGGCTGAGATCAACTCAAAAGCGACCCACACTCGGCACGCCCAAGGTTGGGTGGATGAAGTGTACCAGGATCTTGACGAATTATTATCCCGCACCAAAGAAGCGCAAGCCAATAAGGAAGCCATTTCACTGGTATATCAGGGGAATGTGGTTGATCTTTGGGAAAAGCTGGCCCGCGAATCTTTTAAGGTAGAGCTGGGCTCAGATCAAACTTCACTGCACAATCCGTGGGCAGGAGGATATTACCCGGCTGATCTTTCCTTAGAGGAATCGAACCGCATGATGGCGGAGGAGCCGGAAAAGTTCAAAAAAGCGGTTCAAGAAACCTTGCGCCGCCATGTAGAAGCCATAAACAAGCTTTGCGCTGAGGGCATGTACTTTTTCGACTATGGTAATGCCTTTCTATTAGAAGCCAGTCGCGCCGGAGCGGATATCATGGAAGGTAATAAATTCAAATATCCTTCTTATGTACAGGATATCATGGGTCCCATGTGTTTCGATTATGGATTCGGACCCTTCCGTTGGGTGTGCGCATCCAATGATCCCAAAGACTTGAAAGAGACTGATCGCATTGCCACTGAAGTGCTTGCAAAAATGGCTGCAGAAGCTCCTAAGGAGATCAAGCAGCAGATCGAAGATAATTTGAAATGGATTCGTCAGGCAGAAGAGAACAAGCTGGTAGTAGGTTCACAAGCCAGGATCCTTTACGCAGATGCTGAAGGTAGGATTAGAATTGCCGAGGCATTCAATAAGGCCGTGGCCAATGGAACAATTTCTGCTCCCGTGATCTTAGGCAGAGATCATCACGATGTATCTGGAACTGACTCTCCTTATCGGGAAACTTCAAACATTTACGACGGCTCTCAATTCACTGCCGACATGGCTATTCAGAATGTGATCGGTGATTCCTTTAGAGGTGCCAGCTGGGTGTCTATTCACAACGGCGGTGGAGTAGGCTGGGGCGAAGTGATCAACGGTGGTTTTGGCATGTTGCTCGATGGTAGTGAGGACTCCGACCGTAGACTTAAGTCGATGCTGCATTGGGATGTGAACAATGGTATAGCCAGACGAAATTGGGCCCGAAATGAGGGGGCTATTTATGCCATCAAAAGAGCCATGGAGGCGGAGCCGCTTTTGAAGGTTACAGTGCCGAACTTGGTAGACGATAAGGATTTGGAAAATCTATTTTGATAGCTTCAATGATGGTTTTGAGCTAATTGCTTGGCTTGATTTAGCTGGGACACAGAGGCCCTTACTTCGCAAGGGCTATGCAGAGAAGGCTCAGAGAACCACGGAGATACTTAACCTTTCTAGGTTAAAAATCAAATTCCAAGTGCTCTAGTCATTCTAAGTACTCTAGGCACTTAAAAACTTCGAAGCCTCGAGCTTCAACGTTTTTACCACCTCCACCCAAAAGTGGCCGTCACCAGATGGTCGGTGCGCACTATATCAGCCGCTTCCGGAGAGGTCGCATAAAAGGGATCGATGAAATTCATTTCACTGATCGAATAAGCCAGATCAAAGTTGAAGTTCTTGAATCGATAGCCCGTACCGAGTGAATAGGTGATCCTGCTCTCGTCGGGATTGAAGTCGGTGTTGTTGGCAAAGGGGTTGCTTTCATACCTTAAACCCGCTCTAGCCACGAAGGGGTCCAATCGAACTTCCCCGCCAAATCGAATAGTATGAGCAGTTTGTAGTTGTTCGCTAATTTGATTGTTTGTAAGCGAGAAACTGAATTCGGAATTTCTTACATTATCAAATCGAGCGGAAGAATAATCTACGAACTCATAATCTACATTGACCATACCCAGCTTCCCGATCACATAGGCCAGACTTCCATTGAATCGCCAAGGGGTACGCAGTCTGTATTCATAATTCGACTCGATGAACTCCGAGTCGTAGCGAATTCCATCAGAAAAACTACTATTTGACCTAACGATATATTCTTCACTGAATCTGAACCAGGTAGGCGAGTGCACAGCAGCTCCGATTCTAAGTTGTTCGGTGATCCGATATATCATACCGATTTTGAAGTTAAAACCGGTTCCCAGACTCAATAAATTCGTTTCTTCACTATAGCTGCTAATATCACCACTGCTAAGGGGTGGTCTATTATAATTATACTCTTCATATCGAATAACATCCCTTTCAAATCTGGTACTCTGTATCCCAAGATTTGCACCTAAATAGAGTCGATCTTGATAGTTTCCTCCGAAGCCAAAAAAAGTTTCCGTTTGACGGCCTGCCTCATCAACCTCCATATTTTGATCTATGCTTTCTTCATCGAACAACCAGCGATCAATGAAATATCCACCATTTCCATCAGGAAATGTATCAATTGCAAAAGTTTCGAAGGCTTGGGCAGGACCAAAGGGTAGTATGTTGTAATTAGAAGGTAGATCTTCTGCATTTGGGAATGCTTCAATGTATTGCAACTCATATGGATCTACAAATGAGGAACTTTCATTATTTCTACCATTGAACCTATAGCTGTTTCTATAGGAATTCACCCGATTGTGTGAAAAGGTAAAGGAGTAATTTTTCCAACCACCCGGGTCTCCCCGATAGCTGTTCACGAAGCTGATGTTTGGGATGTTGAAATTAAAGGTGCTTTCTTCGTTAAGCGTATTCCTAAAACCAGCCTCTTGAAAGGTACTTAGCAGTCCGGTTGAAAAGGTGAACTCAGAATTTCGATATACTCCAATGCCAGCGGGATTAATTGCCAGGCCGCTGGCTTCGCCACCCAAAGCGCCAAAAGAGCCACCCATGGCATTGAAACGAGCGGTGCCTAAATATTGCATTCTGGATAGCCTTAAGGCATCCACGACACCCTGTCCAAAAGATTGACCGCCAAGGATCAATAAAAGGAATATGTAAAGCAGTCTTTTCATCGATTATCGTCTTGGTCTAGAACTCGATCGTGATCTAGATGGACTGCTACTTCTCGAAGGTCTGCTGATGCTTCCACCTCTTGACGGCGAGTAGCTAGGCGTTCTGTTGTATGATGGTCTACTTTGACGGTAATTATTCGATGGCCTGCTTTGTGGTCTTGCCGATGGATTCACAGTCGGTCGGGCCGGACTACTTTGATTGTAGGATGGCGTAGAATAATTTCTATTCGGTGTAGCTCGTTCACGAGATGGGGCAGACCTTGCCGGTTGCCCGGTGGAAGGCCGGCTACTAGGCCTACTAGACGGATTGTAATTGCTATTGGGTCGAGAAGGGGCGGCTGACGTATTACTGCGATTGCCTGAAGTTCTCCCGGGAGCGCTCGTTACCCGCTCGTAATTTTCTCTGCTATTGCCCGTATTGTACCTTGCCGGAGTTTCCCTATTTCCCGAAGGACGCGCTTCGGGTCTGGTATTTTCTCTGCTTACCGCCTTTCGATTAGAAGAAGGTCTGGCACTACGAGGCGAGGTATTTTCGCTTCCCGCCATTCTAGCGTTCGATGGCTGGGTACTGCCGGGTCTGGCTGCTCTTTCTCTGCCACTATTGAAATTCCTGGAACCGCTGCTGCCACGCGGGGTGCTGATGTAGGTTCTACCGCTTCTGCCAACGCCGCCGTCTACAAATCCACCTCCACCATGGAAGCCGTTGTAAAATCCATTCTGAAATCCAGCCCGATAAGGATCGTATCCCCAACCATAGCCGGCGCCCCAGCCATAGGAAGGAAACCAAGGATTCCAAGGATTTACTCCGAAAGCCGGTCGCCAAGGGTTCCAGAAAGGATCTCTGCACGCCCAGGCTGAGTAACCAAAACCAATTCCGAGACCTACATTCCATCCACTCCAACTGTTCCACCCTAGGGTCAAACCGGAAGCAGGAACGAAGGGATCCCAAAAGGCGTGTCGGCCAAAAAGACTTGGCTGGTAGAAGAAGGGATCAGCTGTGTATAAGATCCGATCCCTTTGGAAAGGGTCAAAGGTATTGAAGGATTGAACCGGTCTGTTCAACCTTTCCACTGATTGCGCATATTCAGGATCATAATATTCCGTTCCACCATCCGTGTTGTTGTTAATGATCACCGTTTGGTTGTTACCATTATTGGTAGAGGGCTGACTATTCTCGGCTTGTTCATTTTCTGTGTAGCGATTCTGATAGACGTCCTCAGGGTAATTTTCAGCTTGTCCTTCTTCTGTATATCGATTCGGATAAGATTGGTAACTAATGTCGTCGGTCTTGTTGAACTCTTCTCTCGGATCGGTGCGTACTTGGCGCACGGGATCATTCGAGGGACTATAATATACATCGTCGAAAGCATAAGGCTGTGAAGTACCTGCGCAGGCGGTGATCAAGCCGACACCGAAAAAGAGTTGGAGGTATTTTATGAATTGTTTCATGCCTTTAGATTTAGTCCCAAGTGGTATCATGATTAAATAATACTTTTGCTTGAGAGAAGTTCAATGCATTTATAACAAAATCTATACCACAATGGCAAAAGGCTTTCCCAGTAGAGCAGAAGATTATTCTCAATGGTACAACGAGATCGTGAATAGAGCTGATCTAGCAGAGCATTCAGCAGTAAGAGGCTGCATGGTGATCAAGCCGTATGGTTTTTCCATTTGGGAAAAAATGCAGGCACAGTTAGATTCAATGTTCAAGGCTACTGGTCATTCCAATGCGTATTTCCCCCTTTTCGTCCCTAAAAGTCTCTTTGAAGCAGAAGAGAAGAATGCGGAAGGGTTTGCCAAGGAATGCGCAGTGGTTACGCATTACCGCTTAAAGACGGATGAGGATAAGCCCGGTAAACTCAAAGTTGACGAAAAGGCCAAGCTGGAAGAAGAACTCGTTGTCCGACCTACTTCTGAGGCCATTATTTGGAAAACCTATAAAAACTGGATTCAATCGTATCGCGACCTCCCCATTTTGGTCAACCAATGGGCGAATGTGGTACGTTGGGAAATGAGAACTCGCTTGTTTTTAAGAACTGCTGAATTTTTATGGCAAGAGGGTCATACCGCACATGCTACTAAAGAGGAAGCTGTAGAAGAGACCAGGATGATATTGGATATCTACGCCAAATTTGCGGAAGAATACATGGCCATGCCGGTGATCAAAGGCACGAAATCAGAGAGTGAAAAATTTGCGGGTGCAATAGAGACCTATTGCATTGAAGCCTTGATGCAAGATGGAAAAGCACTCCAGGCGGGTACCTCACATTTCTTGGGTCAAAACTTCGCCGAGGCTTTCGACGTCAAATTCACTTCTCAAGAGGGAAAACAAGAATATGTTTGGGCCTCTTCATGGGGCGTAAGCACCCGCCTGATGGGCGCCTTGATCATGACCCATTCAGATGACAATGGGTTGGTCTTACCTCCCAAGCTAGCGCCACATCAAGTGGCAATGGTCCCTATCTATAAGGGAGAAGAGCAAAGAGCCAAAGTAGTGGCCGAGTTAGAGAAGATCAAAGAAATTCTTGAGGTAAGGGGGATTCGCGTGAAACTAGACGATCGAGATACCCATAAACCGGGCTGGAAGTTTGCCGAATACGAATTCAAAGGGGTGCCAATTAGAATGGCAATGGGCATGAGAGATCTGGAAAATGGCACCGTCGAAATAGCCCGCCGGGATACCTTGGAAAAGAAAAGCTTTGAACGGAAAGACCTTGGCAATAAGATCGAACACATGCTGGAGAATATCCAACAGAATCTTTATCACAAAGCGATCGACCGCAGGGAAGAAAATACCCATTCTGCGGATAGCTACGCCGAGTTCAAGCAGCTGCTTGAGGAAAGGGGTGGTTTTATTTATGCCCATTGGGATGGTACAGCAGAAACGGAGGAAAAGATCAAGCAAGAAACCAAGGCCACCATTCGTTGCATTCCTTTCGGTAAACCCCAGGCCGGGAAGTGCATGGTAAGTGGTAAGCCTTCCGCCAAGCGGGTGCTGTTTGCCAAAGCATACTAAGACGAATCGAAAATGAAGAAGCAGAGTAAGGACTTTCAACACATCATCACAGAAGTTAAGGATAAAGCTTGCCTCAAGCAGCAGATCTATCGCAATACTTTGAAGACCTTCAAGCAGTTTAAAATGATTGCCAAGGAAATGATCCAAGGCCTGCATAAAGAAATGAGTAAAACCGACCAGCAGGTGCCTTTAGCATTCGAAGAGAAAAGTGCTTTTGAATTCGAGATCAAGATCGGGGGGGATGTGTTGCTGATCTACATGCATACCAATGTGCATGGCTTACCGATGAATCATCCCTTGATGAAAACTTCTTACGTTAAAGCTCAACACGACCGGAATTACTGCGGCTTGATCAACATCTACAATTTTTTAGCAGATTCTTTTAAATACAATCGGGTGAATGATGAAGGTCATCTGATTGGCAGAATCATGATCAATCAGGATCAACATTTCTTTGTGGAGGGGAGAAGGCAATTGAATTTTTTATTCAACGATTTTATCAACCAAAAGATCGACCTTGCCGCCATTCAATCGATTTTGGAGCAGGCAGTCATCTATTCCATGTCCTTTGATCTGACCTTGCCACCTTACAATATGAGCCAGTTCATCAGCGTGGGAGAAATCCTTCAGGATTCCTCTTCAATGCGCATCAAGACAGCCAAACGGTTAGGCTTTAAATTCAGCTTCGACGAATAATTGGGGAATCCTTTGAGAGAGTTGAAATCCTTCTGATCCCGAGCTAAAAAAATTGAATAATTTCTTTTTTCAATTATCATTTTTCCATTACATTTGCACTCCAATTTTTTGGAAAAGAAATACGGTCCGTTCGTCTAGGGGTTAGGACGCCAGGTTTTCATCCTGGTAACAGGGGTTCGATTCCCCTACGGACTGCAAAGCATTTTAGAAAAAAATAGATGGCGAATCATAAATCAGCATTAAAAAGAATCCGTCAGATTCGAAAGCGTAATCTGCACAACCGTTATTATGCCAAAACCACGCGTAATGCGATTGCGGAACTCAGAGAGGCGAGCGACAAGAAAAAAGCGGCCGAGCAATTGCCTAAGGTAGTCAGTATGATCGACCGCTTGGCAAAGCGAAATATCATTCACGATAAGAAAGCTTCAAACTTGAAGTCGAAGTTGACCAAGCACGTCAACGCCCTTTAGTCGTCACGAAATTATTTTTGAAGGCTTCAACCCTTGGTTGAGGCCTTTTTTGTTTGCTCTTGGTCGATGTTTCGCATGATGCTTACTGCTCTGGTGTTCAGATTGAAGCAGATTAAATTGCCCATCCCTTCCATTTCGTGGTTTACGCAACCGTTATCGATGTAGATCTTTCTTTTGTTATCGGCCAGTCTAAGCAGAATTTTGTGCAGCTTTTTGGGTTTGTGGCCCACCACAACCTTTTTATTCTTGAGCATCTTCTTCTTCGCTCTGAACTTATTGATAAAAAGCATTGATCTGCTGTCTTCAAAAGGCTTGGCCTTTTTCGAATCAAAGCCGGCATGTACCAAAAAGTAGTCCTCCAATTCTACATAATGGTAGGTGTCTTGCAGCAGCTCGTGATACTTTTCCTTAATGATCCGTTTGTCGAAGAGATCACCGTTGTTCCTGTTTTGAATTAAACGCTTGGTATGTTTTGGTTTTCGTTCTATGGTATCTAAGATGGCCTGTTCGTGATTCCCCCTCAAATACACGATCTGATAACCCTCTGCCATCTTGGACAAAATATCATCCAATATGGATGAAGAGTCAGGACCTCGATTTACGGCATCACCAAGAATGAAAAGCAAATCATCTTTTTTAAGATCGACCTGAGATAATAATGCTTGGTAAGTTTTGAAACAGCCGTGGATGTCACTGACGGCGAAGCGTCGCTTGGCTTTCTTCTTGGAATCTGTAAGGATCAGTTTTCTGACTTCAGACATTTAGTGTCTAAATAAGTAATTAATCGCCTTTTGAGATCACTAATTTATCCTGAAAGCTTTGATCTTTTCCTTGCAATTGAATAAGATATACACCATTTTTCAACCGACTAAGATCAAGCGGATTCTCTTGGAAAGGGGGCAAGCTTTTTTCAAACACTAACCTTCCTTGTAAGTCGTAGATCCTAATTTCTAATCGCTCTCCTTCAACGTCAAGTTGTTTTATATTCAAGACCTCTTGGGCTGGATTTGGGTACAATAAGATCTCGGATTGAGTGCTTTCTTCTTCGTTGATCCCGATTGGAAATCGATTGAATATTGATAATGCAGAATCGCTTGCTTCTGTTAGTTTGTTGAGGTCTTCTGCGACTAGAATAGCGAAGGTTAAGCTGATACTGCTATCCGCAGGGAGATCAAATGGACCCATTGAAATGGCATCGAGGATATCAACCCCATTAGGGCTATTAAATCCTGCGCTATCTGTGCCACCTTCCAGAATGGCAAACTTTTCAGTGCGGTTGAAGCCATCGCTAGGGTCAATAGCGCCAGTTGCGCTCGGGTTTGAGATGGCGAAGTGATTGGCTAAACTAGGGTGACTGATCGCCATAAGTCCGGTCACGATTGAGGTATCCACTGATGAACTGATTCCCATCTTTTTTAAAGAGTCGTAGGCTACACGATTCCTTGCAAATTCTACGA
>JGI12048J13642_10343391_pt1 | contig 12222 bp, 8 predicted proteins | sample ElkSlonscriptome_16_FD_13642 | JGI IMG/M metagenome (IMG submission 13642) | reverse complement strand
CAAATATTGATCGGTGTACTGTCAGGTGTGGGCATCGGGGCAGTCATAAAGGACTGGCGCGGATTTCGATTCAAAGCACCGGAAGAAACGGGCAAACAGATTATGAATTTTGCCATCGGGATTATATGCCTTGTAGCACTCTATGTTGGTTTGAGCGTGTTGTTTGATGCACTTGCGGACGAAGGCACAGACGGGGCAACCCTGCTACGCACGACACGCTATTTTATCCTTGGTCTATTTGCGTTTATTATCTATCCCTTATTGGCGGTACGATTCAATCTACTCAGGTTAGAAGATCAAGAAAACGTCGCGGAGGCGTAAGACTTTATGACAGACATCGCTGAACTCATTCTAAAAGTTGCCCTCTTTTTCGCCGGATTAACCGTGTTATTGTGGACGATTCTCTCTGCGGTGAGGTCATTTGTCCTGCCTCGTAGCGAGAATGCTGGCTTAACCCGCAAGGTGTTTATTATCTTCGGGCGGACGTTTTATGGAATAATCAAAAACCGTGATTATGCCCGACGTGATCGTGTGATGGCGTTCTTCGCGCCGATTACCCTGCTCTCGTTGCCGATTGTCTGGCTGGCACTGGTCATGTTTGCCTATACGTTGATGTTCTGGGCAGTGTCAGATTCGCTCAACTTGCGTGAGGCGTTAGTTATGAGTGGGTCATCGTTGATGACGCTTGGTTTCAAATTTACCGATGAAATTGCGGTCATTGTACTGGCGTTCAGCGAAGCGGCGCTCGGTATGATGTTTATCGCCCTGTTGATCGGTTATTTGCCAACGATGTACAGTGCATTTTCTGAACGGGAACGGTTGGTGACGCGCATTGGCATGTTGGCGGGTGAACCAGCGAGCATTAAACAGCTCTTTTTCATTTTCCACGTTTCCGAAGTTATGTATGACGAAAATCGCATGAGCGCTTTCTGGCAAGATTGGCAGGATTGGTTCGCACATCTGGAAGAAAGCCATACCACCCTCGCCCCATTGAACTTTTTCCGGTCACCGGCGGCGAATCGCTCATGGCTAACAAGTGCTGGCGTGGTGCTAGAAGCCGCATCATTGATCGCTTCTTCAGTCAAGGTTGACCGCGCGGCACAGGCAGGGATTGCCATTCGTTCTGGCACCAATGCGCTTGGCAGTATTGCGGGATTTTTCCGTATCGAATTTGACTCTGATCCACAACCAACCGACCCGATTAGCATTACGCAGGACGAATACAACACCATGTATGATGCACTCGCCGAACTTGGTATTCCAATGCGTGAAGATCGTGAGCAGTGCTGGCGGGATTATGCGGGCTGGCGCGTCAATTATGACACGCTGTTGTTACGACTGGCTGTGCTGACCATGGCTCCGCAGGTCGCGTGGGTCTCTGACCGCGAGCCTGTAGCCTACACCCAGCCGGAAATCGCATTTGATCGGGGGGTGTAAGTGTAGCATGTTCTAAAGCATGTCACGCAATAGTTTTTAGTCCTCACGTTTGACGAGGAGCGCCTGCATCCCTTCACCATCATTTAAAAATTCGATGATTTCGCGCATCTCATCGTGCGTACACCCCAACAAAATCTTGACTTCGGAGTCGCGCTTGACCAGATCAACGGTGCAGACGATCCCGACAGCTTTTTTCTCCCCACTTTTGCCCATAAAAACATCCATACCGCCCCCGTCCGCGGAGCTTGTCCCCGCGAGGTAGCCATAATCATAAGGATAGATCATGTTTTCATATTCAGGATGAGATGTGCCTGAGGCGCGGTCAATCACCACTTCAGTGTCGGCGATCATTTTATCGAGGTGCTTCCAATAGGCTTTGTTATAACGATCAGGCATCGCTTAGTGTCCTTGTTTATCCAATGTCAACACCTGCTCTGATGAGCAGATATGAGTGATGGAATTTATGATTTATTTTGTCTGTGTGCTTCTTATCCATGTTACTCGGTTATTATCTTACCGGCAATTGCTGTCTCTGGCGAAACCGCGTAAATTCGTTGCAGTATTTTGTCATGTATCACGTTTGAAGTTATAGAAGGTCGACTTTCTCGCAATAACTAAACGCTGAATGGTAAGTAGGGGTATGGATGCATCATCAGCACCACAACCAATAAACGAACGCGATATGGTCGAACGGGCACAGCACGACCCGCAGGCATTCCCGCCATTGTATCGGCTGTATTTGCCACGCGTTTACGGGTACATCGCCTATCGTGTGGGCAATAAACAGGATGCGGAAGACCTCACAGCGGAGGTCTTTATGAAGGTCGTGCAAGCCTTGCCGTCGTTTGAATATCGTGGAGATGGCGCGTTCGCCGCCTGGATATTTCGTATCGCACATAATCAGATCGCGGTGCATTATCGCCAACAACAGACACGCGTGATTGATTCATCGCTGGATGATCTACCAGAAATTCGCAGTAAATCACCCTCGCCGGATCAGTCGCTACAGCAAAAAGAGCGTTTCGCACGTCTGCGCCAGATCATCACAACATTATCACCTCGCCGACAGGAGATCGTCACATTGCGCTTCTTCGGCGAGCTTAAAAATAAAGAAATTGCCGTTGTCCTTGGCATTGATGAACGCACCGTTGCGTCTCATCTTAGCCGCGCTATAGAGGATTTAGGGCGACGCTATGACTATGAAAAGGAGGAACAGGCGTTATGAGCGACAATTTTAGTGAAAATGGCGCACACAGCAACCCCTCAAACGCAGAAGAAGAACGCCTGCTTAACGAGATCGAACGCGCATTACAGGCACGTAACAGCCCAGTCCATCAACCATCACAGGTTCCTGTGCTTAATGAGCTAGTCAACACCGTGCCACAGGTCGATCCCACGTTTAAAAATGTGCTAGAAGCCCGCTTGATTGACGCGCTCATACAGGCACAACCGCCTCACCAACCAGAAACTTCACAGGAGATTGCTGATATGGAAAGCATCACACAGTTCAAGCAACAGGATTATGACAGACCGTATACGGTTAAACCGCGCTCACAGCGGTTACAGCTTGCGTTTGTGGCGGGCTTACTGGCAACGTTGATCGGGGTGAGCATGATGCTTGCGTTTAGTCAGATGCCGGGCGATGATCCGCCACCAGCGGCAGGAATCGGCGCGGGTGAACAGGAACAGGACGATGTAGAAATCGCACAGGAAGTCGTCACCGCCACGCCAACGATTACCGCCTCATGGACGTTCACACCGACGGAACCCGTCAACGTTACACCGACACCGTCTGCTACGCTCACATTCACGCCAACGCAGAACCTTGCCGATCTAGCGACGATTCCGATTCCGGCGGGGTACCGCGTGACGACACTCAACCTTAACGATGTCACCGTCAATACGGATATTCGCGGGATGAGGCGCATAATCATAGAATATGTAACCAACGATCAGACTATATCGATTAGTACACAGGCAATTATCGTGGGTGAGGTTGAAGGGCAAGCGGATGTGATTCTAGTCGCTATGCCTATGCAGGACTTCGAAAATGGCGAGGACTTCTTACAAAACCAGACTAATATTCAATTAACACCTGCCGATTCTTTCCAACCAACAGAGGCGGAATTAAATGCTATGTTGGAGGAATTTGAATTACCAGCCGATTGGGTCTTTACTACAATTCCTGTTACACAGATCATTGGTAGCAGGAGTTTAAACGGAGCGCAAGCGGTGATTGAGGCGCAGATTGGCTTATCGCGTGACGAACGGCGTAGTCTGACAATTAGCCGAGAAAATTACTTTAACCCCTACATACCCCGCACAAACCCTCTCTTTTTAGGAGATGGAGATGATTTTGATCTCTACATTGGTGTGTTACTACCTCAAGAAGATGCTCGCTTGCTAGAGGTGATGATTGACGGAGGCTATCAGGTTAGCATAACGAGTGCAGACATGGACCAATTACCGGAGGGTACCGTCGCGGTGAACGTCCCTGCGCCGTCGTTGGTGTTTGATGATGTGCTCGCTATTGGTGATCGTGTTGATATATTAGCGGCACTGTCATTCGTTGACGCTGATGAGGAATTCCAAGAACTTGTTCCTGTAAACACTTCAGATGCATCTAATCAATGGCTCGTACCGTTGCCGGACACTGCGGAGACAACCGAAGGCACGCCACAATTGGTTATCCAGCAGATCATTTCTGACGCGATTGTGTTACAGGTATCGGATAGCATCACATTGGCAGTTTCAGCTGAAGATGCAACAATCCTGAATTATTTGATAGATGCAAACATACCGTTAGCACTCGTCCACTCAGATTAGTGCGTTGATATCTCTAAAGCAAAAAGAAAAGCGATCTTGCGGGATCGCTTTTTATGTATCTTATCATTTATAACCGAATTTAACTGCTAGCGCGTTTGGTGATCCGGCGTAAGCCCTGATATTGTGGATTACCCTGAATTTGTGCCCAGCGGTCTTCTCCACCATCCGTATGCCATTCCACCACATACAGCCCTTCCGGGTCTTCGTATTCCATATTGGGTGTCAGGTTAAACAGCATTTGACGAAGCACACCGATCAATTCCTTACGTTTTTCACCGGTACGCAGGACGAAGTAACTGCCCGGCACCCACTCAAAACGCACAGGCATGCCATTCCAATTGCCTTCCATCATAATCGGCGCGACTGCCTGTGTACAGTTCATGTACAGCCCCTGTAGACGATTCTTCCACAGGGTATGGTTAATGCGCTCCTCAATATAATAAGGGCGCGGTTCTGGCGTAGAATAAAACCACTTCCGTGCGTCTGTTGCCATAGCGAGAAAACCTCCGCGATTCTGTTACGTTGCATTCACCCCATAAGTGTACCTGAAATCAAGCACTTCGCCAGATCATTTAGCGAATATTCACGTCGATATCAATTGGCATGAGCATTTGCGGTTGCTGACTGAGCATTTTCACACCATTGGCAAGATGCCGTAATTGCCAGAATGGATTGAGCGCTTCGGCGTTTTTCACCTGTGGCATGAGCATAAACTTAGCCTTTTCACGGATCATCGCCAACGGTGCATCTTCCGGCAAATCGCCGAGTTCACGCGCTTTTTTGAGCGCCGTTTGCAAATCACCGAGTTCATCAACCAATCCATGCGCCAATGCTTGCTCACCAGTCCACACACGCCCACCACCAGCTGAATGTACCGCTTCTACACGCATATCACGGGCGGCGACCACCCGCGCAATAAATTGATCGTAGATATGTGTGATAATTCCGCGCACCTGTTGCCGTTGTTGTTCGGTGTAGGGTTTACTCACGTCAAACAGATCCGCATTTTGCCCACGGTGCAAAGTCTCGTAGGTAATCTGCGCTTTTTCCAGCAGACCACCCGTGACAGGTCGCAGAGAAACCACACCAATGGAGCCAGTAATCGTGCCCGGTTGCGCCACAATATAATTACCCGCCGTCGCCAGATAATAGCCGCCGGATGCGGAAACATTGTTCATATAGACGACAATTGGCACTTTGTCCGCTAGTTCATGTAGCGCGTTGACCATCGCCTCAGAAGCTGTTGTCGAACCACCGGGCGTATCCATAAATAGAATCACCGCGCCAATGTGGTCGGCATTTTGCATCAATCGGCGAATCTTTTGTATCAGTGTGACATCGCCCACACGCTCACCGCCAATCAACGGCAATGGAACATCCACCGGTGGACTCACACTCTCGCCATCGACAATCGTGCCGGAAACATGCAACAACGCTACCACTTTTTCAGGGGATTTACGGCGTTTTTTCAGTAACAGTTTTTCTGCACGTTTACGGGGGACAAGATGTTTATCATTCAGATGCGCTGGCAACTCACTTTCATGACAGACCGCATCAACAAATCCTTTTTCATGCGCGATGGTGTCTACATAGGGGGCATTGTCGATAAAATCTCGTACCGCATCGGGGGTAAGTCCGCGCCCTTCCGCAATGCCACGCACAATCATGTCATAACGCGAATCCAGCAACCAGTTCAATTGTTCCCGTGCTTCCGGCGACATTTCACTGCGCGAGAAGGTATCCCCCGCACCTTTATAGGGCGAAATGGCGATCACATCAAACGTCACCCCGATCCTATCCAACGCATCTTTAAGGTGTGCCGCACCCTGTTGAATGCCAGTCGTCATTAACAGCCCGCCCGGTTGCAAGATAATCTCATCCGCGACACTCGCCAGATAATAGGCACCTGTCGTGTACATCGCGCTATAACACACCACCCGTTTGCCACGTTCACGCAGACGTAAGATGCTGTTACGGATGCTTTGTAAATCGCCAAGAGGGAGCATGGGCGCGCGCAAATGCAAAACCACGCCCTGTGTGCGCGGATCATCTGCAATCTGTTGAAACAGGCGTTCAAGACCAGTCACGCTCAGAGGTGTATCGCCCTGAAACCGTCGCCGTAACCACCCGCGAGGTTCATCAAATGTCGGCAGTGTGCCTGCTAATGCAATATAGACATAATCCAGATGTTTGAAGCGTCGCCTGCGCCAATTACGAAACGAAAACCATGCACGACCCAGCCAACGAAAAGGGTTTAACCATCCAATAATCCGTAAAATTCGCTTTACCATTTTCTACCTATAATCCGCTTTCGTATTAAATTTCCAATATTTACAGTGTTAAGCGTCCCAACTCACAAATATGATAGGATTGTAGCATAGGGATAAATTGATCAAAGTCGCATTACGGGTTAAACAATATCGGCGGAATCTGTACATAATAGCGCTATTGTCAATCATGGAATCGTATACTGCGGGATTTGCAAGATATTAACATCCGGTTCAATGTGTGGCTGGTAACAATATAAGGTGAAATATCTGGTGCAAAGTTGACTCACAAAAATGTAAATCAGTCGGATACAAGCTGGATAACACAGGTCAGTCGTTGGTTAATTGATCCGGTTGTGCCCACCTCGGTTGAAGATCGTCAGAAAATTCAGATACTATCGATGATCTGGATGGGACTCATAGGCATAGCGTTGTTCGGGGCATTACCCTATCTTGCTATGAACCCGAATGACATCACAGGGATATACACAACACTCATCGGCATTGTGTTTATCACGGCATGCTATGTCCTCGGCAGAACAGGTTATTATACTGCCGCCGCGTGGGGCACGTTCGCCATCATCACCCTAACTACTTTCGCGCTTGGGATCTCCACAGCAGAAAACGCCTACCTCACCCTGATCTACCTACTCATTCCTATATTGGTGAGTGGTATCTTATTCAGCACACTCACGATGTTGATGATTTCGGGTTTATTTATTTTTGCGATGGCACTTCTGCCTATCGTCTTCGACCATATTATCTTCGAGAATTTGCTCGCCGGTCCAATGAGTCTGGTGATGTCACTTTCTATTATGCTCTTTATCGGCACACACTTTGGTCATTGGCGCATCAAGCAAACCTCACAAAAGCACGCCTCCCCGCCCGATCATCTGTGGCATATGATCGAATTATCATCAGATATGATCGCGATACATCGTAACGGAAGATTAGTTTACATCAATCAGGCGGGTGTAGATTTACTGGGTGCGGACTCATCCCGACAACTCATCAATCGTGATATGTACGACTTCCTTCAACAGAACTCAAGACGTACATTACCTGCACAAATCGTCCGGTTTGATGTCAGCGATCAGTATGTCATCACGACAAGCGAGAAACTTACCCGTTTAGATGGTGAAATGATTGATGTCGAGGTCACAACTGATCAAATTATTTATGAGGGAGCGCCAGCAACACAGATTATCGTACACACGCTAAATAAAACTACGCCAATTGCGGATCGCATCCAACAACAATTTCTTGAGTTTACGGATGATCTAATTCTGGTACATCAGAACAATGGACATATCACTTATGCTAACGAGGTTAGTGTCCAAACCACCGGCTACACCCCGCAAGAATTAATTGGCAGGCAAATTGCTGAGGTTATTCCTGCTTATTATGAAACTGCCTTGCAACCACACATCACAGACACAGGGAGTTTCTCTCCAGATATTGTCCATACCACCATGCGGAGCAATGGCAGAAGACCCGTCAGAATTCAGACCCGCCCACTCCACCCTGACCATGTTGATAGTGATCGTATGGTCATCGTCCGAGACGCTACCGAACATGAAATTGATAAACAGGCATTAGATCAAGCAAATCGGCGTTTTGAGAAAATCATGCGTTCAGGCACGGTTGCAGTCGCGCTCATCAGTAACGAAGATTACCATTTTGTTGATGTCAACGATGTGTTCTGTGATCTGCTGAATTATGAGCGTAGTCAGCTCATCAATACCAATATTGATGACATCAATCTATGGGTGTCTGACGATTTCAAAACGTTGGTGAAGCAAATGAATGCGGGTGAATCTATCCGTGACCACAATACGATTCTTAGCGATAAGCATGGAGAAATGCATCATATCCGTGTCAGCTTAGAGTTAGTCGAACTTGGTAATGAACCATGCACTATGTTTATGGCAACCGACATCAGTCGCTATCTGGAAGCAACACGCTTGATGGGCGAACGTGAGAACCGGTATCGTATTGTCTCTGAATTGATGTCTGATTATGCTTATGGGTGGTTGGTTGAGGATGGTGAGGTTAGCCTTGATTGGATAACAGGTGCATTTGAGCGAATCACCGGTTATCGTGTTGAAGAAGCCAGACAATGGCAAGAATGGATGATAATCCATCCTGAAGACTCTGTTTCGTATCAGCATATGCTACGTATTCTCAAAAAAGGCAAGGCGCAAACACTCGATTATCGGATGATTACCAAATCTGGTGCCACACGTTGGGTGCGAGATTATGCGCGTCCAATTCTAAATAATGAAAAAGTTGTGGGTATTTACGGTGCCATACGCGATAGAACCGACCAAGTATTATCAGAGGATTCCCGTCGCATCCACGCATTAGAGCAAGCTGTTGTCGCAGAAATTGGAAGAAAGGCGTTGTTGAAGGATGTCACGCTGGATATATTGCTAGACGAAACCCTGCCATTACTTACGCAGGTTCTCAATGTGCAATATTGCAGTGTCTATGCGCTCTCTGAAGATCAAAAACACCTGAACTTGCAGAGCGCGGTGGGCTGGCAAAATCCTGTTGAGGAAGTGATCCAACTTAATGACGATAATATCTACACACAGGCGAGCTATACTCTGCTCACCAAAGAACCCGTTACAGTGTCTAATATGCACACGGAACAGCGTTTTACCCCCGGGCAATTGATTACTAACAGCGACATTATCAGTGGGTTAACAGTTTTAATTCATGGTCAATCTGATGTTCTGGGTGTGCTCGGCATCTATTCTCAAGACAATTATGCGTTCACGCTGGCAGATATTAACTTTTTGCAATCCATCGCGAACACCCTCGCGGCATATATGGAACAGCAAAAAACAGCCCGGCAAGAACGCGATCAACGACGACTTGCAGAAGCTCTGCGCGATACCGCAGAAGTGCTCAATAGTACCTTGCAATTTGACGCGGTGATTGACCGTATGATGGCACACCTGAGCAGAGTGCTCCCTTATGACGCGGCAACACTCATGCTGATTGAAGGTCAATACGCTGAAATCGTAAAATTCGTCGAATACGGTGACTTCCAGATACCGGGTAATGTGCAGTTGAATAATCCTTTGCTTATCAACGACTTACCGCTCGTGCAACATATGGCTGAACACTCAGAACCATTGGTGTTAGCGCACACACAGAAGGATGCGCGCTGGCGTGTCTTCGCACCAGAAGGCAGATGGATACAATCTTATGTAGGTGCGCCTATTCTTTTTCAGGGTGAGTTAATTGGTATCCTCAATGTGGATAGCGCCACGCCCAATCGATTTACAGATGATGATGCAAGTCGATTGATGGCATTTGCAAATCAGGCAAGTATCGCCATCCACAATGCGCGTTACGCGCAAGAGCTTAAGGAACAGGTCGAAAAACGCACAGAGCAGCTCAACATTGAACATCGTCGCCTCGAAAGTGTGTTGAAAGCGACAGGAGAAGGGATTTTTTATACCGAAGATACGATGATTTTGTTCGTTAATGACCGTATTTGTGAAATGCTAGGTTATGCACCACAAGAGTTGATAGGACGTAGAACCACAATTCTTGTGGGTCGCGAGTGGGATGAACAGGCGCAGATGCTCTGGGAGGAAGCACGCGAAACCTTAATCAATACCGAGGTTCAACATGCTGAACATCAATTGACCCGTAAAGATGGTACAAAGTTTGATGCCGCGTTGACCATTTCAGCCGCAACTGCCCCTGAATCCCATAATGATGAATTAATGACGGTCACAATTGTGCGCGATATTAGCCAGCAAAAAGCCCTAGAAAAACAACGTGAACGCTTTATATCTAGCGCATCTCATGAATTACGTTCGCCCATCACCAGCATAAACACACGTCTCTATTTGATGCGAAACAAGCCAGAGGAAATGGGTAAACATATTGAACTTATGGAACGTGTTGTTGAACGTATGAATACGTTGATCGAAGATTTACTGGATCGTGATCGCCTTGAACGTAATACATTGCCACTACGAAACCGCAACGTCGTCTTACAAAACGTGGTTGAGAAGATTACCGAAGTCATGAAAGATGATGCTGAACGGGAAGCAATCGCACTAACAACAACGTCCATTGATGACCCATTACGTGTATTTATCGACACAGATCGTATGTCACAGGTTATTACCAATATCATCAATAATGCTATCAACTATACTGATCCAGATGGGTTAATTATGGTAGAAGTCACACAGGGGTTTATGGAGGATGATGACGAGACGATGTATGCTAAGATCATCGTTAGTGACAATGGTGCTGGTATTTCAGCGGCGCATTTACCGTACATTTTTGACGAGTTTTTCCGTGGGAATAAGCATGTTCAGGGGAATGGTCTTGGTCTGAACATTGCGCGGGAAATTGTGCGTTTGCATGGCGGAGACATCACCGTAGAAAGTACCGTAAATGTGGGCAGTATCTTCACTATCTGGTTACCCACCAAAGAGGATACACTCGTTTAACGTATTATCATCAACACAATCACTTCAAAGAACATGGCAATCGTGGAGTAAGCGATTAGCAACGCAAACGGTAAATACGCTACACTTATACGAGGAAGTCGCCATCATGTGTATGTGCGATCTATAATTGAGATGAGTGATTAATCCATGCTGACCCTAATGACCGACGTTATGAATGATTATAAGAGATAAACATGCGTCGATTTTTCTTCATTGTGGTATTGCTGTGTGCGCTCGCTTCATGTGATACGACAGACAACGGTACAACACAGTCCACCCTAACACCCACAGAAGACCTACCCATTAGCGAGATTGTGCAGACCAACGCGGCGGCGAGTGGTACGCTATCATCAGCACCTACACGCACCCCTGCCGTTTTTGAACCACGACCCGAGCCAACACTTGCCTGTACCGAAGCCCCCCGTACTCGCCTGATTCTTGGCGAGCGTGGACAGGTCAGCAATAACGACCCCGAACCACTCAATGTGCGGTCAGGTCCGGGCACAGGATTCAATATTCTGGGCATTCTGGTTACAAGTGAGGTATTTACTGTGCTGGATGGTCCACGCTGTAATGGGGAATATGCGTGGTATCTGGTGATTTCTGAAGAACTACAGGGATGGATTGCAGAAGGTGATCCGAATTTGTACTATGTAGAACCGTATCTCCCGGGTTGACTTTTTGCGCCGGGGGATTAAAATACATCTATGTAGGTCGGGGCAGTGGTGGAATGGTAGACACGACGGTCTTAAAAACCGTTGCCTCACGGCGTGTGGGTTCGAATCCCACCTGCCCCAATAAAGAAGTGCGTTCTGCACTTCTTTTTGATTCTCAAATTACTGTAATTAACTACAACGTGGGTTAAAAAGCGAAGATTACCACCACTTAACATCAAAGGTAAAGTGATCAGAATCCGCAGAGGCATTAGCGCCATCGGTTTGATCGATTGTGACGGTGTAATGTTTCCCTTTTTGAGAATACCGTTTTACCAGACCACGTAACACACCGAGCGTTAAATCTCCGGGGAATGGGATGTAACCATAAACCTTCAAATGCCCATTTTTGATCTTTTGCACCTCATAATGCCCTACATTGCCCTTACGATAATTATGCTGATAGACTTCCGGTAAGTGGATAATTGCCTGTTCAACAGTGGTGACATCATCGCTTAAAACAATGTTACGGGCAATTTCTTTGCCGATAGCGAT
>JGI12048J13642_10292062_pt1 | contig 12225 bp, 13 predicted proteins | sample ElkSlonscriptome_16_FD_13642 | JGI IMG/M metagenome (IMG submission 13642) | reverse complement strand
CTCGCCGCTTTCCGGCGGCGCCGAATGCTTCCAGTGATCGTCTTGACGGCGCTTCATCGCCTTGCAGGCCGCTATGGCGAGCGCACCGAACGCCATTCCCGCCGCCATATGCACCGTGAAGTTCAACGCTTGGCGAATGATCATGACCGCCTCCTGCATCGGCTCTTACAATATTGCTTAGCGGCAACGGCCATCGCCGCGCCCATGGCCACGCCTTTGACGAACCCGGATGCGGCAACGAAGTAAGTGAGCACCATCTCAAATTCTCCTCTGTTTCATAAGAGACCCAAATTAAACCCAAGCCAAACAGGGGTTAGGGAATATATGGTGTTTCCATTCTCACGATCCTAGCAGGGAAAGCTCGCCAAGCAGACCCTGAATACGATCCTTGAACGGAAAGAACCCCCTGACGGCGTGGGGCCAGAACACCCGATCCCAAGGCCGTTGAACGAAAACCATTGAAATGCCAGCGGCGGCGAGCCGGATTTCCAATTGGCGCAATCGTTGCTGCGTTGGCCCCACCGGCGCATACGCCGTCACCACTTGCCGAAGGCCATGACCGCGAACCCAATCCATCAACGCGCTCGCGGCATCGCCCTCAGGCAGCGCAATCGAAGGGCAGTCAAACCACGCCCCCGCCCGGTCTACAGCGTCCGTTACGGCGCTATTCGCGAAAGCCATCGGCAGTTCACCCGCCGCCAACGGCGAGCGATCACGCGTGCATACCAAGCCCGTCACCGACCGGATGATGTTTCGCGGAATATCCAGGCTTTCCGGATGGCAATCCTCGTCGGTGACCAACAGGCCGGTCGAGAGAGACGGATCCAGGCGAGCAGGCGACGGAAGGGCAATGGGTTGCGGCGGTGCCAGGCCAGCGACGGGGGCAGCCTCCGTAGCGAGTTGGTCGGTCGTCTTCCACCGGCCAACGGTAAACTTCGCGATATTGTCGGGTCGGGCGAGATAAGTTTTTCCCGGTGTCTGAATGCCGGCGACCCAGCGCCACGACAGTGTATTGGAGGCCGGATCGCCATCCAACAGGAACCGCAAAAAGAAATCGGCACCCAACTCCCACGGCAGTTTCAGTGTGAAGATCCAGATGCTGGCGAACCACATTCGGGCGTGGTTGTGCAGATAACCGTGCTCTACCAGTTCGGCCGCCCACGCATCGAAGCAGTCTATGCCCGTCTGCCCTTCTGTCGCCTTGCAGAATCGGTTTCGCAACACGTCGTCACCGGCAAGCTCCCGGTGCCAGCGATCCACCGCCATTCGGTAGTCGTCCCAGACCGCGGGGCGCAACTCCAGCCAGCCTTTCCAGTAGGTGCGCCAGAGAACCTCTTGGATGAACTTTTCAGCGGACCGATAGCTGTGAATATCGAGTACGGCACGCACCACCTCCGCTTCGGTAACGAGGCGATGGCGGATCCACGGGGACAGCGTCGAAACATTGGATCTGTCGCCCGGACCGAGATCGTAATTGCGTTCTTCGGCATAGTGCCGGCCCGCGTTGGGTAAGAAAGCCTGGAGTCGCTTGTCGCCGCAGTTGCGTGAAGCATCCCAAATGCCAGTAGCAAAGGGATCAATGTGCCCGGGCAGCCCCGAAGTGGCCATGTCAGCTCATAGTTGAACGCAGCAGAAAGGTACAATGACCTACGCATTTTTCGCCGAATTGGATCGCCGGCACCATCGAAGCGATCTAGACTGGCAACCCTGTCGTAATGCTTTGCAATCACAACACCGAGGTCCAGTCCCCCATGAGCCGCGTCCCTAAATCGGCCCCGCGCAGCCAGATCGCCGTCATCGGTGCCGGCATCGCCGGGTTGGCGTGTGCGCGGATCTTGGTTGATGGGGGCCACGCGGTCACCGTGTTCGACAAGGGGCGGCGGCCCGGCGGAAGGGTTGCGACCCGGCGCGACGGCCCGTTTTCCTTCGATCACGGCGCCCAATATTTCACTATCGAAAACGACGTGCTGCCCGCGCCAATTGCGAACGCAGTTGACGAAGTCGTGATCGCGCCTTGGGACGGCAGGATCGTGTCGATGAGCGGTGGACGCCGCGAGAGCGTCGAAGACACACGCCGGCGGTGGGTCGGAATACCTGGGATGAGTGCCCTGCCCCAACACATGTCGGCAGGCCTGGATGTCCGCTGCGGACGCGCCATTTCAGGCGTCACGCGGAACAGTGCCGGCTGGCGCTTGAGGTTTGAGGACGGATCGGAGGCTGGGCGGGCCGATATCGTCGTCGTCGCCGTTCCCGCCCCGCAGGCGGCAGCGTTGCTCGCCGATAGCCCCAACCTTTCAAACCGCGCTACCGCTACGACGATGGCGCCCTGCTGGGCTGTAATGCTCGGTTTCGAGCAGCCCCTTAATGTGCCATACGACGGTGCCTTCGTGGCTGATAGCCCGGTGGGGTGGATCGCGCGGGATCGATCCAAGCCGGGGCGCGGCGGCGGTGACAGCTGGGTGGTGCATGCATCGCCGGAGTGGTCGCGCAAATACCTGGAGGCGGAACGCCGGGAGATCGTGGAAGAACTTCGGGACGCGTTTGGGCAAGTCATCGGCCAAGCAGTATCGAAACCCGCTTACGCAAAAGCCCACCGGTGGCGGTTCGCGCGCGTGGAGGTTCCCGCCGGTGACGCGTGCCTGTTCGATACTGAGCTGGGGATCGGCGCGTGCAGTGATTGGTGCGTTGGCGGTAAAATTGAATCAGCCCTGGCATCGGGACAGGCGCTGGGGGAGCGGATCATCCACTCCCGTACACCCGCGCTCGCACCCGAGCGCGCTTAATCTTCGGAGGACTTATCGTGGCAACAGTATTGGTCATCGGCGCAAGCAAGGGAATCGGCCGTGAGACGGTGAAACAAGCCCTGAAAGCGGGACACAAAGTGCGGGCCATGGCGCGCTCCGAGGTCCGCATCCTCGGGCGTCTCGATAATCTTGAGACGGTTACCGGCAACGCCCTGGATCCGGAAGCGATTGAACGGGCCCTCCAGGGCGTCGACGTGGTGATCCAGACCCTCGGCGTTTCCGCCGGACCGGAGATGATTCTCAAGCCGGTCCGAATATTCTCGGACGCCACCCGCGTGCTCGTTCCGGCGATGGAAGCGAGCGGCGTCAAACGCTTGATCTGCCTCACGGGTTTCGGCGCCGGGGACAGCCGCAACCGTGGCGGCATGCTCTACAACACGGCGTTCCACCTGTTCCTGGGACGGGCCTATGACGACAAGGACAGACAGGAGCAAATCATCCAGGACAGCGCCTTGGACTGGGTAATCGCCCGCCCTGGAATTCTGACCAACATGCGCCATACCGGCACCTACCGCGTATTGCCCGATCCACAGGATTGGCGCAGCGGGTGTATCTCGCGCGCGAACGTGGCCGACTTCCTGGTAAAGCAGATCGACGACGATACATATCTGGGCCAGACGCCGGTACTGATCGAGTAAGGCCAGGTATCTCCTTCGAACAACAGGCGCCATCGTGAGCTCTTCCACAAAAAACCTGCGTTTCGTCCTCGGCGACCAGCTCTCCCGCGGCGTCTCCAGCCTGCGCGACGCAGACCCCGAGACCGACGTGATCCTTATGGCCGAGGTCCACGACGAGTGCACGTACGTGCGCCATCACGTCAAAAAGATCGCCTTCCTTTTCTCTGCCATGCGCCACTTCGCGGCGGAACTGGAGGCGGAGGGTTTCCGGGTGGATTACAGGTCACTGAACGACACGGGAGACACCGAAAGTCTCGGGGGCAGTTTCAGCGGCGAACTGATAGCCGCGGTCGATCGTCACAAACCGGAGCGGGTCATCGTAACCGAGCCGGGCGAGTGGCGCGTTCGCGACAACATGAACAGCTGGGTGGATCAAATCGGCGTCCCGTTGGACATTCAAGCGGACGACCGTTTTGTTTGTTCGATCAACGAATTCGGCCAGTGGGCGTCGGGCCGCAAGAGCCTGCGCATGGAGTATTTCTACCGCGAGATGCGGCGGAAGACAGGATTGCTGATGGACGATTTCGGCGAACCCATGGGCGGAAAGTGGAACTTCGACGCCGAGAACAGACGCAAGCTGCCGCAGCAGCTGTTTCCTCCGGAACCCGCACGGTTCGAGCCCGACGGCACCACCCGCGAAGCCATGGATCTGGTGGCGGCGCGCTTCTCGGACCATTTCGGCGACCTCGAGCCGTTCTGGTTTGCGGTTACCCAGTCCGAGGCGGCGCGGGCTTTCGAGCACTTCGTGCAAACGGCGCTGCCGCTGTTCGGCGACTACCAGGACGCCATGGCGCAGGGAGAAAAGACGCTCTATCATGCGGTCATCGGCCTTTATCTCAACGCCGGTCTGCTGGATCCTCTGGAGTGCTGCCGCCGGGTCGAGCGGGAATACCGCGAGGGCCGCGCTCCGCTCAACGCCGCGGAAGGGTTCATTCGCCAGATTATCGGCTGGCGTGAGTACATCCGCGGCATCTACTGGCTGAAGATGCCGGACTACGCCGAAACGAATTTCTTCGATGCCCATCGCCCGCTGCCCGATTTCTATTGGACCGGCGATACCGACATGAACTGCCTGCGCCAGTGCATCACCCAGACCAAGGAAGAAGCCTACGCCCACCATATTCAGCGGCTGATGGTAACGGGGAACTTCGCGCTCCTCGCCGGTATCGCGCCGAAAGAGGTGTGCGAGTGGTACCTGCTGGTCTACGCCGACGCCTACGAATGGGTGGAACTCCCCAACACCCACGGTATGGCCTTGTTCGCCGATGGCGGCGTGCTGGGCTCCAAGCCTTATGCTTCCAGCGGCAAGTACATCGATCGCATGTCCGACTACTGCCGCCATTGCCGCTACGATGTCCGCAAGGGCACCGGTCCGGACGCCTGCCCGTTCAACTATCTCTACTGGAACTTTATGGTCGAGAACGCCGACAAGCTGTCGGGCAACCAGCGCATGACGATGATGTACCGGACCCTTGAACGGATGGACGATGACCGGGTAGCGGCCATGCGCGAACAAGCAGCGGCATTTCTGGACGGTATCAATTCTGGTTGATCGAGCGGCGGTTTCGCCGGCACCGCTCCGAGCAGTACCTCACTTCACCCCATACTCTTGCCCACTTGCGCCGCCATTGGAATGGACGGCCGCAGACACGGCACATTTTGCTTTGTGGCCGACGAGTCACAGCCCCGCTCTTGGGAACTCGGACGCAATAGCCAGGAACAGCAATGTCGATACCGTTGCGGAGAGAGGGATGCGCAGGCGCAACCACCAACCCGGAGCGAAAGCGTGCGTGAGAGCCCAACGGTCCAGTGGCAGGATGGCGAGGAAAGCGACGGCAAGCACCGCAGCCGACCACGGCATCGGAAGCAACACCGCCACCCACCCCAACAGGGACGGTACCACACTCATTACCAAGAGCCGCGACGCAGCAGCCGGTTGATCTTTCATGGCGGCACTGGCGAAACCCCAATGAGCGCCACCGAGGAAAGAGAGGATTACCGCGCCATAAGCGACAACCGCAAACAGGGCGGCCGAAGCGTTTGTCCCATTGCCGAACACAGCGATGGCCGTCAATGCGGCGAAGGGTATTAATCCGAGAGCGCCGAGCCAGACGGCCTTTTTCGGCAGGGCAGTCAAAGTTTCTGTATGGGGAACCATCGATCGGTGCACCTCGCAATCTGAGACTTATAAGTGCCCTTTACCTACGAGAAAGCCGCCTTGACGGTTCATGTTCTCAGATGTCGCGGTGTGGCGAGCGCCCCGATCAGTCGATCAGGGCCTCGATCGGATATGGCCGGACGTCTTCGGGGGAAATGGGATTCTGCGCCCCGACGAAGTACTGGATCTTTCCCTTGTCATCGAACAGCGGACGGATGCGCAGACGGTTCCAGAACGTGGTTCCGTCCTTGCGATAGTTGAGGATGTCGATGGTGATGTGGGTTTCAGCCGCCAGCGCGTCACGGATGTCCTGAATGGCTCTCTGATCGGTTTCCGGGCCCTGGAGGAACCGGCAATTGCGGCCGACCACCTCGTCGGGCGGATAGCCGGTTTGGGCCTCGAATTCGTCGCTGACGAAGATGATCGGCATATCGTCCCGGGACGGATCCGAGATGACGACGCTTTTTTCTTGCTCTTCCACCGTCAGCAACGCGGCTTTCGACGTGTCCCCATGTCCGCTTGGCATCATTGGTCGGTCCCCTTGTGTTCGCATAGCCCCGAAATCATGGAGGTTTCGGCTCCGGAAGACAACCATCTCATTGCCCTTCCATCACAAACGGCGTGGCCGGCCTCTCGTGCCGCAAAATCGCCAATTGTGATGGAAACGAATTCATCCAGCTTTGGTTCCGCGTCGTAAACATAAGTAGCTGAACTCATTCCGCGACAGTTTTTATGAATTCCAGAGTGAGGTTGGCGTTGTGAGGAGCCAGGATTATGGGAAAACGGGTCGACCTGAGATCGCGTTTCCCTCAGATGACACGACACAGGTGATTGCGATGTCAGTGGACTCAGGTCTCCAGAAGTATATTCGTGAAATTCGTAAGGCGCCCATGTTGGATCCGGGCGAAGAGCATCAGCTGGCTCGAAGGTGCCGCGACGACGGCGACGACGAGGCCGCGGGGCGCTTGATTGCCAGCCATATGCGCCTAGTGGTCAAAATGGCCATGCAGTATCGACGTTATTCGGTTCCCGTCGAGGATCTCATTTCCGAGGGAACGATGGGTTTGATGAAGGCGGTGGAACGGTTCGACCCCGATCGCGGCTTCCGTTTGTCCACCTATGCGTTGTGGTGGATCCGGGCGGCGATGACCGATTTCGTTATCCGGTCGTGGTCACTGGTCCGCATGGGACAGACCACCGAGCAACGGAAGCTGTTCTTCAATCTGCGAAAAATGAAATCGAAACTGCGCGCTTACGAAGACGGCGACCTGCGGGACAGTCACGTTCGCCAGATCGTGACGGAGCTCAATGTTTCCGAAAAGGACGTTGTGGCGATGAACCGGCGGTTGGCCGGACAGGATGCCTCGCTCAATGTTCCGGCGGGCGATATGGGGGACGGCGACTGGCAGGACTGGATCAGAGACGACAACGAAACCCACGACGAGAACTTTGCGTCCCGCGAGGAATATGCCTACCGGCTGAAGATGCTGCGAGAAGTCATGCAGGGACTGAAGGACCGCGAGCGGGAGATCATCATCGAGCGCCACCTTGTGGAAACGCCACAGACTTTGGAAGCGCTGAGCCGGCGCCACCACATCTCGCGCGAACGGGTTCGCCAGATCGAGCACGAAGCCGTGGGCAAGATCAAACGGTGGATGGCCGAGGGTAATCCAGCAGTCGGCCACTAGCGGTATTGGCGCCCGACATCATTATGCAACGTCAAGCGCCCGCTTCTTGAGATCAGCCATTGACAGTTGATCGAGAGCAGTCTCGTGAGTGGCCGTGAGGACGACTGGTGGAGCCACGCCGGCATCGAGCGCGCGTTTCCACCAACCGGCGCAGATGCACCATCGGTCGCCCGGCTTGAGGCCGGGAAAATTAAACGCCGGAACGGGGGTGCTCAGATCGTTGCCTTTGGACCGGCAGAACGCCAGGAACCCCTCCGTTACCTCTGCGCAAACAACATGCGCGCCACGATCCTCGGGCCCCGTCTCGCAAGCCCCTGTTCGGTAAAATCCGGTTTTTAGCGACGAACAACACGCCTCTAGCGGTTCACCAAACACATTCTTGCCTTCAGCCATACTTTCTCTCCAAATAATTGGTCAGGCGTGCCCCACATGGACATACGTGCGCTTGGCGTCGTCCATGGCACGCAGCGACGTCGCCACCACCCCGCTCGCGAGTTTGTCAGTCACGTCCTTGGGCGCTTCGATCATGGCGGCCCGAACCGCCAGCGCCATGGCGACCGCCTGCAGAATGTCGCCATTGGCGGTCGCCGGCGAGACGCCCACTTCCCGGTCGATCGTCTCGAGGACCGCCGAAACCAGTTGCGCGACTCGGACCGGCGAGTCGGTGTGCGGATGCAGCGGAAAGGAAATCTCGAAACGCTCGCCGCTGGCCGTGGTGGCGGTGAAGGGAAGTTGGCTTGCCATGATCATACTCCTTGCGCTTTCAGGGTTGAAGGAACCGAGCCAGGACGATGGCGACGGCGAGCATCTGCGACAAATTGATCCAAACACTCAATCGGTGGAGCCGGGAGAACCTCTTTGCCGCTTCGGCATCTCCGCTGTCCCTCCCGTCGCGGGCCCGGTTGATGATCGGCAACAAGACCTGGCGAACCACCACCGCGACACCCGCCACACCGGCCAAAATGGCGCCATCGACGGGCCTCCAGGAGATCACGGCCAGCGCCGCGATGGCGCCCAGGCAGAGGACCGTCAGATAGTACCAGGGGAAAACGTCGCGGAGGAACTGCCCGCGCACGTCGCCGTCCAGCTTGGCAAAAATCAGCGGCGTCATGAAGGCGGCGAAAAACACCATGCCGCCGAACAATAGGGCGGTCGCGAACAAGGATATGTACGTCAATATGTCCATGAAGGGCCGAGCCTGTCCGTTGCTTTTTATTACGTTTTATGTGCACGAACAGATTGCGTAAGGCCAAAACCGCTCTTGAGCAAACGGATCCGCTCGGCATCCGGGACCGGCTTCAACATTCGACCGCGTTCACGGCAAGGCCGCCGAGCGAGGTCTCCTTGTATTTGGTGCTCATGTCGTAACCGGTCTGGCGCATGGTTTCGATCACCTTGTCCAGCGAAACGAAATGGCGGCCGTCGCCGCGAAGCGCCAGCCGGGCGGCGTTGATGGCCTTGACCGCTCCCATGGTGTTGCGCTCGATGCAGGGCACCTGGACCAGCCCGGCGATGGGATCGCAGGTCAGTCCCAAATTGTGCTCCATACCGATCTCGGCGGCGTTTTCGATCTGCTCGTTGGTTCCGCCAAGCGCGGCGCAGAGGCCGGCCGCGGCCATGGAGCACGCGACCCCCACCTCGCCCTGGCAGCCCATCTCCGCGCCGGAGATCGAGGCATTTGTCTTGTACAGCATGCCAATGGCGGCAGCGGTGGCCAGGAACACGAACACGCCCCTCTCGCGGGCACCCGGCACGAAGCGCATGTAGTAGGTGAGCACCGCCGGGATCACCCCGGCCGCGCCGTTGGTGGGCGCGGTCACCACGCGGCCGCCGGCGGCATTCTCCTCGTTGACCGCCAGGGCATAGAGATTGACCCAGTCGAGCACCGTGAGCACGTCGCTGAGCGCCCCTTCCGGGCGCGCGAGCAGTCCTTCCTTCAGGCATTTGGCGCGGCGCTTCACTTCGAGCCCGCCGGGCAGTACGCCCGATTCCCGGCATCCGCGTTCGATGCAGGCCTCCATCACACGCCAAATGTTGCGAAGTCTCTCGCAGGTTTCTTCCTCGCTTCGCCACGCCTTCTCGTTTTCGAGCACGAGATCGGCCAACGGCAGGCCGGTCCGGCGGCCGATTTCCAGCAACTCGGTCGCCGAGTTGAAGGGATGGGCCACCCGAACGTTGCTGCCCGGAGGATCCGCGCCCTTGCCGATCTCGGTGTCGCTGAGCACGAAACCACCGCCCACCGAGTAGTATGCCTCCTCCAACAACGCAGAGCCGGATTCGTCGTGGGCGGCAAAGCGAAGGCCATTCGGGTGGGCGTCGAGAAATTCGCCGAAGTGGAATTCCAAGTCCCCATCGCAGTCGAAGGCGATGTCATGGCGGCGAAACAGTTTCATGCGCCCGCTCGCGCAGATATCCGCCACCAGCCCATCCGCGGCATCCGGATCCACCCGATCCGGAACATCTCCGGCGAGGCCGAGAATAACGGCCTTGTCCGTCGCGTGTCCCTTGCCGGTGAGGGCCAGCGATCCGTAGAGGTGGGTTCGAACCCGCGCGACTTGGTCCATCAGACCGCGTGCATCGAGTTGGAGCGCGAACCGGTGTGCCGCCCACATGGGCCCTACCGTATGCGAACTAGACGGACCGATCCCGATCTTGAACAGGTCGAAAACGCTCAACGGCATCGACGGTTCTCCTCAACGCTCCCGGAATGACCTTTGGCGCGCATGGGGCAACGTCCGCTATTCGCCGCTTATCCTCCCCTTTTTGTCCAACCGGCAACGTTCCCTTTTCGTCTCTTTTCGTCCCGTTTTCATCGCAGATGCCATTTTGTGAGGCGACTGGCTCAATCCCATTGCGCCAGTTCGACGGTGATGCCGTCGGGGCCGGTTACGAAAAACAGCCGGCGATTGTGGAAGCCCTTGAGTTCGTGACGCACCTCGACGTCGTGGGACCGGAGGTGTTCGACAGTGGCCTCGGCGTCGTCCACGGCAAAGCAGATGTGATTGAAACCGATCTTGTCGAGCCGCGCGATATTCGGATCCGACTGGGCCTCCGGGCGCCGATAGTGCAGGAGCTGCACCTCGAACCGGGGCGACATTCCGGGCACCGCCAGGGTTATGTGATCTGCCTCGATCTCGTCGAGCCCCATGTAGGTGGCGAACTTTTCTCCGGCGATAACCACCGACTTGTCCACCTCGAAACCCAACAAGCCGAAGAAATTCACCGCCGCTTCCAGGTCACGCACACTTATCGTGACATGATCGAAGTGCTTTATCATTCCGTTTTCTCGCTTCCTTCCGGGACCCGGTTGAGCGTCGCGCCGTGGCGCTTGCTAACAAGTTTATGGAGCCGGCGACACGGTGCAAGGTCGATTGATATTGTTTCTTACCTGCGTCTTGTGGGAGAAAGGCGCCGCAACGAGCCGAACGAATGAATATCGATACACCAAACGCACTGAAAATACCGGCGTTCACCTGGGAGAACCGGCGCACCTTCGCCATCATTTCCCACCCCGACGCCGGCAAGACGACGCTAACGGAGAAGCTTTTGCTGTTCGGCGGCGCCATTCGTATGGCCGGCCACGTCAAGGCCCACGGCGAGCGCCGTCGCACGCAATCGGACTGGATGGAGATGGAGCGCCAACGCGGCATCTCCATCACCAGCTCGGTGATGACGTTCGAGCGCGACGGTGTGACCTTCAACCTGCTCGACACCCCGGGACACGAGGATTTCAGCGAGGACACCTATCGAACGCTGACCGCCGTGGACTCGGCGATCATGGTGATCGACGCGGCCAAGGGGATCGAAACCCAAACCCGTAAATTGTTCGAGGTGTGCCGGCTGCGCGACATTCCCATCATTACCTTCATCAACAAGGTGGACCGCGAAGGCCTGGATCCCTTCCAACTTCTCGACGAGATCGAAAGTACATTGGCCCTCGACGTGACGCCGATGACCTGGCCGGTGGGCATGGGCGTGGATTTTCATGGCTGTTTCGACCTGCGGCAAAACCGTTTCCTAACCTCGGAACAGGGTCGCGGCGGATCGTACACGCAGGCCGACAGCTGCGAAGGCCTCGATGACCCGAAGCTCGACGAGCGCATCCCCGAACACGTGCTCGCGCCCTTCCGCGACGGCGCGGGGCTCGCCGCGGAAGCGTACAAGACTTTCGATCCGGAGGCGTACGCGGCCGGGCATATGACCCCGGTGTTCTTCGGCAGCGCGCTCAAGGACTATGTTGTCCATGAGTTGCTTCAGGCGCTGGCGGCCGTCGCCCCGCCGCCGCGCACCCAACCGGCGGTGCCGCGCAGCGTCGGGCCGGACGAGAACAAGGTTTCGGGTTTCGTGTTCAAGGTCCAGGCCAACATGGACCCCAACCACCGCGACCGTATTGCGTTTTTCCGGCTGTGCTCGGGCCGCTTTCGCCGCGGCATGAAGTTGCGCCAGCAACGCACCGGAAAATCGCTCTCCGTCCAAAACCCCATCTTCTTCTTCGCCCACGAGCGGGAACTGGCGGAAGAAGCGCTGGCCGGCGACATCATCGGCATTCCCAACCATGGTACCTTGCGCGTGGGCGACGCGCTGACCGAAGGCGAGGACATCCGCTTCACCGGCATTCCCAATTTCGCGCCGGAGATTCTGCGCCGGGTCCGGTTGGACGACCCCATGCGCGCCAAGCAGCTCCGCCGCGCTTTGGAGGATCTGGCCGAAGAGGGCGTGACCCAGGTCTTCCGGCCCCGCCTGGGCGCATCGTGGATCATCGGCGTCGTGGGTCAGCTGCAGCTGGACGTTTTGGTGTCGCGCATCGCCACCGAGTACAAGATCGCCGTCGGCTTCGAGACCGCACCCTACGAGACCGCGCGCTGGGTCACCGGCGACGATCCGACCGTGCTGAAACG
>JGI12048J13642_10446689_pt1 | contig 12227 bp, 7 predicted proteins | sample ElkSlonscriptome_16_FD_13642 | JGI IMG/M metagenome (IMG submission 13642) | reverse complement strand
GTTCTTATCATTTTCGGTAAAATCGATCTCAAAAATTGATTCGCCACTGACCTCCTGGAGGTAGAGGTCACTGAATATTTGTTCCAGTTCGAACGGACCATCATCAATAAGTTGTGTTGTCTTGCTGATGGCTGTGGTATAGTCACCGCTGAAAAGTCCGATTTTCGCCTGCAGTGCAATTACTGCCCAGTTTGTTGCACGGGTGCGTGACGTTCCGACAATTTTTCCTTCGGCAAATTCAAGGTCCGCACCAATGGTTGCAAGTATATCACTTACACTGCTTAGGGGAGTGTTGAGTGTGGTCAGATCAGTAGTGGCTTCAAATTTGGCCGGCACATCACCGTAGGTCCTGACCAGGTTAAAATAGTGCAGGCCCCTCAGGAAATACAGCTCTGCCCTGAATGCATCCTTTTCCGTATCACTGAGATCTTCCAGACGGTCTATTTCCGCCAGGATCGCGTTCACCCTGTTGATCGATCTATAGATGGCACTCCAGGTACCTTCAATGGTAGCATTATCAGCAAGAATACTGTTGTTGTTGAATTGTCCGTATTCCTTGATTGTACCACCGTTATAGGCATTATCGGATGCAAGCTCGCACATATTGAACATGGATCTCCCATAATAGCTGGCACTTTGCATGGCGTCATAACAACCAGTTATCCCATTAATGAGGCCTTCCTTATCCTGGATGGCAACCTCCGGGCTGAGTGACTGTGTGGGCTGAACATCCAGCCACTCTTCACATCCCGTGAAAAACAGGATACTTGTGGCAGCGAAAACTAAATATATCTTTTTCATTTTCTGTTATTTTCAATTCTTAAAAGCTGAAATTCAGTCCCAGGCTGAGCGACTTGGCCTGCGGGTATGTAAAGAAATCCGTACCCATCCTCAGTATATCCTGACCTGCATAATTTACTTCTGGATCCATTCCGCTGTAATTGGTGAAAGTCAGCAGATTCTGACCCAGCAGAAATACTTCCAGGCGATGCATATTCAGCCGTTTGATCAAAGCGGGGCTGAAATTATAGGAGAGCCGTAGATTTTTCAACTTGAGGTAACTTCCATCCTCCACAAAACGGGAAGACATCCTGTCATTCTCGTTCGGGTCGGCATTCGTTGCCCTTGGAATATCAGTAATATCGCCAGGCTCCTGCCACCTGCGCAGCACAGCCGAAGTCTGATTGTCGATGCCCTTCATCACCTCAACATAGCGCCTTGTTCCTGCAAAAATATCGTTCCCGTAGGAGTACTGGAAGAACATGCTTAAGCGCAGACCTTTATAGGATAACACATTTTCCAGTCCGCCTGAAAAGATGGGATGCGGGTTCCCGATCACCGTCCTGTCCTTTTCATCAATAACACCGTCCGGCTCGTTATCTGCAAACACAAGGTCTCCCGTGGTCGGGTCCACCCCGAGGGACTCCCATCCATAGAAAACGCTAATGGGCAGACCCTCCTCTACCCTGTTTCCACCTCGCCCGATATTATCCAGTGCCTGCCCGTTGTAGAGCCTGGTAACTTCATTCTTATTAAAGGTGGTATTCGAAACCATGGTCCATTTAAGCGCCCCTTCCAGGATATGTGCCGTAACCCCGATCTCTATCCCCTTGTTTGTCATCTCACCAATATTCTCCGTTACACTGGAAAACCCGGAGCTAAGGGGCAAGGGTCTGCTCAGCAGGAGGTCTTTCGTCTTCTTGTAGTAAAGATCTGTAACAAGTTCCAGTCTGCTGTTAAAGAATCCGACGTTCAGTCCTACGTTTGACTGTGCCGTAGTTTCCCAGCGCAGGTCCTGGTTCGGTATCTGGCTGATGGAGATTCCAGGCTGATTTTCGTAGTCGCGCCCTGATCCGTAGAGCGGCATGTATGAGAATGCCGGAATACCGTCGTTCCCGGTAAGACCATGACTTACCCGGAGTTTCAGATCGTTTATGGCGATATCAGGAAAGAAGGCCTCTTCAGAAATTCGCCAGGCAAAATCACCTGAGGGAAAGTATCCGTACTTCTGGTTATCTCCGAAATTTGAAGAGCCGTCGGCGCGAACATTCAGCGTAAGCAGGTATTTATTCTTCATGTTATAATTCGCCCGCATGAAATATGAATTCAGGCGACTGTCGGATGCTGATGCCTCGGCGAAGACGATGGTTGCAGCTGATACGATGTATTCCAGTTCCGGACTCGGAAAATCCTGGCCACGCATATAGGCAGCGCGACGTGTATTCTGCTCAAATTCTGCCCCGGCAAGCAATTTCACTTTTTGGTCATTATTAAGGTCAAGATCGTATTGCAGGATATTGCTCCAAACTGTTCGGATCGCCTCGGTTGTCGATTCCAGTGCGAGCCCTTTGTACTTGGCCCCCTGCCTCGTTGTTGCCGGATCATAGGTATGCTCTCTGAAGCTCAGGATATCGTACCCGAATTTACTGGTAAAAGAGAGGTTCTTTGTCAGATCAAGTGTTCCATAGAAATTCCCGAGTGTCCTTGCATTGTACGTTTCATTCTTGTGGAGCCTGGCGATTGACACAGGGTTGGCCAGGGGACCGTTATCATTGAAAGTGCCGTCATCATTGTATACCGGCAGGAATGGCGGCATAGAAATCGCATTCGGTACCGGGCCGTTCAGCGACTGATCCCCTTCTTTCCTGTTGTTGGCTGAACGGCTTACCGCAAAACTTGCCCCGAGTTTAAACCAGTCATTTACTTTCTGATCCAGGTTGACACGACCACTGATCTTCCTGTAATCAGTTCCCAGTACGATCCCTTCCTGGTCAAAATAGTTTGCTGAAATGTAGTAGCGTGTGTCGTTGGCGCCACCGGAGACAGAAAAATTGTAATTCTGTATCGGTGCTGTTCGCAGTATCTCATCAAGCCAGTCGGTATCAATGGTGTTCGATGCGATATCCTCTTCTGAGAAAAGGGCAACACCTCCGTCATTGATGGCTGCCTCATTCCTGTACCTCATAAACTGCTCAGCATTCAGCATATCCAGTTTTTTCACGACTCTCTGAAACCCGTACTGGGAAGAGAATTCGATCCTGCTCGCGTTCCGCATTCCGCGTTTTGTGGTGATCAGGACAACGCCATTCGATGCCCGGGCACCGTAGATAGCAGTAGCCGAGGCGTCCTTCAGTATTGAAATGGATTCAATATCTGCAGGGTTGATATCACTTACCGAGTTGATGCCCTGACCGGAAAATCCAATCTGACCAAAATCTTCTGTGATGAGCGGCACCCCGTCTATAACATAAAGTGGTTCCACGCCTGCATTGATGGAACTTACCCCCCGAATGCGTACAGAGATTCCTGCCCCGGGGGTTCCAGAGTTTTGCATCACGCGGACCCCAGCCGCCCGGCCCTGCAATGCTCCTGAAATGGATGCCGTAGGCGCCTCCGTGAGGGCATTGTTGCTGATCACACCCACGGCACTTGACACAAGCGCCTTGCTCTGTTCGCCATACCCGATCACGACGAGTTCCTCGATCTGCTGTGATTCCTCTTTGAGGACTACCCCGATCTCCTCCTCCTGTGTGACCAGGTGCTCGAATTGCATATACCCGACATAGGTGAAAACCACAGTATTTCCTATCCTTGTATCAATACTGAAATTGCCGTCTGCATCGGTAATGGTCCCTGCACCTCCTTCCCTGACATATGCATTTACTCCCGGCAGGGTCATTCCGTTCTGATCTTTCACTGTCCCGGTTATAGTAACTACAGGCTGCAGCCTGGCATGCTGCTCCGCTGTTTCCTTTTTTAAAACGATCTGCTTTCCGGAAACCTGGAATAAGACGCTCTTCCCCTCAAAAAGTGCCGTAAGAACTTCGATAATGTTTTTATTTTCAACATTCAGCGAATAGATCGCATTGTCATCGATCTCCGTGGTGGAGTATACAAAAGAATACTCGGTGTTGTCCTCGATCTCCTGTATAATGATTTTCAGGGGCCGGTCCGTCATCTGAATGGTGATATCTCCGTCGGGCGGAACAGTAGCCATTCCCCGACCACAAAACAGCAGGAATACCAGGATCAGCTTCGTGTACCTCATCCTTTTCCATGTGCGTGATTTTAGTTTCATATCAGCTGAGTTAGTTGTTATTTTTTTCTGTAACGATATATTTGTCATCTTCAATAGACGCAATCTCAATTGGCGCGGCCAGGCTCAGTAATTTTTTTATCTCGCCGAAGGATTCGTCCCGGATCTTGATTTTAAATGCGTACTTGTTTTCCATATATTCAGGAACGGTGATCTGAATACCGTACCATGACTCAAGTTCCCTGCACAGGTAGCCAAGGGGTGCGGATTCAAAACCAAGAACCCCGGTTGTCCATGAAACATCCCCTTCGGAAAGCTCCCGCTCCTCAGAGAGGCTGTTTTCGCTGAACACAAGGGTAGTATTCACTCCCGGCACAAGTGCTTCCGGTATTCCTCCCGGTGTTGTCACTTCTACCCGTCCCTCAACCAGTGAGGCAAGCGTTATCTCCTCATTCTCGGCAATGATGAACGCTGTACCTGTTGCTTCCACAGTGATAAAACGAGATGAAACGATAAAAGGCAGGTCCTGGTCATGACTTACTGTAAACCCTGCCTTGCCGCTCAACTGTATTTTGCGATGATCTTCCCCGAATCCTTCATTATATGTGATCCTTGATGACGGACCAAGATTTACTTTCGAATCGTCGGGAAGAACTACCTCTGACCGTACCATAGCCGGGTTTTCGATCGTAGTGCATTCAGTACCTGCAGACTGTGAAACGGGCTTATCGTTCTTCAGCAGTGATCCGAGCAGAAAACTGCCTGTAAGCAGCAGGAGGGATGCAGCTATGCGAAGAAAGGGATTACGGAGCCTTCTGTACCGGAAACGTCTTCCTCCCCTGGCCTCAATTCTTTTCCGGATGCCATCCCAGGTATTTTCATGGTCAGCGGCCTCCCCTTTAAACGCTTCTTTCCTGCCGGCATTTTCCCACTGAATCTTCATCATATTCTGTGATTCGGAAGATTCCAGGGCATTTGCCAGCAACTCTTTTTCTGATTGCTTTCCCTTTTTTATATTGTCAGAAAGCTCTTTCCTGTCCTTCATGAATATGGGTAGTTTACCGTATATACAGATGAACAGGGACAAGCCCTTAATCGAAGAGAAAAAATTACAGGTACGCTTTCATTTCAGATTTGAGTTGTTTCAGTGCAAGCCGAATATGTGTTTCGATGGTTTTTTTTGAAATGTTGAGCTTTTCAGCTATTTCACTGTGTGAGCGCCCCTCCTCCCTGAGCATGATGTAAACCTGCCTTCGCTTTTCCGGCAGCTTTTCTACGGCAGCTTCGAGCATGCTCCGGCATTCATCAAATAAAACACGGTTTTCCGTATCAAGGTTTTCAGCAGTCAGATATATATTCAGGTAGTTGATATAGGCACGCTCATTTACCCTCTTCTGGTACTTGTTAAAGATGATGTTTTTTGCGATTGTAAAGAGAAAGTTACCGATGGAGCGTTCCGGATCTATGGTTTCCCTCTTCTCCCACAGTTTTACAAAAACCTCCTGTACAACTTCATCAAGATCCGAGGTCGTATCGAGGTACCTGGAAGCAAATCCTTTTACCTGTTCGACAAACTCCAGGTACACCTCTTTGAAAGCTTGCTGATTGCCCGCTTTTAACCGTGATAATATTTCATTGTCAAACGATTGCAACCTATTTTGAATAAGTTCCTCTCCTGGTTATCGATCCTTCACGCATCATGATCTGTCCGCCTGCAAATACATATTCCGGATGAAGCTCCTTGTTGAGTATTACCATGTCGGCATCCATCAGTGTACTGATCCTGCCCTTTTGTTTAAGTTTGAGGATATTTGCCGGATTCAAGGTAAATGGCATCAGCGCCAGCGGGATTTCGACCCCTTCTTCCAGCACCGCATCCCTGAATTCGTAAAGCATACTTACAGGCGCACCACATTCCAGTCTGACCAGCTCACCAGCTTCATTGAAATGAGGCAGCGAACCGTTCCCATCTGATGTCATCGTTATATGTTCCGGGGGCACTCCAGCATCGATCAGTTGCTTGAATGCCACGGAGGGTTTGATTTCAAATTCTTTGAAAAAAGGATAAGAGCTGGTTGTAATATCAATCCACCCAAGTTGTCCATATTCCTTTGCATCCTCAAAAATGTATTCGTTACGGTTAATGTGCGTCGGAAAAAACTGTTTGTAGTTCAGCTCGCTGTGTTTCACGGCATCGTGGATCGGCCTGAAGGGGTCTTTTGCATCACCCATGTGGATGTTGACAATTCCTGCCTTGCCACCAAGCATTCCACCCACCCTTGCCTGTGCTGCAAGGCGGATCAGCTCATATGTATCCGGATGTGAGCTCCTGTGGTCTGACAATGCGATTTCCCCTACACCAATCACTTCATCGATCATGGCAAGGTCTTTAGCAGGATCCCCGAGTATGGTGGGCGTGGGTACCTGGTAAGCACCGGTATACATCCAGGCCGAGATCCCTTCACTTCGCAGGCTTTTGGCTTTCATCAGAACGGATGCAGGATCTCTGGTGATCCCGTCTGTACCCAGGCAGCCAACCACTGATGTGATCCCTCCGGCAACCAGGTCCTGTAGTTGCACTTCCGGAGTGCGGGTGGAAGGACCGCCTTCTCCTCCAGCTCCGTCAATATGAATATGCGCATCGATGAAACCGGGAACCATAATTTTACCTTTCCCGTCGATGATCTCAATTCCTTTGATGTTCGGATCCAGGTCTCTGCCGATGGAAACAATTTTTCCTGCGAGCAAAAGCAGGTCGTTTACTCCTGCATCTTCGGGCCCGAAAACGTGAACATTCTTTATTAATATCATTGGCTTTCGATTATTATTTTCCTGGAAGTACAGAATTCTGATTCCCGGCTGACGAGTGTTAAAAAATAGCATCCCGGGACCACATCTTCCAGGGATATGGAGAAATTATTTGCAGCATTCCGGTGACTGAGTACTGTCCTTCCCATCAAATCAATTAGACGGACATCCAGGTCACCTACAGGTGCCACGACACGTACCATTTCGTTTGCCGGATTGGGATATACACTTAATTCATTTCCCAGGACAGGCGCCGTTCCCACATTGATATCCCCCAGGGTACGTGTACCCCCGCTCTCTATAAACGAAAGGTAGGAATTATGAAAACCGGCGATCTGGCGGGGTCGCTCATTATTTTCTCCTTTAAAGGTTTGCTGCGCCAGGGCAGCTTTTCCTCCCGGCCAGTTTAGCATCATCACCGGAGAGCTTCCGTAGGTGTATAGCTTTGCTATATCTTCCTCGCTGAAAATCCGGACGCCGTTTTCATGATTCAGCCATAATCCCATTGGAACATCTTCTGAGACCATGGCAAATGGGAGCGCGGCAAAAGTGCTGTGCCAGATATCCGTGATACTGCCCCCGCCACCATTCTCTTCCAGTGAATTGGGAATGATCACACAGTTTTCCAATAGCGTAAAAACCCTGCTCAATGAGAAGCTGCCGTTCTCTGATGCATTTGGCGTCTGGTAGTTGGAAACGGTGGTGGCACCCGCATAGCGACTGTTGTCCCCGGTAAAAAACAGGATACTGCTGCTGTTCTCAACCTTTTCCATCAGCTGAGTCCCGTTCGCTCCTCCATGAAGGAACCCATTGAAATTGTAGGTACTGTTGTCGATGAGGATCAGCTTGCCGGCCGACTCCACCGCGTTTCTCATCTCCTGGTTATCCAATTCACTGTAGAGGGCCTGCCAGACAGTAACGTTCGTGGCGCCCTTACTTTCAAGCCACGTTTTGTAGCTGTTTGCCTGGTCAGGATCTGTGCCGGTGATGATGCATACAGGGTCGGATTTACCCGAGCCGGCGTTCAGGAAATCTGTCAGCATTTGTTGCACCGTGCTGCTCAGATTTGCGGATCCGGAGAGGTAAATCTCCTGTCCCGGCCATTCCGTGGTCGCATCCAGTTCTGGATGATCCTCCTGCCCGTAAGGGGTAAAAGTCACCATATCAATGCTATCACCATGCAGCAGCTGGGTCACCTGGAGGGAGTCTGCACGAACCAGCGGACCCGTCCCGAAATCATGTTCTCCCGGACGGAAGATATTCACAGCCCCGGTACCAAAGGCATACCCCATTCCCTCACTGCTGATGGCAAAGGCTGTGGATTCATCCACACCAATACCGGTCAGTTTCTCATCCTCGTCTTTCTGCCATTTTGCCATAAAAGCCACCAGTCTTCCCATCCTTCCACGGTCGGTAAAATGAGAATCAAAGAGAAGTCCGGGAGCAAAATCAAAGAAGTCGTCAGCCAGTGTATGGGAAGGATCATCAATGTTTTTAATTGAAAAATCGGTATACGCTGAATTGTTCTCCGCCGTGTACACCACACCGGAAAGCACAGCCAGTCCTGCACTGGTCCCTGCAAGTACGGCACCGTTATCAAATTTATCCTGCAGAAGCTGATGGATGGCCTTGTCTTTCCAGTAGCTGTAGTACCTCCACTGATTCCCGCCTCTCAGGAAGAACATGTCGTATGAATCCAGGGTGCTCATCAGTGTGCTGTTGTCCGCATCGCTGCTGTTCACCACGTAACTCATTGCTTCGGAAGCACCGCAATGGTTCACAAAATAGTCTTCCAGCCAGTCGCTTCCGGAACTGTAATGCAGAATTGCCACCTTTTTGTTTTCAGCATGGTCCACCGCCCATTTGTATGCATCGTGGTTCCAGGTATCTTCCGTATCGTTGTATTCGGTCCCTCCCCCGACGATTAGCAGATGTCCCGATTGACCGTAACTGAAGTAACCCAGGGTAAGCAAAAGCAATAATAAAGCGCTGTAATTATATTTCATGGGAATTCTGACATTGGTGTTCAATAATGAACTTTAAAATTAGAAGTTTTTTGCCAAAAGGAAGTATTTTTGAAAGAAACCGTTGCATTCATCAACAGATATACGCAATGAACATGAATTGTTTCATATACATGTATTGGCTCCACCAATCCCTGCATCTTCAATTCTATCAGTTCGATGAGTTATCTTTGTTATAAATAAAACATCAAAAGGACGATCGAATCCATCATGAAAAATCAAATCATATCCAGACTGGGCGCCTTCCTTGTCGATTACCTGGTGATCCTGGGCTATGCCGGGATCCTGTTCCTTATTGTGCGCCTTTTCAACCTGGAAATAACCGGACCGGTAAGCGGACAGATCATTGGTTTTTTCGGTCTGACCATCCCCGTGTTTCTTTATTTCTCCCTGGCGGAGCGAAGCCCGGCAGGAGCCACCATCGGGAAAAAGGTTTTTAAACTGAAGGTTATATCGCAGTACAGCCGGAACCGTGTCATCCTAAGGAACCTCCTCAAGTTTCTTCCCTGGGAGATCGCGCATACCGGGGTCCACTGGATCGTGTATTATTCAAGGCAGGGTACAGATGCACCTGCATGGGTGTTTGTCCTCCTGGTTGTCCCCCAGGTGATCATGCTGTTTTACATTGCCTCTGTAGTCTACTCGAAAGGCACAGGCAGTGTGTATGATCACATTGCAGGAACCAGGGTGATGCGCCATGCGGTAAGGGGCAGGTAGCCTGAATGTCACCGGCCAGCCATCAGACGTACTGCCCCAGTTCCATCCACCGCTGCATCTTCTTGTCGATCTGTTCGATCAGCTCCGTGATGCGTTCCCCTTTCTTCTGCAGCTCCGCGTAATCGCCACTTCCGGCATTCATCTCCTGCTCCAGGGTCGCCTTCTCCTTTTCCAGCGCCTCAATCTCCGGTTCCAGCTTTTCATATTCGAGCTTCTCCTTGTAGGTAAGTTTTGTTTTTGCTGAACCGAGGCTTGCCGAGCTCATAAGGCGTTCCGCCGAATAACTTCCGGACGTGCTCTCCTTCGTTCCCGGCTTGCTCCCTGGAACGTCCGGCTTGTCCCCGCCCCCGGCTGTCCTCCCCGCTTTTCCGTGTTTTGCTGCGGAGTCCTGAATCGCCTCATTGGATCGCTCCTGCAACTCCTGCTCTTTCCTTCGCCTGTAATCTGAGTAGGTGCCGTAATGGTCACGGATGACCCCTTTCCCCTCGAATACAAACAGGTGTTCCGTGAGCTTATCCAGGAAATAGCGGTCGTGCGATACGATCACCAGGCACCCCTCGTATCCAAGGAGGAACTCCTCCAGCTTGTTCAGCGCAAACAGGTCCAGGTCATTGGTCGGCTCATCCAGGATCAGGAAATTGGGGTTTTTGATCAGCACGGTCAGGAGATGCAACCGTCGCAGCTCCCCGCCACTGAGCTTGGAGATCATCTTGTATTGCGCCTCCGGCGGAAACATAAAATGCTCCAGGAATTGGGAAGCCGATATTGTTTTTCCATTTTTCAGCTCAACGATCTCCGCGATCTCCTTCACGGCATCGATCACCCGTTGGGAGGGTTTCCAGGTGGGATGCATCTGCCGGTAATAGCCGGTCACCACGGTCTCCCCGGTGACCACTGATCCTTCATCGGGCTGCGCCTGTTCACTGATTATTTCCAGCAGGGTTGTCTTCCCGGTACCGTTCCTGCCGATGATCCCCAACCGGTCTCCCTTTGCAAACTTGTAGCTGAAATCATCAATAAGTTTCAATTCGTCGTATTGCTTGCTGATGTGCTTCAATTCCCTGATCTTTCCCCCCAGCCGCGGGATCTTCACCTGCAGTCGGAGCTGACCCTCGTCCACCACCGCTTTGGCCTTCTCACTGATGCCATCGAACGCATCGATCCTGGCTTTTGATTTCCCGGTCCGCGCCTTGGGCATCCGCCGGAGCCAGTCCAGCTCTTTTTTCATGAGCTGACCGGCTTTGTCGATCTCCGTTTGCCGTTGCAGTGTCCGCTCGGCACGTTTTTCCAGGAAATACCCATAGTTGCCCTGGTAAAGGTACAGTTGCCCCTGGTCAAGTTCCAAAATCCGGTTGCACACCCGGTCGAGGAAATAGCGGTCGTGGGTCACCATCAGCAGGGTCAGCTGTGACCTGGAAAGGTATCTTTCCAGCCACTCGATCATGTCGGTATCCAGGTGGTTGGTGGGCTCATCGAGGATTAAAAAGTCGGGCTCATCCAGCAACACCATGGCCAGTGCGAGCCGCTTTTTTTCACCCCCGGAAAGGCTGTCAATCTGCTGCGAGGTATCTGTAATCCTGAACAGGTCAAGCAACTGCTTCAGCCTGCGATCGTAGTCCCATCCCTGTACCCGGTCCATCTCGTTGGTTGCCGCTTCCAGGGCTTTCATGACCTCGGGGGCGTGGTCCTTTGTGCTCTCTGCGACCGCCTTTTCATACCTCCTGATCACAGAGATCACAGGGGTATTGGCAGTGAGGATCAGCGCTTCGATGGTCTGCCCCTCCTCCAGCTCTGGCAGCTGTTCCAGGTAGCCCACTTTGATCCCGTTACGGAAGGTGAATTCGCCTGTATCCGACTGTTCTTTCCCTCCCAGGATCCTCAAAAGGGTGGTCTTGCCCGTACCATTCCGCGCGACAAGCGCTGTACGATCACCGCGAGCCAAGCCAAATGTAAGGTCGCTGAACAGCACCTGTTCGCCAAATGCCTTGGAAATATTTTCTGCTGAGAGGTAGTTCACGTTATTCGTATCAGGGGGCGAAGGTACGAAAATTGGCGGGGCACAGGAATCACTTTAACATGAATCGGCAATCACCTGCTCAAACGAATAAAACATAGTTGAAAATCAGGCCTACGATGACGATGCCGATGGCCACAACACCGATAAACACACCGATGAGCTGCCACTTCAGCACCTTTTTGAGGATGATGATCTCCGGCAGGGACAGCCCAATGACCGACATCATAAATGCCAGTGCCGTTCCCAGGGTCACTCCCTTTTCGATCAGCACGCTGACAATGGGGATGATCCCTGCTGCATTGGAGTACAGGGGTATGCCCACCAGGATCGCAAGCGGAACAGAATACCAGTGCTGACTCCCAAGGGCGCCGGCCAGGTATTCGTCCGGCACAAATCCGTGTGCCCCTGCTCCAACTGCAATACCGATAATAATGTAGATCCATATCTTGCCCAGGATCTCCCTGACCACCTCCCCTCCTGCGGCGATTCGCTCGTTCACTGTCATGGAATGATCCTGCTCAAGCTTGTGTTTGGCGCGGGTCTGGTAGACCCAGTCTGCCACGAACCTGGTTAAATTCAGTTTTTCCAGGATAAAACCCGAGAGGATGGCAATGGTCAGACCGGT
>JGI12048J13642_10427909_pt1 | contig 12228 bp, 12 predicted proteins | sample ElkSlonscriptome_16_FD_13642 | JGI IMG/M metagenome (IMG submission 13642) | reverse complement strand
AACACTTTTCCAAAGCCAATGCCTACCTGGAACAACAAGGAAAAGAGCCCATCGATTGGCAGCTTCCCGCTACTCTGCCGTAAGTTGATAGGCTACTACCTTATCTTCCTGGCCAGTGAGTACCACCAGGTTCCCGCCTCTACGCCACACGAGGGGAGCAATACGCCCCGGCAGCTCCGGAAAACCCACCGGCCCTTCCGGATTCGTCAATTGCCAAATCCCAGGCCCCCGTTGGTGGATAAACCAAGGCTTTCCACCAACCTCCTGTACCGATAGCTTCAAATAATTACCTGGCAGCGTGCGAACCTTAGAGTATGTCTCTCCGACTCCTTTGGTACCCCATAATGTCCACCCGCTATTTTGTTGAATCGCTACCCAACGTCCGCTATGATCTGCTACCAAGGTATCAACCGATCGGGCAACTACGGTCGTTTCACCGGCTAGCGTTAATTGAACCATCCGGCCGTCGACCAGGCGAATCAATGCAGCCCCGCTTTCGGGACCGGTTACCCACTGGCGACTTGCTCCGGGAGCGGGAATTTCCCACCGGTCATAACCATCGAGCGTGAAACCGTTCCAAGTCTGCTCGCCTAGCACCACCAAGGCATCCTCCGTATCCGTGCGAAGAGTCATAAGACCCAATGCACCATTCACTTGCCGGGGCCATCCGGTAGCCGGCAATCCACGACCGACGATTCCCCGGATCTGTCCCGTTGATTCCAACGCAAATCGATACAATCGCCTGTCGGTCCCCAGGCGATGGGTCCAGCCTGCAAACTGACCGGAGGAAGGTCGAAATGGACTCCCTGTCATTGGTTGACCGTCCGTATCCCAGGCATACAAGCCGGAAGTGCTTCCGGCTATCCAGCTTATTTCTTCCCCAATCTGCGTTTGCTGAATAGCGCCAAGGATCTTGTCGGCGAAAGGTTGCCGCCAAACGCCGGCCCCCTTAGCCGACCACTGCCTAAGGGACCGTTGATCTAAGATCATGATGGAATTCGACAAAAACTGCCAGTACAGAATGCCTCCCACCATGTCGGTACTTTGCCATAACAATTCATTTTGCCCCTTTCCCGGGGCAGTGCCTACCAGTTCACACCGGTCCTTCTTCAATACCCAGAACCAGGTTTCGCCTTTCGGCAAAAGTGGTCCGATCTTGGCACCTTGCCTCCTGCCGAATTCAGAACCTGGGTTGGTCCAACCCAGGATTAGTGCTTCATCGGAGAGAGCAGGTAGTGAGGCCTGGTAAGTCTTTTGCACCAACAAATAATCCATCCAGCGTTTGATGCCTTCTTCGCTATTAGATAATATCCAGCCATCGTTAAACCGAACTACATAGGGCGTGGGCATCCAGGTGTCGAATGGAGCGGAGAAGAAGCCTTGCCAGCGCTCATCAAGCACCTGAAAAACACGAACCCCCTGATGGGAAAACCCCGGTAGCTCGCCCATCTCCCGTCGGTTTTCTTCCCACCAACCGTCCCATTGCCCGGTAGAGTCCGATAGCCATAAAAACAGCTCATCCTGCTCCTTATCCCGGGGCAATCCGGTGGCCAGTATTACGCGCTCAACTGTTGGCAGCCAATCACGGGCAGGAAGCTCCAGAATCCGTCCTTCCCGAAGGAAGTCGGGCAGAGCAGCCAGCTCTTTTTTGGCGAAAGCCCCGGAAGGCAATGACGTCGAACCTGGTTGAAAACCAAGCAAGCCACTGCGTCCGGTCAGGTACCCTCCCTCATTAAGAAAAGAAGACGCAAATTGGCTGGAGGGTCCTTCTTCCGATACGGGTCGGGCCAGTAATGCATCCTGCAACATACTTTGTTGAAAGGCCAGCAATTGCCAGCCCGAGCGCCTTGCCACCCAGACCAATTGCCCGTTAGCAGTGCCATACCGAATGATGTTCACTGACCGGTAGGAAGATCGCTCTTGCTCCACCCAGGCCGGCAAGGGTAGGCTCCCTTCTTCGTCAGTACCCATTAGCACACTCCAGCGATCCGGACCAATGCGGTACCAGGCCAGGCGAAGCCGGGACTTTACGGAAGCAGGCATTTCGTCGAGCAGGGAACGCAGAGCCCGCACCTCAAACTGCATGGCCGGATGTCCCCGAACAGACCAATGATCGACCCAGTCGTTCCAGGAGACCGAATCAACCGCCTCCGCAATCAGTTCGTATTCTCCGGGAAATGGGGGAGACGAAAGCTCCTCTTGACACCCCCAAAACAGGGGTAGCGAAAGTAGGCACCACACCAAATACCTGCCCATGTTCCGGGTGTGTTCACAACGTGGGAATTTTACCATAGGACCATAAAAAAACGCAGATTATCCAATACATTGTCCCCAACAAACGAAAAAATGCCATGAGAAACAACCTTCTCCGTCTGGTAGGAATATTGGGGTTTTTAGCCGTCGCGCTGGGTGCCTTTGGTGCACATGCCCTCGAGTCACAACTCGGCCCCGATTCTGTGGAAACCTTTAACACGGGAGTACGTTACCACTTTTATCATACCCTCGCACTACTGGCACTGGCCATTTTGGTGAAACAGGATGGTCCCAGCCGCATACTGGGGGCTATTGCCTGGTGCTTTGGATTGGGTATATTACTCTTTTCGGGGTCTCTGTACCTCTTGAGTACCAGCCCGATCACCGGGTTGTCGGCCAGTTGGCTCGGCCCGATCACGCCCCTCGGCGGCACCCTTTTTATAACCGGATGGCTCTTACTGACCATCCGAACCTTTCAATCCTCGAAAGTCTAAATCTACTATGACGAAAACGTACGAAACGTACCAACAACGACTCCAACAGATTCACGATCTATACGCCGCAGCAGCAGTATTAAGCTGGGATAAGGAAGTGTATATGCCCGTCAAAGGGGCTCGCTACCGGTCGCGCCAGGTTGCCACCCTGAGCGGGCTGGCACACGATCAGTTTACCGAGTCGGCCTTCGGTGATCTCTTACATGCTCTCCTGGGGAAAAATGATCTGCCTGACCCGGAACGGCGCAATCTGGAACGTACCCTGGAGGATTATACCAAGGCTACCCGCCTTGATCGCGCCTTCGTGGAACGTCGATCCAATGCGATCTCTGATGGCTACCACCGCTGGCTGAAGGCCCGAAAAGCAAACGATTTTACGGTCTTCCAACCGGCCTTGGAAACACTGATTGCGCTGAAAAAAGAAGAAGCTGACCGCATCGGGTACGAAGATCATCCCTATGATGCCCTGCTGGATCAATTTGAACCCGGCTATCGCAGTCACCAACTGGACACCCTATTTGCTGACGTGCGGGAACAACTAGTTCCCTTCGTGCGGGATTTGCGGGCCAAGCCGCAGGTGGATGATCAATTCCTCTACCAAACATACCCCAAGGATGAGCAATGGGAATTCAGTCTACATACCCTGCGTAATATTGGCTATGATTTTGATGCCGGTCGTCAGGATTTTTCGCCCCACCCGTTTACCATCACTTTTTCGCCCGAAGATGTACGGGTGACCACACAGTTCAACGAGCAGAACTTCGCCACCATGTGCTGGAGTTCTATACATGAGGGCGGGCATGCTTTGTACGAACAAGGTCTGCCAGCCGATCAATATGGGTTACCACTCGGGCAGGCTTGCTCACTGGGCATCCATGAATCCCAATCCCGGTTGTGGGAAAATCAGGTGGGACGTTCCCTCCCCTACTGGCGGGCACACTTCCCGGAACTGCAAAAACGCTTCCCTAAGCAGTTGAAAGACACGACCGTCGAGCAGTTCTTCCGGGGTATCAACAAGATCGTCCCCCACCCTATTCGGATCGAATCGGACGAGCTGCATTATCACTTTCATATCCTGATCCGTTACGAGTTGGAAAAAGCGATGATCGAGGACAATCTGGCCGTAGCGGACCTGCCGACTGCCTGGAATGAGAAATACAAGGCATACCTCGACCTCGACATTCCTTCTGATAATCGGGGCTGCCTCCAGGATATCCACTGGGCTCACGGCAGCATCGGGTATTTCCCTACGTACTCCCTCGGCAGTTTTTACGCCGCTCAGTTCTATGCCAAAGCCTGTACGGACATACCAAACCTGGAGGAAGAGATCGGCCAGGGAAATAACCAGTCGCTGATTACCTGGCTTCGGGATAACATCCACGCTCACGGACGCTATTTTACGGCCGATGAGCTATGCCGACGCGTTACCGGGGAATCACTGAATTTTGAACACTTCATGACCTATGCCCGTGCGAAATATCAACAGATCTACCGTTAAGGTAAGGGTTGGGGCTGCGCTGTTTGGTAAAGGAATAAATATCAAAACCTCACGGTGTATTTGGCAGAGCGTATAAGGTAGTAGGACTTGCTGAAATCCTAATACCCTATACCTACTACCCTGTACTGTTGGATATATAAGATGGCATTTACAGCGAAGAGAAAAAAGTAGTTTTTCTGTACTTTTAGCCTTCTTAAAAGCGACCACGTATGAAGAAACGCACTATTTCAACTATCCTTTTGATAGCTGTCGGCCTAATGACCGCACATGCTCAATCAGCCCTTGGTGTAAAGTTCGGAGCGAACCTCACGTCTATTCAGGCCAAAAGCCTGGATGACCCGGATGTTCCAGCCCTATTGTTTGGTATACAAACGGGATTGATTTTCCAGAAAAATCTCACCAACAAATGGGCTATCCAGCCGGAGCTACTGTACATCCGTAAAGGATACGAGGCGTTTGAACAGACAGCCGCATTGAATACCTTTATTTTCGATGGAGACATCAAACTGGATTATCTGGAGATCGACCTGAATGCGAAGTACTTCCTGGTGGCAAAAAATGACGTGGATTGGTATCTGCTCGCTGGTCCCTATTTTGCCTATGCACTGGACGGTCGGTTCGAGGGTGAGCAGGGTTTTCCCGGATTAACTTCGCCCTTTGAATTAAACCTGTACGAAGAAGGAAATGGTTTGGATAATGCAAATTTCGGCACCAACAACCGTTTCGATATGGGATTTAATGTTGGTTTCGGAGGGCAATTTGACTTGGGGAAGGTCTGGTTTTTTGCGGAAGCAAGATACAGCCAGGGTATCCTCAACCTAAACGGAGACTCCTCGGCATCTGCCCGCAATTACGGTATTTACGCCACCTTTGGATGGTTCGTTTATTTGCAAGGCGATAAGTAAATTATCAGGTTATAGGTTTGAGGTAACCTCTTACCTACCCTAACACCTCAAACCTATAACCTGATAAACTATTCTTCGTCGAACTGAATGGTCTCTGCAACCTGTTTACGTTGCCGATTGCGCCACCAAACATAGCCAACGATTCCGATCAGGAGGTAAGGAGTGGCCAGCATGTAGAGGATGCCGTTGTTCAATCCCTTCCCGGCCGTACCCCCATTTTGGAGGTTACTCTCAGCCGACATACGGCACATGGGGCACTGGGCCTCCGCCGCGTCCAGTCCGACAAAGCAAATCAAGACAAGAACCAGTAAGGATAGGATGATATATCGGACGGTATTATTTTTGGTATTCATAGTATTGCATTTTCCGGCATAAAGCTCTGGTTAAAAAACGAATAGCGCAACCGAAAGGTTGTATTTTCAGGCATTTTGACACTAATAGTACGGTCGCAATAAGAAGTACACGATGGGACCGGTGAGTGCTACATAAAACCAGACGGGCCATACCCAACGGGCCATTTTACGGTGCCGTTCAAACTGATTGGTGTAGGCCCGGATAAAGGTCAACAAAATGAAGGGTAAGCTCAGGGCTGCCAATCCGATGTGGCTTAACAGCAGAACCAGATACCAGGTCCGGCCACTTCCGGCCGCGCTGCGCTCGGCTTCGCTGAGCATACCATTACCATCCACATCTCCGTAGATCGTGGAAGGAGTGGTAAAATGATAAGCTACGTAGGACAGGATAAAAAGTACCGATAAGAATAAAGCCGTGTAGTTCGCTTTACGGTGCAGCTCCACCTTCTTTTGTTTGATAAACACCAGCGAAAACAGTAAGACAACAGCGGTCAATGCATTCACTCCCGCGTGAAAAGGCGCTAAAAAATGCAGATCAACACCTTCCGGCAGAGGAATTTTCACTTGGCGCATCAAACCAACCAGGATTAGTACAGCAACCGTAATGATCGCGGCTACCACATTGAGTTTTTTTTCCAGTTGCAGGTTCTTCTCCATCATTAAAGCTCTTGTTCTGGTTTAAAGGTGGCGGGTTTCCGTTTCTCAGGAGGCATCAAATAGGTTATATGCTCTACCAACCGCACCAGTTCATTCCCATTTTCCAAATTGTAGAAGTTGCGGATTGTGCCCGTTGTATCTGACAACATCACGAACGATTTTGACGTAACGCCGTCTTCCAGAAAGGCAAAATCAGCGGTGAAATCAGCGCGATCAAACACGTGGTATTGTTTCGGGTCCCACAATGTATAGTTGTCCAGGAAAGCCTTGATCTGCATAGAATCAGCCGGTTCGAAACCTGCCCAGAACTGGACGCGGTCGACGCCATCGAATTGCTCATGGATTTCCCCCATATACTTGCCCATGCGATCGCGTTGATCGGCATTTTCAAGGTCTATGAAATGCAGTAGAACAACATCGCGGCCAGCCTGCAGGCTGTCACCCCACACGTCCGTGGGGGGAGCCATGGGCAAGGGGGCATATTCCTGCAGTTCCTGCATAGCATCTACCCGGTAATCGTAACCACTTTTCAGATAGAAATAACTGATCACCGGAAATACCACCAAGAATAAGAGGAGAACGCCAATTTGGGTCCAGTTTCTTTTTTTAGCCATAGCAATTACAGTTAATACTTGGTGTAACCTCCAAGCAGGAGGATTGTTGTTGCCACCATCCGGAAAGGAGATATGCTGAGATCGAAAAGGTTTGGTTGACCATATCACTCCGAATCAGCACCTTCCCGCTACTTGGTTTGGGGCTTTTCCCAAACCAGATCAGGTTGGATATATGAGTTTGTTGATTGCCTTCCGGCAAAAAAAGAAAGGCGGAAAAGCCTTGCCTTTCCGCCTCTCTGAGTCCATAGTATTTGAGTGCTAGCTCAAATTATCGAGGCGGTAGGTATCGGCAGGGATAGCCCCTTCGAGCGGAGCAGATTCCACCTCTTCCTTATTCTTTTCCTCAATTTGCTGACGACGGTCCTTCCAGGCATTTCCCTCCTGAAAAAAGGCAATTATCGCCCAAATTAACAGGACCGTAGGCAAAAGTACACTCACTGCCAGGCCTTTCACCTCGTAGCGCATGTGCATGAATTCGTAAATGATAAAGTAGGCCTTATAAATTGACAGGACGATCAGGCCAATGGCAACAATACCAAGAGCAACCTGATAGTTTTCTACCCACTTGAATCCTGGGACGTAGCCTTTACCAAGCAGAGAAATGAATACTTCGACCAGTGTAACTACGGCCAGGAGTCCCAGGCCTTTGTATACTTTCTTTATGCTTTCTTCGTAGCTGAGATGTTCAGACATGATGCCAGATTAATTTGCGTTTATCGTAATTCGGATTCGTACGGGTTATAAAAGGTAAAATACCAGGAATACAAATACCCATACCAAGTCTACAAAGTGCCAATACAAGCCGATCTTTTCGACCATCTCGTACCCGTTTTTGCGCTGTACGTAAATACCGCTGGCAACGTTGATGGCAATAATGATTAGAAAGACCACTCCCGAGAATACGTGAAATCCGTGGAAGCCGGTAATAAAGAAGAACAGAGCGCCGAAGGCTTTAGGGCCAAATGATTCCGTTTGGACCTGCCCGGCATCGGGGCCTTCCGTCACCTTAAATTTGCGGTGAATAAAGTTGCGGTCATCCACGAAATAGCCGGCGTGATCGCCTTGGGAATAATCGTGCTCGCCGGCGTGGTCATCACCGTGTTCTTCACCTTCACCATGTCCGCCTCCTGCTTTGTGCATGAGGTAGGAATCACCGGCATCAAATACCTCGTCGGATTCGGATCCGTCTTCGTTGAGGTATACTCCGGCGGCGGTGTGGGTACCAAAGGGATTGGTCGTTACACTCATGTGTTCCGTAGCGATCAGGTTGGTCCACTCCCATGCCTGGCAGCTCAGGAAACCAAGGCCACCTAAAATGGTTAACACCAACCAGAACAGCGCACCGTTTTGGTTTTCGCGGTGACCCTCCTGTACTGCTCGTACCATGGTAACCGAGCTGATGATCAGCAGGAATGACATTATAGTAACGAAGATCAGTGGAGCATCGTGGATACCGAAGGGGGCGGTAGAAAAAACGAAATCAGGTACCGGCCAGGTTGCAGAACTGAAGCGCAGTGCACCGTATGCTATCAGAAACCCCGCAAAAGTAAAGGCATCCGAAAGCAAAAAGTACCACATCATCAATTTGCCGTAGCTCGTCTTGAAGGGAGCCGTACCGCCGGACCAGTCACTACCCTGTTCGCCATGAACATCGTGTTCCAGTACTGTGTCAGTATTCGCCATTAGCGTATATCTTTAATGTTTGTTTATATCCTATCAAGATTGCTGCATCACAAAAAATACCAGCAAGTAAATCCAGAGCAAATCTACAAAATGCCAGTATATTAAGGTCATTTCAAACCGTAGTTTTCGCCGGCGGGTCAACTTATAGGGCAAACCGAAGGCGTGGATCAGCGCTACAGCCAGTACGGCGATACCCCCCAAAACGTGGGCAGCGTGCACCCCGGAAATAACGTACACGAACGAACTGGAAGGATTGGTACGCAATCCCGCTCCAATGGCTTGCATAGCTTGCCATCCTTCCCATTGTAACAATATAAATCCAAATCCTGCCACTGCGGCCATGACCATCAGCCCCTTGTAGAGGGTGGAATTGCGACGCATAAAGGCCATATAACTGCCGTGCAGGAACAAACTACTGGCGATGAGCACGGCCGTACTTATGTAAAATAGATTGGGTAATTCAAACTCGAGCCAGTTACCAGCAGCTTTGCGCACAATGTACGCACTGGTAAAAGCCGCAAACATCATCACTATGCTGGCGCAAGCCACCAACAGCGTGAATTTCTTTGGATGAATTCGACTTCGATTATACCCTCCGGTTGTCATTGCCATGCTCATTGTTGTAAATACTTATAGTTTATCAATAACCAGGGCCAGCAAAGATGCGGGAATGTATACGAACGAGTAAAACATCAGCATCAGAGCTGATTTTCGATCATTCTTGCGATAAAAGTTCCAGGAAAACGCCACGTAACCCAGCGTCAACACGGTTACAATTACCAGGGATACGAAACCCGTTTGGCCCAGGTAAAATGGCACCACTCCCACCGGCAATAATAACAAGGCATACAGGGTTGACTGCAAGCCGATATTGCGATCGCGCTGACCATCTTTGACGGGCATCAGCTTGTACCCTGCTTTGCGGTAATCATCAAATCCAAGCCATCCGATAGACCAGAAATGAGGAAATTGCCACAAAAATTGCAGACTAAAAAGCCCCAGACCGAGGGCGGTAAGTTCTCCCTGTGCCGCTACTACCCCGATCAGGGTGGGTAATGCTCCGGGGACCGCTCCCACCACAACTGCAATCGGAGATATCCGTTTTAGGGGCGTATAGACAAACGCATAGGTGACCAAAGCCAGGGTGCCAAAGAACGAGGCCCACAGGTTGAACAGCGCCAACAACATGATACCGATCATACTCATGAAACCAGCTGCCAGAACAGCTTCGCTGGTTTTCATGCGTCCCGCAGCTAATGGCCGGTCGGCCGTGCGCTTCATCAGGAAGTCGAAGTCTTTTTCGAGCACCTGATTCAGTGTATTGGCAGCACCGGTTACCAGAAAGCCACCAAGCGACAATACCGCCAATGGCCACCACTGAGCCGATCCTTCCAGGGCAATCAGGTAAGCCATAACGGAGGAAAAAACCACCGTTAGCGACAGCCGTAGCTTGACCAACATTTTATAGTCGTTGGCCTTTTGCCATATGCCACTCCAGACATTACCTTGTTCTACCTTGCTTTGTACAGACACGTTTGTGCTTATTTACTAGCGCAAAAAAGTACTACTTCTCTGCAGGTATGGCAAAGGAGGCAATTGTCGCCAATTACCTCCTTTGCAGCGTTATGGAATATCGTCAGTTCAATATTGTCCAGCTTACACAGAAGATCGGCGCCTAATGGCCATCTGTTTCACCTTCAGCAAGAGGCTGAACCTGTGGAATAAATTCTTTTCCGTCTTTACCATAATCGTACGCCCAGCGTTGAACCGTAGGGATTTTACCCGGCCAGTTACCGTGGATACGATCAATGGGGGTTGTCCACTCTAAGGTATTAGCATTGTACGGATTCTTGGTGGTCATCTTCTTACCCTTCCAGATGCTGTAGAAGAAGTTGATCACAAACAGGAGCTGCACCGCAAAGGTCAGGATCGCACCAATGGTGATCAGCTTGTTCATATCATCGAAGTGCGAGAAAGCCTGGAAGGAATCAAAGCGGTAGTAACGACGTGGAACCCCGGCCATACCCAGATAGTGCATGGGCCAGAAAATAACGTAAGCGCCAATGATGGTACCCCAGAAATGAATCTTACCCAGGGTGTCGTTCATGAATCGACCGTACATTTTCGGGAACCAGTGGTACACACCGGCGTACATGCCGAAGAATGCCGCAACCCCCATCACAATGTGGAAGTGAGCTACTACAAAGTACGTATCGTGTAATTGAATATCGATGGCGGAGTTACCCAGGAAAATACCAGTCAGACCACCAGAGATAAACATGGAAACGAACCCGATTCCAAACAAACTGGCCGGATTGAACCGAATATTACCTCCGTATAGTGTCGCAATCCAGTTGAACACCTTCACCGCGGACGGTACCGCAATGATCAAGGTGAAGATTACAAAGAAGTTAGAGATGAATGGGTTAACACCCGACATAAACATGTGGTGTGCCCATACAATGAACGACAAGAAGGCAATTGCCAACATGGAGTAAACCATCGCCTTATAGCCAAAGATCGGCTTACGGGCGTGTACACTGAGTACCTCTGATACAATACCCATAGCAGGCAAGATGATAATGTATACCTCTGGGTGTCCCAGGAACCAAAACAAGTGCTGGTACAGAATAGGAGAACCTCCTACATGATCCAGCGCCTGACCACCAATATAGATCTCGCTCAGGAAGAAGCTCGTGCCTAATCCACGGTCACACATAACCAGGAAGAACGCAGATACGAGTACCGGGAATGACAGCAGACCAATAATTGCTGTAATAAAAAAGGCCCAGATGGTCAGTGGCATACGCCACATGCTCATTCCTTTGGTGCGCAGGTTCAGAACCGTGGTAATGTAGTTGATACCGCCTAATAATACGGACACTACAAAAAACACCAGCGAAAGGGTCCAGAGGGTCATACCCGCTCCCGAGCCCGTTGAGGCTTGCGGTAAAATACTGAGTGGCGGATACGCCGTCCATCCACCCATAAATGGTCCGGTACTGAGGAATAAGGAGGAAAGCATAATAGCTCCCGCCAGAAAAAAGAACCAGTAGGACATCATATTTAGTAGCGGAGAGGCCATATCGCGGGCTCCCAGCTGCAACGGAATCAATAAGTTAGAAAACGTACCACTCAAACCAGCCGTCAGCACGAAGAAAACCAGAATGGTACCGTGCATGGTAACCAGTGCGTAGTAGAAATCGGGATCAAGGGTACCGACACCTGCATCATTAACAGTAATCCATTTACCCAGTACTGGTTTCAACCAGGCCAGGCTTTCTTCGGGAAAACCGAGTTGCAAGCGAAATACCAAAGACATTAAACCACCGATGATAGCCCAGATCATACCCGTGATCAGGAATTGCTTGGCAATCATCTTGTGATCCTGACTGAAGATATATGTGGTGATGAAGTTCGATTGATATTTGTCGCCGTGGTGATGCTCATGGAAGTGATCATCATACCCCAGCTCCTGAATCAACATGTCATCGTCGTACGTCGGAGTTTGTGTTGCTACATTAGCCATTACGCCAGAGGTTTATTTTATTACGTTCATCATTTACTAGTGCACAGTGGGAAAGCGATCAGGCTTTCCCGGTAAGTAGTCAACCTGATCAGGAAGCACTACCTACGGATAAAATACGAATTTCGGTGCGCCGATTTGCTTCGCGTCCGGCATCCGTATCATTGGTATCGACCGGTTGGGAAGCTCCGTAGCCACGGGCTACCAATCGATTTTCCGGAATACCTTTATCAACCAAATATTTC
>JGI12048J13642_11105883_pt1 | contig 12235 bp, 10 predicted proteins | sample ElkSlonscriptome_16_FD_13642 | JGI IMG/M metagenome (IMG submission 13642) | reverse complement strand
GTTGATGCGATTAGTGGAGGTCTGGGGTTCTATGTTATGAATGACAATGCCGGAAGAGGTACTTTAAATTCATTTAGTGTTAATGGTATATATTCTTACCAGTTTACTATTTCAAAGCAATTTCAAATGGTTGTTGGATTCCAAGGAACCTACTTCCAGAAATCGCTTGATTGGAGTCGATTAACGTTTGGAGATCAAATAGACCCTCGTCGCGGATTTATCTACGATACACAGGATACACCGCGAGGTGGAACAGTAGATAATGTCGATTTTTCTTCGGGTGCAGTTCTATTTAGTGAAACCTTTTATATGGGTGTTGCCGTACACCACCTATTCGAACCCAATGAATCATTAATCGTGGCAGAAGCCCCACTTGAAAGAAAATATACGGTACATGCAGGTGCTAATTTCCCTATAAACAAAGATGTTAAGGGTAATTCAGACACCTACATCTCACCCAACGTTTTGTATCAAAGACAATTTGACTTTGAGCAAATCAATATCGGTCTTTACATAAAGAAAGGACCGCTAATTGGGGGAGTGTGGTACAGATTTGAAGATTCTTTCATTGCATTGATGGGGGTAGAAACCGATAGATTCAAAGTTGGGTATAGTTATGACCTTACAACTAGTCGGCTGACAACGCAGACGGCTGGTTCACATGAAATTTCATTTGCATTTAATTTCAACTGTCGACCTCAAAAGAAAAAATTCAGGGCAATATCTTGCCCCGCTTTTTAGTTAGTCTAAGAAACCTGCATAGAAAAGAATATCATGAAAACCAACCCAAGTAAATTTTTAAGCATATTGGCGTTTGCCGGTATTCTGTTTGCAATGGGCTCTTGTAGTTACGAAACATCGAGTTCAACAGGCTGGAACTACAACGATCCAAAAAATGGTGGATTTGAAAAAACTCCATACTTTGAGCAGGAAACAGGCCCTGGTCTTGTTCTGATTGAAGGAGGAACTTTCACCATGGGAGCAACAGAAGAAATGGTTATGGAGCAGTGGAACAATATTCCACGCCGTGTTACTGTATCTTCTTTTTATATGGACGAAACCGAGGTTACCAATGTTTATTGGTTGGAATACCTCTATTGGTTAGATAGAGTTTACGGTGCTGATTATCCAGAGATTTACGACAAGGCGCTTCCAGACACCTTAGTTTGGAGATCTAAGTTGGCTTACAACGAGCCTTACGTTGATTACTATTTGCGCCACCCGGCCTACAATGACTACCCCGTAGTCGGAATTTCATGGTTACAAGCCAATGATTTTTGCGCCTGGAGATCAGATCGTGTTAACGAAGCAATTTTAATTAGAGAAGGGTTATTTGAGCACTTTCCGCAACAAGTAAATGAAGATCACTTTAGCACGGATGCATATTTGGCCGGCCAATACGAAAGTGGAAAAAGAGTAGACGGATTGTTAGACTTAGATCCGGATAAAGAATTTCGTAATGTCCGAATGGAAGATGGAATTCTTTTACCCCGTTACAGACTTCCAACTGAAGCAGAATGGGAATTTGCAGCTTATGGTCTGATAGGAAATACTTTTCAAGAGCTCGTAACAGAGAGAAAAGTATATCCATGGAACGGTCATTATGTGAGAGAAGGTGATAACAACAGCAGGTATTATGGTGAGTTCGTTGCCAACTTTGTTCGTGGTCGTGGAGACTACATGGGTGTGGCTGGATCGCTGAATGACAATGCTGACGTTACAGCTCCGGTTTTTAGTTATCAGCCCAATGATTACGGGCTTTATAATATGGCTGGAAACGTAAGTGAATGGGTAATGGATGTATACCGACCTCTTTCTCATGAAGATAAAAATGAATTTAGACCTTTCAGGGGTAACGTTTTCAAAACGAAACAGCTTAACAGTGAAGGTAATATCGACGATAAGTTATCTATTGTTACTTATGATGTAGATGGCGTTTTAGATTATATAAACGACTTCATGAAAATTACAGACGGAAAGCTAAATCCGGAAGAAGCTCAATTGATGGAGAATTTATTGAGCTTTTCAGAGCAGGCAAGAGAACGTTTTAACGAAGGTAAAGCAGATGAAGCTTATACACTTATAAGGGATGGAATTCAACAGGTGCGCTCAAGTAATTTGAGAATCGCCCCCGAAATTTTGGCAGGCCTGGGACAGTATGTCGAAGACACGCCAGGTGGCTTAAGAATGAGAAAAGTTCGTCCTGAAGAAAATATTGATAGAGATAATTACCGACTTGCAGATAATATTGATTATCGCGATGGTGATCAGGAATCGAGTATTGAATACCTTAATCCGGCAGCGAATGAAAATGCGATGTACGACTATGGTACAACTACGCTTATTAGCAACCGGGCAAGAGTATACAAAGGCGGTAGCTGGCGAGATAGAGCATATTACTTGAGTCCAGGAACCAGAAGGTTTATGGATGAAAGAAAAGCAACGGCAACAATTGGTTTCAGATGTGCTATGGACAGGGTAGGAAGCCCTGTTGGATTAAGCCAAAAGTAACCACGCATTTTTAATAAAATATTAAAGCCCGTTTAGATCCTTCTAAACGGGCTTTTAATTTTCCCCTATGGAAATTGATGAACTTTATCAGTTGTATAAAAAGTCTGAAGGTGTATCTACAGATACCCGAGTCGACCTTCAGAATAAACTATTTTTCTGCTTAAAAGGACCGAACTTTAATGCAAATCAATTCGCAAAAGATGCATTAGAAAAAGGAGCCCTGGCAGTCATTTCTGACGAAGAAAAAAATCGGGATATTGAAGGAGTTGTTGTTGTTTCTGACAGTCTGGAAGTATTGCAAAATCTAGCCATACATCATAGACAGACTTTTGAGTTTCCAGTCTTGGGTTTAACGGGGAGTAACGGCAAAACAACCAACAAAGAACTCATTCATGCCGTGCTGAGTAAAAAGTACCGTACCTACGCCACCAAAGGAAATCTAAATAATCACATCGGCGTTCCACTATCCATTCTGAATATTGGTAGTGATGCAGAATTCGCTGTGATTGAAATGGGGGCAAATCATCAGGGAGAAATTCGGGATCTGAGTAAAATATCCGATCCTGACTTCGGTATGATTACGAATATTGGAAAGGCACACCTTGAAGGCTTCGGTGGAATTGAAGGGGTTAAAAAAGGCAAGAAGGAATTATTTGATCATATCCGAGCAAAAAAAGCTAAACTCTTCGTAAACGGTGACGATTCTTTGCTGATGGAAATTTCAGAAGGTATCGAAAGGACTCTCTTTGGAACGAGTCAGAGCTTTTTTATCCATGGCAAAATAGAGCAATCTACTCCCACCCTTTCATTTTCATTTCAACAGGGTAAATATCAATCTTCAAAAATCACAACTCAGCTAACTGGCGATTATAATTTCAACAATCTCATGGCTGCTGTTTGCGTAGGGAGATATTTCGATGTTGAATATGCAGATATTGAATCAGCTCTTTCAAACTACACCCCTAAGAATAACCGTTCGCAGATTAAAAAAACTGAAAAGAATACCATTATTCTCGATGCTTATAATGCGAACCCAACAAGTATGTTGGCTGCCATAGAAAATCTTTCTAAAATGCCAGGTGAGAAGAAAATTGCCTTGTTGGGACATATGCTTGAACTGGGCGAAGCAGCACAATCAGAACACAAAGCTATCCTGAGCAAATTAGAAGAACGCGAATTAGATGCCCTACTCGTTGGACACCACTTCATAGAATGCCAACCCAATTTCCCGGTTTTTAAAAATTCTGAAGAGTTGAAAAAACACCTCCTTGAAAAACCTTTAAAAGACCATCAAATATTGGTTAAAGGGAGTAGATCAGTAGAAATGGAAAAAATAATTCCTAGTCTTTAAGAACTGCGCGGGAAATAACTATTTTTTGCACTTCACTTGTTCCTTCATAAATCTGCGTGATTTTTGCATCGCGCATTAACCTTTCAACGTGATATTCCTTTACGTATCCATATCCGCCGTGTACCTGAATAGCTTCAACGGTAGTATCCATTGCCACTTTCGATGCAAATAATTTAGCCATGGAGGAAGCCAAATCAAAATTCTGACCACTGTCCTTTTGTTGCGCAGCTTTAAGACAAAGTAACCTGGCTGCTTCAATATTGGTGGCCATATCGGCCAATTTAAAGCTGATAGCCTGATGTTCGTGTATAGGTTTACCAAATGCTTTTCGCTCCTTAGAATAGGCTAAAGCAAGCTCAAATGCACCACTTGCTATACCCAATGCCTGTGCAGCTATTCCAATTCTACCACCGGATAGAGTTTTCATGGCAAACTTGAATCCAAAACCATCCTCACCCACTCTATTTTCTTTTGGGACCTTAACATCCTGAAACATCAATGTGTGCGTATCAGAACCTCTAATACCCAACTTATCTTCTTTTGCTCCTACGATAAAGCCCTCCATATCTCGCTCAACAATCAGGCAATTAATTCCCTTATGCCCTTTCTCAGCATCAGTTTGAGCCATAACCAGATATACAGAAGCAGAACTTCCATTTGTAATCCAGTTTTTCGTTCCATTCAGCAAATAGTGATCGCCCTTATCAATGGCAGTTGTTTTTTGAGACGTTGCATCAGATCCGGCCTCAGGTTCACTCAGGCAAAAGGCTCCTATTTTTTGGCCCGAAGCCAATGGTTTGAGATATTTTTCCTTCTGCTCTTCCGAGCCGTACTTTTCAAGCCCCCAGCAAACGAGGCTATTATTTACTGACATGCAGACTGATGCCGAAGCATCAATTTTCGAAATTTCTTCCATAGCCAAAACGTAAGAAACCGTGTCCATTCCGCTTCCCCCGTATTTTGGATCAACCATCATCCCCATGAATCCCAATTCACCGAGCTGTTTAATTTCGTCTTTTGGAAACCTCTGTTCACTATCTCTTTCTATCACACCTTGCTTCAAAACGTTATGTGCAAAGTCTTTCGCTGCATCTCTTACCGCAATTTGTTCTTCGGTTAATTCAAAATTCATTTTATGTGGTTTATTTTCAGTGGCGCAAATTTAAAGTATTCGTTCAATTTTACCATGTTTACGCTCTGAATGGAAAAACAAAATAGAATCTGGCGCGGAATTGGGGTCATGTCGGGCACATCATTAGACGGTCTGGATCTGGCATATTGCATTTTTTACGGGGATGAAAAGTTCGAGTTGAAACATTTTAAGTCTATCCCCTATCCCGAAGAAATTAGCTTACTCTTACAATCGGCTTACGAATCGAGCGGCGAAGATTTAAAGAATGCAGAAACATCTTACAGCGATTTTGTGGGTGATTCAATTATGCAGTTCATGAATCACCCCGATGTAGATCCCGAGTTTATTGCATTACATGGCCATACGATTTATCACCAGCCAAATAGAAAAATGACCTTCCAATTGCTAAATGGCCATATAGTTCTTGAAAAGACAAGAATGACAACTATTTACGATTTTAGAAGTCTGGATATTGCTCTTGGCGGAAATGGAGCGCCACTTGTGCCCATTGGTGATAAGTACTTATTTTCAGAATTCGACGCCTGTCTTAATATCGGTGGTTTTGCAAATATTAGTGCAGAATTGAACGGAAGATATGTAGCGTTCGATATTTGTCCAGCTAATATTGTGCTGAATCAAATTGCATCTGAAAAAGGAATGGAATACGATAAAGATGGATCCTTAGCCCGTCAAGGAAAAGTTTCAGCCATTTTACTTGATCAGCTCAACTCGCTTGAATACTACAGTAAAAGCTACCCAAAGTCTCTGGGCAGAGAGTGGTTGGAAGAATCTTTTTTGAAACGAATGAGCAGTTTCAACTTCGAGGAGCGAATAGCTACAGCAACCGTGCACTGCGCCATGCAAATAGCCCGAAGCATAAATTCTTTGAAAGCGAAAAGCGTTTTATGCACAGGCGGAGGCGTTCTGAATACCTACTTATTGGAGAGCATACAAAAAGAGACGGATGCTGAATTGGTCATTCCCGAAAAAAACATCATAGAGGGAAAAGAAGCCTTAATTTTTGCCTTTTTGGGTAAAAGGAGATTGGAAAATCAAATAAATATCCTTGCTTCAGCTACAGGTGCTTCAGCAAATTCTAGCTCGGGTATCGTCCTTTATCCATATCAGATTCATTAAGCTAAGGCTAAGTTTTTAAACGGGAAGAAATAAACATGTAGTATTTGATATATTTGCGGCTTTGAAACCACCTGTATTATGCAAGACCTTCTTAAAAAATTCGAAGAAAAAGAGCCAGAAATCGTTTTCGAATGGAATGATCCTGAAACGGAAGCCAAGGGATGGGTTGTCATCAATTCACTTCGCGGAGGGGCTGCAGGAGGTGGAACGCGAATGCGTCCTGGACTTGATAGAAGAGAAGTAGAATCGCTAGCCAAGACTATGGAAGTTAAATTCTCGGTTTCAGGACCACCAATAGGCGGGGCCAAAAGTGGGATTAATTTTGACCCTTCTGACCCGAGAAAAAAAGGCGTGCTTAAGAGGTGGTATAAAGCTGTCATTCCTATTCTCAAGACGTACTACGGAACAGGTGGAGATATGAATGTGGACGAAATTCACGAGGTTATCCCCATCACAGAAGATTTTGGTTTATGGCATCCGCAGGAAGGAGTTGTCAATGGCCATTTCCAACCGCGAGAGAACGAAAAAATACAGCAGATTGGTCAACTTCGTTTTGGAGTGTCTAAAGTTGTTGAAGATCCAAAATATTCACCTGAACCATCCAGAAAATATGTTATTGCCGACTTAATTACGGGCTATGGTGTGGCTCAAAGCATTTTGCACTATTATCGATTAACAGATAGTTCAGCCCAGGGAAAAAGAGCAATTGTTCAGGGATGGGGAAATGTTGGTTCAGCAGCTGCCTATTATTTGGCTCAGGCTGGTGTTAAAGTAGTTGGAATCATAGACCGCGTGGGAGGTATTATAAACACGGAAGGGTTTAGCTTGGAAGAAATAGCCCAGTTATTTCTAAACAAAGAAGGAAATAAACTCGTTTCGGATAACATGATGGCATTTGAAGATGTAAATGCAAAAATATGGGATGTGGATGCAGAAATATTCCTGCCATGCGCTGGTTCAAGGTTGATTTCTAAGGACCAGGTAGATAGAATGATCTCAAGCGGATTAGAAGTCATTTCAAGTGGTGCAAATGTACCCTTTGCAGATTCTGAAATATTCTTTGGGCCCATCATGGCTTACGCAGATCAAAAGGTGAGCATAATTCCTGACTTTATAGCTAATTGCGGAATGGCCCGAGTTTTTGCTTATTGCATGGAAAAGGATGTAGAAATGAGCGATGAAGCTATTTTCAGCGATACATCTGGCGTTATTCTTAAAGCCATCGAAGCTATTATTGCAAAACACAACTCAAAAACCGACATGGCGGCTACTGGTTTCGAAATAGCGCTCTCGCAACTTATATAGATTAATGGAAGTAGCAATCATAATTGTTTTTGTTCTAGGCTATCTCGCTATTGCCCTGGAGCACCCTATTCATGTAGATAAGGCGGCCTCAGCGCTAATTCTTGGAGTTGGATGCTGGGCTCTTTATGTGTTGGGGGTGGAGACGGTTCCACATTTATTAGAACATGATTTTGCTTTATTCAAGCAGGAAAACCAAATTTTCAAACCGGATGAAATGCTTCCTATGTTCTTAGAACATCGGTTGCTTCATCACTTGAGTGAAATAGCGAGTATCCTCTTCTTCCTCATGGGTGCAATGACCATTGTTGAAACTGTAGATGCACACGAAGGCTTCAGGGTAATAACCGATAAGATCAAAACAACCAACAAGGTAAAGCTCCTGTGGATTCTATCAATCCTTACCTTTTTCTTTAGCGCTGTTCTGGACAATTTAACCACTACAATTGTCATGGTTTCTCTTTTAAGAAAATTGATTGACGATAAGAAAACGAGGTGGTTCTTTGTCGGCTTTCTGGTCATTGCTGCTAATGCCGGTGGCGCCTGGTCGCCGATAGGAGATGTAACGACAACAATGCTCTGGATTAAGAAGCAGCTTCCAGATGTACCAATAATCGTAAAAGAACTATTTATTCCAAGTTTGGCCACTGTTCTGGTACCTCTCGGTATTCTCAGCCTAACCATGAAAGGTGATGTTACACGTCCTAAGCGCTTTTCAGATCACGATCACAACCCAGCAAGCGATAGAGAAAGGATGACCATCTTTATTCTTGGCGTTGCAGGATTGCTTTTCGTACCAGTATTTAAAACAGTAACTCACCTACCACCCTTTATGGGAATGATGCTCAGTTTGGGTATTCTTTGGTTGGTTACAGAAATAATGCACAAGAAGAAAAGTTTTGAAGCCAAGAAACAGCTTAACGTGCTTTACGTGCTAAAGAAAATTGATTCGGCATCCGTGCTTTTCTTTCTCGGAATTCTATTGGGAGTTTCAGCCTTACAGGAAGTAGGAATTCTAGGAGGAGTAGCCGCCTGGCTTGATTCAACTGTGGGAAATATTTACGCAATTGACCTTATAATCGGACTTCTCTCGGCCATTGTTGATAATGTTCCACTTGTTGCTGCCGCGCAGGGTATGTATCCAATTGCAGCTGAAGGTGCATTTGCCATGAACGGAAATTTTTGGCTATTTCTGGCATACTGTGCCGGAACCGGTGGATCTGCATTAATAATAGGATCTGCTGCAGGAGTAGCAGCAATGGGGCTCGAACGAATAGATTTTATCTGGTATCTAAAAAAGCTTACATGGCTGGCTCTTGTTGGTTATGTGGCAGGTGCAGCAGTATTCATACTCATGAGTGCATAATTTGTTTGGACAAGGAGCGTTTTATTGAAAAACCTGCTATATCCTTGTCGTATGAAGACACCCCTATTTCTGCAGATCGATACTACGAGTATCGCAAGTGATGCAGCAACAGCTGCTACACCAACGGAAGAAACCATTTCAATTTGGGAACTTATAGTAAATGGCGGCTGGTATATAATGATTCCGCTAGCTATACTATCTATTGTAGCTATTTATGTGTTCGTAGAGCGATGGATGGCGATTTCGCGAGCTTCCAAAGAAGATAAAGATTTTATGAACCGCATTAAAGATTACGTGAGCGATGGAAAGCTGGAAGCTGCAAGTAGTCTGTGCTTGAGCACTCCTACTCCTATTGCCAGAATGCTCGACAAAGGAATTGCCCGGATTGGGAAACCTATGGACGACATTAGTGCATCAATAGAAAACGTGGGAAAACTGGAGGTATACAAACTCGAAAAAGGTTTGGCCGTTCTTGCAACGGTTGCCGGTGCCGCTCCCATGATCGGTTTTCTCGGAACAGTAATTGGAATGATTATGACCTTCCACGCCATGAAAATATCTGGAAACGGTGTAGAAATTGCCGCTTTATCAGGTGGTATTATGCAAGCAATGGTCACCACAGTTGCCGGATTGATTATTGGGATCATCGCCTATATTGCCTACAATACGTTGGTTGTAAGGGTAGATAAAGTGGTGCACCGAATGGAAGCTCGAAGTATTGAGTTTATTGATCTATTAGAAGAACCAGGCAAATAAGCTATATGAATCTCAGATCCAGAAATAAAGTGAATGCCAGTTTTTCTATGTCTTCCATGACAGACCTGGTATTTCTTCTCCTGATATTTTTCATTATTGTATCAACCCTGGTTAGCCCGTATGCGCTGCCGGTTGATTTACCGAAGAGCAGTAATAAGGTTAAGGACAAACAGAAGGTATCGCTGAGAATAGGGCCAGATCTTATCTACTCTGTAAACAATAAAATCGTAGATCCACAAGAGGTAGAGACCACATTGGCAGGGTATCTCACTGGTGCTGACAATCCGAGTATTGTTATGCATGTAGATCAGAGCGTACCTACAGGAGAAACTGTTAAAGTTTTAGATATCGCTAAACGAAATCAGTGGAAGATTGTACTGGCTACTAAACCCAAGTAATGACTGATCAGGAAGCCGAGAAAAAAAGAAAGCGCGTAGCTTTAATTGTCACTGTAGTTTTTCATACTGTAGCGCTACTGTTATTTCTCTTTTTTGGACTAACGCAACCGGTTCCCCTGCCAGAAGATCAAGGAGCTTCTGTTGAATTTGGATGGGATGAATCTGCCAGTGGTGACGCCGTAGCTCAAGTAGAAAATACAGAGCCTGTAGAAGATGTAAATCAAACTCCACAAACCGAAGAAGTTACGGAGGAAATTGTTGATGAAGAAATGGTGACCGATGAAGAGAGCGACGTGGCTGTGCCCGAAGAAAAAGAGCAACCAAAACCAAAAGAGGAAAAGGTAGAAGAAAAACCTGTTGAAGAACCAAAACCTACTCTTGACGACAGACTTCAGAACGCTTTAAACTCGATGAACTCCCCTTCTGAGACCGGAGGAAGCCAGGGAGATCAAGAAGGATCTGGCGATCAGGGAAATCCTTCTGGAACTGATGGAAAAGGAGTGCTTGGCGGAGGCAGCGGGAGTTGGCAACTTGACGGTAGAAGTATGATGCCAGGCTACGGCACGAAAATTAAAGACACCCGAGAAGAGGGAATTGTTGTACTTAATATCTGGGTAGATCAATCGGGGAAAGTTACCAAAGTAGCTCCCAACTTAAGAGAGTCAAATACTACATCTCAATACCTCATTAACCTGGCAAAAAAGGACGTCTTGAATAATTTTAGATTCAATGGCGATGCTGGTGCTGCTGTTTCTCAACGCGGAAAAGTACGCTACGTTTTCAAGCTTAATTGATGGATTACAAAGAATGTCTGGACTACCTATTCCAGCAGTTGCCCATGTTTCAGCGTGTTGGGGCTCCAGCCTATAAGGCAGATCTTAAAAACACGGTAGATATTTGCCTGGCTTTTGGAAACCCGGAAACCAAATTCAAATCTGTTCATGTTGCAGGAACCAATGGGAAAGGTTCGGTTGCATCTGCTCTGGCATCTATTTTTCAAACATGCGGTTATAAAACCGGGCTTTTCACTTCTCCCCATCTAAAAGATTTTAGGGAGCGGGTTAAAATTAATGGAGAGCTTATCTCGGAAGCGGCAGTTGTAGAACTTACACAAAGAGTTATAGCTAAAGAGTTTGATTTCAGCCCTTCGTTTTTTGAAATCAGCGCCGTAATGGCTTTTGATTATTTCGCAAAAGAGAAAGTAGATATTGCCATTATTGAAGTGGGAATGGGCGGCCGTCTGGACTCCACAAATGTCATTCTTCCAGAACTATCGGTAATAACTTCTATTTCCAAAGACCACCAACAATTTCTGGGCTCTACTCTTGAAAAAATCGCAGCTGAAAAAGGAGGTATTATCAAACCGGAAATACCTGTTGTAATTGGTGAAAATGAACTCTCCGTTGTCAAGACCTTAGAAGGAATAGCCGACACGCGAAAATCACCTTTTTACGACGTATATGCTAAATCGCCTTTTATACCAACAGATCTTCCAGGCTCCTATCAACGAGAGAATATGCGTACAGTGAGCAAGGCAGTGGATGTCCTTGTTTCTTTGGGCTGGAAATTAAATAGAGAATGCGTTGAAAAAGGTGCCATGAATGTCATTCCCAATACGGGTCTTCGCGGCCGGTGGGAGCAGATCGGCACCATGCCCAAAATTATTACAGATGTGGGTCATAACGAAGCGGGTGTGCGGCAAGTCGTAGATCACCTGAGAAAAGAAAGTTTTGTAAGGTTACATATTGTATGGGGAATGGTTGGCGATAAAGACGCAAAGGCCATTTTGTCTCAACTTCCTACTTCAGCAAGCTATTATTGGTGTAAGCCAAATATTCCCAGGGGTAAAAACAAAGATGAACTCGCTCAAGAAGCATTGAAGTACTCATTGGAAGGTAAGTCTTATAAATCAGTTGATCAGGCTCTGCAAGCAGCCAAATCAGAAGCTTTACTGAATGATCTGATTTTTGTGGGCGGAAGTCTATTCACCGTAGCTGAAGTACTTCCAGATCAGATTCTGGAATTCTCCTAAATTTTTCGGTAGAACTATTTGTTGAAATAGAAAAAGGTCTATATTTGCACTCCCGAAATTGATCGGGCGATTAGCTCAGTTGGTTCAGAGCACCTGCCTTACAAGCAGGGGGTCGTAGGTTCGAATCCTACATCGCCCACAAACAAATTAACCATCCGCACATGCGGGTGGTTTTTTTATTTCAGGAGGACTTTGCAAGTTGTACTTGCAAAAAGGCCTAGTGGAATAAAAAAGATACTGCCCGAAGGGC
>JGI12048J13642_10268559_pt1 | contig 12238 bp, 6 predicted proteins | sample ElkSlonscriptome_16_FD_13642 | JGI IMG/M metagenome (IMG submission 13642) | reverse complement strand
CGGCGGTGCTGCGCGATGCGCTCGAGCGCGCCCGTCAGCCGAACCTGAGCTTCTTCGCCTTCACGGCCACACCGAAATTCAAGACGCTGGCCCTGTTCGACGAGCCCGGCCCGTCCGGTACTTCGCCCTTCCACGAGTACAGCATGCGGCAAGCCATCGAGGAAGGCTTCATCATGGACGTGCTCGCGAACTACACCACCTACAAGCGCTTCTTCGGCCTGATCAAGCAGGTCGAGGACGACCCCGATGTGCCGCGCAGGAAGGCCGCGAAGGCGCTGGCGCGCTACTTGGAGCTGCATCCCGTCAATATCGAGCAGGTCGTCTCGGTCATCGTCGAGCATTTCCGGCTCACCGTGATGCACGAGCTGGGTGGGCGGGCGAAGGCGATGGTGGTCACCGGCTCCCGCCTGGCGGCCGTGAAGTACAAGCTTGCCTTTGACCGCTACATCAAGGACCAGAGCTACACTGGCATTCGCTCGCTGGTGGCCTTCTCGGGCACGGTCGAGGACCCGGACGACCCCGGTTCCTCTTACACGGAAGTGGCGATGAACGACGGCCTCGCCGAAAGCGAGTTGCCCGAGACCTTCGAGCACGACGATTACCGGGTGCTGCTGGTCGCGGAGAAGTACCAGACCGGGTTCGACCAGCCCCTGCTGCAGACCATGTACGTCGTGAAGCGCCTCGCCGGTGTGCAGGCGGTGCAGACCCTCTCGCGGCTCAACCGCATCGCACCTGGCAAGTCGCGCACCTTCGTGCTCGATTTCGCCAACGAAGAAGATGACATCTTCCACGCGTTCAAGCCCTACTACGAGACGACGCCGGTTGGCGAGAACGCCGATCCGCAGCGCCTCTCGGAACTGCAACACCGCCTTCTGGAGTGGGCGATCTTCACGCCGGCCGATGTGACCGCCTTCGCCGAAATCTGGTACAGCCACAAGCGCGAGCACTCGGCGAGCGATCACAAGAAGATGAACGCCGCGCTCGACGCCGTCGTGCAGCGCTTTCAGGAACGTGATGAAGCAGAGCGGGAGGAGTTTCGCGGCCAATTGACGGCCTATCGCAACCTCTACGCCTTCCTGTCGCAGATCATCCCCTATCAGGACAGCGACCTCGAGCGGCTCTACGCCTTCGCGCGGAACCTCCTGGCCAAGCTCCCGCCACCGGGAGATGGTCAGGGCTTCGTTCTGGATGATGAGGTAGCGCTAGGGTTCTTCCGGCTTCAACAGATGACCGAAGGTTCCATCGACCTCGCGCAGGGGGATGCCTACCCCCTAAAGGGGCCGACCGATGTCGGAACTGGCGGCGTCAGGGACGAACCGGTCTCTCTTTCGAGCCTGATCGATACCCTCAACGAGCGCTTCGGCACCGACTTCACCGAGGCCGATCAGCTGTTCTTCGACCAGATTCGGGTCTCGGCGGAAAACGACGAGAACATCACCGAAGCGGCCCGCGCCAACAACTACGCGAACTTCGCCGCCTATTTCGATCGCATGCTCGATGAGCTGTTCATCGCGCGCATGGAGGGCAACGAGGAGATCTTCTCCCGGGTCATGACGGATGCCGAGTTCCGGTCGGCGGCGCATGAGCACCTGGCACAGGAGATCTTTCGCCGGGTGCGAGAGCAAGCGTAAGGCAACCAAAAAGCCCGCTCGATTGCGGGCTTCAGGATCTTTTTGGATGTCGTGAGAAATCGAGATGGTGGAGGCGGCGGGAATCATATTACGATATGAGTCAACGGCTTGCGATGTCAAATGCCGATTATGCCCCCACAGGTACCCCCACGTAGATCTGTTAGGAAACAAGAGGATTTGTCACCGTTAGGCGTAGGTTCCGCGATAGCTTTCTGAGCCCCAGCCCCAGGGTGTCCAAAACGGCGCGTGATGTTTTGGTGCATTGGCGTCCAAGTGCTAGGCTGTGGCGGCTGAAACAAGAGAGACTTGGTATGAGTCGTTTGACTGTTACCCTCGATGACGATTTGCACCGCGCCCTGAAAGAGACGGCGGCGCGGCAGGGGCGTTCCATTGCCTCGATCATCGAGGAGAGCTTGCGCCTGCGCGGCATACAGGATCAGGCCAGTGCCCGTGCTTTGGTCGCACAGGCGCGCGAGCGCGCGCAGCTCGGTCCGGATGCGGCATTGGAGTTGGCTGTCGAGGAGACACGTGCCGCGCGTAAGTGATGAGCCCAGCCGTCTTCGTCGTTGACACCAATGTCGTCGTCGCTGGCTTGGTCACGGGTTCGAGCCGGAGCCCGGTCGCACTGGTTCTCGACGCGATGTTGTCGGGGACGCTGGTCTTCCTGTTATCGCCGGCACTTCTCGACGAGTACCGCTCGGTGCTGTTGAGGCCGAAGCTCGCCAAGCTTCACGGTTTGAAAGAAACGCAGATTGATCAGCTGCTTGTTGAACTGACGGCCTCCGCCATCTGGCGTGAACCGAAGTCCGGTTCTCCTGCGCCCGATCGGGGCGACGACCATCTTTGGGCCCTGTTGAGCGCCTACCCGGGAAGCATTTTGGTCACTGGTGATCGCTTGCTGCTGGAAAATCCTCCGACACGGAGCTCAGTGATCTCGCCGAGTACATGGCTTAGCGATTTTGTCAGCCGTGGCGGTCGCGTACGGTAGATCTTATTCGGTGCCGCGGCTTTTGGCTTCAGGAAGCACGGAGTCGACAAGGCGCCTAACGAGAGTGGGGCCCGAGAGTTGGGCCAGGTCTTGCAATCACGCACTCCTCTGCCGGACGCGGCCTCGGCATGATCTCGCCCGCTGTTGCGACCTGGCAAGCAGCTCCTCGCCGATGCGCTCACCCTCAACGAGGTCCCGATCGGTTGGGCGATCGACTGGCAGCTCGAGGACTGGGACGTGCCGGCCGGGGCCTGGAGCTTCGCCGGCACCTATATCGAGGCAGCCCGGCGCATCGCCGAGGCCGGCGGGGGCTCGGTTCAGCCCCACGACACCGACGAGACCCTGCGCATTCTGCCCTACTATCCAGTCGCGCCCTGGGAGTGGAGCGGGGAGGCCGCCGATATCGTCCTGCCCGAGGACGCCTGCGAGACCGACGGGATCGAATGGCTCGACAAAGCGCCCTACGAGGAGGTCTGGGTCGTCGGCGGCGAGAACGGCCGCCGCGACCAGATCCGCCGCGCCGGCACCGCCGGGGACCTCGCCGCCCCGACCCTCGTCGACCCGCTAGCCAGCGACCCGGTGATGGCCCGCCAGCGCGGGCTCCGGGTCCTCGGCGATACCGGGCGGCAGGCGATCATCAGCGTGCGCCTGTCGGTCCTCGCCGAGACCGGCATCATCCGCCCGGGGCTCTTGGTCGACTACACTGAAGGAGCGATCACCCGGCGCGGCCTTACGCGGGCGGTCAGCCTCCAGCAGGCCTATCCCGAGGTCTGGCAGTCGATCGCCATCGAGGCGCATGAGGACTAGCGCATCCGATGACCCGGGCAGTTCACAGAACGCGGGCGCTCTTGCGGTTTCCCGAAATGGGAACCCAATGAGGACAAGTTTCCGATGGCCTGGAACACCTACCAACGCCTCCTCGGCCTCATTCCCTCCCAACGCACCGATGTCGGCGAGGTCGTCGCCGTCCACGGCGACGGCTGCACCGTCCCCTCCATGCCGGCGGCCTGATCCGCGTGCGCGGCGAGACCCAGGTCGGCGACGGCGTGTACATTCGCGGGCGCGTCATCGTCGGCCCCGCCCCGGACCTACCGGGGACGCTGATCGAGGTCTGACGGGTTCTCCAACAGGCGGCAGGACGCCAACGCCTTACCCGGGCAGCGCAAGCGTCTGGAATCGACCCAGAAGCGACATTAGTCCTCGGAGCGGTAATGGCCGGTTTGTGAAGGGTAGCGGACGCTGAGCCGGGCGCTGTGTTCATCGCCGATGCCGGGCCCATCAAGCAGTTTCTCACCTAGATCGGTGAGCCACCAAGCCAGCCCCCAATCTCTTCCGCCCGCGGACCGTCTGCCAGGGAAGAGGCGCCCGAGCCGGTGCCAGACTGGGAACTTGTCGCTTATCAGCCCAAGCCCGCGCTCGAATTCGATCAGCGTGTCGCTATTGAAGCGCCACGCACTCCAGGCGCAGGGCGCCAACAGCGCGCAGACATACGTCCGCTACCGGGGGCGCCCGATGCTTGGCTACTACAGTCTGGCCGTCGGCCCGGTCGCCCATGCGGAGAGAGCCCGGTCCGGGTCAAGAAGGCCATACCGCCCCACCTGATCCCGGTCTTGATCCTGGCCCGACTCGCCGTGCACCGGGACGCCCAGGGGCGAGGCCTCGGCAAAGGGCTCCTCAAGGACGCCCTGCTGCACGCCGATCAGACCGCCGACATCGCCGGCATTTGTGCCCTGCTGGTCCACGCCAAGGATGACCGCGCCCGCGCCTTCTACACCCGCTTCGACTTCCAGCCCAGCCTGACCACCCCTACCACCTGTTCCTGCTGCTGAAGGACCTCAGACGGAATCTGTGAACGGGCTACCTATTCTTTCGGCATCTATTGCGGCTCGCTGTCGTAGCCTGCTTCTTCCTTTCCGGCCCCTGCGGGCAGGCCTCGCCAATTACCGGTCCAGGCCGCGCACGGGCGGCAAGGAGGGTGCGACGCAAGGCACGATGCCTGGAGAACGGCAGATGGCGGGTGAGATTGAGCAGTGGGCCGCGCAGCTCCGCGGCAAGAGTGCGGGAGCGTAGGATCAGCCCGTCGAGCAGACGCGCGAATTCACCATCGGGGTCTTCCGGATGCCTGGATGCCAGGGTATGTAGCCAATCGATGAGTTGTTCGATGAACAGACGACTCGCCTCGGCGCCGAACTTCTCCCTGAAGGCTGGCGTGGGCTGATCCCCGGTATCGATGCCCTCTGCCCAGCGATAGATCTGCGCGACCAGGGGCTTGGGGTCGCAACGGTGACGGACAGAGAGATCCATCAAGGGCCTTAGCAGCAAGTGGTCCGAGGCGATCAGCGCGTCAAAGTCCAACCGGGTGAGGATTCCGTCCAGGCGCTTCGCGTTCGGGCTTGGCAGGACCCCCTGCCTGACCGTGAGATACAGCGCGCGCCAGTGCTCAGCACGTTCTGGATTCACCGCGAGGTCGTCTAGGCAGGCATCGACGAAGCCGGAAAAGGTATTGGATGAGAATCGGCTCGCCTTTTCGAGTCCGATCAGCGGTGCCAGATTCACCGAGCGGTCACCGCCCCAGAGGCAGCCCAGGATATCGGTCAGCAATCCCGTATCTCGCAGCAAATGCGCATCTCGAATAGCCTCTGATGCACCGGCATCGAGTAGCTCGAGTCGCACTTGCAGAACCGTCAGGTCGAGTTGCGGGGCGAGAACCGGGTATCGGCTGAGCACTCTGCCGAGGCCGGCGAAGATTAGATCCACCATCTCAGTATGCCAGGGCCAGGCAAGATCGGAGGTTGGCTCGTGGCCCTCGGCATAGAGGTCACGGTAGGGGAAGGGCGCCCACTGCCTTAAGCATGTTGTGATGTTGTCCAGGTCCACACCCGCCCATCGCATGATGATTGTGATACGCGCGGCATGCGCCCAGGCCGCCAACAACTGTCGGCGCGGCTCGATTCCGTTCTCCTCTGCCTCGGTGCCGAATGCCCGATAGGCGAGGTCGACCAGGATGTGGGTCAGCCTCAGCTCGTCGGCGAAATGCGAGGTGGACAGATAGTCGATCTGGTCCTGAGCGAGGTTCAGCGCCTCGGGCAAGGTCCCGGCAGACGCAAGCAACAGGTCGATCGTGTGCAGGTGCCCGACGGCATGGGCCATTCCTGGAGCTGCCAGCTTCAAGACCTCTCGGCGAGACTCTTCGTCAAGCGCGGCCAGACTCTGCGGTACGGCGTCGGGCAACGGGCACGGCAGCAGCGAGATTCGATGCAGGGATTCGGAGAGACCGCGCTCGATCGGTATGGATCGGACAAGGGTGTCCCAGCACTGCGGGGCGAGCGACCCGACATCAGTGTTTGTCTCGTTGCACCGGATGTAGTTCAGGACCGCCGAAAGGGGCGGCGGAAAGCAGCGTTTCAGCGGCAAACCCTGGCGGTGCTGCCGCTGATGCAGTAGCTCCTGTTCAAGCTCGATGTAATGGGCATCGGCCGACCGTGCCATGATTCGCCTGATTTCGCGCACCCTCGACGCGGCCGAGTCGACGACCGACAGGTCCCGCTCGACGCCTTCGGCGCCCCGGAGATCACCGTCCCACCAGCATGGATTCGAGCGCAGCGCTTGGATGCGCTGCTCCCGGCTATCGAGAAGCAGCTCGCTGAACTGGAAACGGTGGCGTCCGATGACCCTGCCGCCGGCGTCCGTCAGCTCCAGCATCAGTCGAGGCTCTTCCATGCCGGATGCCTGTGACAGACCGAACGGTTGCTGCCATTCCGAGTCAAGAACGATGGGTCTGAGGCCACGCAACGCCGTTTGCACAGCGGGCCAGAGGTCCAGCGCCCGGAAGCTCAGGGCGTCGACTTGGATGCTTGCGACTTGCTGCAGCCCGAGCCTTTGCATCAGATCTTGGTCCTTGTGCAGCTCTTCGCGCAACACCGACGGCAGAATGGGCAGAAAGCGCACGAGCCAAGACCCGACAACGGGCAACAGCTCCTCATGGTCGCCCGCGAAGCTGCCGAGCAGCAGGCTTCGGAACGCCGCGGCCGTCGTTGCTGCACTCCGCGGGTCTGCGAGCAGGCGAGGTGCGACGGCTCGGTCGCAGATCCACGTCAGGTAGTCTGTCGCCACGGTCAGCGCGCGATCCCGAGCGCGTTTGGCAGCCGTCTTGTCTCGCTCGGCCAGCTTGCGATCACGGCTTGCCCGTTCGACCATCATCTGGACGGCTTCGAAGCAGAGTGCGGCGAGATCCATCCCGACGAGATTCATGTCGCGTTCTGGGCTCGGTTCCGGTCCGAGATGCGGGACGTCGCCGACGCCGACATGCAGGTTGTTCAGCACCCAATCGGCCCGCTGTCGGCGCCGGTTGAGATTCAACCGATCATCGCTCCAGATGGTGCGCAGCACCCGCGATATCGCGGATTGGGAGGAGACGAAGAACGGGATCTCGCCCTGGCCGTGACGGTCGTTGCCGGTCCACTTAAGGGCATCCCCTTGATACAGGCATGCCGCCCAGTATCGCGCCACGGCCTCCAGCTGCGGGGGAACAACCAGCAGCCCCGATTTCGAGTTTGTCCTTCCAGGCTCAAGCCAGTGCAGAATCTCGTCAGCCGCGAGGGGGATGAACTGGTAGTTGCCGGTCCTTAGCCGCGCGAGCCAATCAAAGCGATCCGGCTCGCAGCCCCCTTTGCACTGCGGAAGCATGCCAATCAGGTCGACGATGCCTATGACCCGACATACCCCGCTCTGGCGATAGCTGCTAAGCAGCCGATCGTCAATCCACAGCAGGTCACCACGCTCCCCCGGAAACCGCAGGAGGTCGTCCAGACCATGTGTCGGCTGTTCGACGATCTTGTGGGACGGTGCACCACTCGGGGCGTTCCGGTAAGTGCCTCCCTGGAGGCCGGCGCTCAACCGGTCGATTAAGGCCCGCAGCCAATCCACGAGCGCGGCATTGGCATCGTCCTGCGTCAGCTCCGCCTCAACCTGCTGCCAAAGGTCTTTTGCGACCGCGAGGCGATAGACCTGAACGAACAAATTCAGAACCTCTGCCTGTGCGAGGGCGATAAGGACCTCGGGACACACCAACAGGTAATCCCCTGCGCGGACGACGGCCTTCCCGTCATCTGCCTCGGGCGCGAAATGCTCCGCGCCCCGTTCGTGGGCAGCGGCATCGATGATCCCGTCGCCGGCGGCGCAATCGAGCAGCCGGCGCGGCCCGATAACATGATCGCTCCATTCGGGCGGCAGCCGAGCGGAGCCCAAGTCTTCGCGCTCGTGCCGACTCAGGGGCAGAAAGTCGACCAGAAACCCGTTTTCGGCGCGCACTTGCTCGAGTGCGTGAGCGTTGTGCCCGCCCACCAGGTCCGCCAAGCTCTCCGGTGGCGAGAGCGACTTGAGATCGACCTGGGCGATGCCGCCAGCGCGCACCAAGTCGGCGACGCGTCGCTGCACTTCGATTCGCTCCGGCTGACCTGGGGTCAGGCGTCGAATCTCGTTGAGCAAGGTCGGATGCCAGTTCGGTGTCAGCCAGAGCGGAGCAAACTGGTCTTCCACCTTATCGAGCAACCCAAGATCGCACGCGGTCAGGACGGCCGTGATATCCAAGACGAGGCGCCCGTCGAGGCCGCCGCCATCGGCGATCTCGGGCAGCGGCAAGGCGCCATGTCGAACCAAGACCGGCACGTCAAGTAGGGGGTCGTATTCCGCCCGATTGTGCTTTGGAAGCTCGTGGAACAGCCTTGCCAGTGGTGGAAACAGGTGCTCAGGCAACAGGTGCACGGGCACTTGCCCAGTTCGATACAACCGTTCGACGCGCTCACCGGCTTCCCGCTGCTCGCGCATCAGATCCAGAAGCTCGGGTAGCCGTACTGCTTTGGCCGAGCCGATGCCCGCCCGTGCCTCCGCAGCCATCCGCTCAAGCCAGGGCGCCGTTTCTTGACCGAGTCCAAGATGGCTTCCGGCGAACGCCATCCAACCCGAGAAGTCCGGCGCATCCGAACCGAGCTCCCCCGCACGCCGCCACAAGAGCGTGGCGAGCTCCCGGTCGCCAGCGACTGCAGCCAGGTTCACCGCGCGCAGCAGCGTTTCGGCACTCGCGTCTTCCGCGGCGAGCATCCGCCTTAGGGACTGGCGTGCGCCGGCCAGGTCGCCACCTTGAATCGCGCTGTCGATCAGTTCTTCCAAATGCACTGCCGTGGGGTCCTGCTGCCACAGCCGGCGCGCCTCCCGCGCGGCCTCGGAAGAATCGCCAAGCATTCGCTGGCAGCGCACCCGCACCAGCGCCAGGTCGTTCGGTAATCGGCCGTCAGGGTAGACATCGCGGTGCTCGTCGAGCGCGCTCATGCAACGCCGGTAATCGCCCCGATTGAATGCGGCGATCGCGAGGAGTTGGAGCGAGCCAGGCGTCGGGATCGCGTCCAACAGCGCACCGGCGTGGGTAGCGACGAAGTCCCAGTCGCCGGCCTTTGCGTGGGCCTCGCAGGCCTCGGCAAGCACATCAAGGGCCGGATCGATCGCGAAGAGCGTGGCAGCGGCCGCTTTGTGGCTACCCGGTGCTTCCGCCTCCTGGCTGCGAGCGATGTGTAGGCGCATCCTCAGGCGCAGGCGCTCGTCGACGATCTCGTCCGCGGCCGAGCCGGCCTCGTCAAGCCGTCCGGCAGCCGTCAATGCCAGGACGCGCCATTGGCGTGTGGCCTCGGGGTGGCCCAGCGCCTCGACAATCGTTGCGATCTCTTCCAGCTCGATCAGCAAGCTCTCGACTTCGCCATCCTCGAGCCGAAGCTCGAGGTAGAGACCGGTAAAGGGGATGAAGTTTGGGTCCTCGGAGGGAATGGACTTGAGCCGCTCTTTGAGGCGGCCCCGATCAGTATCGAGCCCGAAGAAACGGTCCCACACGAGCGGCCAGATGTGCGGCGGACCATCATCGCCGATCAGCCGCCTCGCAAGCTCAGTTGCCGCGTCCCGGCGGTCACCGGCCGCGAGCAGGGCGATCAGGCGCCAGGTAAGCCAGTGCCCCTGCTCGCCCGAGCCCTCCGGCGTTGCGGCGGCCACTGTCGCGAAGGTCTGCTCGATCTCGGCGAGACGAGCACCGGCATCGGCATCGGCACGAACGAGCGCCCGAGTGAAAGGCATCGGCCACAGCGGCTGCTCCGTCAGCGCCAGCGCCGCCGGTGTGCAGCTGCGCCAGAAGTCGACCACCGCCGCGACGCCGCGCACAGAGATCCAGTCGGGTGAGAGGGTGCGGGCCGCGTCGACGGCCTCGATCGCATCAGGGAGCCGCTTCATCGCGAGGTGAGCCAAGGCCCGCAGCCGCCAGGTCTCGGCGGTGTTGCCAGCGGCGTCGGTCGGGTCTCCTGAGGGCACAGCATGAGGCGCACCTCCCTCGGCGAGTTCGACTGGTACGTCGAGGGCCGCCAGTCCCGCCTCGGCATCGCCGCCCTCGATCAACATTGCAGCCTTGAGATGGCGCGCCTGGAGCGAGCGAGGTTCTTTGAGAAGCGCGAGCGCCGCCTCACTTTCACCGCGACGCAGCGCAAGGTGTGCGGCCAGGCCTTGGTCATCCCCGCCCGGGTCCTCCTCGGCGGCGCGCTCGGCCAGGGCCTCGGCCCCAGCCTGATCTTGACCGAAATCCAATCTGTACAGGGCGGCGGTGCGCAGCAGGCGTCCGCGCAGGCTGGCGGCGAGGTGCGGCCAGACCTGATCCTGTATTTGCGCGTTCAGCTCGGCAATCGCGGCTGCCCTGTCGCCGCTCAGGTAGCACTCGCGAATGCGTGCGAAATCTCGGGCGATCCGTTGGGACAGCGCATCAGCCAAAACCGCGTTCGAGAGAGGCGCGCTATCCATCGCGGCACCCGCGAAGACTTGACTTGTCCCAGTGGCATCGATCGGGACGGTGCGCAGGAGCAGACCATCCTGCTTGGCGAGTTCCAGCAGCGCATCGAGATTGGAACCGTAGTCGAACAGGGGCTCGGCGTGGGCTAATGCACGGCGACAGTCCTCCTCGTCTAGCTCAGCGAGCTTGGTGCGGCATTCCGCGATCTGCTCGCTCAGCTCGAATCTTTGTGCTGCGCTGGATACGACCGGCTCCTCGGCCAAGAGGCGGTCCAGCTTGCGTAGCCAGCGCTTGCGCGCCTCCTGCGTCACGGTTTGCCCTCTAGCTCGCGCAACTTGGCCCGACAGTCTTCGATCTGCTGGCGGATCTCGAACAACTGCGCTGGGCTCGCGATGACGGCTTCTTGCTCCAGCAGATAGGCCAGCTTCTCGCGCCATCGGGCGATGGCTCCAGCATGCGGAGTCGACGGTGCCGGGCTCACGGCTGTCGGTGGGTCTGGTTGCGCGACGGTGGGCTTCGGCAGGACTCCTGGCTTTGCGCTCGGGGTGGCGGCAAAGCCGCTGGCCAGGCTGGCGGCGGGCGTGCTCTTGTCCCTCGCGGTGGATGCTCCGACGCACTCATCCACCCAGCGCAGCAGGGACTTGTAGAGCTGGGCATCGCGGGAGGCGGGCTTGCAGATGGAGATATGGTCTTCGTCCAGCGGCACGGCCACCTCGTTGGGCAGGCCGGGCTCGGCGCTGGTGGCGTCGACGACCAGGAGGCCTTTGGGGAGCTTGATCCCCAGCCAGGGGATCTCCGGGCGGACCTCGCGGCGCTCGCACCAGGTGCGGCAGTTGAGGGCGTGCTCGGCGTAGAAGCCGCGGAACCAGTTGTGCAGCTCGCGCAGGCGGGCGTCGTGGGCGGCCAGCTCCTTGACCTGCTCGTTGGTGCGGAAGAAGGCGCTCGCGAACGCGGCGAAATTCGCCAGGTTGGCGCCGCTGTGCGGGGTGGCGATGAACGCGAGGCCGCGGGTCTGCTCGGCGATGCGGCGCCAGCGGGGCACGCCGAAGCTGACGGCGTGGCGGAGCACCTGCTTGGCGACGATGCCGCCGAGGCTGTGGGTGACGAACACCAGCGGGCGCTCGCCGAGGCCCTCGCTCTCCATCTGGTCGAGGACCTGGGTGCCCCGGTCGGCCAGGGCCATGGACTCGGCCTTCCAGCCGGAGGCGTCGGCGGCGTAGCCCAGTGCCCAGATGCCGAGGCGCGGGCGGTCGGCGGCGAGCCAGTTTGGCCAGAATGTCTCGATGCGGTCTCGGTCGGCCATCCAGGTCGTGAAGGCGTCGCCGCCGAGACCGTGGACCAGGATGAGGTCCAGGTCGCGGTCGGGGATGTTGCAGCCGGGGATGTGGAGGAGGCCGAGGCGGTCCTCGGGCAGGCGATCGAGGGACATGGGGCGGACCTCTGCAGGGCTCGCGGTCTGGATAAGGGATGTGGGCGGTTGGGCGTCGACGTTGGTCGCAGACATCACCTCGCCCTCCTCACTGCCACGCTCCGCGTTGGAGTGTCGTCCTGGACGCTCCGTGTCCCGTGCGGCTGGGTTGGCTTCCGCCGGGTCGTCGGACGCGACGCAGAGCGTCGCGGACTGCGTTCCCACGCGGAACGTGGGAACGAGATCAACCCGACCTACGGGGGGTTGGGTCGGCTGCGGCCAGGTTGCCGCGGCGGCTTCGGCGTCTTCGAGCTCCGGCAGGCGGCGGCCGTAGCCGTGGGTCTCGATCAGGCCGCGGGCCTCGGCCAGCGCCGTGCGGTCGTGAAAGAGGCGGG